>Ga0307516_10006474_pt1 | contig 13712 bp, 17 predicted proteins | sample 19_EM_MG_FD_203310 | JGI IMG/M metagenome (GOLD analysis project Ga0307516, IMG submission 203310) | Populus trichocarpa ectomycorrhiza microbial communities from riparian zone in the Pacific Northwest, United States - 19_EM | ecosystem: Host-associated > Plants > Roots > Unclassified | place... | reverse complement strand
GGTTCATTTATATGCGTCATTTAATTTGGAGTTTGTGCTGATGCAGACCAAAGGCTCGCATTTGCAGGTGATTCTCCCTCCCTCATTATGTCTATCAATTGGCATCTTTTGAGATATTTTTGAACCTAGATAGCGAGGTGTCCATGTAGAGCCTTTGTAATGTATCCTGTATAATGCAGTACAACGTGTAATAATGTGTCACTATCCTGGCTGTGTTGGCACGACATTATAAAACCCGACCACTCTCCCTTGTCTAGTATGTTATAATGTAAGGCTCTCACTGTCCTCAAGTTATAATGTTTTGTTGACTAAAATTCATTCTTCCGTCGCTGCATTATAATGAACTGGCTCATCCCTCAAATACCGTGGCGCTTTGTAATGCGCTAGCATTCAAATCCCGGCTGCATTGGCACGACATTATAACACGCGACCACAATCTCTCCTCGTCTACATTATAATGTAAGGTTCTCACTGTCCTCAAGTTATAATGTTTTGTTGACTAGATGTTATTCTTCCGTCGCCGCATTATAATGAACTGGCTCGATCCCTCAAATACCGTGGCGCTTTGTAATGCGCTAGCGTTCACAACGTTCACATCCCGGCCGCATTGGCACAACGACATTATAACACGCAACCACAATCTCTCCTCGTCTACATTATAATGTAAGGTTCTCACTGTCCTCAAGTTATAATGCTTTGTTGACTAAATGTCATTCTTTTGTCGCCGCATTATAATGAACTGGCTCGATCCCTCAAATACCGTGGCGCTTTGTAATGCGCTAGCGTTCACAACGTTCACATCCCGGCCGCATTGTCACGACATTATAACACCTGACCGCGATCCCTCCGTCGTCCTCATCTACGTTATAATGTATGGTTCTGTCCTCAAGTTATAACTTTCGTTCACTGGACGTTATAACATGCCCACGTCCATACGCGTTCATATCCCAGCCGTGACATTATAACTCTGAGTTCCGACCGCGCCGATCTCTCCCTCATGGGCCTCGTCTACGTCACAATGTATGGTTCCCACTGTCCTTAGGTTATAACTTTTCGTTCACTGAACTTCATTCTCCTGTCATCATATTATAATGTCACGGAACTGGCTCGAGCCTTGATGAATACCGTAGCAGCTGCACAACGTTATAACATGCCCGCGTCCATATGTTCATATCCCAACCGCGACATTATAACTCCCGACCGCGCCGATCTCTCCCTCATGGGCCTCGTATACGTTACAATGTCGTGTAACCGGCTCAGCTGCACAACGTTATAACATGCCCACGTCTATATGTTCATATCCCAACCGCAACATTATAACTCCCAACTGCGCCGATCTCTCCCTCATGGGCCTCGTCTACGTTATAATGTATTGCAGTATATCACAATTCAGACATAGCTTAGTAGCTTACATATATATTCCCGCATGTCTTCCAGTTCGCAAATATGGTAAACGCGTGTTCGTAAAAAATCTATTCTACATTATAGCCCCATTCAACTGCTAAGTCGTCATCGTCGTGTTCGTCTGCCTCAACCTCAACCTCAAGCATTGTCAATTCCGCCACGTCCTCCCGGTCCTTCAGATGGTTCTCCAATACCTGTTCTGCACGTTGACGCACTATTGCCCAAGAATTCGACCAAGACATGAGCCTACGGCGCTCCATGGCCGCATTCTCAGTTGCGTAGGCTACCAAGCCTTCTCGGAGGTGCGGAGGAACAGTCGTCCTGCGATGGGCTTGTTGCTCCCACCACTTTACCTTCCACGAGCAGAACTCAAGGGCCCGGCGCATTTCCTCTCCGATTAGCTGAATTTCCTCCTTCCATCTTGCAGCTCGCGCGCGACACTTCAACCATTCAACGCGAAGATCTGTTTCAGGAAGTCCGGAAGTGAGGTCATATTGGCATCAGATAAAGACTAGGTGATGTACTCACAGGCTCCCGTAGAAATGTTATCATTGATTTCATCACCTGTGGTTGAGTACCAGATCCAGGACAATGTCCTGTGGCCCTCCCCCACCGCCAAATGGGGATTGAATAATGTGGTGGGGACATCGTCAAGTGTACCTTCCTCGGTCGTCTGGTGTTCATTCAACCCAGCCATGGTGCGTGTCCATCTGTTCTCCTCCTTTTCCTCCTCAACAAGCGCTTTCTCACTCAATCCCCGAATATCCTCTGCATGAAGCTTCCGCAGCGTTGTTTCCCATGTGCCCTCCCCACGCAGTTGGAGGAGGGCGTTTCTTGCCGTGTTGTATTGTAGAGTAGATAACTTGATTTTGTTCTCCGTTTGCTCTTGGAGGGTTCGGAATCGAGTATAATGTCGCTGAGAAGAGATGTTGCGTACTTTATACTGGCTAGCATACGTCCGCTTCATGAGCTGGCAGCGGAGTTTGGTCAACGACTCGGATGCTTGAGCAAAGCGGAGACGATCCTCGATGTTCTCAATACCTCCTGTACAAATCGAAGAACGATGCTCCAAAGGGAAAGATGACGGAAAATAAAGAGGGATGTGTTCGGGTGTCGACGTGGATGTGGCATCAAGGACGCAAGACGACCGGCTGGCAAGATACGAGTCGAGTCCTGGCATGAATTTATGCCAGAGAGTGATGAGTTTCTGAATCCTTTTGAGAAGATTGGTTCGTCGTTGTTGAATAGCGGTTTGCTGCATCAAAGTTTTATTTGCATTTTTGACGTCAAGAACGATGAGCTGCCTTATTAATAGTTCAAATTCACGCATCTCGTAAGATCAAGCTGCAACTCACTGGGCTTCCTCCAGTTCAAGAGCAGCGACAATAAACGTGCCGGGGCTCGCGTCATCAAGTTCTGCCATGGTGCCCTCCTTCTCGACACGCTCATGCTCCTGCTGGGACAATTGACGCTTTACTTCGGCAAATGTAATCTCTATTATTAAATTAGCTATCAGTCTCAGAGTATGACACGATGGTGTAGCAAACATACTCTCTTCGGGTATTTCGTAAGGACATGGCAGAGTACGATCTGCCTCCCAACTCTGGACTTGCGCCTCCCATTTAATAAGTTGCTTGGCATGCTCTGCTTGAAGGCTTTCGGTGAACGCGGTGAAGGCTCGATGGTGAATAATCGCTTCTGGGATTGCCAGCGACAGTTTTCGAAGGAGGGTAGATGCTGTCACCCGCCTCAGTCATGAGATTAACTTCTAAACAGTTTTGCTTACTCACATAACGAGACGGTTTTCCGCCAGTTCAGGTAGTTACAAACGTCATCGAGTGTATCCCACCGCCCACCTGGGCCCATCATAGAAACAGACGGGGCGATTCCGTTAAGCACGGACCAGTTGCGTTCAACGCCTTCACCATCGGTTCGCCCAACACCTAAAGCATAATTAAAAGAGAATGGACCGTGACACCTTGGGATGTGCGCCGGAAGATGGAATTTGGGGACGATAAATTGCAACGAAATTGATGACGGAAGGCGTAAAGAGTCAGGGACAGCGGGATGATTGGTTCGCGCAGCAAAGTTTTTTCCCCACTGGCAGGCGATGTCGTACGAGATAATAATAGATTTGATTGGGTTGCCAACAATGCTGGACAACAACAGGTAGTCCATATTCGAGTACCTAGAATACGATGCAAGGGTCAAGCCCTGAAGCTGATGCATCCGGATTCACTTACCGTTCCCCCTTCTGGAGGTCCCCCATGCCATTTGGACGGTACATCTCGTGCCGAGCACAAGTGACAGAACCAATTCCGGTGGCGCGCAATCCTTTCGACTTCTTCTTGTTTGCATCCCAGATCGCCGAGAACCCAACACAATGTGATATCTAGTGAATATTAGAGAATGATAAACTGGTAAAGCAAAGTTTGAATTCAATCTCTTACCTCGTCCGCATTTGCTGCCTGGGCTACAAATTCAATATACGCATGGTTCTCCACAAACGTCCCCCATCCAGGCCCTAGTGGTGGGTCCCTTGCGACATCAGAGCGCAGCCGTGCCTTCTGCTTGAAATTGGCATCCTCGGCCAATATGAGGTGGTATAGCCATCTAAACAGGTATAAGGACGAATAGCATAGAAAAATAACATCATAAAGTGACGTTATCTTACCGATTTTCTGGCAAAACGTTTTCCCAACCGGTTGGGAGGTTGATGTCGGGCTGTGGACAGGCACGACAGGGAATCGCGAGGCCACCCTGAGAAGTACCATCGATTCCTGTGGGATCGTGACCACGCCCAGCCCGTTTTGTCATTTTTATATGACGCCACTCGCGCACCATCAACATCCACTGGGCCAAGCGATCCTTGAAAAGCATCAGTGTTGCTGTGATGTTTCCAATCTACAGATAAGCATACACCCACCGGCACACTCGACAGACCGTCACCACAAGTCATTTGTTCAAGTCCGCGATAGAAATCTGTTGAGGAGATTTGGCCTTGTAAGTTCCAGGCGTGAAATGACCGAAGTACAGTCATCGAGGCAGCAGACTGTGGTTCAAGGGGCGTTGATGGCCACCATCCAACTTCCAAGAGTTGTTCGCGGGGTAAAGGGGAATCGGAGCAAGCGCAAAAGTCGAGATTAATAAGATGAACGCCATTGACATGAATGACAACGAAGCTTTGGTGCGCGCGAGCTCGGAAAGGGCATGGTTGCCCCAGCGGGTGACCCAATTGGACACGAAGGCCAAGGGATTGCAATGTAGTTCGTTGGAAAAACCCACTTTTCCATTCCTGTGTCATGTACCAATCAATTGAACAATTTCATTCGTAAGTTTGCAATAAATACCTGAATAATATGAAGTGGTTCGGCTCGATGGCGTTGCGTGATACAGGCTTTGCAGTATAATGCATACCCGAAACAATCCTGGCAGCGGAAGAGAGGATTTGGCTGTTGGCAACCAAAGCTCGCACAGCGGTCCTTATGACGACCTCGACCATCAAGTGCTAGGCTGGCGTCAAGGTACTGGCCTCGATACTCCCTCCATGTGAGAAGGGGGGCATCCTAGAAAGGGTTGGTCGTTAGCTTGAGTGAAATAGAAAGGATATAGATCACGGTACTGAATTCTGATATCGCTTAGCCTTTGTTCGCACATAAAGGGCTGCAGGATGCTCAAAGTCAGTAAAGCCAGTCACATTGGTGTCATCATCAGCATGGAGATCCATGCCCTCGTCTGCCATCATTTCTAACCCGAGTCGACCATCGTCTCCATCAGGCTTTTGAGGATGAGCGACTAGGTTCGGAACGCTTGTAACAACTTTTCGTAGACGCTTTGAAGTATTGCTCAAGAGCACGCCTTTCCGTTCGAGAGATCCAATGTCCTTTGTATGATACGTTTGCAATCTTGTCTTCTGTGAGCGTGACTTGGGCATCGTTGATGTGTGCAAGCGAGTTTGACACGAATTGAACACGAGTTTGACACGTGACGTTGTTGAAAGGTCCTTCGATCACGATGCTACATCGAAGGCAATGATTTTAAACTTCAGAAAACTCGGGATATGTATTTCACGTTCGACGACACAAGATGAGTATTGAGTAAACTACGATAAGACGTTCAAGATCTCCAGGACACATAGAAACTAATCACGCCCGAGAAGCATAACGTACAGTACGCTTAGGATGAGACCAACGAGCCGGAGTCAGAGGATGAAGAAGATGGGCTACCTCCCTTGGAGGCCGGCGGCAGGCTCCCCTCGGTAGGGCTTTTGATCCCATCTTTCCAAGAGGCGTTTAAAAACGCACTTGCCGCAGCGGCACTTTGTAGTGCAATGTATGATGAGATGCCTGCATTCGCAATCCCTGCGCCCGCCGTCTCATGATCACCCTTGACAGGTGATTCTGCCAGTGCCCGACCTTGTTTGTATTGCTTGCAGAAGTGGGACCACATAGATGAACTGTGGATCAATATATAAGACCTGTTAACCCGCGCAAACTTGCGTACTCACTAGGAGTGCATTCTAGCCGCCGCGAGGATCTCATCGTCACTCAAGGAAAGGTCCTTAAACATCTGATTACGGGTGTGAGATGGAGATAGACGCGATGTAGATAAACATACCCCTTGTAGCCCTGGGGTACTCCAGACTCTACCTAAGCTAACGTCCTTGGTCGCATTCTGTTTCACCATTACAAACATAAAATCGATCCCCACATCGGCGAGCCTAGAACCCTGAAAGGCCGTAGTCAATAACCGATAAAGTAAAATGAAAACTAAAGCCTACCAGGTTGACGACCTTACCGACCTCTTCTTCAAACGCTTGTTGATGTGTTGCCGTCTTCGCCTTTGACATATGACCATGATGTGCGTGGAGTAGGGCCCATTCGAGAATAAGAGTGCTGACTGAGTGACCGGTCCTCTGAGCAATTTGCTGAAAAAGTTGAGAGATCTGACCATACGCGTCCAAGCAATCAGGACCAGAGTCACCAGACGCCTCTGAGCTCGGAGCCTTTTCTTTGTGACCTGCTGTGCTGACTTCAAAGTTTTCAGGCGTTGGCGATGGCAAGGTTGGAAGGTTGGACAAGTCATTGGGTGGTCCGAAGCCGAGTCGCTCGAGTGTGGCATTCATTACCTCACTTGAAACACGCATCTTGGATAAAGGGGTGGGAGAAGACTCTGATGTGAGAGTATCATTTTTGAATGGCGGTGGGGTGAGTCGAACTGGTACATCCAAAGAAAGGGATAGGAGAGTTTCTTCATCGAGGTCCTCCAAACCAGATAGCACGTTCGAATTGGGTGATCGGAGTTCTGTGGAGACAGAAGCCTTTGCCGACTTGAGTCCTTTGGCACCAGGTTTACGAGTCGACGCTTGCTTGGTGGACATGTCGTCGGTATGGATCGTGACTGTGGTCAATGCAGCGTATAACAAAGTGCGAGATTGTGAGGGTGAAGGGAGACTCAACAAGCGGCAAATACAGAAGTAATGAGTCGGTGTAAAACCAGGGAAACCTCTTCGGCGGTTAGACAGGCCAGACGCAATGAAGGAAGTACCTTACCCATGAGGCCTAGTTGAAAGAAGTGTTCGATGAGGGCATTGGTTGACGCACGGCAGGAGCCATCAACCCGGGCGACTCTCACCCGCTGGCAGACATAATCCCCGTCAACTTCTGAGCATGTTTGGGGAGCCAATCGCAAAGTGAATAAAACGGCCCTCCTTTCCTTCAGCAAAAATCTGAGTGAAATGCTACTTTGAGGATGGCGGACATCACGGGTTGGATGCTGGCTAGTCTGCCCATCCGATACACACCCCATTTGCCCGGAGATACCTAGTAAGTATTGTTTTATCTTTCCCGTGGTGAGATTCACTCATTTCTAAGAATTGATTCAATAGGCGTTATCAATTCTAGGTCAACCGTTTCATGGGTCGCCGTGCAAAGTCATTCACCCTTGCTGAAACAAAAACTCGAGGACGGGCCAGACAGCAGGAAAGACGGCAGACGGCACAGTATGTCCTTTCCCATCATTATATTTAAAGATATGTTGATCCTTCTAGTTCGAAAGAGCTCTTATCTACACAACGCTATGCCGCGTACTGGCGGACTCATGGCCGGCAGGGGTCATCTCCTAAACAAAAATCTCCGAGTCTGCCCAAAGATCTGATCGCGCTCGCCCTTCAAGAGCTTCCAATCCACTCAAAGTTTTTTCGAGATGCTTCAAACAGTGCAGAACTGTTGGACGAGAGCGGGTTGGACGACTGGGATAGTGGACCGCCTTATGTTACTGGCCCACAATCTGGAGCACCCCGAGAAGTTCAATTTACTGAACGTCTCAAGGAGGTCGTCCATGGTCGCCACGTTCGTCTACAGAAAGAGAAGGAGGTTGTGTGGCAACAACTCACCCTCTCCGAGTTGACAGCGCTGTTATATGCTGCGATCGATGAATGGGAGGTAGGGCATCGGTTCCTAACTGAATACGAAGATGGGCATCGCGAACGTGCAATGGCGGGGGTCTGGCTGCAGTGGGTTGCTCGACGGGCTTATAACATTCACTCCGAAATTTCATACTATCATATGTCATAAGAGGTACTTTACTGTATACATCTGAACCAATGGATGGAAAGCGGTGGACGACAGGGCGCGGGCAGTGACAAGAGGCTAGGCCCATAACCTGCCCGTTGTCTGTCGCTGCCCGCTGCCCGTTATCTGTCGCTGCCCGTCGTCCGTTGTCTGTCGCCACCCGCTGCCCATTGCCTGGCCATCGTTCATCAAACAAGAGGTGACAACGGCACTGGCATTGCATAAGCAAGTTAATGTACAAATTGTCCGAATGTGCTCAATGGGTTGTCCTAGCACTGACAGAATATTGGGAGCGTATGAAGGGAACGACTGGCGATGGGTCATCATGAGAAAAATAAATAACAAAGGTGGAAAAGGAATATGTACGCAGCGTCGATCTCGAAGAGAACCAGAGCTTGGGAAGTAGGATCATGTGTCGAAGTCGGCCTCGCTGCAATCAGAATCTAGGGGATGGCAACCAATTGGCACACGGTGGACATCGACGTGCAGAAGCGGATAGCGATGCATGGCAACATCACGTGACGAAGTCGGAGGCCTGTGGTGATCAGTTCAGGATTATGTTTTGACAGGAGAAATATGGCCGCGCACTGATGGCAACACATCACCATCGACACTTACATTACATAAATAAGAGAAAGTACAAAGGAGCGGATAGCAATGCATGGCGACATCTGTAACGGCCAAAGAGGGTAGTCTGCTAGCTAAATCGGTTTCAAGACTTGGTACGATCCTCGAAAGTGCAAATCAGAAAATAAAAATTAATAAAAGAAATAAAAACGAAGCATACATATAACGCGACGCGTACTAGTCGCGCTTGACTTGCGTCGCCTCCCATACCTTCCCTTTAATAGTTGTTTCTTCATCGCGCTTCATCCATGACAACGAGCAGGACCAAGCGATCTAATAACCCCAAGTCGCAGGGCAGACAGAACGCTTTCAGTGGCGTCAAGTTGGCGTTCCTGGAATCTTACAAGGATCAATTCCTGGAATCCACGGATCGTGGCGCGCTCTATACCTTGGTGGCGAAAAAATTTCTTCAGCAGTTTGGATACACTCTGCCGATTGAAGAGAATCCAACAGTCGACGATGAGAGGGTTGATGCCACTGGCGAGAGTGACCCTGCTCTTCAGACTCCAGAGGACCAGGAGCGGGATAATGAGCACCGCAATAAAGTCTATCGCGAGCTCCGGGATGTGAGTAATCCTGTTAAATCATAACAAATAGGGGACTTACAATTATCAACATCTTCTGCTAGAAACTCGGATGCTGGTTTCGCTACAGATACACGTCGAAAAATACTAACCAGTCCTATATCAATCATATCATTGAACGGATAATGTCCAGCTCTGCGACACGCCCAAGGAAAAAGTCTGCGATAAAGGTGTACTCAGATATTAACAAAACGCGACTCAACCGAGAGTTCAACATGCGGTGGGAGACCATTAAGGGTACAATGCAGTCTCGCGACCGAATTGGGTCGTGGACCGAATTCATAAAAGATCATTGGGAGAAAGAACCGCCTGCTGTCAGGGATGAGATCACAAGACAGGCCGATGAAGAAAACGCAACTCTCCTCAAGGCGTGGAAACAAAAGGCTGCGTTTGCCGGCACGCCAGATGATTTTGACAAGTATGATAGTCCGTAGTCCCATAACTTGATCTATACTAAAAAGCCGTTTCAGGGCATGGCAGATGTCAGAGAACATTCTCCCAACCTTTGCTGATGCGATGGCGGAGTGGCTAGGCGCGAATATCGTCATCATGGCCGTAGCTCCGGTTGGATCATTAGATGGCGAGATTGTAATCCGCTCGTATGTGAACCACCATTGGTCCAAGCAAAGAGCTGACACAGACTAATGTAGGGCTCAATCTGACACGTCGAAAGGAATGACGAAAAAACTCGTTTCGGAGTTTGATCCTGAGGGATGGAAAAAGGTGCAGCAAACGATGCTTGCGCATGGGAATGCATATTTCCGTAAGTCAGGGATAAAAGCCATTGATTTGAAGACTCACAAATAAACAGCTCCTGAAGAATGTCGTCGCCGGGTGATAAAGACTGAGGAGAGCGGCACAGAACTGCTTGACAAAGATGCCCATATGGACGATGCCAGTTCTGCAAACGTGTCAGCTGCTGCCGCCACATCTCTCTCGGCATCTGCCGCCTCTTCCCCTGTCCTAGTCCCAGATGCGACGATTCCAACTGCGACGATTCCAACTGGCGACCTTACCACTGCTCTTATCCTACAGCAGCCACAAGAGGCGGCTACTCTAATGCCAAGTGCAGCTAGGTCCGTCACCCAGCAGTCCCATGCGCCACTCCTACCACTCCTTGAATCGGCGGAAACCCCCTCAGGCAATATTTCAACTACTGCCGACTTGCAGCCGCGGTTAGATGGGCTGTACACCTTTCCTGATGATGTGGATATATTTCCACCAAATGGTCAGGCGGCTCAAACCGGACTTTCCTACCAGCTTCAACATTCTTCCACCGGCGGCACCACTTTGTCAACCGACTCCTGGTCCGACTGGGTGCCGAACTCACAGCCTGTAGACAATTCATCGGAAAGTTTTCCATTGACTTTGCCATTCCAACCAGTTCTTTCCGCCACCCCCATGACTCAAACGTTACAGGATCTTGGCACGCTTACAACGACAGCAGCACAAACGGCCACTGTTGGATTGACCACGACGACCGCCCCGAAGGTCCCGTCTTCTGCCCCGAAGGTCCCGTCTTCTGCAATCCCGTCCTCAATGAACCCATCCTTTGTATTCCCGCCTTTGGAAACCCCGTCTCTGAAGTCCCCGTCATTGGAGATACCATCTTCAGTAACTCCGTATTCGGTAATGCCAACTTCACAGGCGCTGCCTTCGGCGACCCCATGTTCGGTCACCCAATCTTCAGAGGAACCATCCTCTCATTCCCCACCCAACCATCAGTATTCGGTGAACACTTTGACTATCGAGGAGCCGCCAAATGGTGCGACGACCACCTCAACGGCTTTATCTCCTCTGACCGCAAACTCGGTGGAAACGTCGCTTACCAACCTAACGGCTTTATCTGCCAAGTCGTCTCCTGACCATAATGGTAAGGAAAATACCGAAGTCGTCGAAGTCACCACGCAAGTCGGAAATACCAAAAAGAGGAAATATAACGGCATATCTGCGAGGCCCAAAAGGAAGCTTGCTAAAGAAGACAACTCGAAGACGGTTGACATGCGTACCACACAGGAGGATGCAATGGATGAGAGCGGAGCAGCTGAAATAGCGGCAACGCGTTCGGGTCGCAGATCCAACCTACCGGGCCACCTCAAAGACGCTGGTTATGCTCCACCAAAGAGGAACGTGCGAAAGTAGAATGCTCAAGTACATATGCTTTTGTTTCCTTTTTCTTGGAGCTCGTCCGCTGTCATCATTTGACTTTTGTCTGGAGCAAATTATCTCGTTACAATAAAAGTTTGGGTACAATATATATTCTAACCGAGTGTTACAGCCAAGCCATGTGAATCAGTAATCAAGATTTGCCAAATTGCGTCATGAATGCCTCAAGGCTACCGCACCCTCTGCTCTACGGCACCCTCTCATTGGAGGACCAAACAGTATGTGGCCGGTAGATGCTGTGAAAAAAAAAAATAAGCATGTGAGGGACGAAGGTGAGGAGATGAGAAGACGAGAAGACAAGACGAGACGCCCGAGCCACAGGGAGCCTGCCGGCTGTGGTAGAGTGGGCGGGAGAACTCTGTCGTGCTGTTGGCTCGCTCCCTGTGAGTAGTGATCATCCGAGTCAGGGGTGACCCTGGGGTTATTTCCGGCATCCCGCGGGTGTGATACTGTACACGCACATATAAGTCCGCATGTCGACGTTGTCCTCGTACGTCGACGTTGTCCTTGTATGTCGATGTTGTCTTCGTACGTCGATGTTGTCCTCGTGCGTCGATGTTGTCCTTGCGCATCAACGGTGTCCTCACATGTCAATTTGACCTCGTGTCGGCGTCATCCTCGTGTGTCGGCATCGTCCTCATGCGTCGGTATCGTCCTGCTATGCACACATAAGGTTCAGGCGAACGGGAATGAGCATGGGAGTACTTGAGGGGTTTAACAGGCACGGGCACAGGTTTAACTTGGGCCCGCCGGTCACATGGGATCCGGCGGGTGTGATACATGCAAGTTTTGTCCTGCTGTACACATAAGTCCGCATGTCAACGTTGTCCTCATGCGTCGATGTTGTCCTCGTGCGTCGATGTTGTCCTCGTGCGTCGATGTTGTCCTTGCACATCGACGGTGTCCTCACATGTTAATGTTGACCTTGTGTTGGCGTCGTCCTCGTGTGTCGGCATTGTCCTCATGCATCGGTATCGTCCTGCTGTGCACACATAAGGTTCAGGCAAACGGGAATGAGCATGGGAGTACTTGAGGTACTTGAAAGAAGCAGTGCAGACGTTGGCGCACATCGTAGCTTCGGGATTCTCGTGTGTTGGCGTTGTTGACTTGTCGGGTGTTGGCGTCCTTGTGCGGCGGCATCCTGATCGCGTGGTGGGAATTGTGGGCATGGGGATCAACTCGACCTTGGCGATCATTAGAATATTGGCTGTCAGAGCCAGAGTGTCAGTATAATTTCTGGAGAGAGGGTAAGGAGAGACGACGCACCCTATCTACAGTGAATGGTGCATGTACGACACATGAGATGGTGCATCGATTTTTCGTGGTCACATGGGTGCTGGGAGAGGCCGGCAGGACTATTATAGCTCCGAGTCTTTGTCGGGATCGAGTATCGTCTGCGAGAGTTCAATGGGACGGGTGGGGAAAAGAAAAGAGCAAACGAACGAGCGGAGAGGCACGAGCACGAGGTGTCGTGGACTGGAACCATGCATTATAATGTAGATCTAAGGAAGAGATGATAGATCGCGCTGGTGAGGGAGGAATGAAGTTTAGTGAAAAAAAAGTTATAATTTGAGAAGAGTGGGAACCAGCGCGGTCGGGTATTATAATGTCGCGCTCCGACGCTCGGGATATGAACGCTAACACATTATAACGTCGTGCATTGCCACGGTATTTGTGGGATCAAGCCAGTTCATTATAATGCGGCGACGGAAGAATGAAGTTTAGTCAACAAAACATTATAACTTGAGGACAGTGAGAACCGTACATTATAATGTAGACGAGGAGAGATTGTGGTCTCGTGGTCGCGTGTTATAATGTCGTCGTGACAATGCGGCCGGGATGTGAACGCTAGCGCATTACAAAGCGCCACGGTATTTGAGGGATCGAGCCAGTTCATTATAATGCGGCGACGGAAGAATAACATCTAGTCAACAAAACATTATAACTTGAGGACAGTGAGAATCGTACGTTATAATGTAGACGAGGAGAGATTGTGGTCGCGTGTTATAATGTCGTGCCAATGCGTCGCCGAGCGTGTTATAACGTCTTGCAATGCCATGGTATTTGCGGAATGAAGGCTCAGGCCAGTTTGATGACATTATAATGCGATGAGGGAGAAGTTCAGTGAACAAATGTTATAACTTGACAACAGAGAGAACCGCACATTATAACATAGATGAGGGACTCAGAGGGAGAGATTGCGCTCAGGTGTTATAATGTCGTATCAATGTGGCCGGGATGTGAACGCTTGCACGTTATAGCGCGTCGTGCAGTGCCACGGTATTGAGTAGGTTTGATGACATTATAATGCGACGAGGGAGGAATAAAGTTCAGTGAGCAAAACATTATAACTGGACAG
>Ga0307516_10006473_pt1 | contig 13714 bp, 12 predicted proteins | sample 19_EM_MG_FD_203310 | JGI IMG/M metagenome (GOLD analysis project Ga0307516, IMG submission 203310) | Populus trichocarpa ectomycorrhiza microbial communities from riparian zone in the Pacific Northwest, United States - 19_EM | ecosystem: Host-associated > Plants > Roots > Unclassified | place... | reverse complement strand
CTATTGCCCGCAGCCGAGACCCGAGCAGCCACTCCCCTATCGACAGCCCCGGATCCGGCCACGGTCTCCGTCTCGGTCTCGACCTCGGTCTCGGCCACGGCTCCGGCCACGGTCTCGGATCCCCCTCCCATTCGGGCGCAGCCCGAATTTGGGAGGGGCCGCCGGAGCGCAGCGCGCAGCGCGAGCACCGCCGGGGGGGTGGGCATCCCCAGCATCCCCGCCTCGAGACAAAAACGAAAACGGCGGCTCCGTTTGGAAGCCGCCGTCTTGTGGAGCTGAGGGGGATCGAACCCCTGACCTCTGCATTGCGAACGCAGCGCTCTCCCAGCTGAGCTACAGCCCCGGGAAGGAGGCGGGGACACTAACCGCGGCCGCCAAATGGTCAAGCAAAAACGCGAAAAGACGGCGAAATTTTTGCGCGCGGCACGTTCTTTGTCCGGCGCCCCTTGAGCGCCTTGACCATAGGATCGACATGATTATGTTGCCGCCGTCGGTCGATCGGGAATAGCCCGAGCCGCAAGAATTTCAAGGTTTCCGAGGCGTCAAACAAGGCGACCGGGGCCGAAGCCGGCGTAGCCGGCAGGAGTTGAGGAGTACGTCATGGGCAAGATTATCGGAATCGACCTCGGAACGACGAACAGCGTCGTTTCGGTCATGGAAGGCAAAGAGGCCAAAGTCATCGTCAACGAAGAGGGCGCGCGCACCACGCCGTCCGTCGTTGCTTGGGATGACAAGGGCGAGGTCCTGGTCGGTCAGATTGCCAAGCGTCAGGCGGTAACGAACCCGGAAAACACCGTCTACTCTGCCAAGCGCTTCATCGGTCGCCGCTTCGAAGAGGGCTCGCAAGAAGCCTCGCGCGTGCCGTTCAAGGTCGTGAAGGGCCCCAATGGCGACGCTTGGATCGAGGCGCGCGGCAAGGCGATGGCGCCGCCCGAGGTCTCGGCCAAGGTGCTGCAGAAGCTGAAGAAGGCCGCCGAAGACTACCTTGGCGAGAAAGTGACCGAAGCGGTCATTACCGTGCCGGCGTACTTCAACGACGCGCAACGCCAGGCAACGAAAGACGCCGGTCGCATCGCGGGCCTCGACGTGAAGCGCATCATCAACGAGCCCACGGCCGCCGCGTTGGCCTACGGCCTCGACAAGAAGAACAACGAAATCATCGCCGTCTACGACTTCGGCGGCGGCACCTTCGACATCTCGATCCTCGAGGTGGGCGACAACGTCGTGCAAGTGATCTCGACCAACGGCGACACCCACTTGGGCGGCGACGATCTCGACCACTTGATCATGGATTGGCTGGTGGCCGAGTTCAAGAAAGACAGCGGCCTCGACGTCTCCAAAGACAAGATGGTGATTCAGCGCCTGAAAGACGCGGCCGAGACGGCGAAGATCGAGCTCTCCAACAAGCAAGAAACGACCATCAACCTGCCCTACCTCACGGCCGACGCCTCGGGACCGAAGCATCTGCAGAAGCAGCTGTCGCGCAGCAAGTTCGAGCAAATGATTCGGCCGCTGGTCGATCGCTCGATGGAGCCGCTGAAGAAGGCGCTCGACGACGCCAAGAAGAAGCCGAGCGACATCAACGAGGTCGTGCTGGTCGGCGGCTCGACGCGCATTCCGCTGGTGCAAGAGACGGTCAGCAAGTTCTTCGGCAAAGAGCCGCACAAGGGTGTGAACCCGGACGAGGTCGTGGCCATCGGCGCGGCCGTGCAGGGCGGCGTGCTGAGCGGCGACGTGCAAGACGTCGTGCTGCTCGACGTGACCCCGCTGTCGCTCGGCGTCGAAACGCTGGGCGGCGTCATGACCGTGATGATCCCGCGCAACACCACGATTCCGACGCAGAAGAAGGAAATCTATTCGACTGCGAGCGACAACCAGACCTCCGTCGAAATCCACGTGCTGCAGGGCGAGCGCGCCGAAGCGAAGTTCAACCGCACACTCGGCAAGTTCCACCTCGAAGGGCTGCCCGCGGCTCCGCGCGGCATGCCGAAGATCGAAGTCACCTTCGACATCGACGCCAACGGCATCTTGTCGGTCGGCGCCAAAGATCTGGCGACCGGGAAAGATCAGCGCATCACCATCACGGCGTCGTCCGGCATCAACAAAGACGACATTGACCGCATGGTGAAGGAAGCGGCCGCGCACGAAGAAGAAGACAAGCGCCGCCGCGACGAGATCGAGCGCCGTAACAAGCTCGACAACATGTGTTACACGCTCGAAAAGCAGATCAGCGAAAACAAAGACAAGCTGCAAGGCGTGGACGTCGGCAGCATCGAGAAGCTGATCAAAGAAGGCCGCGAGGCCGTCGAGAAGCAAGACGACGCCAAGGTGCAGAGCACGCTCGAAGCGCTCGAAAAAGAGGCACACGCCATGGCCGCCAAGCTGTACGAGGGCGCCGGTGGCCCTCCCGGCGGCGCGCCTGGTGGCGGCTCCGACGGGGCCGCATCGGGCGGCGACGACGGCGCCAAGAAGAAGAAGGGCGGCGACGTGATCGACGCCGAGTTCGAAGAGTCGAACTAGGCGTTACGGCCTGAGACGAAAACGCCCGGAGCCTTTGCGGCTTCGGGCGTTTTTTTATTTGCCGAAGAAAGGCTCGGCAGAGCGCTCAACAAGAAACCGCGCGTGTGCTGAACCGCCGACTGGAGCAGCACGCGCGCCTGCTGCTCGATGGCGACGGCGTCCAGCTGCTGGCCGATGCCGCGAGCCCGGAACTGCCAGGCGCCCCACGGCGTGCGCGTCGTGTCGGCCGGCCACGCGCTCGACGCGCGAGCCAGCATTTCGGCGTGCTCGGTGGGCGACGCCGAGGGCGCACCAAGCTCTGCGGCAGCACCGAGCAGCAGCGGCAGCTCCGAGACATGCGCCTCCCAATACGCTTCGAGCGGATCGCCGAACAGGTGCCAAACGCCGCGCGTGCGCGCGGGCACGGCCATGTCGCCGAGCAAGTGGCAGGCTCGGCCGAGCCAAAACGCAGCCGCTTCGGCGCGCTCGGCGCGGCGGGCGCGCGCGAGCCAACGTTCCAGCTGCGCTAGCGCGGAAGGCGCCCCCAGCTCCCCGAAGCGCGAACCCGGTCGATACGTGTGCGTGAGCCCGGGCGCGCGCAGGCGTAGCCCGAGCCAGACGAAGTCGTCCTCAGCGGTGTTGCCGCGCAAGATCTCGGATTCGCGTCGCACGAGCCAGGCGCTGCCGCTGGCCCGCACAGCCGCGCGAATCACGAAGGCGTGGCTGTGGGGCTGCATGCTGCGCGATCTCGCAGGTACATTCGAAACAGCGCGGCAGTGTAGCCAGCCGCCAGCGGGATCAGCTCTGCTGCCTGTTGGGCGGCTTCTTTCGAGGTAATACCGCGCAGCAGCTTGGCGCGCTTCAGCACGCGGCCAAGATGATGATTGGTCGGATCGGCGCGAAAGCCTCGCGTGTGGGCGGCGAGCTGCTGGACCAGCGCGCTCGGCCGCGCTGCCTCGGCCACGCTTGGCACTGGCAGCTCGAGCAGGCGACGGATGTTGCCTTCGACGTACCACTCGTACGGATCCGTATCGTGAGTGAGCCGATGCACGTGCACGGGGCAGCACATGTCCGTCAGCAAATGCGCGACGCGCCCGAGCTGCACGAAGCCGGCCGCGGTTTGCCCGGCGCCGTGCAGCCCGAGCGCGCGCCGGTAGAACTTGTCGCCTTTGAGCCGCGGTCCGGGCCAAATCAGCGGCAAAAATCCGCCCGGCAGCGGCGGCTTGTAAAAATGCGAAAACGACCAGTGCTCGAAAATCTTGTCGGCTAGCGGAATGTGCCAGACGTCTTCGCGCAGCGAGCCGAGCAGCAGTGGATCGCGGTAGCGCGTGACCCGCTCGTCGCCCAGTTGTCGCAGCGCCAGCTCGATCACCACGAACAGGCCGCCGTACCTCATTTCACGCGGCCGCCCTGCTGACGTTTTTGCAGCGCCGCATCGCAACGGTCGAGCAGCTCGAGCAGCCCCGGATAGACGCGCCGCCCGCCGTGCTGGTCGCAGAAGGCCCGATTGTGATCGAACCACGGCTTTAGCATGCGCTCGGGCAAATCGAGCGCGCCCAGTGTTTCTTCGAGCACGTCGTCCTCGTCCCGCATGAGCTCCGAGCCTAACAGAGCGAGCGAGCTTGGACCATGGCCGAGCATGGCGCGGCAGGCCGAGTCGACCAGCGCGCGCACGTGGCTCACGGCGTCCGGAATCAGCTCGAGCGCTTGCCGGCGCGCCTCCGCCGCCCGCACGGACCCAAAAAGCGGCAGCACAATCACGTCTTCGCGCAGCGACCCCAAAATCAAGCTCGCTCGATACGCCCGCGCGAGCGGCGACAGCACCCCCGCCGCCGCCTCACTCGCCACGAAGTACAAGCCATTCCGCAGCATCTCCTCGGAGCCTATACCCAGCTGGGCTCATCATTCATCACGTCTCCACTGTCCCTCTCGCCGCTTTCGCCGTCGCTCAATGGCTTGCTCGACGCGATCGGCCCCCAGCTCCAGCTCTGCCATCAGTCGATTATGAGTGCGGCAAAGTAGCCGCAAGTTGTCGACCGAGTCCTCACCACCGAGCGCCCAAGGCTCTACGTGGTGCAATTCCAAGAAAGCGCGGGCCTCGCAGCGCTTGCCATCCGGACTCACGTGACGGCATCTTTCTGCATCGCGTTCGGCCACCTGTCGACGGACCCGTTGCCCGATGCGGCGACGCTTTCGTTGCTGCGACGCGGCCGCTGGTGCGCACTCTCGCTCGTCGGCGTCCGGCTCGCCGGAAGGCTCGCGTTCTTGCGACAGATTCAGCGCGACGAGTTGTGCAGACCTGGGCGGTGGCGCGCTCACCGCCAGCTCGCGAACGCGGCCAAAGTGCACGCCGCTGAGCGCGGACGAGCGACATAGCTGGCAGCTGACAGGCGCCAAAGCGCTGCCCACAGCCGTCACGTCAGCTTCTGCGAAGCGAGCTGCGACGCGGCAGCCCCATCCGATCCCGCGGCCCAAGCCAACCTCTTTTGCCCGATTTCGCTGTCTGATCGCAGCAGAGAGTCGGGTAGCCCCGGGAGTCGGCTCCCGGGGCCCCCACAGATCCGGACGTGCAGATTTCCCGCATCCGGCTCTTCGAGAGTCAGCTTCGCTGCGTGATGTACCGGTGCACGATGCGCGGCGGCGGGAGCGGATACCGCTCGAGCAGCCGCGTCATCTTCGCCCAGCTGAGATACGCCTTTTGCGAGCGGCGCGAGAGCCACTTGCGCCAGGTCAGCACCACTTCGTGCCAGAGCCTTGCGAGCGCGTCGTAGTTCGACGTCACGCCATAGTATGCGTAGTGCCCGTTCAGCTTTCGCGCGAGGGTGCGATGCTGCGCATCGACGTCGTCATGCCGGTGCGCTCGGCACCAGCCTCTGATGTGGCGTAGCGTGCGGCTGAATCGATCTTTCGCCGTGCTCTTCATCACTACCCAGTTGCCCTTGCGGGACTTACCCCAGTAGTGCGTAAAGCCCAGAAAATCGAGGGTTCCTGGCCCATTTCCGTCGTCGCGATCCGGCCGTCGAAACGGCACGAGCCGCGTCTTGTCGGGATGGAGCGAGAGCCCGTACTTGCCGAATCGCTTCGGCAACACGTCTAGCACTCGCTCGGCGTCCTCTTTTCGCGCGAAGACGAAGACCAGGTCGTCCGCATACCGGATCAGCACAGCGCGACCGTTCAGTCGTGGCTGTACTTCTCGGACAAACCAGTCGTCGACCACTTCGTGCAAATAGATGTTCGCCAGTAGAGGAGAGATGACGCCGCCTTGCGGTGTTCCCGCTTCCGGCCGCGACAGCTCTGCCCCCTCCAGGACACCCGCATTCAACCACTTGCCAATGAGCCGCAGTATCACTCCATCACGTACCCGTCGCTCCAGGATCTTCCGGAGGTGTGCATGGTCCAAGGTGTCGAAGAATCGCTTGATATCGACCTCCAACACCCACCCGCCCGCCATCTTCACCGCAGTGTTCTGGAGCGCTTCGCACGCCTGATGCGCAGAGCGGCCGGGGCGAAAGCCGTACGAGAAGTCGTAGAACGACTGCTCGTAGATGGCCCCCAGCACCACGGCCACGGCGCGCTGCAGTACCTTATCTTCGAAGGTTGGTATGCCGATCGGTCGCGTTTGCTTCCCATCGCCCTTCGGGATGTGTACTCGTCGCACCGGCGGGGCGCGGTACGTGCCGGACTTGGCGCGGGACAACAGCGACTCGAAATTTTGCTCGAGCTGCCGCTTGTATTCTTCCGCTCCGCGTCCGTCGACGCCACGCGCGCCGTCCTTGCGCGTTCGGCGAAATGCCTCACGCATCCAGTCCACGTCGATGTGATGAGCCAGCGTGGTCAACGCCTCCTCCGGCTTCTCCCTTGCTAGCGATGCTATCCGTTCCAGTTTCGTGCAGACGGTTGGTGAGCTCTGTGTCTCTCCCATCTTTCCCTCGATCGGTCTGACTACCGGCGCTGCCCTTTGCTCCGCTGGGTCCCTTCAGGTCCGGTTCCCCAGCTTCATCGCTCTTACTGCAGCGCTCCGACTTCTCGACGCCCCGACTGTGTTTCGTCGCCTTGGCACCGCCGTTCGTGCTCGCGCACGAGGTGTCGAGATCTCCCAGGTTCCTGGGCAACCCTTGCTCACGTGCCGCGTTCTCTGACCCCGGTGGAGCCAGCACGCCGAGGTCCCGGGCTTTCGCCCTGAGCTTTGACGTGCCGGTGTTGCCTTCTGCACATCACAAGGCGCATCGGCCTCCACAAGATGAATTCTTTCGGGATTCTATCGCGCGGCCCATCAGCTCGCTGTCTACGCTTCACGCCTGCGCTCGCGCGCAGCCGCGCAAGACTCGCTCGCGCCTGGCGACCTCCACCTTGGGCGCTCGGGATTTTCACCCGCGGGCTGCTTTCCGAAATTTCAGGACGCTACCTTCCTTCCTTTCCGGCCAGGCTTCTCCTGGCGCACTGTGACGAATCCTGAGCCCAGCTGGACAGCCCAACAGGCCTGGCGCCTGGCTCACGCTGGGCTAACCTGTGACCCGTGGCGGAGACAGCTGAAGAGGTTGTTCGAGGGCTGGCAGACGCGCGAGTACTTGGCTCACTCCTCGAACGTGTACGCCGCGATTGGGGAGGCTATGACCTGATCGTGCATCATCAGCAGGGCGAGTTTCATCACGACGTTCTCGTGCGTGTCTCGAACGCCAAGCCACGTTTGCCGGGCCAATACCTGGTCATTTCCACGAACTGCAATGGTGGCGTGAAAGAAGTTCTCTGCTTCGACGAGCCGGTGAACCCCTTGGCCCTCTGGCATTTCCGGTGTCCTGACAACGGCGACTTTTCCGGCGCTCTGCCCAAGCTGCTTGCCTCCGCCCGCACGGAGCACTGGTTCGACCCGTGCGAATTGCTCGGTCCAACCGCTCGCAGCGAGCTAAAAGCAGAATTTCGCGCGCGGCAGCCCGGCGGCGGCTGGTGCCAGAAGCTGAGCTAGACGCCGCGGATACAGTTCAATGGCACAGCTGCTTCTCCTCGAGCGACCGTTCAGTCCAGCCTTCGTTTCAGAGCTCGGAGCGCTCGTCCGCAGCATCTTCGGCGAGCTCGACGCCCCGACGGCGCAGCTGAGCGTGAACGACGTGTTCCTCTCTGATCTGGAATGGAGGCTTGCCGAGATGCCAGCGGCCAGCGTGCACGCAGGCATCGCGGACGGCCATCTCGTGGGCTTCAAGTTTGGCTATGCCATTGGCAGAACGCGCTACCTGAGCTGGCTAGGTGGTGTCGCGTCCTCCCACCGCAGACAGGGCATCGCGCGGGCCCTGCTAGAGCGCCAGCATGCTTGGGCTGCGCAAAAGGGCTTCGGCATGATCGAGACCGGCACAACCAATACGAACGCCGCCATGCTCACGCTCAACCTCGCGGCGGGGTTCGAGGTCATCGGCAGCTACGCTCGCGACGCCACGCCACGGGTTGTCTTGCAGAAACGTCTGCTTCCGCCGCGAATCACCTGAACGGCCCCCCCCGCAAAAGACATGAACCGCCGTCCCGCAACGCCCGCCGATGCGCAGTTTCTGCGACAGCTGCACCATCGGGCGTATCGCGGCGTCGTGCTGCAGCAGTTTGGCTCGTGGGACGAAGCGGCGCAGGACGGCTGGTTCGAAAAAGGTCTGACCGAAGCCAACTTCGAGGTGGTCGAGGAGAATGGCGAGCGGGTCGGCGCTGTCGCCTCGAAAGAAGCGTCTGATCGACTCTTTCTCGTCGAGCTGCAGGTTCTGCCCGAATGTCAGGGCCGCGGCTTGGGCTCGGCGTTGCTCAAGCAGCAGCTCGAACGCGCGCGGCTGCTCCAGAAGCCGCTCGCGCTGCGGGTCTTGTTCGCGAACCGGGCGCGCGCGCTGTACGAGCGACACGGCTTCGTCGTGACCGGACAGACCGAAACGCACTACCTGATGGAGCGGCCCCCCACGCATTCGGGCTGAAACACGATCTGGCTCAATTGGAGGGCGAAGCTCCGCGGACGCAGCTCTCGCTCGACGAAGTCAGTCGTCTACGCGCCCTGCCGCCTGGCGCCAGCCAGCCCGGTTTCGTCCGAGGCTTGAGGGCCGGGGGTATTCGCGCAGGCCGTGCCGGGGTAGAGGTTTCGACGGAGGTGACCATGCTCGATTGCGCGCCGTGTGCCACGCGAACGCCAACGCCGCACGTCTACTATTCGATGACGAAGGGGCTGTGCAGCACATGCAAGCGCGCTCTCGACGTGAAGATTCATTTCCGCGACGAGCAGGTGTGGTTCGACAAATTTTGCCCCGAGCACGGCCACCACAGCTGCATGGTCGCCTCCTCGGTAGAGTGGTACCTCGACGCGCTGTCGTTCGTCGCACCGAACACGCCGCCGAAGAACGCCAAGCCCGTCAAAGAAGGCTGCCCGTTCGATTGCGGCCCCTGCAAATCGCACCAGCAAAAGGTGTACATGCCGGTCGTGCCGATCACGTCGGCGTGCAACCTCGACTGCCCGATTTGTTACACGGTGAACAAAAACGAAGACGCGCACATGCTGTCCGAGGCAGCCTTTCAGCAGACGCTCGACCATCTCACCGCGCAGCACGAAGAGCTGGACATCATCAACTTCACGGGCGGCGAGCCGACGCTGCATCCGCTCTTACCCAAGTTCTTGAAAATGGCTCGAGCGGCCGGCATCCAGCGGCTGACGATTTCGACCAACGGGCTCAAGCTGCTGAACGAGGCCTACGTTCAGGAGCTCGCGGCGGCAGATGCGCGCATCGTGCTGTCGCTCGATACGTTCGACGAGCAGGTCGACATGCAGCTGCTCGGCGCCAAAACCGTCAAATCTAAGCTAAAAGTGCTGGAGTTACTCGAACGGCACGACGTCACGACCACCATCTTGCCGGCCGTCGCGGCCGGGCTAAACGACAAGGACGTGGGGCCGCTGTTCGAGCTGATGCTGTCGAAGCCGAACATCTGCTCGCTGGAGCTGCACACCTTGACCTTCACCGGCCAGGGCGGCACGGGCTTCACGCGCAGCGCTCGCATCACCACGCCCGACCTGCAGCGCATCTTGGGCGAGGCGACCGGCGGTAAGATCAAGTGGACCGACTTCGTGCCGTCACCGCTCGCTCACCCGCATTGCTACTCCATCTGCTACGTGCTCTTGCTCGACGGCGGCGGCTACGTGCCGTTCACGCGCTTTCTCGGCCGCGGACGCCTGTTCGAGCTGCTCTCGGACTCCATCTACATTCAGCCCCGCGAGCGCGTGGAGCAAATGCTGCGCGACGCGATGGACGAGCTATGGGCTGACCCCGAATCACTGCCGGAGTCGGCAGCAGTGCTGGCGACACTCAAGCGGCTGGTGCGCGAAATGTTCCCGGAAGACAAGGTCTTGGCGCTGCACGAGCGCCAAAAGATCGCCGAGCGCGCCAGCAAAGCCATCTACATTCACTCGCACATGGACGAAGAAAGCTTCGACGTGTCGCGCATCATGAAATGCAGCGTAGGTGTGCCGGAGGCCGACGGCTCGAACATCCCGACCTGCGCTTACAACGTGCTTTATCGCGAAAAAGACGCACGTTTCGCTGCTCCCCAAGCCCAGCAACTGCTGAACGCTTCGCGCCCCCAAGCTCCCCGCTCTCTTCCGCTCGTGAGGTAGTGAAATGCTGAAGTTACCGCTGATTGAACCCAAATTCATCATGACGCCCGACGTGTCGTCGCGCGAAGTATTTCACTCTTTCTCGCGCGGGCTGTGCCCGCAGTGCCGCAAAGCCGTCGACGGCGTGAGGCTGCTGCGCGACGGCAAGGTGTTCTTGCGCAAGCAGTGCCCGACCCACGGCCAGAGCGAGGCGCTAATTTCCGGAGACGCCGACTGGTTCCTACGCTCGCTCACCTACATCAAAGAGGGCTCGATCCCGCTCAAGCATTCGACCAGCGTCGAAAAAGGCTGTCCGGACGACTGCGGCCTGTGCCCCGACCACGAGCAGCACTCGTGCTTGCCGATCATCGAGATTACCAACCACTGCAATCTCGAGTGCCCGATCTGCATCGTGCAGAACCGGCACAACTACAATATGACGCGCGAGGAGTTCGGCAAGATTCTCGACGGTTTGGTCGAAAAAGAGGGACAAATCGAGACCATCAACCTGTCGGGCGGCGAGCCCACCTTGCACCCACAATTTCTCGAGTTTTTGGACATGGCGCGCGCCAAAACCGAGATCTCGCGCGTATCGATTTCGACCAACGGCCTGCGCGTCGCCACCGACATGGCATTTTGCGAAGAGCTAGCGAAGCGCAAGGTCTATGTCAGCCTGCAGCTCGACGCGCTATCGAATCCAGCCTTGCGCGTGCTGCGCGGCGGCGGCGACCAGCGCGCCGCCAAAGAGAAAGCGCTCAACAACCTGGAGCGCGCCGGCGTGCGCACCACGATCGTGTCGACGGTCGCCAAGGGCGTGAACGACGAGCACGTCGGCGAATGCATCAAGCTGCTCTACGAGCGCGACTTCATCTTGTCGCTGACGTTTCAACCGGCGGCCTTCACCGGCTACGGTGGCGAGCACTTTGCGCCGCACAACCCGCTCGACGTGATCACCATTCCAGACATCGTGCACGCCGCCGAGAAGCAGACGAACGGCATGCTCAAGTCGAGTGACTTTTTGCCGTTGCCGTGCTCCCACCCGAGCTGCTTCGGTCTCACTTACCTGCTCAAAACCGAAGACGGCTTCATCCCATTTCCGCGCTTTTTGGAGCTGAATCAATATTTGGAGCTGCTGGCCAACCGCGGCACGATTCGGCCGGGCGCGGAGTTCGAAGGCGCCATCAAGGGCGCGATCGACGAGATGTGGACCAGCGCCGGCCAGGTGCCGGATCCGGTCAAAATCCTGTCAGCGCTGAAGCGCGCGATTCACCTCATGTACCCGGAAGATCGCGCGCTCGAGCTGGAAGAGCGGCTGCACATCGGTGAGGGGCTGGTCAAGACCATCTTCATTCACGCATTCATGGACGTGCACACCTTCGAGGTGGACCGCATCAAAAAATGCTGCACGCACTACGCACTGCCCGACGGCCGCTTGATGCCCGGCTGCGCCTACAACCTGCTCTACCGTGACAAGGACCAGCGCTACACCGGCCCCACGGGCGAGACCAAGATCTGGGGGCGCTCGGAAACACCGGCATGAAGCTGCTCGAGCACAAGCGTGTACTGGTCACGGGCGGCTCACGCGGCCTCGGGCGCGCCATCGTGCAGGCGTGCGCGCGCCACGGCGCCAAGGTCGCGTTCTCGTACGCTCGCAACGAAGAAGCGGCCGAAGCGGCTCGTCGAGAGGCGGCGCTGCTGGGCGGCGACGTGCGTGTGTTCAAAGCAGATGCCGGTGACAACGCGCAAACCGAAGCCATGGTGCGCGCCGTCGAGGCCGAGTGGGACGGCATCGACGTCTTGGTCAACAACGCGGCCATCACCCAAAACCTGCCGCTGGCGCTGCTCGAAGAAGAAGACTTCGACCGCGTGATCCGCGTCAACGTGAAGGGGCCGTATTTGACGTCCCGCGCCACGCTGCGCGGCATGATTCGCCGCAAATCCGGGGTGATCGTCAACATTGGCTCGCTCGCCGGCGCGCGCATGATCGAGGCGCCCATCCACTACACGACCAGCAAAGCCGCGCTGATTGGCATGACCTGCGCGCTGGCCAAAGAGGTAGCGCGTCACGGCATTCGCGTCGTGTGCCTGGCGCCGGGCCTGCTCGAAGACGGCCTGGGCAAGAACCTGCCCGACCATCGTCTGGTCGACTATTTGAAGCACAACGCGCTCGGCCGCGTCGGCACTTTCGCGGAGGTCGCTGAAATGTGCGTGCTGCTCGCCTCCAGCCGGAGCTCGTACGTCTCCGGAGAAACCGTGGTGATGGATGGAGGCATCTGAAGGGTTCGACGCCTTCACCCGGCACGTTAACCCCGCGCTCGGGCGCTTTCTACGCGTGTCGGGGCGCGACTTTCGCTTCGTGCGCGCCCACGGCTCGAGCCTCGAAACCAACGACGGCCGCATCTTCGCGGATTGGGTGAGCGGCTTCGGCACACTGAGCTTCGGCCATCACCCGGCGTTCGCCGAGGCCGCGCTGCGCGCTGCGCTTTCGTCGACGGCGCCCCATCTTTACATCGAGACGCTGAACCCCTTTGCCGGCCAGCTGGCGACCGCGCTCGTGCAAGCAGCGGGCGCGCCGTTCGAGACGTGTTTCTTCGCCAACGGCGGCGCAGAGGCCGTCGAAGCGGCGCTAAAAACGGCCGCGCTGGCCACGGGTCGCTCCAAGATTTTGTACCTGAGCGGCGGCTACCACGGCACCACGCTGGGCGCGCTCGGCGCCATGGCACAGGGCCTGTACCGCGAGCCATTCGAGGCCCTGCTCTCGCCGGCGTTCGAAAGCGTCGAGGCCGGAAATCTCGAAGCGCTTGCGCAAAAGCTGGCCGGCGAACAGGTGGCGGCGCTCTTGCTCGAGCCGATCCAGATGGAAGGCGGCGCGCGCATTCTCGGCTCCGAATACTTGACGACCGCCAAGCGGCTGTGCGCCGAGCACGGCACGCTGCTCATCTTCGACGAGATTCAAACCGGGCTCGGTCGTACGGGACAACTATTCGCTTTCGAGCACACGTCGGTGCGACCCGACATCTTCACGCTGGGCAAGGCGCTCGGCGCCGGTCTCTTGCCGATCTCCGCGACCGTCTTCGCCGGTGACATCTGGGAGCGCGCGTACGGCAGCGTGCTCAAGAGCGAGATTCACAACAGCACGCTCGGCGGAGGCGCCTTGGCTTGCGCGGTGGCCTTGTCGGTCCTGCGCGAGCTCACGAGCCCGGAATTTTTGATGCAGGTTCGCGAGCGCAGCGCGCAGTTGGCGCGCGGGCTGTCGCGCGTGACCGAAGCGCGCAAATCGGTGTTGCGCGTCAGCTTGCGCGGCCTTTTGGGCGGAATTCAGCTGCGAAACGTGACCCACCCGTGGGCGACTTGGTCCGGCCTGGGCATGCCGGAGCTCGAGCCACGGCCGAGCGTCGGCGCGCTGTTGATTCAGCGCCTGACGAAGCACGGCATCTTGGCGCACCTGTGCGGACACGACTGGTCGGTGCTGCGCATCGAGCCGCCGCTCACCATCAGCGCCGAAGCTTGCGACCAGTTTCTAACCGCGCTCGACGAGAGCCTCACTTGGTTGGAAGAGAACGCCCTCGAATGACTGACAGAAACGTGATCGTCTTTGGCGGATCCGGTAGC
>Ga0307516_10006472_pt1 | contig 13715 bp, 19 predicted proteins | sample 19_EM_MG_FD_203310 | JGI IMG/M metagenome (GOLD analysis project Ga0307516, IMG submission 203310) | Populus trichocarpa ectomycorrhiza microbial communities from riparian zone in the Pacific Northwest, United States - 19_EM | ecosystem: Host-associated > Plants > Roots > Unclassified | place... | reverse complement strand
ACGGCGGGCACATACCTACGCCCCACTCCCCACCCCACCTCCCTCCGATACATACACCGATCCCGGCAGCTCTCCCACCCACAGGCGTCGGCAGAGCGAAGACCGACGATCATCAATATCCTCCTCGATCCCAGACCGCTTCGATACCACTTCGCCAAGCCTTCACGGAAGTTTTGGCCCCGACCCAGATCCACACATCACCCTCAGTCCCTCGCTCAACGAGCATATCTTCAAACTCTCCACCCTCACCCACTCCAACCACACGTTATCTCCATACACACGGCCTTTAGAGCACTTCGCCGTTCGCAGTGGGCCGCCCAGGGCTTCCACAACCTCTAGAGTCGGAGGTGGGTCGTCGGATAGACCGCCCCAGGTGAAATTGAAGGCGAAGAGAAAGAGGATTTATCGTGTTGGTGGGAAGGCGAAGGAACCTGAAGAACCTCCCCAACCAAAGTTCCCTCCTGCGCCGGCGTCCGAGTTCGACGAATCGGATATGGATCGATACTTCAAGTGGAGGGAAGAGGTCGACCAGCACCAACAGGTCGATCCACATTACCAACCTTCCCCTCTAGAAGAGTTACCCCCCACTCAGTTCACTCCCCAACCCCACCCCGCACAACTCCGGAAACGATACCCTCAGCAACCCCTGCCCCAAACGTAAGCCTGAAAGTGGGTTCGATTTCGCTGGTTTCTGTCTGGTTTCTGTCGCTCCTTTGGTCACCGTTTCGCTATGCACCTCCTGGTTAATTTCCTTGTTTATTATTTAGACTCACTTTGCTTTCTGGCTTCGTTTAAACCCCAACTCATGGTAGACGCAACGGGAAACCCCTCGACAAAGTATTTGTCGGACAATCCGCACTCGCACCCTTATCGCTATATCTTGTAACGAATATGTAATCTACCCTCCCATACCTTCGTTCCCTATTTAGTCACTGTTACTTCACAACCCAATCTTGTAGCAATTCGCCCTGGATGCCCTGGCTCGGCTTATGAAAAAACCCAACATGGGGCTTGAAGTTATTGAGGCACGAAAGCCGGCCCCAAGTTCCTGTAGATATCCGTCGGTGCGGCAACTGGTTTTGGTGGAAGCGAACCCTCTCCTGTCATCAACGGCATTTGAACCGTCCCGAGAACAGGTGAAGTTGCAACTTCTTCAAAGTCCTATCCCAGACAATCTCAATAACATATCTCGGAAGGGACGAAAAGAACCCACATCAACGTGCATGCTAGGTAACCGGCTCGTATTCTGCCTCGTCTGGTTGCTCTGCCTCAACTGCCTGAAGTCATTCTTCGAGTACGTCTTCGTCAGCCCCGTCACAAGTGGAGACCGCAGTATCGTCGACGGGGATATGTTTGCTATCCCGATGACTACGTCTTGTGCTTGTGGCTTTAGCGGAGGCGTCCCCGGCGGGGGGTGTGCATCCGCGACTTGGTGAACGATATCGTGGATCTCTGAAAACGAGTAGGATAAGGCAGATGGAAGTTGAGTAAGGTTGGACTCGGCGGAGTTTTGGGATGAAGGAGCTATCTTTGATTGTAAGAATTCGACCTTTTCTGGTGGAATTTCCGGATTGACGTTTTCCAGAAGGTCGGAAAGGTGAGAGCCTGTCAGGCCAGGAAGTTCGACCGGGTCTCTGCTATGCTCTGTGGTGATTTCGAGGATCTGTACCACCACCGTCGCTAATTGAAGGTCCACCATGAGGGTCGGGACCAACGCACCGGCCATGGTTCCAACTTCTATTCGCATTTCAGCAAGTTTCTCTTCCGGGAGTTTCTTCAGTAGGTCCGGTATATGGTGCAAGTTGGATACGAGGTCCGTGACTGAAAGGTCGCTCTCCCGTGCGGCACGTAGTAGAATCGAGGAAAGGGCGGTGATCAACGCCGTGTTATCGAGTTTCGGGCGGCCAGAGGTGATGCGATAGGCGATATCGGTGACGTACGGTGCGGTGTACCGATTTCGAAGAAGCCAATCCAAACACGGAGACAGTAGACTGAGCATCTCCGGTGAAGATTCGATAAAGTCCAGTGACCAATTTGACACGCTTGACGATGGCAAAAGCAAGTCCTCGAGCAGCCGAAGGTATAAGGTGACTTGGTACAGCAAAATGTTGATCCCGTTTGGGTATTCGTCCGTATTTTGAACGAGATGGTAGAAATCCTTCATACTCTCCAAGACCAGCCACTCCCCCACCCCTACGACTCCATCATCAGCGTTCACCAGGCGCTTAATCAAGTGCACCTTGCTCTCCACATCAAGGACCATGAAGAAGGCCCGTAGCTCGGTTAAGGCATTGGGGATGACACGCTGGACCCAAAGTCCAGTGTACTCATCGGGGTCGTGGAAAGGGATGAGGTGGTCGACAAGGGTGAAGGCTTGCTGGAGTTGGTAGATCGGATCGGTTCCGCCGTCCCGTAGACCATGTACAAGGATCGCCCGGAAGATTATCTCCGAGAAGTGCTTCGAGCCCACGGAGACGTCGAGGTTAGCCAACGTTTTAAGCGAGTTGATACAAGTATCCCGTGTCTCTCTAGCGACAGAGGCCACCGGATCCGTACGTGAAAATGTTGCATCAGCGACATCCGTACAGGCAAAAAGGTCGACAGTATTTGCAGTCCATTCCCGTATGACACGCGTCGGGGGGAGGTAAGAGGATGCAAGGCGGGCGAATAGAGCCAGGGCGTCGTTGACTGAACGGAAGGTTTGATCGGTAAGGTTGTGGGGTTTGCTGGGGGGTGGAGTGAGGCAGAACCGTTGTTTGATGTGTTGGACAAGGGCTGAGTACACCTCGCCAAGGTGGATGACAACCCCCTGTGCGCGTCCTCCCCAGCTAGATTCTAAGACTTTCCATTCTCCGTCGTCCCCGTCCCGGATAACGGAATCGATGACGGTCAACGAGCAACGCAGGATACGGAGGTTACGGATGTCACTTAGATCCGCGCTTGGGAGTCCCGCAAGTTCTTCCAGAGCGCATACAAGTCCGCCTTCTGCGATGTCAGCAAGTTTCCGTAGAGTTAAGCGCTCCCCTTCCGCAATCACGGAGAGCGGTTGATCCAGTGCGAAGATACACTGGATAATGTCTTGCGAAAGGAACGCTTGGGGCTCGTTGACCAAATTGAGGATGATATTCTCGGCGTCCATGCCTGCCAGCGTTGGAGTATCATCGCCACGGACCATGCACTCCAGTCGGAACGTCATTTGGGGGATAAGCAGGAAGTGGTTTACAATCTAAGTGGGGGATGAGTGGGCATTAAACCATATTCCAGACCCTTGCATACCTCACGGTAGCCGTCAATCGCTTGCCATAACCGGAGGATACCCAGTGCTCGTTCGCGGCAACGAGCGTTCGGGAGGCTGTCTGACCATGCGTAGACGGCGATGCATAATCCCACGCTAACGTACGCCTTTACAAACGCTAGAAAATCCTGATGATTCGCGGGAGCTGGAGGGTCCTGCAGGAGGTTCGGGGGGTGGGAAAGCGGGACCGTGATTTCGTGGTTAATTTGTTCAAACACGTCCGGGTGGGCTATCATTGATTCTAACCAAATTCCAAAGGCGAGTTCGTGAGTGCCGATGTCTTTGAGCAGTGTGGCAGCGGCCGCAAAGTCCCCGTCGGGATTTACAAGGGCATCACATAGCGCGTGCCATCCTTGGATTCGATCCAATAGCTTTGTCGCATCCGAGCTGGTGTCCGGATCCCCAACAGATATATTTCGAACGTCCTGGACCATATCAAGGAACTTCCCGGAATCGAGATGGCGTGCGATATCGACGTTTGTCGCAGCTTGAGCAAGTTTCGACATCGTGTACTTGTCGAGGTGAGAGGGTTCGATGATCTCGGTCAAGTCAACCTTTGCCTATGATCCAATGTCAAGTTTACGGCGAGAAGGACGATTAAGTGAGTCGACATGCCAGGATAAGCTTGATCAGTTCTGGGTTCTGTGAAGCAATGTTCGACAGTAAGCAGGCAAGGCGGTACGACTGATCACTGTCCTGGGAGCGCGACGAAGCGTTGAGATAGTTTCACTCTTCGAACAGAGAAAGCATACAGGTGGTCCAATAATGTTGGAAATCTTATCGGCGAAACGAGAGAGCTGATCGGAGGTCAATTCATCGGAGATCTGCTCGGTCGTGAGCTTGACCGCCTTCTCCAAGCTAAAGCCGGCTATGTCTTGGTCAAGGTCCACATACAAGTACGGGAAGTCAGGATGCTCCCAGTCAGCATCGGAAGGTTTGACGCAGTACATCAAGCGGACTACAATTGCCAGCGAAGGGGAGTCAGGAATCAATTCGAGGAGTTGTCGCGCGAGCAAGGTGGGATCTTTGGCATTGGCAGGGTCGAGGGAACCATTCAGGGAAGTGGGTTCCACAGTGGGGAGTGGGTTTGGGTGGTAGGTGAGTGGTAGGGTGGGTTGTTCTGTGACCAAGTCGCCATATATCGCGAGAGAGACATATTCGAAGGCCCCTTGGAAGATCACGAATCGCGTCGCGTACTGTGGGTTGATTAGCAGGCGTATTTTGTGACCACGTTTAATCCAACCTCGATTGTCATATCCACAGCGAATTCGGCGCAGTCTCCAGCATATGGGAGCACGGAGCGAACGAGTTCGTTTGTGGGTTTCGGTCGCAAAGCGGGGTCAGCAGGCATCATCGGAAGGATGTTGAAGTAGACATCGAGATAAAACGCGGCAGGTTCTGTTCTCCTGTTCTGACGGCGTAAATGGACATCGTTCGCGGAGGTGACGGTAGAGGGAACGCACGCGACTACGTCCGGACACTGTGCGAATGGCTGGGTGCCCGTCGGGAAGATCCTGATTGTCTTGACCCGCACGGGTGCGTTGAACCTGATAGCGGCAAGGTGGGAACTACCGAACGGCTCGAGAGTGCACCATTCCAGCAACATGGTGGGTAGACGTGAGCAAGAGAGCGCGTCTGCGGCTCGAGTGGCCAGCGAGGATTGGTGAGGTATATTAGGCTCACGTGGCGCCACAGGCTCTCCCAGATACCACTACCCTCTGTTTCACCTCGAAACCGTTTCTCCTTTCGATTCTCTTTCAACCCTGGGCTAGCGGAAAGGCATGACAACGATGGCCACGCAGACGGGGCTCCCGACGCTCTTGCTGCCGGAGAAACCTACGACGCGGACCAAGCACCGGCCGAGGACGAGGAGCGGAAGTCTTTTGAAGGTCGAACAGGTCGGTGAGGGTTCTGCAGAGCAGGATTTGGACCGGAACCTCTACGTGAATATTAATGCAGACTGGGTCAACATGAAAGGTGGCCATACACCGCCCACTGCCCCCGCCCGATCTCATGAGCTTATTCCCCTTCCCTAGGCGCCTGGCTTGTTCATCCTCTGCTCGTCTTCTGTGGAAAGATCGTGGTTGACACTATCCCCGGAATGAATCAAGAGATTAGCTGGACGCTAACAAATCTTCTCTATCTTCTCGTGAGTTCCGCCCATTGACTGCGCTCCGGAGCTCACCTGGTGACCTCACGCCGCGCAGTTCTCATACTTTATCTTCCACTGGGCGACCGGAATTCCGTTCCAATCTGACCTACACGGCGGCGCATATGACGAATTGACACTGTGGGAACAGATTGACGGGGGAGCCCAATACACGCCAACCAAGAAGTGGCTCATCACCTTTCCTATCATCCTGTGAGCGGTCATTTTGGATACTTGGGTTCACACCACTAACACCCGCACCTCTAGGTTTCTGCTGTCCACCCACTACACGCACTACGACCCGTGGTTATTCACAATGAACCTGATCGCTTTGGTTGCATTGTTGATCCCGCGATTACCCCAGGTGATTACGGCTCCTGCAGAAAGGAACGTGTCAGCTGATTGATGGCTTCAGTTGCATCGCCAGAGAGTCCGCTTCATGACGGAAGATCAGTACCAGTCTGGCGTGTCCACGCCTATCGAGGCCACGTTTACCGCTTCTGGTTCTACCACGCCAGTTGATGGAAGGACTATTCCCGTAACTCTCAAAGAATCTTATTTCCATTGACGGGACTATTTTATGCTCGCCGGGTCGTGGTAGAGGTTTGGTGTATCCAGTAACGTATATCCCATCATTTCGCACTACTCACTAATATTCAAAGTACCTTCCGATCCATGATGTCGAGTCTCCTTGCATGTAGTTAACCGGGACCTAAGGGATACCCGGTTCCTTTATGGTGAATCTCACGTGTTCCCTCCCATTGACCTAGGCCTTTTTCCGAGCTCACCGAGCATTGGCCCTGGAAAATGTCTGTCACCTTTCACACAGAGTGTCACCACCGCGGTAGACCCCTGGTTCTCGCTGCCTCCACAACCATCTATTTCTGCCACGGTTGCACTGCATGCGCATGTGTTGTTGTTAGGTCTACATGTCGCTTCGTGGAGTTAGCACTGTCTGCACCTTTCACCGTCAAGCTTTAGGCTTTAGGGCCTTTTAGTTCCGGGGTAGCCCGGGCCGGGATCGGGTGATCCCATCACGTGCGTTGTGTTTGTGGACGCGGGCCACGCAGCAACCGTGAGTAGATTTTTGTGATGGAACGCCGGGAACTCCGCAGCACGCATACAATACCTGTTGGGATCGCTGAGTCTTAAGTTAAATCCTTCACCCGCCCCCGCCATGATCATCCCTTCCCCCACTATCAAGCCCGAACCTGAAGCCCAAGTGGGATGCTGGTCTGGATTCAAACGATCTATCCGCAAGAAGAAATCGTCCCCGAGATCCAAGTTGCCTCGTGGAGGCTTGACTGCAGACCATGGCAATACCCAGCCACAGCTCGTATGTACTGGTCCCAGATGCTCCGAAGCCCGTCCTAATGACCCTGGGTGCGTAGCCCGAATACACCTACGCCACCTCATGCGACTTCTGCGGACATGGAGATCGCAATCGTTCCGAAAACTGGTGGCCGGCGGAAAAACCCCCCTCGTACTCGCCCGCGGGTACAAATGAGGTCTTCCGCCCGGATGTGATGAAGACAATCGAGGAGACTTTAACCGCGGTGAGTAGTGAGTTGAGGGAGTTGAGCCTCAAGATTCACGGTGAGCAGTCTCTCGACGGCCAAGTCCCAGCGTTAAATCTGTCGCGGTGCTGGGTAGATCACCCCGAGCTTGGTTTCCAAGAGAAGTCTGTTGTTTCGACTCATTTTCCTTCCACTTTTCCCTCAACGCGATTCGGATGTAGATACGCCCATGACGTCCTGACACGGTTCATGTCCTCCAAGGGCTGGGAAATCACAAAACACTATCTGGGACTCGACACCGCATGGCGCGCCGAATTTGTCGTCGGTGTTGGCGGCCGTACACTTGGGGTAAATTCTGAAATGGACGCCCTGCCCGGAATCGGTCATGCGTGTGGGCACAATCTGATCGCCATCGCGGGTGTGGGTGTCGCTCTGGCGGTCAAGGCGGCTCTGGAGAAACACAGCGTCCCGGGGAGGGTCGTTTTGCTTGGTACACCTGGTGCGTCGCACTTTTTTGGGCGTTTCTATTGTCTTAGGCTCACCTGCGCCTGTTCAGCTGAGGAAGGTGGTGCAGGTAAGATTATCCTGATAGAACGTGGTGGTTACAAGGATATGGATGCATGCGTGATGTATGCGACCACTTTCTTTTGACCGTATCCGTCCTCACACCCCCTGCAGGTGTCATCCCGGACCAGGTCCTCCTGGTTCACTCGGGACAGGGCCATCACTCGCCATCCAATCGATACAGGTAGAGTACTTCGGACACACGTATGTGTACTCTCGACCCCAACGAATTACTTTCGAGGAGATCTCACTGATCCTTTAGCGCACACGCTTCTGCCGCTCCATGGGAAGCCGTAAACGCTCTGGATGCCGCATTCCTCGCCTATTCGAACATCTCTGTCCTCCGACAACAAATGAAACCCGATCATCGCGTGCATGGAATCGTTGAAGGAAAGGATTGGGCTCCAGGCAGTACGCTTGTGGTACATCCTGGACGGGATTTCCAATATTGACGAACTGCCTCCCTAGTCATCCCTGACTACGCGAAAATGAGATGGTACATCCGTGCCCCGACGGGCGCTCAGCTTAAAGTTTGGCGAGACCGCGTCGTCAAGTGTTTTGAGTTCGTGCCTTTCAGCTTATCGTCGCCTCTTCCCACTCATGGACTGGTAACTCACACAGGGCTGCCGCACACGCAACGGGGTGCAAATACACCGTCACTTTTGGTCAGCTCATGTATGACCTTCTCCAAAACCCGGTACTTGGTGGGTTCCCGTGATCGATAAAATTCGTGATCTGCGCTCAGATATATTTCCTTCCTTACCTAGCGGAGGAACTGGTTTCCACCTTACACAATAGGTACGGGATGGTTGGAACCCCTGCCGAGGGAGCGATCGGAGGATCTACCGACTTTGTACGATTGCCCCCCGAGTCCGCTTTCCAGAGTACTGAGCTGACCCAACACTAGGGGAATGTCACTTACGAACTCCCTTCTATCCACCCGAGTTTCGCTATCCCCACGAAACTCAACGGAGGCAACCATACCATCGGATTCACAGAGGCTGCTAGGACGGAGGAAGCCCACGAAGCGACACTCCAGGTTGCCAAAGGGCTCGCACTTGTTGGGTTCCGAGTGATCAACGACGAGAAGTTCTTCTACAAGGTCAGCTTCGTTACAAGTACTTTCACGCCTACCAGTCTGACATTGGTGCGACTGTGGTGCGGTTTCTATTTGTCTAGGTCAAGGACTCCTTCCACCCAGGTAAGTGATCTGAGCAAATCAAAAGGACGTAGAAATTCCAATCTTCTCCGTCGCCTGATCCGGTTCTCTATCTTGAAGGTGTTGCACTATTTTTCGCTAAACATCCTTGTACGTTTGTAATCGAAGTCTGTAGGAACGGAGCACAGGTAGAGCAGATGCGGGTTTCGTCAGCAACGCTCTTCTGTAGATAGCTTATAATCTTGAATTAAATACAATGGGGACGCACAGGTTACGCAAGAGCATCGTGACTGTCACTTTCCCGACGGTTGGGATGTAGATTGCTGCCTGAATCGATGGTCGACGTCAGGGGGCCTGGGGGAACGGAATCACGGCTGCAACCCTACCGTATCCCTGATATCCTTCTCAAAGTTCTTCTCGCTTGCGATGTTCAAACAAACACAGCCTTGACGAAGAGACTCGGTCTTGACCTTGTAGTTTGCGCTTGGGACGGCAGAGATAACAACGTCGGAGATTGCTAAGCATTCTTCAAGGGAAAGTTTGGATGGGTGTGCGACGTGATGTCTGTTGAACCTATTTTGAGTGGCGATGCTTGTGCTAGGCCTTTTGGTATATTCCTGCGGGTGGGGTTGAGGTTCAGTCTCCCGCCACGAACGGAAACGATGCGCTCAACCTGGATAGAATCAATATCCACAGAGAACACACGAGCACCGTCATTCGCCAACAATGCAGCGAGGGGCCGTCCGACCACCTCAGACCTACGATGGGTTTCGTTGGTGTCGATCACATTTACATCGTTCGAACCGCGCACCTGTTGATGACGGTGATGACCCTTCCATAGGCTCTGTCGCCGTACGGCAAGATCCTGTTATACACCCCCGCGTGTTCGAGGCATTTCACGATCGCGAGAGGGGTGCATGGAAGAATAGATTTGACCGTCCCCGGTGGGGGCTGATCGTCGATAGCCACAGGGATCTCCTCTGCTGAAGAGATTCCGGGTTGCGTTAGGAGTGACACGGGTTTGATGAATCGGATACTATGTCGGAGAGATGTTTCAGGGTTTGAGGTTGGGGTTGGGGAGATGGAAGACGAACTTATGGTATAAGTTATAGTGGAAAGCGAAGTGAAGACCCTCGACGTCTTTTAGAGGCGAAACGACTTGTTGAAGGTAATGATCCTATTGACGAGCAGGTCGGCCCCCGCTTGGTGAAGCCGCGGTCGTCACATACCTGCTGGTTACCAAAGATAGGGTAATAAACCTACAGACCCCAAGACACATGTAGTCAACTCGCGGCACCCGGGAACCAAACCCACTCACCATAATCCCATCGACGCTGTCATCTTCGTTCGCCTCCATAATGGCCTCTTCAACTCCATCCCCCTCCCCGTTCTCCGGGCTGAGAGCCGCCCCGATCTCCTTCAAAACAAACTCGAAGCCCAAACTGCTGCATTGCTTCTTCGTGAACTCGGCATAGAATCGCGAGGGTGCGGCAGAGGTCGCGAGGATTCCCACCAGCTTCGGTGGTTTCGGCAGAGGCTTGAGGGCTTGGACGATCTCGCCTCTGAAGGTATCCGCAATCACGTCTGCTTTGAGCAAGAGGCCTTTGCCCGTGGGATCCGTAGACATTATCACCGTCCGTCGAGTTCCACTAAGTAGATGTCGGTCTTACGGGCTCCTTTCCAGAGCAGCGGCGAGAGGCTAGATCGGGGTGCGGTTACATGAAAAAAAGTCAGTCTCATGCTTAGGGCTGCTGCCTTCACTGACTCGACGCCGGTCCGATCCCTTGCAGATATAAAAAGGGATTGGCCGACGCCAATTCGAATGTAAGACGAACCCGGTCTCAACTACGACAGTGAGCCGCAAACCACCAGGTATGTACGAACTATTGAACAACACGGCGCCGACTTGACGGTCATACCTCTAAGCACAGGCTGTCGGTAGAGCGAGTTTGAAATTACGGACGGCGTGGGACGTGGATGCCCGAGCGTGTTGTCGTCGATGAACCTTGCCACACCCCACATCCCATCCTGCGATCAGCTATGGTGGCGGAACTCGGACGCCTCGGTTCAGGGCGTCCATCCAGTCGACCCGGTGCCGAGACATCCGACCTATTTCGTGGACGAAATTCCGACGCTCGGCTCCTCTTCAGAACGAACATGAAGTGGGAAAGGTATTCGATCGACTCCGGAACTCTTCGCCTATTACAAGGGTTAGGTGATACAGAAGAAAACCGCCAACGCTGGTAGAAAGTGGTACGACAACACCACGGAGCAGCAAGAGTCGGATCAAGGAAGATGAGAAAAAAATCCGGCGGTGGGAGAAATTGATTTGTGCATCGCAGCGGGTAGCGCTGGTCGGGAGACAAGTTGAATGGAGGGAGATCTCCGCGAGACGAAAGGATCAGGCGCCGTGTTCCACCCCGTTGACCTTGGAAGGCAACGGGGGCTCTCCCATCGGCACATCTTCCGAGAGCTTGTCGAGGCTGGAAGTCTCCTCTTCATCCTCGATGAGTTGACGTGCTCGCTAAGACGACGGGCTCGGAATCGTCCCGACTCAAGTGAGCAATGAAGGGTACGCACTTTCATGGCTTCAGCTTCATTGGAATAATGCCTTCCGCGAGCCTTGACAAACGCTGCGTGTTTTGCGGCAGCTGGAGAAGAAAGTTGGATGATGAGTGCCATCCAAAAGATCGGTACAGGGCCGACGCTTACCTTCCTCATCCATTTCCTCCTCCTCCTCGACTTCCTCATCGTCGGGACCGATACCCCTTTCGTGGAGTGAAATCTCCCCCTTGGCTTCGTGGGGTAAGCTGAAACTCGTGCTCCTGCTCGAGCTTCCGCTCCTCGATCGGACACTTCCAGACGATGATCGGCCGTTAGTTCCGCTAGAGGACGAGGGTCTGCGCGGGGAAATGGGCGGAGAAGGGGGCGGTTGTTCGGTGCTGACAGGAGACTGGAGGACGGGAGAGTTCAGGCCGGAATTGCTCCCCCCGAGATCCAAAGAGGGGATGTCTGGGGCGGCAGGACAAAGTGACGATGAGAGTTGAGCCGAACGACTGGGAAATACGGGTCTTACCTCCTTCAAACTCGTCGGTCTCGGCGTTGTATCTAACGTATGGAGTCTTGGGTTCGGTGATTTTCATCTGACTATCTTTCTGGGCCTCGGTTAAAGCAAGATTCTCCTCGTCCCATTGCAAACTGGAGGAGCAAAATCAGTCAGCCGTATTCCGGCCTCAACGGTGTGGGTCTGACACGATGGCGGTAGCCACTGTCGCCCGGGACCGTTGGAAGATCTTGATCACCGGATCAAGCTACTCACTGTTGGGTATTGCTGCTGGGGGCATTCTTGAGGATTCCCTTTGGCTTTGTGCCAGAGGACTGGCGAGAGGGTAAGGGGGGATGAGGGGGAATGTTTTCGGTCGAAGTCATGCTGAGGTGGTCTGGAGAGGAGGGGCGGAAACGGACGAATCACGTGGGACGGCCGTGGTTTCTGCGGTCGCCCAGACGATCACGGACGATGACTTCATCCATCCCCGGGTTCAACGTTCACCCTGCTCACAAAATTCACGGTCGTATATGTGAGAGTACGGAATTATAACAGGCATTAGTCGTGGTGTGGTCGTAGGGCATCTAACGATCGCTTCGTATCCCACTCCCCAGCTTCATCCCATCCCCACTCATCGCCAACGGTTGGATTAGTTGATTTAGCGGCGGTTGGATGTTGAGCGGGAGGTGGAGAGGGGCTCTGAACTCTCCTCATCGCGACATCATTGGGCTCTACCTCTACGTGGAACGGGGTGGACGAACCCGAAGGGAAAGACCTCGATTCTGGTGTCAACGGGCGGGGGTGTGGCACAATCGTGGTTGTCGTCAAAGTCAAAGGTTCTCGACCCTCAACACCGTACTTCGGAGCAAGGGGTTCGGGCTCGTCAAGTGTCCCGTCCTCCTCGTCGGAGCCATCGGCTAGAAATAGCGGCTCCCGGTCACCGTCGTCGGCGCCAAGCCGAGAGGGCGGCGGGGTGTGTGCTTTGACGATGGAGTCAATCAGCCAGAACTGAAGCACGTTCATGATGATTGGGAATAAACCCATCACGCTTTATATATCGGGGATGAGTGCAACGGAATATACGAGAGGCGGGAAAACGTACAAAATGACCTGGGCAGCGTCTCCGTCCCCTAGCCAACTCAACATCCACACTCCGACCTTGAAGACCCCGGGCCAAACAGCGAACAAACCGACGACAACAAGTTTCATAACAGTCAAACAAGACAGATAGACCGCGAGTTGGCGTATCCAGCAGACAAATGACGGCGGGGATCCATATTCCCCAGACCTAAACCCTTCAAGACCCAGTTTATCGGAGAGGAGAAGAGTAGCCAATTTGAGGCAATAGTAGATTATACCAACGCCTGTCGTTCACACGTCGTTAGTTCACACCCGGAATGAAAATGTCTGCGGTGAGCGCGCACCCAGCGTGGTGTCTATGAGGATATTGAGGAAATACAGGACACAGGCGTTTCCTGATGCGATGTGGGCGACAATGTCGGATATGAGTAGATTGACCCCGTGGACGAACATTTGGCCGGCGAGCTGTTTAGCGACATCGAATAGCCAAATATTCCAAGGACGTTTCGGAGACTCTCTGTGTCGTTTGTAGACGAGAGAGAGGATGACGAGGAGACCCAACAGACCCTGGACGACCTGCGGTGAATCACGCGTGTATCAGATCGCATCAAGACGAGAGTGAGGGTTTGTACACACGAGAGCAGTTGGGCCGAGGAGACGACAAGAGCGTTTGTCGACGTCGGGGTAGTCGTCGGGGACCCCATCGTCCGCGAATGAGGGTGGTGGAAGAGATGGCATTTGGCGCAATCAGCAGCGCTCTCCCTCGCTCCCGATGTCAAACCCTGCCCGCCTCCTGATCCGCTTGGGCGTTGGGGATTACGAATCAAAAACACGGTCAGGGATGGTACGACGCAGAGTGAAACCATCTTAGGCTCCTACGTCAAGTATATAAGCACCCGGCCAGC
>Ga0307516_10006471_pt1 | contig 13718 bp, 12 predicted proteins | sample 19_EM_MG_FD_203310 | JGI IMG/M metagenome (GOLD analysis project Ga0307516, IMG submission 203310) | Populus trichocarpa ectomycorrhiza microbial communities from riparian zone in the Pacific Northwest, United States - 19_EM | ecosystem: Host-associated > Plants > Roots > Unclassified | place... | reverse complement strand
CTCACATTGTTATATCCCCACCGAAGATCCATCTTCGTGAAGAGTTTACAACCCTTGAGCTTGTCAACAAGCTGAGAGATAAGCGGTAGCGGATAGTTATTCTTAATCGTCCAGTCGTTTACATAGCAGTAATCCTGTACCATGCGCTTCTTGCCATCCTTCTTGGGAATAAAGAAGACCGGTGACGTCTGTTGACTAATAGAAGGCCGAATATATCCTTTTGCAAGCTGATCATCTAGGAAGGATTCAACTTCTTTTTGCTCATCAACAGAGAGCGGGATAAGTCTTCCCTTTTTGGGCAGGAAGTCTTCTTTTAGATCAATTCCATGATCCCAAGGTTTCCTAAGCGGCATGCGCTCTGACGACTTTTTACTAAATACATCTAAGAACTCCCAGTATTCTTTAGGTACTTGCTTTTGGGCGTCTTCTAGGGTCGACTCATCGATAGTGACCTTTGATTCATGTGCCTTCAAAGCTTGAACCCAAGTTTCTTGAGATTCACTCTCTCGTAATAACTTAGCAAAGCGTGTCTCTAAGAGTGACTTGCACTCTGGAGGACACCGAGTTAAATTAACTTTGCCAGAAACCCAATCTATATCGGGATTGTGCTTTCTAAGCCAGGTGTGGCCAAGGATAAGGGGAACTTTTCCAAGGCAGGTGACTGCACACCAAAGCTTCTCAGCATGTTTCCCAATACCGACGGTAAGCAATACATAATGCGTGATATCACCCTCCTGATTCCTTGTGCCATCTATGTTAAGCACTGGAATGGGTTTTACCAGCTTAGATAACTGCAACCGCCGATCAAGAGCCCAGCTCTTGTCAACAAAACAACCAGTAGTGCCACTGTCTAGCAGGGCGTCTACTTCAATAGTATTAAGGGGCCCGCGCATGCGGACCAGTATCGTCACTTCACGTTCCATTGTGAAGGACCTTTGTAAGTTCATGGGAACTTCCGAGTTGCCGGCAGGACTTTCCGGTTTCTCAGATGCCAAAGAAGGAGAAAGATTGTCTTTATTTAACCGGGAATTAAGCACACTCGATTTTACATCCGGCGCCGAGCCCTTTGCAGGGACCCCCTTAGATGGTACAGAAGAGTCCGAACTACAGTCCATACTATCAACAGACAAGACAGCGTAGCGAGAAGGAGAAACAGAAACAGGAGAGACTACAGAAGATACTTTTTTGTAGGTTTTCGTAATTTTACTACGTAACAAAGCAAGGCGGTATTTAAATATTTCCTGCACAACAGGAACAGTAGCGTGAGATAGTCTATAGTCCAAAATTCAAACAGCAGTGTCCAAAGAAGACTCAAGAGCGAGGGTGCCCAACACGTCCTCACTCTTTAATCTTTTAAATCGCGGAAGAACGCCTGCATTTCTGCAAACGACATTCCCTTGACGGCATTCAGCCGGTCATCCTCTGGCTGGGCTTGCATTGCCCATGCTTGCTGTTGCCCACGACGAGGGTGGCGCGGCTTTGTGCACTCACGTGCGATGTGGCCAAATAATTGGCAGTTGTAGCATTGGGGCCCTTTACCCCTTTGCTGAGACGAGGCGTCTGTGGCTCCTATATCCATAGGGGTACCGCTGGCCGACGCTGAAGATGACGAATAATTTTGGCCCTGGTAATACCGGGCCGGTGACTGCGACTGTGTATTAATCAGAAAGAGTTCTTGGGCTCTTCCCATTTCCTTGGCCGAGGTGGACAAGGCGACATACGTGTCGCGCTGCATGTTCTGAATATATATTTGCTCCAAGAGTTTCCTCTGGAGCGCCCTTTCAAGCAGGTCCCTTGCATAGTTGTCTACGCACCGACTTTGTATTTTGAGCGCTTCGAACTGCACTAAGAATTCGTCAATGCGCTGACAAGGGCCCTGACGGAGACGTAACAACTGAGCTCTTGCCCACTCCTGGTTGTTTCCAGGGAGGAAGAACCCTTCTATTTCTGCCTCAAGGGCCTGCTTAGTGGGCCACGCTGGCGGCGGGGGTGGAGCTCCCGGGGCAAGGGGCGGAGCGGCGACAAGGGTGGCATGGGCTGCCATACACTGATCAAGGCGGACCTGAGCCCACCGACCAGCCTTCGGACCCATGAGCCGAGAGTAGATGGTGGCTGCCACCATCGTGTTGTTGGCCCCGTCCATTGTGATGTCGATCCACACCTTGAGGTTGCTCCACCACTCGTGGAACTTGGCGGGAGAACCATCGAAAGAGCCGGGGTCCGCGACCACCTTCTTGCGTGCCGGTGGTGCCAGTTGAGGCTGTGCAGCCACAAGGGCCGTGATATGGTTCTGGAGGTCGATCTGCCCCTGGATGAGCTGACCGAGGAGAGCGTTGAGGTCAGCCATTCTTCTGACTCAGTAGGGGTGGAGACGGGAATAGGGGGTAGGTCTTTGTTTAACCGGTCGGAGATGAGAGGACCGGAAGGTGCGGTGGCGAGCGAGAGGGAGGTCTGGCAGGGGCGGAACAGGAAGGGAACGGTGGAGGCCGAGGAGGACTTGGACTTCGAAGTCGCTGGTAAGGCGACTGTAGGTGGCAACGGCAGCGGTGAACTGATTTTCCTCTTCGAGGGCGGTTTCTCTAGTGACAGCTTCTTCGCTGGAGACAGGGCGGGGACCATAAATGATCGCCAAGCGCTCCTGTTGCTCTTCGACGAGGTGGCGGGGAAACTGGTAAGGTATGGTGGTAACGTAAGGGGTGACGTAGAGGTAAGACTATATGGGACTAGATCCCCACAGATGTTCCACTAAACTAAGCGTAAGACTTTGTTCGCCTGTTGCTCTCGCCGGGTCAGGGCAGTGGCACAGCTATGCAAAGTACAAACGGCTAGTGGCTGCAGATCACAGGTCTACCTCTGCATGGACGCAGGAACTACTGAGTAACTATGTCTCAATCGCCTTGTGGCTGCGAACCACTCTTGAACGGGCGCCGACCTTCAGACACCAGGCACGACCCTGGGCTGGTGTACAGTACGTAAAGGATGCGGTGCTAAAAACTCCCAATGCCGAAGCACTACGGGAACGGCACTAAAAGGCTGGCTGTGTACGAAACGCAAGGTATGAAGAAGAAGCTCCTTAACCCTGGAGTCCGGGTATAGTTTCCTTATAAGGCTAGGAGAGCGCGTAGTAGAGCGAAGTGAGATGTTAGATTCGAGCTCAGGTGAGACGACCCTAGGCGAAGACACCAAGGACCCTACTACACACTGGGGCTCTGAGAGAATAGGATGCGAGGACTTTAGGGCAATAACCCAAGATGAGCTCGAATGGAGAGCCTCTGGGTGCTAGATTGCACTGTATATATACTACTCTACACGAGGGCTACGCAAGGCTATCCACGAGGCTACGTACTGTGCAATGCTATGTTAATGATGTCATAGTGGAGCTAAAGCTATGCGGAGTGACATCAAGGGAGGCAGCGTGTACAGCACGAGGTACAGGTCTAGACTAAGGTAGATAAGATACGGCTGTACACTACGATAAGATAAGATGCTATCTAATCACAGATTAGATAAGATAAAAGTTGGACCGTTACATCAAGCTCATCTTGGGTCTTTGCCCTAGTACTTGCATCCTATCTCCTCCTCAGAGTCTCACATGTAGGGTCCTTGGTGTTGTTTGCCTAGGGTCATCTCACCTGAGCTCGAATCTAAACATCTACTTGCTCTACTATGCACTCGTCTAGCCTTGTAAGACAACTGTACCCAGACTCCAGGGTTAAGGAGCTTCACCTTTGCACCATTCCACTTTGTTCCACGGCCAGCCTTTAGTGCCATTCCCTGTAGCCCATTTGGGTTTGGGAGTTTCTAGCACCATATCTTTATGTACTGTACACCAGCCCAGGGTCATGCCTGGTGTCTGAAGGTCGGCGCCCATTCAAGAGAGGTTCACAGCCTCAAGGCGATTGAGACATAGTTACTCAGTAGTTCCTGCATCCGTGCAGAGGTAGAACTGTGATCTGCAGCCACTAGCCATTTGCTCTCTGCATAGCTGTGCCACTGCCCTGACCTGGTGAGAGCAACAGGCGAACAGAGTCTTATGCTTAGTTTAGTGGAACACCTGTGGGGATCTAGTCCCAAATAGCCTTACATCTATGTTACCCCTTACTGTTACCACCATACCATACCAGTTTCCCTGCCACCTTGTTGAAGCGCAACAGGAGCACTTGGCGATTATCTACGGTCCTTGCCCTGTCACCAGCGAAGAAAACCTCGCTAGGCAGACAGCCATCGAAGAGGAAAACCAGTTTACTGCCGCCATTGCCGCCTACAGTCACCTTACCAGCGACTTTGAAATCCAAGTCCTCCTCAGCCTCCACCATTCCCTTCCTGTCGCGCCCCTGCCAGACCTCCCTCTCGCTTGCTGCCACACATTCCGGTCCTCTTGTCTCCAACCAGTTAAACAAAGACCTACCCCCTACCCCCGTCTCCACCCCTACTGAGTCTGAAGAATGGCAGACCTTCAGAACCTCCTTGCACAACTCATTCAGGGCCAGCTTGACCTCCAGGCCCATATCGTGGCCCTTGCGGCTGCACCACCGTCAAGGAAGAAGGTGGTTGCAGATCCCGGCTCTTTCAATGGTTCTCCCGTGAAGTTCCACAAGTGGTGGAGCAAACTCAAGGTCTGGATCGAGATCTCAATGGAGGGGGCCAATGATGCAACAGTGGCAGCCGCTGTCTTCTCTCGGCTCACAGGCCCAAAAGCTGGTCAGTGGGCTCAGGTCCGTCTGGATCAGTGCATGGTGGCCACAGCTGCTCTCGCAGTTGCCCTGCCCCTTGCCCTGGGAGCGCCACTGCAACCACCAGCCTGGCCCACCAGGGCAGAACTGGAGCAGGAAATAGAAACTTTCTTCCTGCCCAGTAGCAACCAGGAGTGGGCAAGGGCCCAGTGTCACGACCGCGTGACACCTTGTGACTCCGCAAGGCCTCTGGACTGTTGTAGACTCAAGTCCGATCGTGATCGGACACCTCCGACACTACGTATCCATCTCTGCTCTGACAATTGACACTCTGTCTCCTTTTAGTATATAGTTCCGCGTCTACGCCTCCAGTTATTGTATGCTTCCGTTCCTGCTTCCCTTGTTCCCGTTTTAGATTAGATCTGATTACTCATAGCTGTGTTCCGTTAACCTTTTGATCCGTTACGCTTATCACTGATCTCCGTTCCGTGTATGTTACTCATCCGTTTGTCATCCGCAGACTCTTAGCTATGTCTCTGCTATGTCTCTCCTCCGCTTCTCGGTTACTATACATATCCGATGTAAAGTATAAGTACCCGCACACTGAGGGGATTGTCCCTCAGTTTGAATATCATCTTGAATACTTCCTGTGAACTCCCCTCTGTTCTCCTCTGTTCTCCTCTGCCTTCTGGCAAACCTGACCTTCGTCGGACCTCCGTCACTCTGTCTCTTAGTCCTCCGAAATACAAGGACGCAGGTATCGCAAGGGCGCAGCACATACGCTGAAGCCAAAGTCCTCAACACCTCCGCATCTCCTCCGCCTGTCGTCGACAACCCTTCGCACTTATCTCCGCTCGTGTTGGAGTTCGTCGGAGGAACCGGTTCTGACACCCAGTTGTTACATCTCCGTCAGGGCCCTTGTCAGCGCATTGATGACTTCTTAGCCCAGTTCAAAGTGCTGAAAGTTCAAAGTCGCTGCGTAGACAACTATGCTATGGACCTGCTTGAGAGGGTGCTCCAGAGGAAACTCCTGGAGCAAATTTACATTCAGAACATGCGCCGTGATACCTATGCCCAACTAAGCACGTTGGCTAGGGAAATTGGAAGGGCTCAAGAGCTCTTCTTAATAAACATGCAGTCACAAGGAACGACCTGGTATTTCCAGGGTCAAAATTATTCATTGTCTTCAGCATCGGCCAGCAGCACTCCTATGGATATAGGGGCCACAGATGCACAAGTTCAGCAGAGAGATAAAGGGCCTCAATGCTACAATTGCCAGTTATTTGGCCACATCACACGTGAGTGCACAAAGCCACACTGCCCTCGTCATGGGCAACAACAAGCACAGGCAGTGCAAGCCCAGCCAGAAGATGACCAGTTGAATGCAGTAAGAGGAATGACCTTCGCAGAGATGCAGGCATTCTTCAAGGATTTAAAAGATTAGAGAGTGAGGACATATTGGGCACCTGTCAAGTCCGGGTCTACTCCGGTAGGGGGTCCGGTCAAGTCCGGACGAAAACGGACGAGGGAAGAGGTCAGAGGTTTGGGCAGAGGTTAGCCCGGGCCAGAGTTGCGACCGATTGGATTCAATGACAAGGACAACGAGCATTGATCCCTTGCGTAGGTTCCGGTCAGGTGGAGACGGAGACGGAGACAGACAAGGGGACAGGAGTAGTAACTTAGATGATTTCAGACTGAAGTGTACAGGATAATCTACAGAGTACTTATACTAAGTGCAAACTAGGGACGAGTACATACGGTGTCAAGTAAACAGCCTAAAGGCGGACAAGGAGCGACCGGAGTAAGGACTAGGTCAGGTCCGGTGAAAATAAAGTCAGGTCCGGTGAAAATGCTACAAGGTATGGGATATATCGAGTACACGGAGAACTCACGTCAAAGCAGGGTAGACGGCGAGGTACAGTAAGGACTGTACGGGGATTAGACCAAGGGTCGTACTTAGTGGAAGTGTAACTGCGCGACCATGACTGGAGTAAGTGAGAGCGACCGGAGTTGAGCTATAGTGCTGCGATGCGACCGGAGTAACCGGATAAGACCCAGAGTTGGACATGGTCGTAACAGTATCCCCCCTTTAGGGGCCGAACCCATGAGGCCCCAGTGAGGCTGACGTGGTCGCCTAGAACAATGCGGAGTCCGGAGTGTTTGTCTGAGTACGAATTTGTGGATCTATAAAGATCAGACCAGTTTTGCCTGTACCCTCAGTTTCCTGCCCTTGATCTCTAAATGTCTGCCATTGCTAAGTCCAACAGCCCCATCGCTTCCGCTGCCACCGAGTCCAGGGATTGGACGAAGGCCTCAACACCGGAGCTACAGTCCGGTAGCGAGGATGAGTCCGACGTCCTCGACGCCAAAGCAAGAGAGTGCCATTGTCGCAAGCAAGTGAAGAGGGAGGAGAAGCAGCGCAGGGAAGAGGCAGAGAGGCGAGCGCGCAAAGAGGCAGAGGCCAGGGCTTGCGAGGAGGCGGAGCGCGCTAAGGCGGAAGCGGAGCGGAAGGCGAGAGAGGAGGCGGAGCGCCAGGCGCGTGAGCAGGTGGAGAAGGACAGGGCGGAGGTGCAGCGGAGGGCTGCAGAGGTTGCAGCGAGGCAGAGGGCACTGGCGCAAGAGGCGTCGAAGAAACGAGCAAGGGAGGAGCCGGAGGCGGGTCCGAGTGGCGACCGGAGCGATGAGGTCCGGTAAGTAATACTTTTATTTCTTTTTGCTTCTTTTTCTTTTTACTAACTTCCTGGCAGGTGCCTCTGTTGCATGAAGCACAAGGCTAAGTGCGAAAGGGACCCAGAGAAGCCCAAGCAGCGCGCGTGTATGAAGTGCGCAGGGCTCAAGGAGTGATGTGAGTGGCCGGAGGTGGTGAACGCCGGGTCCGGGTCCGGTGGTGACAAGGCAAAGGGCAAGGCGAAGGAGAAGGAGGTGGCGATGTCACCGCGCGGAGGCGAGAAGCGCAAGAAGAAGAAGACGGTCGCGAAGGTCGTCGATGACGACGACATCGTCGAGGTGCCGGGGCCATCTGGGAAGCGGTCCGGGTTTGACCCTGGACCGTTCCTGGAGCAGCTAGACAGGCTGAGCGGGGCCGTGGAGGAGATGACCGGGCAGATGTGCCGGGTCGCGGATGCCACTCGCTTGGTGGCGAGGGGAAATGAGCGACTGACGGCTGGCCTCGAGACGTTTCTCGAGGAGTGCCACTTTTTTACGGCGCCATGGGACGAAGATGAGGAGTCGGAGGACAGTGGGGCAGAGGTTGACCCGGAGGAGGTCGAACAGGAAGTCCAGGGGCTCCATGAGGAGCAGGAGAACCCTGGCAGCGGTGTGCCGGAGTAGTTGGTCCAGTCCGGGTCTTGTAAATAGAATGTAAATTAGTTTTTTACTTTTGTTTATAAAGAAAAGTGATCTGAGTAGTGAGTGATATTACAAGATAAAATGAAACAGAGAGGAGAGATAGAGAGTTAAACGGATAACAGAAAACGGAGGCGAGAGTAATACTACATGGACGCGAGTGGTCCGGGTTTGTCCGGGTACCGGACATGGTAATCTTCTAAGAGTTCCGTAGCGTTGCCAAGTTCAGTGGCGAGAAGCCATGACGTTTCTTCGTCAGTTCCTTCGTAACCGGACCAGCGCACCAAGTACAACAGTTTGCACGATTTGCGTCGACGGTCAACCTTGGAGTCGAGGATCTCAGAGATCTCGAACTCCGGTTCGCCATCAACTTCCACCGGTGGCGGAGGAGGTTGTATCCAGTCCGGTATGGTATTAGGTATGGCCGGTTCGAGTTGGGAGATGTGGAAGACGGGGTGAATGGCGCGCATGGAATCTGGAAGGCGGAGCGTAAAAGAGAGGGAGCCTACTTGCGCTATGATAGCGTAGGGACCCAAGTTCTTCTCTGATAGCTTTTTGGATGGTCGAGTAGACCGGAAGTATTTGGCTTTCACATATACTTGATTGCCTACTTTGAAGTCCGGTGCCGGAGTGCGTTTGGCATCAGCCGGACCTTGGTAGCGAAGTTGTGCATTGGCCATTTCTTCTCGAAGGTATTGGTGCAGTGACTCAAGGTCGACTGCATAGTCACAAGCCCTGGCGGAAGTCATGTCGCATTCTGGGTAGACAGAGATGTTAGGGTGGTAGCCCTTGTTAGCAAAGAACGGCGAGACTCCGGTGGTTGCACTAGGTGCATTGTTGTACGCAAACTCCGCCAATGGGAGTAGGTCCACCCAGTTGTCCTGCTGGTAGTTGCAGTAGATCTGGAGGTACTGTTCCAGTGTCTGGTTAGACCGCTCTGTCTGGCCATCGCCTTCCGGGTGGTAACCGGAGGTGAAATGAAGGCGCATGTCGAGGGCTTTCCCAAGTGACCGGAAGAAATGTGAGACAAATTCAGTACCGCGATCTGAGGTGACGTGGGCGGGAACACCGTGCTTGGAGAATACGTGGAGCAAGAAGAGTTTAGCAAGCTCCGGGCTAGTGATGGTGTCATGAGTAGGGATGAAGATGGCTTGTTTAGAAAGCCTGTCTACCACGACCAGGATAGCTGTGAATCCGGTAGAGCTAGGGAGCTGCTCAATGAAGTCCATGGATATGGAATTCCAAGGTCTTTCTGGCACAGGGAGCTGTTTTAGTAATCCGTAGGGTCTATGGCACGGTGTCTTAGCTCTTGTGCAGGAGGTACAGGAACGGACGTAGTCCTTGACAAAGGTCCGAAGACCAGGCCAAGTGTACTCACGCCGGATTAATTCTAGAGTCCGGTTTTGCCCAAAGTGACCAGCGAGTGGGTGGTCGTGTTGATACCGGAGTACCCAGAGACGGAGGTCATCCAAGTCCAGTACGTATATACAACCATCTAGTCGAAGGAATCCAGCCTCGTCAGTGGACCAACGAGAGTTCGGTGGATCTGCGAGGTGGACCTGGGCAATGGGATCAGAGGGTAGTGCAGAGAGGATGTCGCTATGGAGTGTTTCCACATCCATGATCGTGACTGCACGGAGAACCGGAAACTCTAGGTAAGTAGCGTGAAGAGAATTAGATAGCTGTTCTTGAGTGAACACCGGCCTAAGATTTTGGGGGTTAACCCGGGCGTAGCCACTATCCCCCTCTTTGGGGTAGACGTCCCATCGTCTAGTGAGAGCGTCCGGTTTGGCACCGAGTTTTCCAGGACAGAAACGAATGACAAGGTTAAACTGGGAGAGAAATTCGGACCACCGGGCTTGCCGGCAGGACAGTACTTTTGAGGTGGAGAAATACTCTAGGTTTTTGTGGTCCGTGACGACGTCAATAGGGGAGGCGGAGCCCTCAAGGTAATGGTGCCAGTTCCGGAAAGCTTCGAAGATAGCAAGTAATTCCTTATCGTGGGTGTCGTAGTTTAACTCCGGAGCAGTCAAGGTCCAGGAGTAGTAGGCGACCGGACGAATCTCTCCGTCGGCGCAAGTGATAGACAGGATGCCAGCGACGGCGTAGTCAGAGGCATCCGTTTCCACAATGATAGGGGTGTCCGGAATGAAATGGGTAAGGATGGGCGCAGTAGTGAAGGCATGCTTGAGAGCGTTGAAAGAGCGTCGACAGTCCTCAGAGAAATTCCAAGGAGCATCTTTCCAGGTGAGCTGGGTAAGAGGAATCACAATGTCCGAGTAGTTGAATATAAACCGGCGGTAGAAATTGGCAAAGCCCAGGAAGGACTGGATGTCCTTCACCTTTCGAGGTTCAGGCCAGTCAGAGATGGTTTGGATCTTGTCCGGAGACATAGTCAAACCGTCCGGAGAGAGGTGATAGCCAAGATACTCTACCGAGTCCGAGTGGAACTCACATTTCTCCGGTTTGGCGAAGAGGCCATGCAACCGGAGACGGTGGAGCACTTCCCGGACGTGCTGCTGGTGGGACTCCATATCCTCGGAGTAGATGAGGATGTCGTCGAGGTATACGACGATGCAGACATCCAGCATGTCAGCAAAGATAGTGTTGACAAAGCGCTGGAATGCTGCAGGGGCGTTAGTGAGGCCAAAGGGCATTACTAACCACTCATAAGATCCATAGCGCGTACGGAAGGTGGTCTTCCATTCATCGCCCGGAGCAATCCGGACTAGGTGGTACGCGTGCCGGAGATCAATCTTGGAATAGACTTTAGCACGACTGGGTGAGTCCAAAAGATCAGAGATAAGAGGGAGTGGATAGCGATCCTTTTTGGTGATTTTATTTAGGCCTCTAAAGTCAACGCAGAGGTGGAGTGAGCCGTCCTTCTTCTTTACGAAGAGGACCAGAGCAGCGTGAGAGGAAGCGGTAGGGCGGATGAAACCTGTATTGAGATTCTCATCGATAAACGTCCGGAGGGCGGAGAGCTCGACCGGAGACAGTGAGTAAAGGGTTCCCAAAGGTGGTGAGGTACCTTCTTCGAGCTCGATCTTCAAATCGTAGTCGTGATGCAGGGGAAGTTCAGAGGCTTTCGCCTTACTGAACACGTCCGCATAGTCGCGATATTCCGGAGGAACGATGTCCAAGTCCGGTGGAGTTGATATAGAAGAAGACCGGGCCTTTGCTGAGTCGGCAGGACGCAGCTGGAGTTGGTACTTCGTGGATCCTTCTAAACTGCACGCACGCACGAAGGCAGCTGCGTTGATTAGAGAGATGTGTGGAGGGGTGCAAACCGGAGTGTCAACAGATGGCACGAGGCCTGGGGTAGACTGGCCGGAGAGGCCGGAGTCAGGGTTTCTGGGCAGAACCGGAGAGGGAGTTGACGGGGGCGCTGGCAAACTTCCTGCAAGAGTCCGGAATGTTAAACTACTCAATACCCAGTCAATCAACGGATTATAGCGGGTGAGCCAGTTATGTCCAAGGACAATCGAGCATTCAGAATCCAATGGAGCGAGATAAAAGGTCATGGGGGTGACATCACCGGTAGCGGGGAACTGCACTGATAAATCGATAGCTTGAGTAATTACATAGTTTGATGTACCGTCGAATAACCGGAGTTGGATTGGAGAGACAGAATAGGAGGTAAAGTTGTTTTTGAGCGCGAATCGTAAATCTACAAAACAATGCGTGGAACTGGAGTCCACGAGAGCGCGGATTTTAGGTATATCATGAGATAGAAGGGAAACATAAGGCATAAGAGAGTTTGGGTCAAAAAGAGCGGACGCGTTGAGGCGGGCCTCCTTGAGTGCACTTCCGGAGTCAACGCAGCTCGCCAGTTGTGCGGAGGGCCGGGAGCTGCTTACTCTTTTTTTGACTCGGAGTTGGCACCCGAGTTAGTAGAGTCCGTCTTACCGGACTCAGCAGCGATGGCCACAGCGCGAGCCTTGGCCTTTTTGGACTTCTTTGGACAGTTGTCCGCGAAGTGTCCGGTACCTCCACAGAACATGCAGAGGTTGTTGTTGAGCCGCCTTTTGCGCTCGTCAGCAGTCAGCTTCCCGTCCTTACCAAGCTTGTTGGTTAAGTCCGGTTTGGAGCCGGACGAGGACTGGTTGCTGGTCGTTTTTGACGAGCCAGAGGTGTTGGCGGAGCTGGGGGAGTTGCCGGTCTTGGCCTGACTGGACTTGGGGGTATTGCCTCCGGAGTTGGAGGGCTTGGGGGTGGACGAGGTAGGCTGGCTCTTCATTGTACGGGAGATCTCGTCTTTGCGCTCCCAATAGCGTGCGTCGATCTCTTGACAAAGGGCTCTCAACCCGTTTAGAGTCAGGGGTTTCCCGACTCATGCAATCTCATCCTTGAGACGGTCCAGTAAACCGGAGTAAAATAGGCGGCGGAGTGCGCCATCCCCGTAGTCCTGGACCTGTGATGCAAGGCGGTTGAAATCCACGATGTACCGTGTAACACGGTACGAGTCTTTCATCCGGAGATGCTCGAGCTGGTGCTCAGCATCAGCAACTGGGTTGTGAGGACCAAAGGTACTCTGGAGTTCTGCGACGAAATGGACCCAGCTGTCCATCCAACGTGGACGGTCAGCCGGATTACCAGAGTTGAGGAGGTCTGGTTCGAACCATTCCAGCGTCATACCTTTTAGATAGGACTGGGCGAACGTTACTCTTGCCCTATCTTGGCGGAAAGCTTTGGCGCAATCCTGGAAACATAGTTCGCACTGGACCAAGAAGGTCCGGAGTTTCTTTGGGTCCGTGCCATCGAAGGTGTCCGGTTCTCGGACCTTGGCACGGGAGGAAGAGGAGTCGTTGGTACGACGAGAGGAGTGGGAGAGGCGGTTGACAGCAACGGCGAGATTGTGAAAGACAGCCAGACCAGGATCTAGCTCTTCCGTGGCGTCGAGAAATTCGTCATCGTCATCGTTGTTGTTGTTGTCATCTCCGGGGTCGTCCGGGTCATTTCCGGGTCCATCCTCAGGGCCGAACCATTGGAAACGACCGGGTTCACGATGCTCCAGGGTGGAGTCGCGATGGTAGGGGAACCGATCACCAGAAACGGATTCATGGTGACCTAAATCCGCAGAACCACGAAGGCTCTGAGACGCAGCATCTCGATGCGGAGTCACAGACGCTGTGGGGTTTCGAGCTGTGAAGCTCCAGAATTGGCTAACAGAAGCCGGAGGTTGCCTGCGGTTAGACAGGGCTTGCTGTGCGGCAGAAAGATGGAGGTCATTCACTGCACCTGCTTCTTCAGCGAGTGCGGCAGCAGTTCGAGCGCGAGAGCGCGTAGTCATGGTCATAAGAGATAGAAAACTAGTTTTGCATACGAGATTGGGATAGTGAACCAACACAAGTGTGAGTCTGAAATACTGTCAAGTCCGGGTCTACTCCGGTAGGGGGTCCGGTCAAGTCCGGACGAAAACGGACGAGGGAAGAGGTCAGAGGTTTGGGCAGAGGTTAGCCCGGGCTGGAGTTGCGACCAATTGGATTCAACGACAAGGACAATGAGCATTGATCCCTTGCGTAGGTTCCGGTCAGGTGGAGACGGAGACAGAGACAGACAAGGGGACAGGAGTAGTAACTTAGATGATTTCAGACTGAAGTGTACAGGATAATCTACAGAGTACTTATACTAAGTGCAAACTAGGGACGAGTACATACGGTGACAAGTAAACAGCCTAAAGGCGGACAAGGAGCGACC
>Ga0307516_10006470_pt1 | contig 13718 bp, 10 predicted proteins | sample 19_EM_MG_FD_203310 | JGI IMG/M metagenome (GOLD analysis project Ga0307516, IMG submission 203310) | Populus trichocarpa ectomycorrhiza microbial communities from riparian zone in the Pacific Northwest, United States - 19_EM | ecosystem: Host-associated > Plants > Roots > Unclassified | place... | reverse complement strand
ATGGTCTTGAGTACGACTTTCGTTGGCGCGCAGATGAGTTTTAGTCAGATGTGTAGATACTGTTTGTATTGAGTAAATTCTATGGACGGAGCGCTATGCTCGCGAAAGTTCGGTCCTTTTGCACAAGCGCGATTTGATATTGCGCTAGTCCTTAAGCGCGTTAGCGTGCGCTAGCGGCGCTAGTACCTATAACATTGGCATTTATAGGGTGTACCTTATAAGTGAGATAATACGGTACCCTATACAAAAGATCAAGTTAACAGGAATATTGGAGTCAATTTCACAATGCCAACCATACCTCTTATAATGGTATTGCAATTTGCGGCTCTCACTCTAATATCTTCGCTTCAATTACCTACCCATAATACCACTGATAAAGACGACGATAATACTGAGCCAATCCTATACCCATCCCCATCACCCTGCAAACTGAAAAGGAAGTCCAGTCCAAGAAGATAGATAACAGCAGAACTCTCATGCAAGTTTCCTTCTTTGGCTACCAATTGCACCCATGAGAAATAAGCATTTACAACTGCATTCAAATTGGAGGCCCTGTTGTATACAACATATGGTAGAATAGATGAAGAGCTCAGTCGAGACTCTTCCAAGAGCTCGTTTGTCGTAACCCCCAGCTCCAGACGCTGACGGGCCGTCTGAAAGAACTCGGTCTACAACTGAGGGAATTATGCGGTGCAAACAGGACCCTCAGACTCGCCTTATCGTCAGACCGACCAGGACGAGCAGCTTCGGACTCTAGCTTGCACCCAGGAGGGTCTGGTGTGTGAGTGTATTTCTTACCTTATCTTACCTGTGAGGCAGTCATCGCGTGAGCCGTTTGGCAGATGCCGAAGTGTCAGACGATCCACCGAACCGGACCGATACGTTACGAGCGAGCCGCCGGAAAAGCTGCTGGGCCCGTCTCAAGCCGAAACGATATACACAAGCCGTCTGGCATGCCGCCAGGTATACGTCGCACCATCCACCAAAGCGTAGATGCGCCTAAGTACTGCAAGTGGGATGACAGTCGATCGGAGAAGGAGACAGAAGGATACGTAAGGGGCTCGAGAGTCTAGACGGGAGATGAGGAACAGGGTAAAGGATACGGCCGGGTCACCGGACGTATGGATTACTCTGGAGGAGGGGGCCATGGCAACCAGAGGCATGAGAGGGAAGGTGTTAGGACGAGACTCTTCTGAGAGCTTGTTTGACATAACCCCCAGCTTCAGATGCTGACGGGCCACATAAAAGAACTCGGTCTAGAACTGAGGGAATTATGCAGTGCCAACAGGACCCTCAGACTCGACTTATCGTCAGACAGACCAGGACAAGCAGCTTCGGGCTCCGGCCTGCACCCAGGAGGGTCTGGTGTGTGAGCGTATTCCTTACCTTATCTTACCTGTGGTGTAGTTGTTGCGTGAGCCATTTGGCAGCCGCCGAAGCGATACGCGCAAGCTGTCAGGCAGCCGCCAGGCATGCACTAAGCAACCACATACGATCCGTCGAGCGAGCCGTCGCTGCGGAATTACGGACGAACTATCCGCTGAAGCGTCGTGAGCGATCAGTCGGGCAATACGCCGGGCCCATCTCGAAGCGAACCATCTGCCGAAGCGATACGCGCAAGCCGTCGGGCAGCCGCCGGACATGCCCTGAGCGACCACCTATGATCCATCGAGCGAGCCGTCGCCGCGGAACCACGGACGAACTGTTGTGCAAGCCGCCAGGTGGCCGCCGGGCAAGCGCCATCCACCGAGCGATCTGTTGAGCGATCTGTCGAGCGACCCGTTGCCACGGAGCCACAGAGATCGAACCGAACCCCTTAGATTATTCGCTGTGAATCCCTTAACGGTGGGCGATTTTAGAAGGACGATCATGTGGGGTTTTATTCTTGTATAATAATTGAACACCGGCGAAGGTGACCGCGCGCACCCCATCTCCTTCGTGACTATCGAGAAACCTGACTAGTTCGATATTACTGTCACTCTGACGTTGTCCAGACGTCCCAGTGTCACACTACATTTGATATGAGACAACTGTTTGTCTTTGACAAACTTGTTAAGATGGTCAAATTCACTAAGAGAAACTTAAACAAGAGGTTTGAGATAGGTTTTTAGAATATTTTTGATAAGAATAGATGGAAGATTTAATGGTTGCGCAACGAGGGCTCATAACCTGTCAGAATATGAGGTGTATGAAGAGATGGTTGATTGTTCTAGGACTGACACTACTGCTCTAGATGACGTGAGGAACATCACGTGATCCGACTAAGCATACATGACAGCAAAGAGAAAAGAAGCCATGATACAGAGGCTTGGCACCTTGGCGACTTGGCAACTTAGCGCTTTGGCTCTCTCTTCGTTAGACATCAACAGATACTTTCTCTCTTCTTTTAGGGACAGTCCGTCTACACACTCTTCGAAATCCCCCTTTCCGCGGCTCCTCACATCCCCTCTCAAAATTTTCCCGGGTGTGCTTTCCCGATCACGGGCCGGTACTTGGTCCTTGGGCTACCCAGCGCTTCAGGATCGGCTTTGAAGTCAAACCTCCGCTTCAGTATTCGGCGAAACGTCCCTGAATCATAGTCGTTGTAAGCGTCTTGGGTAGGAAGTGGGGGATACGCTCACGCACGGCGTTGGCCTTTCGTCACCAAACACTCGTTCGCGGGCGATGCCCAGAGTCTTCTTGTCATAATCGGGAACCAGAGGCGGGGATGCGAATGGTAGCATCATTCCCTCGTGTCTCTCGGGAGCCGGTGGTGTAGCAGTATCGCCTCGGGCCTCCTAGCCGGCTCCGACGATAAAGAGTTTCCCTATTCATGGTGCTGTTCCTCTGGGCGGAGCCTCTGGGAGCAATCCCGCTCCTATTCCACGATCTAGACTATCAGCTCCTTGCGCTCCCGTCCGTTTCACCCCGATGGCTAGGCCTTCGTTCGCGGTAGCGTTTGCTCTTTCCCGGTACAGGCCGGTACTTGACCTAGGCTTCCTGGTGCTGCAGAGTCGGTTGGCTCCAGCCGAGCATCCTGACAGCGTCGGTTGCCCGATCTCGGCATGTCGTCCTAAGACCACGTGTCGCGCTACCTTCCTGCCCGGTCCGTATATGAATGCTCACTTGAGATATTTAGGGCGACACATATGCACTAGAGGCCAGGCACCACGACTGGCCGAGCTCCCCGCTGGATTGTCCAGACTGATCTCCTGGTAGATCCATTGCTGCTTGCGCTAACTTGAGGTAGGACCTGAATGAGAAGCTGCGCGTATTTAGGTGTTGTGGGGGACAGAGGGTGATTGGTTGGTATCTCATCTCGGCACAAAACAGATACACCAACCCACGAGTAGTGCTTCCCAGGGATGGGATGCGTAATTTCATGTGTAAGTACATAAGCCCTAAGATAGTGTCATCACCAAGCATCGAAATTTCCAAACCCACCACCGCTGGCCCTCGCCTTCTTTTTGACCGGCTCCTGGTAAGCAAACTCCTCCTCTTCGACGGCTTCCTCGACGATCTCACCCTCCTGTTGCTTTGCCTTCAGATATTTCCCTACCGCCATAGCTGCACCTCCACTTCCCGCCACTGCGCCACCGTCGCGTATCCGCTTTCCGGTCCATGTAACACGATCTTCCTCCGTACCAACTCTTTTCTTCTCCTTCTCCCTCATCTCCTCCTCCTCGGCCTGCCGTCGCTTCTTGAGGAACTCCTCAAACGGATCCACAAAGACGGCCACTTCCTTTATGACGATATCCTCGAGAGGTCTATCGCCGTCTCCGGTGGGTATTGCTTCCAGCTTGTCCAGCACGTCCAGTCCTCCTACCACTTTTCCGAAGATGGTGTGTTTCCGGTCGAGATGCGATGCTGCTCCGTAGAGTATAAAGAATTGTGACGAGTTGGTGTTCTTGCCCTTGTTTGCCATCGAGATGACACCGCGCCCGTTGTGCAGGAGCGGCGACTCAAACTCGTCCGAGAAGTTCTTGCCCCAATAAGAGATTCCCCCACGGCCGGTTCCTGTCGGGTCGCCTCCCTGGATCTACTACCAGTCAGTGCCATCGCCATTTGTTTCGGGTCATGCAATCACATACCATAAACCTCTTGATGTTCCTGTGAAACTTGACCCCCTTGTAATACCCCTCCTGTGCTAGTTTCACAAAGTTGTAGACTGCCTTGGGAGCGAAGTCCGTGTGCAGTTCAATGTTGAGATTCCCGAAGTTCGTGGCAATCCGTGCATAACCCTTGATCTTTATTCGTTTCGGTTTCAACATGTACTCTTCGTCGCTGAGCAGCGCACGTTCGTTGCTCGTATGCGGCGTCAATGCTGTCGACGTCAACGACGCTGCCGCTTTACCCGTCGTATGCTTCGCCGCATTGTAAGGAGTCACCCCGCGGTTGGCATTTGCCGGGTTCTCCCGTCGTGTAATAGCGCCAGCCTTCTGTACTGCAGATTTCCCGTTCTGATCTGCCACCTTTGCCGCACGCGCTTTAGCCACCGCCGCTTTCGCCGCCAGGGCCTTTGCCGAAGATCCCCTAGCACTGGTGTTGATGCCGCTGAGCGGATCTGCGCGCTCGGCCTCTTGCTCATCCGTCAGCGTGCTAGTGCCTTCCTGGATGAACTTGAAGCCCGACATATCCCTATTCGAGAGGTTGTGCGGGTCCTGCAACGTGATGATGTCCTTCCTCGAGAACTCATCGTCGCTCACGAGATCACGCCACATCTTCGCCTTCACATTTAGCCTCTCGATGGTATCCCACGAGAACACGTTTCCGCTCGTCTTCAACGCGACGATGTGCGTGTTATCCGTAAAGACCTTAAACGTAACCGGATCGCAGAGCTCGCCGGATTCGTTGCGGTGCATGTTGAGCTTGAGGAGCTCATTGTATACCAACTTCTCGCCGGTGACCGGGTTCGTGCCGTGTTTTTTAAGCCAGGGAATGATGTTCGTGAACTCGAAGACGAGTCCTGTGTTGGTGCATACCGGGTGCTCGTAGGGTTGGAGCGACAGAGAGCAAAAGTTGAAGGGGAGCCGTTTGAACGGGAGGTTCGTCTTGGTCTGGAAGCTGCGGTTCGCGCTGAAATTGTCGGTCGACGCCCACTCGCTATGGGTGATGTAGAGTTTGTCGGTTCCTATTTAGCGATACGTCAGCTATCGCGATCATTTTCAAGCGGGTTCACCACTGCACCTCTTCCCATCGTTGCTGTCGGGGGTCGGATGAAGCGCGATCGCACGCACAACGCTCGGTGACAGGTGCAGCAGATGCTGCCAAGGCGCTAACGTTTGGCTTCGCATTGCTTGGCGCGAATCATCAACTGTGAAGTGTCTTGATAACGCTACCAGTTTTTATTCATTGATTCGAATTGATCATGGCCCACTTTTTGCCCCAGGTGTGCCATAATTGAGCTGTGAGAGCTGGTATTTTTTTATCCTAGTTACAACTGGCCACTGCTGTCGTTCGACGGAAAGGTTCTTCAAAAACGATAGAGTCTGGAGCTGGGCAACAAGCGCACCTTCGCTCAAACACTATCCAACTCCCCAGCTTCAACTCCAATCTCCTTTCCTTCGACTCCAGTCTCCTTACCTTCAACTCCAATCTCCTCACCTTCAACTACCCCACTCGGAGAACAGAAAGTATGAATGGCGCCGCAGCAGCTAGAGCTCAGTTTGGTATACCGCTCCCTTTATTTAGCTTTTCTCTTGCTGACACGGTAAAGAGGTGCAAAACGGGATCACCTTTGTCGACCCTGTCAGAGATGGTATCTACGACTATGATGAAGCGCAGCAGAAGTCAGCTCCAGTCCCACTCCAGGTTCGAGATGACACCCTCTAACGGCTTTCTCCAGATCACTAAGCGATCTCCGTCCTTGGAGCAAGGACCCAAACTATTTTAAATACGTTCGCATCTCTGCTGTCGCGCTGGTAAAGATGGTGATGCATGCACGCTCTGGTGGCTCGCTTGAAGTGATGGGCTTGATGCAGGGAAAGATCGCGCATGAGACCTTTGTGGTGATGGATGCATTTCCACTCCCTGTCGAGGGCACCGAGACACGTGTGAACGCGCACGAGCAGGCGTATGAGTACATGGCGATGTATAGCGATGTCACGCGGCACGGAAACCGCAAGGAGAACGTGGTGGGGTGGTACCATTCGCATCCCGGCTACGGCTGTTGGCTCTCCGGAATCGACGTCGCAACCGAGGCGAATATGCAGCGGTTCATGGATCCTTTCCTTGCAGTCGTAGTGGATCCCGAGCGTACGATCTCGGCCGGAAAGGTGGATATTGGCGCATTCAGGACGTATCCAGATGGCCACAAGCCCTCGAGTGGCCACCGCGACGACGAGTTCCGTTGTGTCCCTCTCAGCAAGATCGCGGAGTTTGGTGCCCATGCCAGTCGCTACTACCCCCTCGAGGTGACTCATTTCAAGAGTACTCTCGATACTCGTATCCTCGAGGTGCTATGGGATAGGTACTGGGTCGCCACTATCACCAGCAGCCCGCTGCTTAAAAACCACGATTTCACGAGCAAGCAGATGCAGGACTTGGCACGGAGAGTCTCGAGGAGCGAGGGTATCATCGCGGGCAAGACAATGGCCCGGCTGGCGAAGACTGCCTCGGCCGATCGAGCGCTACAGAAGGTGGTCAAGGAGAGCAACAAGATCATGCGTGAGGAGATTTCTGGTCGCTACAGTAATCTGGTTAAGGAAGGTGTGTTTTCGCCTATCAGGGTCGTGGAACAGGCGATGCAGATGACTATGGGTGTGCAGAGGGATGCTTAACTAGAGATTTTCATGACTACTTCCTGTATGATGCTGGGCTGCAATCGGTTTGTTTTTGTTGACCCTTTTTGTGCTCAAGTAATCAAACGATCGTGGCCAGCTATGTTACAAACGAGATACCAACGGTGGTTTTGTGTTAGGAGCCCTTAGGTACACGGCAAACAATGCTCAGACCGGTCGGTGTATAGCACTTGATCGGTGCTAGGAACGGCGATATTGACATAGAGTACCTAGGAGGTATGTACGCAAGTATGGAGAGACCGCCACCGCAGGTATCATCCAAAGCACAAATCGCGCCGCCTTGGTTGTCACTATCAATCTACCGCTCACTGTCGAGCACTCATCTTTGCTGTCGTCAAGGACAAAACCCACTAGTACGTTTTGTTTTTGTTTAATCGTACTCGTGTTCAGCCTGGAGGCGTTTTATCCGTTCTTTCCGTCCGCCGTCTGCGCGGTGGCGGCTCGTTGCAAGCTCCACTTTGTCCTCCGCTCAGGCCTGTCCCGGCAGAAGGTAGATGCGCAATAAAGACAATCACAAAGGAACTAACAAAGGAAAGCTTGAACCATCCCTACTCCTGGTCCGCCGATACCATGAAGGAGGGTGTGGGTAGGAACAACGGTAGTCCCTCCCCAATCCCCAGCTCGTCCTCGGCACTCCACACCGCCGCATCCGCTTTCCGCTCTTCTTCCCGCTCCCAGCGCTCCCGGAGCTCCCACTCTGACACGTCGCTTCCCTCGCCGCCCTCTTCCACAGCCAGCACCAGTCTTCCCACGTCCGTAGCAGCAAGGAAATCCAGCATCGCCTGACTGCATGTCTCATCTGCAAGCAGGTCCCTAATCTTCCACCGGCTCTTCAACCTTCCGGTCTCCTTCCGCACCTCCACCCATAGGATCTCCTACTGTTCCTTCCGCTTCAGGCGCCCCTTGGAGAGGTGTTCTCTCGTCTGTGTTGGGCCCTGGCACCACCAGCACTGAGCGGTAGGGTGGACCTTAGCCCAGTGTAGGTATTGTCCGATGTGAGCGTGACCCGTTTTCAGCTGATAAAACATCGAGGCGAGCCTTTTGGAGCTCCCAGTAGCCGTGCCATCCGGCCTCTGGGTTTTCGGCATTGGGTATTTTGTCTTGGAGGCTCGGCCTCCAGCCCACTGGCGCGCCTCCACCCACTTTTCTCAGTCATCTCCCGCTTGAGATGCTCAGGCCTTGGGAGTGGCATCGCACGAGCCTCGTTCCGGTCTGAGCAGCTCAAACATTTTACCCCGCGGGTGTCTGGGTCCTCCGCCGCAATCTTTGCCCACTCGTCTGCCTTTTCGTTACCGGCGACTCCCTTGTGAGCCGGGCACCACCGAATCTCGATGATGATACCTGGGCTAGCCTTGCGCAGCGTGGCGATGCGCTTCACCGCCTAGAGCGCATACTGTTGGCCGCAGTGTTCTACATAGAACAGTCCGGAATAATTTTTGGCACGGTCGGGACTGGTCGGGATATATCCAGACCGACCAACCGTAGGTCAGGTCTGTCGGCAGACGTCGGGATAGGTCTGGTTGAAAGGGTTGATTTTGCAGAAAATTCATTATATCTACACGGCAGTACTACAGCCTGCCGTACCTGCGCTAGTAATTTGAAGCAACTCATCAATTCTTTGGCGTGTGCTATCGCTACATTACACCAGATCCTCCTCACAAAGGGTATCCAACATCTGCTCAATCGCTTTAGCATTCTCCTCCGTAGCCGCGGTCATCCCATCCCTCTGCCAGCTTTTCTAACGCTCGACTGCCTCAAGTACATCGTCCCCCATTCGGCAACGGCGATCTGAGAGAGTGATCTTTGCACCGCTGAACACACGTTCTGGCTCAGCACTCATTGCAGGGAGAGTGAGAGAGTGAGATATGTCAAAGCCACCCGGGCATGATCATTCTAGTGCGGATCGTGCAACCTATCATACCACCAACCAACCATGCCCCGCACCGGGCGGATCTGTGCCTCCTGCTGAAAGCAGTTCAAAACGTCGATATTGGCTGGTAACTGCTTGTCACGCTTCAACTCGACCCCGCCGGAGGTTAAGGGAAAAAAAAAGCGACTTTTTATAGTGTTGTCCCGACGTCGACAGACCTGGAAAAGCGAGGCCGGGATCGGTCTAGTTATATCCCGACCGACCTACCCTTAGTCTGAATCGGCTTGATTTTATTTAGACCGACCTTCCGTTGGTCGGGTCGGGGTCTTGGCAGACCGACTTAGATTAGTCTGCCGACGTGTCTGGTCTATTGTAGAACACTGGTTGGCCGGGGTTAGGCTGCGCCGAAGCCATCCGTCTGATGGCGGCTTTGGCGTCAGTGGGGTCGTAGCCCGCTCGGGCGTTGTCGGCCTTCGCGATGCCGATTCCAGCGCCCTTGCAAGATTTTTTTTTTTTTTTTTTGTTTATTCATTACTCGCGTGCGACCTATGGAGATCATGGCGAGAATGTACAGTCCGTTTCCTGTCCGCAGTCAGCGCAGTGGCGGCTGATCCACCAACCCCTGACATCGAAAACCCACCGCTAAAAACGCCAAGCCATTCGACCGACCACACCAAAAAGGCACTTCACTTAGGCTTCAGCAGACATCACAATGTCTGGTGGAGACGGAGTATCGACCAAGGCAGCCCCAGTGGTGGCTGCCAACGCCGACCAGAGCAAGGGTTCCCTCTTGAGGGAACTAGTGGGAGACCAGGAGATGGGATGAGAGGAGGAAATGAAGGATATAGGGGATTCTGGAAGTAAGCTCTATGAGTTGGACAGCAAGGTAAAGGGAGCGGAGAAGGATACTGGGCGATCCAACTTCAAACGGGCCACCACTGAGACAGGCAAGAGGGTGGAGCAAAGCACCCAGGACTTCTTTCAGTAAGGTACCAGAAATGCCAGTGGACTCAACGGCAGCAGTGAGGATAATGTTTGTAGCATGCCTGGAAACCCAGACATGAGAGGAGCACTCATGCGTTTCCTCTCAGTGGCAGCAGGAACCCCTCAGCAGGGGGGAATGGTGTTGACCCTGAATCCCACCAGGGCACCGAAGGTAGGGGTGGAAGTGTACAAAGGCAAGGAGGTGGGTGGAATGGATGTGGATCAGGATGAGGCAATAGGTAGCGCTGTAGCCAGCTGTGATAGGCTGGCAACCCCTCTCCCCAACCCAGCCAGATGGGACATGCAAAGGCCTATCCCAACTCCGGTAATGCCTTCTAATGGCAACAAGAAATAAGTGCTGGTGATGGGTATTCCAAAGCCAGTATGAGTGGCCCTCCTGCTGAGGAGGCTGACGGGAGAACTACCCACTGAGGGGTGGAATAGCAGAGCAGTGCTAGTGGAGATGCTGGCAGCCATAAAGACTGCAGAGAAGAGGATGGAGGAGAAGGCAGCAGAGAGGGAGCAGATGGCTGAGGAGCGTAAGGTCCAAATTATAGCTAGAATGGTAGTGGTAAAAGCGAAGATGATAGTATCACGAACCTGGCGTGACAGGCTCCTTGGCGCCGGCGCCGATGCCACTCTCACCATTGTTGCCCTGTGGCTCGTTCTCGTTTCCACTGCTGCAGCCGCGGTCATCGTCCGCACTTAGACGCCTTGACCGATCTCCGCCATATTGCTCCGGTAGTGATATCCCTGACCGCTGGTCAGTCTAGACCTCTCTCCTTCGTCTCCGTTATGTTACTTGCGTGTCCTTCTCCTGTCATCGTTACAGATGTCATTTCCTGTTGATTATACTTGCATGTCCATTCTCCTGTCCGCTACGTTTGTTGTCTTCTGTTGATGAAGCTTGTACATCCTGTTCCCTGTTCCTTACCTTTACTGCTTGCGGGTCCTTTCTCCTGTTGCCGCAAGTAGAGTGTTGGCCGTACGGTGGCCGAGTACGATCATGTGTTTTCCTTGGGTGCGGCGATTGAGTCATGATGTTAGATGGAGGAACTGTGTCAGTCTTGCAGGCAAGCTGTGATTCCACAGAGGGAAGGAAAAGTATAAAGGAAGGGCGTGGTAGCTAGTCTGGAGATTCTTCTCCATGCAATCTATTATCTCTCTTCACAGACCTACCTCTCTGTATCTGTGAACCGGCGCTGCGACCACCACCGGGCCCGATAAGAACAACGAGCCCACGCAAGGCGTATGAGATGACCGCGACGAGACCACGCCAGGTGTGATAGATACCGCGAGAACAACAAGCCTACACAAGGCGTGTCAGAAGACCGCAATGAGACCACACCAGGCCTGACGGATACCGCGAGAACAACGAGCCCACGCAAGGTGTATGAGAAGACCGCAACGAGACCTTGCCAGGAGTGATGGATAATGGGTGAATAACGAGCCCATGCAAGGCATGTGAGAAGACCGCGATGAGACCACGCCAGGCGTGACGGATACCGTGAGACTACAAGCGGCACGTGAGTATGCTGGAAGTGTGACTACGAGCTTGCCCCGAAGAACCGAGCCTATGTTACCTGTCGAGCAGCATGGAGTAGTCAAGGCAGGATCTTGACACTAGATTGCATCCCCCTATTGACACCTGATGTAGCAACAAGAAAGACACGGTGGAGTCCCCGGACCCCCTCAACCTGAGCGAATTCAGGAACGTCCCTGACGACCAGCGAGCACTGAGTCCAGTAACCCCAGAGCAAAGATCCAGGCCACAGACCCTCAAGTCACCAGAACAGACCAGAAGAATGATGGAAGGACCCCACCTGTTGACAACGGAAATGTTGCAGGCCCTCCTAGCGGCACATGACAGACTGCAGCAGACCAGCTACCCAAAGCTCCGGGACCCCGAACTGTTTGAAGGAGAAAAAGCAAAATTCAAAACGTTCCTGGCCCAGTGCGAGCTGAAGTTTAGAACAGAGGGAAATCGATTTGACGACGATGAGAAAAAAACGGGATATACATCCTCCCTACTCCGGGGGGTGGCATGGAACTGGGTGGAAACCTTCCTTAACCAGGAGGGAGGAATCAACCTAACATGGAAAGAACTGAAAACTAACATGAAGCACACCTTCAGCCAGGTGGATGCCAAGGAAATAGCCTTTGAAAAATTCCAGAAAATCCAGCAGGGAAATTGGACAGTAGCAACCTACTGGGCGGAATTCCAGCGAATCATACCAGATCTCCCGTACGCAGACAACGTATGCATTGCGCGATTTCGAGACAGATTACACCCAGAAGTAAAAAGGCACCTGGTCATAAGCGAAGTACCAGCCACCGTCCTGGTAGACTATGCCACCGCGGCCATCAAAACTGACAGCTGCCTATGTAACCTTGGAGTCATTAGTTAGCACCCTGCAGCTAGTACAGAAGTGCGCTTCCATGTCCACACGAAAGAACCCGTCAGCGCACTGGGGGACCCAATGGACCTAGACGCCACCTGACGGTTCAAGTTCGCACCAAGAACGCCGTTCTGGTTTCCGGACGACCACAAACAGACGAATGCTACAATTGTGGGAAAAATGGGCACTTTGTGCAGGAATGCCCCCAGCCCAAAAAAGCATGAGTCCTATGGAGGAGGCCATACTGGGCAGCAGAAGCCATGTACGAAGAAGACACTATAAACAATGAAGCAGGGAAAGAACCCCAACTGGCGGGAAATGACAGCCCTCGGGAATAGGCCTAGACAACAGCCACCCAAGGGAGAAACCCATTGCAGAACCAGACCCACCCTACAGAATACGAACAACCAGGTACGACCGTGAAGAAAAGATCATGATCAAAGTACGAATCATAGGAAACGACGGAAACGAACACAACACCACTGCCCTAGTGGACAGCGGAGCATCTGAGAACTTTGTCAACAAGGCTTACGCTGAAGCAAGCGGAATCCCAATGCAGCAAAAAGCGACACCAAGACGGGTCCTGACCGTGGACAGGAGTGAGGTCACCGGCGGGCCGGTAACCCACGACGCCCAAGTCCACCTCACAATCAATCATCATGAGGAAGACATCCAGCTACACTGCATCACAATCGGAAATGCACCAATCATCCTAGGACTTCTATGGCTCAAGCTCCATGACCCAGTGATAGGGTGGAAAAATCATACTGTGAAATTCCACTCAGACCACTGTGCTGAAAAATGCTTACCTAGCTCACCAAGAGTGAACACAGTCCCAGAAGATAAGGCCACAGAGCAATACTACAGGAAAACACCGGAAAATTGGGAGATTGATGAAACAGACCCACAGGAAGTATGCCAGACCGTCATCAACAAAATCAAGGAAAACTCCAAGACCAGCAAAAATCCAATTCCGCTGGAATATCATGACTTCCTCGAAGTATTCACTGAAAAAGAACCTACGCCACTCTGCCCCACCACACTCACAACCACCACATTCCACTGGAGGAAGGAAAGACGCCCCCGTACGAGCCCCTGCGACCCCTGAACGAAGAAAAAATGAAGGCTTTCAAGGAATACCTAGAAGTCAATGAGAAGCGGGAATGGATCCGAGCATCCACCTCTCCGGCTGGGGTGCCAATACACTTTGTCAAGAAGAAGGACGGGGGACTATGCCTATGTGTGGATTATCGACAACTGAAGGAGATCACAATCAAAGACCAGACACCATTGCCATTAATCGGAAAGTCCCTGGATCAACTATCCAGTGCCACCATCTATACCAAACTCGATATCTGAGACGCTGTTACACCCTAAATACTACGGGGTCGGAATACGGATACGGACCAGGCAGGAAGGTATCGGAAACTCATCACACGGTCTTAGGACGGCATACCGAGACTGGGCAACCGACAGCGTTGGGGCTCGGCTCGGGTCAACCGACTCTGCGGCACCAGGAGGTCCCTGGGCCAAGTACCGGTGCAGACCGGGAAAGCGCAAGTGTGACACTGGGGTTGTATCGTAACCGGAGTGTAGGAGAATCAGAGGTAATCAGGCTACTTTCGATAATTCACAGCGGAATAATCTTAGATCTTGTATGTGGGTTTGGGGGTAGTGTTGGTGAGG
>Ga0307516_10006467_pt1 | contig 13720 bp, 10 predicted proteins | sample 19_EM_MG_FD_203310 | JGI IMG/M metagenome (GOLD analysis project Ga0307516, IMG submission 203310) | Populus trichocarpa ectomycorrhiza microbial communities from riparian zone in the Pacific Northwest, United States - 19_EM | ecosystem: Host-associated > Plants > Roots > Unclassified | place... | reverse complement strand
AAACCCCACCCTTTCCCCCCCCCCCCCCCCCAACTCACCGGTTTCACCCCGCCCGCTCGCTTCTCTCACACCTCCCGAGATGGATAATTCGGCCCATCTCGACGACGGCTTGTCCCAGCCCGGAACCCATCGCAACTCCCAGCAATTTCCGCAGGGCGATCACGGCTATGGCTCGCGAGCGTACGGCTCGCTCTCGCCGCCCCAGTACGATCCACGGTTCGCAGACATGCCCCAGGACCACCACCACCACCACCAGCACCACCACCACACCAACAACCGTCCGGCACATCAATTCGATGACTATCCGCTCTATTCCGCGCCCGAGGACTACCCCTACAGGAACCTGCCGACCGCTGGCACGGCCATCAACCCGGCCGATCTCAATTTGATGGACGCCAACAATCCCTCGTCGCATCAGCATCAACTCCAGCACACGCCGTCGCATCAGCTCGAGCCGAGCGACCACGACTCGCCCGGCCACCAGCAGGCCTATCTGTCGTCATCGACCCAGCCTTCGAGCACCGGCGGCTACGAGTGGGAGACCGTCTTTGCCGACTCCGAGTCGTGGCAGGCCCCCAGGGCGCCAAGCGAGTACTCGGACATCTCCTCCGTCGCACCGAGCCCGTACCTTGGGAACCAGGAATTCGGCGAATCATCCTCACCGCTGCTGGAACCGCAGTACGCGGATGGATCCATGCAGGCGCTGCTCAACGCGCCGGGCGGCGAAGCTTTCGGGATGGATACGTTTACGCTGGCGGAGCGCGAGCCGTCCCCGGGGTTGGGAGCCACGCCCGGCTACCCCAGTGCCAACAATAGCCCCTTCCTGCATCCTCAGGATAACTCTTCGCTCGGGCTCGTACCCCCCATGCACGGCATGATGGGTCCGCCTCCGCCCGCTGGACACGGCGCTGGGCTGGCACTACCCCCCCGCGGCTTGGGCATCCACGAGGAGAGCGCCGCACCTCAGATCAGCGTCTCGTTTGCGCCACCCCAGCGGCAACCAACGTTCCCTGGAAAGCCCGGATCGCAACCCGACGATCAGGCCCTGAGACCACCTCCGAAGAGTACGTATGCACCGAAATGGAGAGGGGGGGGGGGGGGGTCGAAGTTCTTCCTGCTGACGAAGTGAAAATTAAAAAAAAAACTGCAGGCCCTAGATCGAGACCGAGATCCAAGTCCGATCCTTATGCGAGCGGATCGGGCGGTTCCATAACGCGCCCCGTGTGCTCGCAGTCCGGCTCGCGAGGAACCAGTCCCGTGCGGGGACGGTCGAGGCAGAATTCTCTGAGCCCAGCGGACGCGCAACGATCCACGAGCACCTCGTCCACCAAGATGTCCCGACGATCGTCCACCAACTCGGTGCCTGACCGGGGCTACATCTTGGGATTGGCGCATCCCGACCGCCCCGGATCGACCGCCGGCGACAGCAAGCGCGTGCAAAAGCATCCCGCCACGTTCCAGTGCCACCTGTGCCCTAAGCGGTTCACACGAGCCTACAATCTTCGCTCGCATCTGCGCACTCACACGGACGAGCGGCCGTTCGTGTGCACGATATGCGGCAAGGCCTTCGCCCGCCAGCACGACCGGAAACGGCACGAAGGCCTCCACTCGGGCGAAAAGAAGTTTGTGTGCCGAGGGAACCTCAAGGCCGGCGGCACCTGGGGCTGCGGCAGGAGGTTCGCGAGGGCCGATGCTCTGGGACGCCACTTTAGGTCCGAAGCCGGCAGGGTCTGCATTCGCCCGTTGTTGGACGAAGAGACGGCCGAGCGGCAGCGCACGCACATGCTCGGGATGATGAACCCGATGGGCCAGGTTTCCGCGGCCCCCGATGGCTCGATGATGGAGACTGCCGCCATGGGCATAGCCTTCCCCGTCGCGCTCCTGGAGCAATATCCCGCTCTGGCCACCATGAGTTGGGATATAACCGCAGATGCGGGCGGAGGCGCGGACGAATACGACAACGATACCGGCTTCGATGCCAGCGGGGGGGAGTACGACGATGGCGGTAGCGTCAGTGGAGGCAGCGCTATGAGTAGTCAGCGCAACAGCTACGACGGAAGCAGGACAGCCTGGGGTGTCGAAGGGTGGCACAGTGATACTGGCGATGGACAGGTGCGGGTCTACTAGTAGCAGCCCGCGGTTATTTTTTCCGCATCGGTGTCTCTTTTCTTTCCTTTTCTGCTTGCTCGTGGTCTCTTTGCTTCTACTTTCGGCTCGGATTCATAAAGGGTTTTTTGTTCTTGGTTTTCGGGGGGGGTTTCTTGGATATTTTTTTTCTACCTCTTTTGGCTTTTTGCTTGTGCGTTTCCGTCTTGCTGGTAGCTCGGCTGTGTGTTCTGTCGGATTCATGTCTTCCCCACGTCTTTCATAGAGATTTTTTTCTCTCTCCCAATACCTGCTGCAATATAACTATGTAGTCGGTATTAATCCTCTTTCTCACTGGCTGTTCATTCACGTGGCAGTGACGATAGTGATGGAAGCTTCGTTCGACGATCAGGGCCTCGACCACCGGATGCATGCGGGTGCAGTCTTGTCGATCCGACGATCTGACGATCCGACGGCGCGGTCCATCCAGAATGTAAGTAAGTCATATGGAGCAACTACTTAACTAACTACACGCTACATACCAGCCGAGCCCCACCCTAGTCAACTACATTCTTAGTTAACCCGCCATTCACGCACCCCGCCTAGCCCCACCTTTCGTCAACCAGCTTCACAACCACGCCAACATGTCGCTCTCCGCACGGCGTCTACTCCTCCGACGGCAACCGCCACTGTTCCGTCCCCAGCTGCCGCGCAGCTTCCACGCGAGCGCATCGCGCGCGACGTTCCTCGACGCGACGACCACCATCCTGACGACGGTGCACAGCAGCACGGGACTGCCGTGGGCGGCGCTGATCCCGCTGAGCGCGTTTACGCTGCGCGCGTGCCTGCTGCCGCTGACGCTGTACACGCGGCGCGTGACGGCGACGATGGTCACGCTGTCGCCGCTGCTCCAGGCAAAGACGCACCAGATCGCGAAGGCGCACGCGCGGGGGCTCGACCCGCGGATTTGGGAGCGACGGGTGCGGCAGGGCTCGGGCGTGCTGCGGGCGCGGCTGTGGCGGCGGTGGGGATGCCAGCGGTGGAAACTGTACCTGCCGCTGCTGCAGCTGCCGGTGTGGGTGACGATGTCGGCGACGTTGCGGGCGCTGCTGCCGGCGTCCTCCACCACCACCGCATCGTCGTCGTCGACGGCCGAGCGGACCTCGGACTGGCTCGTCGACGCGCTCGGCGGGCTCTCGCACGCCGCGGCTGCGGACGGCCTGCGCGCCGAGGGCCCGCCGTTCGCGCTCGACCTCGCGCTGCCGGACCCGACGCTGACGCTGCCGCTGCTGTTCTTCGTCGCGCTCGCGGCGAACCACGTCCTGCAGGGACGCGCCGGCCTGCCGCCGACGACGGCGCGCCAGCGCGTCGTGCACAACTCGCTCGGCGTGCTCACCGCCGTCATGGGCCTCGTCGCCTGCCACGCCCCCGCCGCGCTCGTCCTCTACTGGTCCGCCAGCGCCGCCTTCAGCCTCGCCGCCAACGCGCTGCTGCACCTGCTGCACCCGCTCCCCGACCGCGTCGAGAGGTGCGCCGGCGGCGCCTTCGAGGACGGCCGCAGCGTCATGAACGCCCAGGCTGTCGTCGTCAACGGCCGCGTTGTGCGGTAGATGGGTGGTGGTGGTGGTGGGTTCCGCTGCTTGGTGGAGATTGGAGACGATCGGGCTTGTAACATAGGAGACACACGGTTCAACGCGGTGGATCGGGAGCATCGTTAGCACAATGTCAGTGAAAGTGTTACCATCCAGCGCTCGCGGCGGTGCGCGTGGGGGGTGTGGCTGCTGGACGTGTGATATGGATGGAGACAACGCCCCAGTTTGGCACCGAACTGAGGCTGGACTGCACTGCTGGGCCGTCACGTGGGTGTCTAAGCTATGGCTGGCTGCACCATCTTCACGGTGCAGCCAAGCGCGATGCGAAGTCGGCGCATCTGTATATATACCCCCCCGAGCAAAGAGAAAAAAAAAACGTACACACATAAATCCAACCCGATCCAATCCGATCCTGCCGGTGGAAATACACACACCCCCCAGCGAATACACGCGGTCAGTCAAGGCCGGCGACGGGCAGGCCGTTGAGGACCTGCGCGGCGCTGCCGAGCGCCTGCAGGGCCTCGTGCGCGTTCTTGAGCCTGAGGTCCCTGGCCTCCTGCTCGCTGACGAGGACAAAGTCGTAGTTGATGGCCCAGTCGGCGGGGGCGACGCCGTACTGCCGCGCGACGGCGGGGTCGCCGACCTTGCCGACGTCGACGATGAGCGAGGACTTGACGCCAAAGACGGCGTCCGAGGTCTCGTAAGGATCACCGCGGATGTAGAGGGAGCTGCAGCCGCGGATTAGCCGAGAAGGAGGGAGCGCGAACGAAGGGGGGGACGGCGCACGTGACGAGCGTGTCGTAGCCCTCGGCTGCGATCAGGAAGTGCATGTGGCTGGGCCGGAACGGGTGTCGGCCCAGCGTCTCGAGCAGCTTGCCGACGGGGCCGTCGTGGGGGACCGGGTAGGGGACGGGCTTGACGGCGCGGAACCAGAAGGCGCCGTCGGCGTCGGAGCGCAGGATGCCGCGGCAGTCCGGGCGCGACCGGTCGGCGTACTGCGTGTCGTAGTGGCCGGTCTCGTCGGTCTCCCACACGTCGACCGAGGCGCCCGCGATCGCCGCGCCCGACGTGTCGCGCACCGTGCAGCGCACCAGACACGGCGCGCCCTTGCCCGCCGAGCAGATGCTGTCGCCGAGCGCGAACTCGTGCGCATCCGCGGTGTGGAACGGCCCCAGCACCGTGCCCTCCGTCGCGCCCGCCGGCTTCGGGTGGTTGATGTTCTCGACCAGCGTCGACAGCCCCAGCGTGTCCGAAAGCAAGATGAATTCCTACCCCCCCCCCCCCTCCCCCGAGTCAGCGCGCCGGAAACTCGGGGCCGGACAGCGGACCCCCACCTGGCGAGTGTCGGAGCACTTCTGGCCAACCGCGGTCAGGAACATGACGCCGGCCAGCCACTCCTCCGTCGTCAGCCGCGTCTCGCGCGCAAAGTCGTGCATGTGCGACACCAGCCGCTCGAGCACGTACTGCAGCCGCTTGTCCGCGCCCTGCGAGTTGACCATGATGGTGTTGGGCGTGATGTTGTCGGCCGTCAGGTCCTTCATCGGCGGGATCTCGACCCGGTTGGGGTCCATTGCGGGGGCGGTGAGGAGGCGGGTGGGTGGGTTGGTGGGTTGGTGGGTTGGTTTGAGAGTTGGTCGGATTGTGGTTGCTGCCCAGTGCGGGGAGGCAGCCTGCGGATATTCGGAGACTGCAATAGCCGAGTAATTCGCCGTGGCGGTGCTTAGCGACCACGGAAAACTCCGAGCGACGGTTTTTTTTGTTTAATCATTAGATAGCGCACTACATATGGTGGTCGGACACTTAGACGAGGTAGCGTCTTGGCATTTCTTTCGCTGGGTTTCTCTGCCGGCAGCCGTTCCTTCTAGAGCCGAGCGGTGCCGAACAGTTGAGAGAATTTTCCTGGCCAGAACATGGGCGGGTGGACGATGGGAATGGCAGACAACGGAGCCCTACACGTGTGGAGCAATACCTACCAATCCAGAGGATATCACGGGAAGTAGCGCAGTGGGAGGTGTTGGTGCTGCTTGCAGGAGGTTCTGTCGGGATGAGAGGGAGGTTATCATTCGAAACTTCCGTTCCTTTGACGCGTCGCTAACTATTGATGGATCATCTGACGGCGAAATATCCACCAAAGGACTACCGAACCCCCACCTGATACCTGCTTTGAAGGACTGGAAGACTCGAGGACCACCTACTGCAGGCGAAGGTACAATGAGCTCCAGCGGCGACACCTTAGGAGTCTCATCATCACCGGACGACGAACTAGATGATCAAGGTCTGCCATCAGCATCTGATGCAACTCGAGGTAAACCTAGGATACGCGACGTGTCCGGCCACAGCAGGGCGGGCTGTGCGAGTTGGGGACGTGGCCATGGCCTAGAACCTCCCACCACTGGAGCCCATAGGTAGCGACCCACTCTCAGCCCCATCCCCAACCACACCTCAAGTCGCAGCAGCGGCCGCCCGCCGTGCCGCAAAACCAGCTGTATGCCGCGACGCAGCATCAGCAGTAGATAGGAACTCGGCGAAGTGCCAGGCTGTCAGAAAAGCCTCAACGCAGTCATGTCATACCATTCCCGCAAATTACCGATACTGAGGGTGGTGAGGATGAAGATGAAGGTGGTCTCGGTGTGACTTTCTGTTGGGAGGGGGGAAACGGGTCGTCGATGGTGAAGTGGTAGTTGTGTCTGTCTAGCCTAAGGAACACTGAGAGGGTGGATATATACAGGTGCTAAGCCAAGCTACGAACACATCCGACGCTTGGGCAAAACCACCAGTGCTAGGACAATACCGCGCTCCAACACTTTCGTTGGCACACAGATGGGTGCAGTTGGATTTGTAGGTCTTTTGCGGCCTGCCGTCCCTGTTCCCGCCGATGAAGACGGTCACAGAGACGCCGCCCCTGCCCAGAGCTTTATCAGCCCAGGACGGGACGCCCACATCTCTTCCAAATCCTGCCCCTCTCTTCTCTCCTTTCCCATTGCGCTTCCTCTCAATTTTCTTCCATCCCTCATCCGTGTCGCCATGGCGAGGTGCGGGCCCTGCGGCCGTGGCAGATGTTGACGGCGGGGGTTGCGCGGGGTCGGTTTCCGCATCCGCATGCTCCAAGTGCATGAGGGTCGGTGCGGGGGAGGTATCCCTCAGTTGCTTCGCCGGCTGGTGCGGGGTTTGAGGCCCCGTCCATTTCCGCTTTGGCCGCGGAGGTAGTGTCGATGGAGGAGGCGGCAGCGGCTGTGTGGCTGGCACTGGCGTTTGCTTCCGGAGTGCCCAGTTCCCCTCTGTGAGTTTATCGATTCGCTCACTCATCGTAGTCATAAGGACCTTGAGGTCCTTCATCTCGCGTGCTGTCTCTTTTGCCGCTGACAAAAGAATTTTGACGGCTGCTGACTGCTTCCCGATGTCGTCGCATATGATCGCAATCTCGGAGCGGAAGCAGGACTGATGTGCTGTTGTGAGCAGTTCGAGATCTTGCACAACAGTCTGGGAGGGGATGTCATCGCTTCCGACGCCGGAACGATCCTCTTCCTCCATAGGCAGTGATGCTGGTGGAGGGGAGGCGGTGCACTGGCGAGCCAGATGACCGAGGCGACAGCATGTGTCGCAGTTGCGAAACGACATTTCAAGAGGGGTAGAAATAAAGCCGAAGTAAAGTTCGCGATGCTGGAATCAGCGAATAGGAACACGACACGCGCTTAGCATCTTGGCGAAACTATGATGCGAGTGTGTTTTAGCGGCAATCATTGGTTGCCCTACTCAGCGGCGATGTGTTTCCTCGCCTGGAGCGCATACTGCTGGCCGGGACCAGGGTCGTCTGATGCCATATCTTATGGCGGCTCGGACATCCGTGAAAACCGTGACCCGTACCGGGGTTGACGTCCTTCGGGATGCCGATTCTAGCGCTCTCGCAACGGCAACGCACTCTGCGTCGTGGCCTCCTGGTTGTAGCCCATGTGAGTTTTGATATCTACCCACCCAGGACTGGCCCCGCCTCCACACCACCGAGTACCCTGCTGCACCACTGTCGAGCCGTGACCCGTCGGTGAACATAGTGAGTCCCGGTCGATCCTTTTCTGCCCTGCCTTCGCCTCGGCCTCCTCCTGTAGCAGCTCGGCATCAAGGGTTTCTGGCTCCTCTAACAGAACTGTCCTTTCATTCCTTCCAGCGTAGGCGAGGGCGTTCGTGAGCCTCCGCCTAATCGCAGTCAGCGCACCCACTATCTCCCGTGCCTGGTCTCCCTGCGGTAGGCTCAGTAGCTGTAACCAAAACGGCCGCTGCCTGTTCTCTTGCTGCGCTGTCGCTGCCCGGACTTCTGATTCCATCGAGAGGGCGCCCAGGTTGGTGGTCCGGAAACAGCCAGTTGTTGCCCTTGCCTCCTGGTTGATCAGCAGCTGCAGCTCGTTTGCCCGGCCCAAGGTGCCCCGGACATGGTTTCTACTGCAGCTCCGATCCGAACATAGCAACGAACTGAACGCATGCCGTCATGACCTTCCTAGCTGGTGGGTGATAGTCCTATCTGCCCTGCTAGCCGACGCAGCCTGGCCATCGCCTTCTTTCCGTCCTTGAGCCGAACCGCAAGGACAGTGGAAATCTGTGTACTCTACATTGCCACGAACTAGGTAGGTCGCATGCGATTAATGAATCTACATGGTATCTGACACGAATTTTACAAAATGGGTGGTAAGGGAGTCAATTGCCGTACATAACAGGGTGCTCCTGGTAATGAATACTGATTCTTCCACAATCAGCACCATGTCTACCCGCCAGCTCTAGGCTAACAGTGCCTCACTGCAGCGATCGCAAGCGGTGCTCCCGGCCGAGCCTCCGCCACCGAGCTAACAAATGCAGACCCCGTGACTAGGATGTAGAGGAAGAGAAGAGGTGGACTGTCGCTGCGTAAGGTCGTGATTTGAGGAGAAAAGACGGAAATGCTTCAGACCAGTTGCGTAGGGATCTAGTACAGTGTGTCATAAAGATGGCTAGCAATGACAACGATACACAAGTTACAAAACAGATAAGCAGTCTCCTTCTTCCTCCGGACCTTCGTAAAAGTACCAACTGAACATGAAATTTCCCTTTGGCCTCGGTAAAAACCTATGTGGTAAACCCATTGGGAGAAACCTGTCATAGGAAAAGAGCGCCAACCCGCCAAATTTGGATCAAATGACTCGGCTCACACATTACAAAACCGCCCGCACCTGTAGACCTCTCGACTTGAGAAAACGGGATATTTCCATGTAGGGACTGCAAGTTGCAGTTAGTAATGTGATTTATACCCAGTTCACTGCAATTTCCTAACCCTACCTTAATTTCCAACATTCTGTGTTGGCTCAATCGTATCAGCATCACCATATAACCTGATTTTTTTTAATCCTACAGATACAGACCGTATTAGCATTGTAGGCTAAAACTGAGTCCAACATTTGGCAAATAAGGGAAACGTACATGCTGTTGAATAGCACCATTCCACTAACATTAGCAATGGCAAACTGGAAGCTAATTTGAGATGAAACCTACAGACTAAATAGGGAGTCAAGCAATAATCCATAGTCAGCAAAGATCGATTTTAGCAGAAGATTACCAAAGAGTATGGAAGGAAGCCACTCTCCCTTGTGAGGAGTAGTGAAAGGTCCAAAAGGGTGCTGAAGGAATCCTGGAAATCAAGAAAGGGTTACTGTCACAAACCTGACGCAACAGGCTCCTTGGCGCCGGCGCCGGTGCCACTCTCACCCTTGTCGCCATGTGGCTTGTCCTCGTTTCCGCTGCCGTAGCCGCGGTCATCCTCCGCGCTTAGGCGTCTCGACCGATCTCCACCATATCGCTCCGGTAGCGATATCCCCGACCGCTGGCCGGTCTAGACCTCTCTCCTTTGTTTCTTCTATGTTGCTTGCATGTCCTTCTCCTGTCCGCTACGTTTGTTGTCTCCCATTAATTGAGCTTGCGCTTCCTTCTCCCCTGTTCGTTACGAGTATTATTTTCCCTTGATTAAGTTGTTCGTCAGTCTTCCTTTCCTTTACTGTTACTGCTTGCGCATCCTTTCTCCTGTTGCCGCGAGTAGAGTGTTGGCTGCACGGCGGCTGAGTACGATCATGTGTTCTCCTTGGGCGCAGCGATCAAGTCAGGATGTTAGATGGAGGAACTGTGTTAGTCTTGCGGGCAAGCTGTGATTCCACAGAGGGAAGGAAAAGTATAAAGGAAGGGTGTGGTAGCTAGTCTGGAGATTCTTCTCCACGCAATCATTATCTCTCTCCACAGACCTACCTCTCTCTACCCGTGAACCGGCGCGGTGACCACCACCCCCGATAAGAACAACGAACCCATGCAAGGCGTGTGAGAAGACCGCGACAAGACCGCGCCAGGCGTGACGGATACTGCGAGAACAACGAGCCCACGCAAAGCGTGTGAGAAGACCATGACGAGACCACACCAGGTGTGATGGATACTGCGAGAACAACGAGCCCACGCAAGGCGTGTGAGAAGACCGCGACAAGACCACGCCAGGCGTGACGGATACCGTGAGAACAACAAGCCCACGCAAGGCATGTGAGAAGACCGCGACAAGACCACGCCAGGCGTGACGGATAAGGCGAGAACAACGAGCCCACGCAAGGCGTGTGAGAAGACCACGACGAGACCACGCCAGGCGTGACGGATACCACGAGACTACAAGCGGCACGTGAGTACGCCGGAAGTGTGACTACGACCGGCGCGTGAGTACGCCAGAAGTGTGACTACGAGCTTGCCGCAAAGAAACCGAGCCTATGTTACCTATCGAGCAGCACGGAGTAGTCAAGGCAGGATCTTGACACTAGATTGCGTCTCCAAATCGACACCTGACGTAGCAAGACAACACCCATAGTGGAGTCCCACAACGAAGACTCCGAGAACCCCCTCAACCTCCGAGAATTCAGAGAAGTCCCCGACAACCAGCGGGCCCTGAGCCCTGTAACACCGGAACCACAATCAAGACCACGGACACCCGAGTCACCAGAACAACCTAGAAGAATGGCGAAAGGATCAGGAATGGTGGGAAGCGGACCCCACTTGCTAACTACAGAGATACTGCAAACACTGTTAGCAGCACGCGACAGACCGCCACAGAACAGATACCCAAAGCTCCGGGACCCCGAACCGTTTGAAGGAGAAAAAGCAAAATTCAAAACATTCCTGGCTCAGTGTGAGCTGAAGTTCAGGACAGAGGGGAACCAATTCGACGACGATGAGAAAATGACGGGATATGCACCCTCCTTACTCCGAGGGGTGGCCTGTAACTGGGTAGAAACTTTTCTCAACCAGGAAGGAGGAATCAACCTAACATGGGAAGAACTGAAAACCAACATGAGGCATGCATTCGGCCAAGTAGATGCCGAGGAAATAGCGTTCGAGAAATTCCAGAAAATCCAGCAGGGAAACCGAACAGCAGCAATCTATTGGGCGGAATTCCAGCGAATCAAAGTAGATCTCCCATACGCGGACAAGTATGCATCGCTCGATTTCGAGATGGATTACACCCAGAAGTAAAAAGGCACTTGGTCATGAGCAAAGTACTGGCCACCATTCTGGTGGACTATGCCACTGCGGCCATCAAAACGGATAGCCGCCTATGCAACCTCGGAGTCATTAATCGATGACCTGTAGCTAGCCCAGAAGCGCACTTCCATGTCCACATGAAAGAACCGCTGTCAGTACCTCTGGGGGACCCAATGGACCTAGACGCCACCTGGCGATTCAAGTTTGCACCAAGAACGCCGAACCAGTTTCCCTGACGACCACAAACGGACGAATGCTACAATTGCGGGAAAATGGGGCACTTTTCGAAGGAATGCCCCCAGCCCAAGAAAGCACAAGTCCCATGGAGGAGGCCATACTGGGCAGCAGAAGCCACGTATGAAGGAGACACCATAAACAATGAAGCAGGAAAAGAACCCGAACCAGTGGGAAACGACAGCCTTTGGGAATAGGCCTAGGCAACAGCCACCCGAGGGAGAAACCCATTGCAGAACCAGATCCACCCTACAGAATGTGAACAACCAGGTACGACCGCGAAGAAAAGATCATGATCAAAGTACGAATCATAGGAACCGACGGAAACGAATACAACACCACCGCCCTAGTGGACAGCGGGGCATCCGAGAGCTTTGTTGACAAGGCTTACGCCGAAGCAAGCAGAATCCCAATGCAGCAAAAAGCGACACCAAGACGGGTCCTGACTGTGGACGGGAGCGAGGTTACCGGCAGGCCGGTAACCCATGACGTCCAAGTCCACCTCACAATCAATCATCACGCGGAAGACACCTGGCTACACTGCATCACAATCGGAAATGCGCCAATCATCCTAGGACTTCTACGGCTCAAGCTCCATAACCCAGTGATTGGGTGGAAAAATCATACTGTGAAATTCGACTCGGACCACTGCGCCGAAAAATGCTTACCTAGCTTACTAAGAGCGAACGCGGTCCCGGAGGAAAAGGCCACGGAGCAATACTACAGGAAAACACCAGAAAATTGGGAGATTGGCGAAATGGACCCATGAGAAGTATGCCAGACCGTCATCAACAAAATCAAGGAAAACTCCAAGACCAGCGAAAATCCAATTCCGCCCAAATATCACAAGTTCCTCAAAGTATTCACCGAAAAAGAACCTACAGCACCTCCGCCCCACCGTACTCACGACCACCACATTCCACTGGAGGAAGGAAAGACACCCCTGTACGAGCCCCGGCGACCCCTGAACGAAGAACAAATGAAGGCTCTCAAGGAATACCTAGAAGTCAATGAGACGTGGGGATGGATCCAGGCATCCACCTCTCTGGCTGGGGCGCTAATACACTTTGTCAAGAAGAAGGACAGGGGACTACGCCTATGTGTGGATTATCGACAACTGAATGAGATCACAATCAAAGACCGGACACCATTGCCATTAATCGGAGAGTCCCTGGATCAACTATCCAGTGCCACCATCTACACCAAATTCGATATCTGAGATGCCTACTACAACCTCCGAATCGCAGCAGGAGACGAATGGAAAACAGCCTTCTGAATCCGGTACGGACTATACGAGTACTGCGTCATGCCTTTCGGGTTGACCAATGCACCGGTGTCGTTCCAACGATGGATGAACGAGATTCTGAGGGAATACCTTGATATCTTCTGTGTGGCATATTTGGATGACATCCTCATCTTCTCGCAAAATCTGGAAGACCACCGAAGCCACGTCCGGACAATCTTGAGACGAGTTGAGGAAACTGGGCTCATGCTGAAAGCAGTCACGAACCTGGCACGACAGGCTCCTTGGCGCCGGCGCCGGTACCAGTCTCACCCTTGTCGCCCTGTGGCTCGTCCTCGTTTCCGCTGCCGCAGCCACGGTCATCCTCTGCGCTTAGGCGCCTCGACCGATCTCTGCCATATCGCTCTGGTAGCGATATTGTCAAGATCCTGCCTCGACTTCTCCGTTGGGCTCGACAGGTAATGTAGGTGGGGCGGTGGCGCACGGGGTCCTACTCACACTACCGGCGTACTCACACTTCGGTCGTCCTCACACGCCTTTACGTGGGCTCGTTGTTCTCGCGGTATCCGTCACGCCCGGCGTGGTCTCTTCGCGGCTCTTCTCACACGCCTTTGCGTGGGCTCGTTGTTCTCGCGGTATCCGTCACGCCCGGTGTGGTCTCTTCGCGGCTCTTCTCACACGCCTTTGCGTGGGCTCGTTGTTCTCGCGGTATCCGTCACGTCCGGCATGGTCTCTTCGCGGCTCTTCTCACACGCCTTTGCGTGGGCTCGTTGTTCTCGCGGTATCCGTCACGCCTGGCGTGGTCTCTTCGCGGCTCTTCTCACACGCCTTTGCGTGGGCTCGTTGTTCTCGCGGTATCCATCACGCCCGGCGTGGTCTCTTCGCGGCTCTTCTCACACGCCTTTGCGTGGGCTCGTTGTTCTCGGGAGTGGTGGTTGCAGCGCCGGTCACGGGGATAGAGAGGTAGGTCTGTGGAGAGAGATAATAGATTGCGTGGAGAAAGAATCTCCAGACTAGCTACCGCGCCCTTCCTTTATAC
>Ga0307516_10006466_pt1 | contig 13721 bp, 10 predicted proteins | sample 19_EM_MG_FD_203310 | JGI IMG/M metagenome (GOLD analysis project Ga0307516, IMG submission 203310) | Populus trichocarpa ectomycorrhiza microbial communities from riparian zone in the Pacific Northwest, United States - 19_EM | ecosystem: Host-associated > Plants > Roots > Unclassified | place... | reverse complement strand
AGCCTCAGCCATGGTATCACCATCGCCGCCGCCGCCGCCGCCGCCGCCAGTGGGGCCTATCACCGCCCCCCCCCCGCCCCCCCCTCCGCCCCCGCCACCGCCCCCACCCCCGCCCCCCCCCCCCCCACCCCCCCGCCCCCCCGCCCCCCGGCCCCCCCCCCCCCCCGCGCCGCCGCGCCCCCCCGCTCCGAGAGTGAATTGAATCTGCCGCCACCTGCTTTTCAACTACATAGGTACCCTCTTCTTTGCCCATTTGCACTCAATGCTTGTGTCTATTGGGCGTCTTTGTAAAATAAAAGATAAATATATATAAAAAAAGGGTTCAAGCTGACATTCCTCCTCCCCCCCCCCTCTGTCGCTCCCCCGCAACTCCCACTACACCGTCCACCGATACCGCTCTCGACAGGCTGCCGCATCCGATCCCATCGAACATGCCGAACACTGAGACGCCTGCTCCGGTCTCCAAGTTGGCCGCTTCTACATCTACAGCAGTGGAGCTCTCGACGGTGTGGGTGACTTCCATCACGTACGTGCTGTCCACACCCAACCCGACGAGTGGTGCCGCCGCAATTGAAACTCCACGCGCACCGACAAGCTCCGTTGCGGACACGACCGGAGATGGCGTGGGCGCTCCGTCAAGGACGAGGACGCCCACGGCTGCCGCCGAACCGACCGGCGGGGTGTATCTGTCGTCGTCAGCCACGGCCACCGAGCGGATCACAGCCACCACGATACCGATTGCAGTGACGAGCACCATCACTGTCAGCGCCGTAACGATCACCCTCCCCCTGGAGAGCTCTGCGCCGATGGCCGCAGTCCCGGGTGGCTCCCGCACATCACTGGTGTTTGCGCCTCTACCGAGTGTGACAAGTGCCCCAGCCGCGGCCCCGAGCCTGGTAGCCAGCGCGAGCGCTCCTCCGCCAGCCACGGGCGGGTCGACAGGCGGTTTCGCTTCACTGTTTAGCAGCTTCTTTGGCTCCGGTACGGGCACGGGGATCATCACGAGCGCCACTGATTCCGGCTTGCTGCCGTCGAGGCCAACCGCACTCTTGGGCAGCGCGTCGGCGGAGGCGGGACTCCCGGTCTCCATACCTCCGGCGAGCCGGCCAGCGACCTCAACATCAGCGGAAGCGGTAGTGTCCAGCAGTGCGACCCCGTCGAGCCAGCCCGGCGGAGCGAGCACGCTGCCGTCCGGCATCAGCTCGCCCGTGCCAGCCTCCAATCCGAGACCAACCAGGTTCACCACGACCGCACCGGTGCGCTCTCCACCGCGGCCGCCCGAAGCCCCCGCAGAAACGGGCGCGCCGCCGGCGATGGCCACCAGCGTCGTCTGGGACGACGGCGAGCCGTGCACCCGCTACTCCGAGTATGCGCCGACGCAGGATGCGCTTCCGTCGCCGCCGACGCCGACGCGGTCCCGCGCCAGCACACTGCCCGTTCCGACGGCGTCAGCGACGACGCCCGCCGCGAGCCGGGGCCGGCAGTCCAAGACGCTGTGGCTGCTGCCGATCGCGCCGCTCACGTCCTCCGCCGCGGCGGGCGCGTACGCGTTGGCTCCGACGGTGCGCGGCGGAGCGGACAGTGCGAGCGCCGCCGCCGTGTCCACGCACGGGGAGAAGTACCACACGTCCAAGAACCTCGCGCTCGGGCTGACGCTCTGCGCCGTCTTCTGCGCCGTCGCCGCCGCCACCTACTTAGCGTACAACCGCCGGGAGCGCGCCAAAGCGAAGGCGGCGACAGCGGGCGCGCGGCCGACGCTGAAGACGAGGGGCTTCGAGGATGCCCGGCTGGAGGCCCAGCATCTCGAGGAGAAGGGAGAGAAGGCCGGCAGCGAGCAGGACGGGCAGCGGCGAACCCACCGGAAGGTGCGGTACGCGGAAGACATCAACATGGCTGAACTCGCTATGGACTGGGACGGCGGCGGCGGCGCACAGCGGACCGATACCAAGGAGCGGGACCAGGAGGTCACGGAATCCCTCAAGGCCTCCGTCCACGGGTTTTACCAGAGGCAGGATTCGGACTCGCGATCGAGGCCGAGCACTGGCGGGAGCGAGACCCAGTCGAGGACCAGAAAATTGATATAACTAAGCTGGGGAACTACATATAGGTAACTACCACGGATAGATGTTTGACGTATTTTGGACGTGTAATGAGATGCACTCCTTTTTTTTTTCTTTTTTTTCCTTGTTTTTTTTTCTTTTTTTCAACGGACTGGTATCGTATCTATATCTTGCTCAGGCCATTTGCATGCCGCAGGCCTTCGCAGGAACCACCGCACCGCGTGCCTAAAATGACAGCAGCCAACTCTGCGAAACACCGCCCCCTTCCCGCACATGCGCCCTCCCCGCCGCTGCACAGGAAAAAAGTAAAGCGCGCTAATCGTAGTAGTCCGGGCACCCGACGCCCATCGCGTAGACGTCCTCGCGGAGCCAGTCGAGCTCGCGCTCCTTGCGGCAGTCCCATTCGGCGCCGGAGTCGAGCACGTTCTCCTTCTCGATGAGCAGCGCGAGCATGCGGTCGGCGTAGGTCTTTGCGACGGTGAGCGCGTCTATCATCTCCGGATTGCCCCTCTGGCGTACCGCGTCGAAGCGGCCGGACGGGTCGCTCGCTTCTGGCGATGGACGGTTCACGGACACGGTGGCGGTGGCGGTGGCGGGGGCTGCGACGGCGATGGTGACGGTGACGTGTCGCTCGCCGCCGGAGGCGCTGGTCGCGGGCGCCGCCGCCGCAGCCGCCGCGCCGGCCGGTTTCGGTGCCACTACACTGCCAGCGCCAAGGCTGCTCGTCGGCAGTGGTTTGGGAGAGGAGGAGGAGGAGGAGGAGGAGGAGGAGGAGGAGGTGGTGGTGGTGGCAGTGGCAGTGGTGGTGGTGGTGCTGCTGCCTCCGTTGGGGGTTGCCGCCATCGTTTTTCGTGATTGCTTTAGCTTGAGGCTCGCGCGCGAACACGTGTGTGGTAGCGGTTGATTTGCCCGGAAAATCCCGAAACCGGGGGAAATGTGGCTTGGGGCGCGGTTAGTCAGTTGTTTGTCGTGTGCGTTCGGGGGATGCTGGTGTCGAGCGCTCGACGTGATCTCAGCCCATCTGTGTATGTATCTAGAGTTTTCCGCAGGGAAGAGTATGAGGGAAAGTGCACGGTTCCCCGTGATTTCACCAAGGACCCCGCCATCCGCTGACAGCCAATGAAAAAAACTACCTGCTTCACTGCCACAGTCTTCGCATCAGGGACCATACAAAACGACAGAGATCCTCAGTGATATGCAGAAGGTGCGCCGCCAGGCAATACCGGACTTCCTTGCAGCCACAGACGCAGAGAAGTTAGAGGGCGCCTTTGAGAAAATAGAAACAGATGAGGAAGGGAGTGAAATCTCAGCCCGGGAGACAAGAGAACGCGAGGAACGCCGCGCAGAAACGGTGGAGGATGGAGGAAGAGCAGTGGTTCAAGTGGCGTTTTTTTTTGTAGTTGTTTTTCTTTTCGTTAGTGCAAGGCCCCAACTTGACGAACCCATCCGGGAAGACACTGTATCTACGGTCGGAAATGGCCAAAACTACGACGATGAAACAGTAGCCTTCTCCTTGATCTCACGTAACGAGTACAGACACTTCCCAGTGGAAATAATACATTAAGTAATGAGACATCGTCCAATCAGACCAAAGTAGAAATGAAAAAGTATAAACAAAATAGAGGTAAGAGAAAAAAAAGGTCTGGGTATCATCCATTCATAAAAGCGAGAAAAAAAAACCTCCAGATAACTCCCGCCCGAACCGACCCCAAAAAGAGAAAGAGAAATGAAATACGGCCGTAAAACACGTAAATAACCTGCAAAGATGGCTGCCATCACAACACAAACAAACACATAAGGATAACAAAACACTGCGCTAGACTAGAAGATCTTCTTCCACCAGCTCCCTCCTCTTGCACTTTCGCGGCCTGTCACGTAACCAGCCTCATGGTCAGTCATGTCGGCGTTGTACCCGTATGCTTGCACCTTTCCTTCCTTCCTACGTTTTCTCTTCTCGCGCTTTTCCTCCGGGTCTTCCTCGACCCGTTCCTTCTCCTGCTTACGGTTGGTAGCGCCGTGGTGGTGGTGCTTCTCCTTCTTCTTTTCTTTCTTTTCCTCACTCTTCTTCTTGTCTTCCGCAGGGGAGCCAGAATCCGAGAATTTTCGCGCCTCCTTCCGCATGCGCCGCCTCTCGCGTCGGGCTTCCTCTTCGATCTCGATCGAGCTACCGCTGAATCTCACATCCTTGGAGGGCGACAAGCTGACCCTGCGGCCTTGGGGACGGCCTTGGCTGCGAGTGATACTACGGTTCCGAGAGTCGAAAGCGCTGCTGATCTCGGGGCCGCCGCGTATGTTCTTCGGCCGTCGCTGCGGATGGTGATCCGAGTGTGATGTCGCGGGAGTCTGGTATGCGCTGTTTTCCCGGTGGCCGGATGGCCGGCGAGGATGGTGGTCAGATTGCGAGGTCTGGTAGCTACCGTAATTGCCGCTGCTGAAGCTTCCGACCAGGACCTCGGGCGCCGCCTTCTTTTCCTTGCGCCGCGCACGCCGCGCCTCGCGGTCCATCGCCTCGGTAGTGTATCCATTCGTCGAGATGCCCGCTGAGTATCCGGCGCTCGCTACTTCCGCGCTCTCCTGAGAGTGTTGAGAGCCAGAGTGTTGTAGCGACCCATCATTCCCTTCCTTCAGGGCGCGGCGGCGGCGGCGTTCTTCACGTCTCGCCTCCTTTTCGTCCAATATGACCACTTCAGGTTTGGCAGGGATAGGGCGGGAATTGCGACGTTCCGTGCGGGGGCGTGACTGCCGCTCAGCCTCCCGGGCACGTCTTTCGGCCTCTTTTGCGGCGTGAAGACGCGCCTTCTCATGCGCCGCCTTCTCCGCTTTCAGCTGCCTACGCTCCAGGCGGCGGCGTTCCTTGGCCGCCTCCTCTTCGTCGGCCAGTCTCTTTGCCTCCTTCTCGGCTTTCTTTTGGGCCCGGCGGGCACGACGCACCTCTTCGGATTCAGTAGGGGACGGGAGCGAGCCAGGAATAACTGGACGTATGAAGCGCGCGGGGACAATGACGTCATTGCCATCTGCGTCTTTGAGGACGATGTGTCTGCTCGAAGTCGGCTTCTCTGATTTCGACGCGGCGACGACAACATCGGCGACGCTGAGCTCCTTGCTCTTGCTGCTCTTGCTCTTGCTCTTGTGCCGGCGCGGCTTGGGGCCAATGGGAACCTCGGGCGCTGGTGTCGAGCTTGGTTCCAAGGGCGGTGCACCATACGCAGGATCACGGAGCTCGTCATCAACGGTTGGCATAGGAGGATCGGAGACATATTCGAAGTCGGTAAGCGCTGCAGGGCCTGTCTCTGCGTTTTCTGTACTGTCTAGAGCGTCTAGGAATTGCGTTTCGTCTCCTGCATCATCTTGATCGGAGTCCTGAGCAGCTTCCTCGGATGCCAGTTGTGCTGTTGCTGCCGCTGCTGCTTCGGCCTCGGCCGCTGCTGCTGCCGCTGTTGCCGCTGCTTCCGCTGCAGCAGCTGCTGCCTCGGCCTCCGCGATGGCGACGGCAGCAATACGGGCCTCTTCTTCTGCTACACGCTTGGCCTTCTTCTCTCTCCGTTTGCGCTCCTTCCGTTCGCGACGCTCATCTTCTGCGAGTTTCACCCGGGCTTCCTCTTCGTCGTGTAACCTCTGCTCCTCGCGCAGTCGGTCTTGCTCCTCCTGTCGTAGGCGCTCGTCTTCTATCATTTGTTCCTCCTCCAACCGCCACTGCGCATCCTGTTGGCGTTCAAGCTCCTCCTGTTCCTCTCGCTCCACACGCTCAGCTTCTTCCCGCTCCAGACGCTCGGCCTCCTCGGCCTCTTCTTGTTCTCGGCGGCGCTGCTCCCCTATCTTCTTATCTTCCTCCTCCTGCTGCCTCTGCTGCGTTAGGAGTTGCCAGGGGGACATGAATTTACTAGCGAATCCACGGGAGGCTGGCGCGGGCGCTGTCACAGCTGTAGCTGATGTCGGTTCCTCCGCCTCGTCGATCTCACCCTGCTGTTCTTCCTCCACCTCCGGAAGAGCACCGACTTCGGCAAGGATCTCCGCTGGTATTTCCGCTTCGGGCTTGGGTTCTTGTTCCAGCTGGGGCTCTCTCTCTACTGCCTTGCCCTTCCTGTCCGTCCTCTTCCTTTTCCGTTCTTCCCTCTCCTTTTTGTGCCGTTCTTTGTCGGTCATTTTCTTTTCGGGCGCTGGGGGCGGCGGAGGAGGTGGTGCAACCACTTCTTCCTCTTCCTCGGGGACTTCCTCAACGACCTCGGGAAGTTCCGATTTCGGTTCGGCTGTGTCGTCAGTGACGACAGGTGCGGCTACCACTGGTATCGGAGGCAGCAGGAATTGTAGTGGGTTGAACATGCTGCGTGTGGCCTTTTGGGTAACTGGGGACAGAGCGGCAGGCAAGTCTTGTAACACGTCAGCTGTGTACTCAAAGTGGTGATGATACGAATTTGCGCCTCCGCCTCCAGACTCAATACCTTCTTCCTCATTACCCAGATCGAATGCCAAACCGCCTTCGGGGATCGGCTCAGCCTCAACGATCTCGGAACCGGACGCGTGCTCGGTGTCGAAAAACTCATCGTTCTCTTCATGTTCCTGTTCGGATTCGGGAGTAGGCTCACGCCACGGCGGGTGAACAGGAGCGGTTGCCGACACCGGCGTAGCACCACCTCGAGCAGCCTCCTTCTTCCGTTTATTCACTTGTTTGTTCAGCTTCCATAATTCGCGCAGTCCCATCGCCCGGACAGGTTTGCTGTTGCCGTCGGCCGCTTTCGAGACGGACGACGTGCTTCTGACTGACTGTGGCCTGATTGAGGCGGGAATTGGTTTTGACTGCTCACCTTCACGCTCAGCTTCAAATTCTTCAACATCATTATCTTCACCACTCTCTCCGCCCATCTGTTCAGCCGCAACCGCCAGGTCTGGGATGATCTCTCGATCCCATTCCTCACCAAGGAGCGCGGCCCCCCCGTCATCGTCCTCCTCGACATTACCAACGGCGCAGACCTCGGCATTGGGGACTTCCACAGCGGGCGTCGCTTCTATTTCCACCATTTCCGGAGGTGTCGGAATGGAAAGAGCAGCATCGGCAGTGGGGTCCCCGTCCTCGGTCGTGATCGCCGGGGTATCATTCCCCGCGTGCTGCTCCTCGAAAGCCTCTACGACTTCCAGAACAGGTGTCTCTTCCTGTTCAACAGTGGCGGGAGAGTCTTCCGCAGGGAAAGTGAAGGGAGTTTCATCTGATTCGGGTTCAGGGCTAACCTTCATTGCTTCCACAACCTTTGCAGCCAACTCCTTTTCCCGTCGCTTCTCGCGTCGCCGTTGTTTCTCCGCCTCTGCTCGCTCATGGGCTTCCTTTTCTTCCTGCTGTCGCTGCTGCGCTGCGAGGAGCTCATTCTCTCGGCGTCGTTGTTCCTTAGCTTTCGCTTCGCGTTCTTGCTCTTCGTTCTCGAGCTCTTCGCGCTCCCTTGCTTCCAGTTCCTCTTGCTCTCGTTGTTCGGCCGCTGCAAGTTCTTTCTCTCGGCGGCGCTCTTCTCGGCGGTGCTCCTTGGTTTTCACGCGCTCTTCACGTTCACGTGCTTCCCTTTCCTCTTGCTCCCACTGTTCCGCCGCCGCTGCCGCCACAGCTTCCATCTCGAGGCGCCGTTCTTCCTGGCGTTGTCTCTCGGCCTCCTCGCGTGCCTGTAGCTCGCGCTCTTCCTGCTCCCGTTGCAGTGCGGCGACAGCCGCTTCCTTTTCTTTGCGTTTTTCCTCACGGCGCAGCTCCTTCGCCTTCGCCTCTCGCTCGGCGGTCTCCTTCTCTTGTTCTCGGAGTCTCCGTTCCCTCTCCTCGCGTTCGCGCCGATCCTTGATCCGCTCTACGCCACCGGTTCCTTTCTGTTCTCGTTCGCGCTGCTTCTCGGGCTCCTTTTCCTTTTTGCCCTTTTTGGATTTGTGGCCAACGATGGAGGCGAAAAGTCCCGATTCTTCCTTCTTTTTCTCGGTCTTCTTGGAGCTCTTCTCTCTCTTGGACTCCGTGGGCTCCGGTGCAGGTGCGGGCACTTCGAGCTCGGTTTCCAGCGCCGTAACGATTTCCTCTGGCGGCTCACTTTCGAGAACTTCCACCACTGGATCGAGGGTCTCGGCAGCCGATCCAACCTCGACCACTTCCACAACGGGTTCCCCTTCCATCTCTTCCGCTGCGGGTGCGAATTCCTGCTCGGGCTCTCCCTCGATAGGTGCAGCCTCTGCTTCAGTTTCAGGCTCTGCGGGAGGGGGCGGTGGAGCTGGTGCGACAGCAGCCTTGCCAGTCTTGTTAGCACCCCTCTCCATCTTGACTTTCTTCAGCTTCGCCTTCGCCTCAGCAATAGGATTCAAGGGCGCCGTAGCCTTTTCGCTCTCAGCCTCCACAGCCTGTTTGGCAACCGACCGCAGCCTACTTCCCTTCAAGAGTGGGTTCTCTTTCTCTTTCTTCTCCGCCTCCACCTCGACAGCCAGCTTTGCGACTGCTGCCAGCCTACCCATGCCTTTGCCGACGAGATTCGCTACGGGCGCATACTCGAATCTGGTCGGTTGCGCGTAGCCGGGTGCTGGTGGAGCGTATTCGAACTGCTTGACTTCAGCGTACCGGGGCTTATCTGGAACCGACAGGTAACCCGGTTGAATTTCGGCGTACTTGACTTTGGGGATCTTGGCGTAGAAGCCGTTGTCGGCATCGTCGACGTCTGGCTCTTCGATGTCGTCTGGGGCTGTAGCCTCTTTCTCGACAGGAGATGTGAGAGTAGGTGCCTCGATGGAGGTTCCGGGTAGGCCGTCAGCATCGGGAGCGTCAAAGACTTCCTCCTGGGGTTCCGCAACAAGGAATTGGCTCAATGGTTGTGGAGCAGACGACTTCGTCTTGCCGAACCATCCACCGATCCAGGAGCTGTCTTCCGCTTGTTTGCGTTCTTTCTCTACGCGAGGTGCGGGCGCGGGGGTGGGAGATGGTGTTGGTTCAGGAGGGGGAGCGATTTCTGGTTCAGCCTCTGGTTCCGCGACAAGTTCGGGTTCAGGCTCAGGCTCGGGTTCGACGACTTCAGGTTCGGGCTCTCTGGTCTTCTTGCCCCTCTTGCCCTTCTTCTCCTCCTTCTTGCCCTTTTTCCCTTTGGGGGCAGCCGCCTCCGCTCTTATCCGCTCTTCCTCTTTGCGCTCTTCTTCTGCGAGCCGTCGCTGCTTCTCTTCGTGGTGCCGCCGCTCTTTCTCTTCAAGGCGCTCGCGCTTCAGCCGGCGTTCCTCGTCTTTCTTCTCTTGCACGAGGCGTTCCTGTTCGCGTTTCTGTTCGAGGCGCTCCTGTTCGAGGCGCTCCTGTTCGAGGCGTTCCTGCTCGAGGCGCTCCTGTTCGAGGCGCTCCTGTTCGAGGCGTTCCTGTTCGAGGCGCTCTTGTTCAAGGCGTTCCTGTTCGAGGCGCTTTTGTTCGAGGCGTTCCTGCTCGCTGCGTTCCCATTGGAGGCGCTCTTCCTCTGCACGTTCCGCTTGCTGTCGCTCGAGCTTTTTCCGTTCCGCGACAACCCTCTCCTTCTCTCGCAGGATCTGATCCATTCTCTCGTCATCGTCGTCAGGATCCCTCATGGCCCAAGCGTCGGTTGCGTCGTCCTCGTAACCCGCACCATAGTCGGGCACCGACAGGAAGCCACCAGCCTTGTTTCTCCCGTTCGCGTTTGCACCCCCCCACGTACTAGTAGCGGTCGGACGGATCGGCGGTGGCGTCGGGGGTTTTGGAGGATGTACTGGCTTCGGCTTCGTCTTCTTACCGAAGATTCCCCACAGGCCACTACTACCCTTCTCTTCCTCCTCCTCTTTTCGCCGCCGCTCCTCCTCCTCCTTGCGCCTCCGCTCCTCTTCGGCTTTGAGCCGCAGCTCGCGCGCTTTGGTCTGGATCTCCCGCTTCCGCTGAAGTTCCGCCTCCTCCGCTTTCCCCTTCGCCACAGCCTCTTCCTCCTCTTTCCTCTTCGCTTCGGCGGCCTCCTCCGCTAATCTGGCGGCTTCGGCCTCCTCCTCGGCCTTCCGCCGCGCCTCCTCTTCTTCTTCCTCCTGCTTCTTCCTCGCCTCCTCCTCCTCCTCCTCCTTCTTCTTGCGCTTATCGTCACCACCATCGCCGCCGGCGCCGGCTCCCGCGCCACCGGGACTCACGGGGCCATCGCCCTTTTCCGCACCACCGCCGCCGCCACTGCTCGAGTTTGTAGCAACCTTCTTGGGCGCCGTGGGGGCTCTCGTCTTCTTTGTCTTCTTTGCCATGTGTGCTTTGACGCCGTAGGAGCCGGTGAAGTCGATGTCCGGTGTTGCTGCTCGCGTTGAGTGCTGCCGACGTGTGTACGGGGGAGGAGGAGCGGCGGCGGCGGCGAGAGCAGTTTCATAGCTTGGGGGAGCAGCAGCGGCGACGCAAGGTTCGTATGCAGGAGGGGCGTGGTGTGCGGGGCTGGACCCACGGTCGAGGCATGATGATATCGCCGCGGAGTCGCGCATGACCTGTATTCCGCGAGGCTCCCCCCGTTAGCATCCGTTTCATCGGCCATTCGTTTGCATCCGGCTAAGCAGTGCGGAGAAAGAGAAGCGGAGGAACCGCGCAAGACGCCGGGCCTGTCTGCCACACCACCACCACCCAAACCACACCGCAGCACGCCGCACCGCAGCACGCCGCACCGCACCGCACCACACCACCCTTTTCCGTCCGAAAGCGGGGGGGGAAAGAAGAAAAAAAAAAATTGGGGGGAGGGTGGGTGATATTCCGGTGTGGGATGTGCGGAAAATGAGAGTGTGGGGGGAATGCCAGATAGATTTCGGGGCGGTGTTACCTCGAGCAATCTATGGTCATCATCACAATAATCATGGTTGTTCGCCTCGACGAGGAGACGGAAAAAGCATCTCGTTTCGGTTCGTCGGAGAGTAAGGGAAGTCTAATTTTCTGGGGTTAGCCCGGGGGGGGGGTCTTTTATTTTCTTCTTCTTTGGTCGTGTATCGTATCGTACAGCTGCCCTGCCTCACATGTACGACGGGACTGTAGAAAAGTCGGTAGGTTTCCCCGCCACCGCATGCGAGCAATCTCGCGATCGCAAGCAGCAGCGAGGGACCGATGCGCATAGGTCTGCCGACATCGCAAAGGGGAGCACAGGGAAAGCAACAGGAACGCACCCCATCGCGGCCATCGCGACCCACGCCTCGCGATTTGGCGTCGCCGCCGTACGGCACCGCCGCCGTCGCCATCATTGCCGTCGCCATTCCGGTTTCGCGCGCGCGCGCGCTCGTTCGTTCGTTCGTTCGTTCGTCCGTCGGTCGTCGGCGGCGTTCGTTTCTTCTCACTCACTTACCCATAGGTACCGAAAACACCGGTACTTCGTGTCTCCGTCCGTCTCTGTTTGTCGCTTGGTTTTTCGCGGGAGAGGAAATGCGGGCCTGCTCGGTCAGCGGGATGGGATGGGATGGACAGTCGGCTTCGAATGCGCTGCGAGCTGTTTCTCGTCCGACGGGGTCGCGAAGAGGAGTGGGGAGGAGGGGAGGAGGAGGAGGAGGAGGAGGAGGAGGGTAAAAAAGCAGCACAGCTCACGGCGTCCAGTCAGTCAAGACTCGTGGAGGATGGAAGGATGGAAGGATGGAAGGACGGAAGGAATGATGGGGCTGGCTGGATTTGCTCTCCCGACTGGGACGACGGCAAGATGGCCTCGCCGAAAATGTACTCTAGATACGCACGGGGAAATTGCATACATGCTCCTTCCTTCTTCTCAACAGCCTTTTCTTTTTTTCGTCCCACGCTGTTGCGCGCAGCTGATGAGGATGGATGGATGGATGGATGTATAGCAAACCCCCCCCCCCCCCCCCCCCCCTGGCGCGGTCGTGTTTGCGGTAGATGGATGGAGTACCACCACCGTCCATTCCACCCACGCAACCCGAGGAGGAAACAAAGACTCACAGAGGGCCAGAACCCGCCGCCCGCAGCGCGCATGTGCTCACTGCAAGAAATCTGTGCGCAGAAGAGCCTGCCATCGCGCGGGCGGTGGTGCGATTGGTGCGTCGTCTTCCTCTCTGCGGACGGTGAGCCTCGTTCCTACGAAACTTCGGCTGCAGCAGCAGCTCGTATCATATGAAGTATGCACGGAAAAAGGAATGCGAATGAGAAGGCGGACTCGGAACGGGCAACAATCGAAAAAAAAAAAAATTGAAAAAATTAGAAAGAAAAGAAAAAGAAAAAAATTTAAAAAAAAAAAATGTAAAAAAAAAGAAAATTAAAAGAAAAGAAAACTGGTCGGCTGATGGAAACACACAAATATAATTCCCCAAAGGGGACGGAAACAAACTCGGACATTTTACGCGTCTTTGTCTAACCCGGTCCAATCACGTTCCACGCTTCCCCGAGTCGAAAGTGTTGGGATGGCGCTCCCCTGTCCTTCTCGATCGGCCAATCGCACGCGCCACTGCAGGGCTCGGCTTTCCCGTTTCGGCTTCCCCTCCCCCTCCCCCCCCCCCCGGCCTTGCGCGCAAAACAACAGCTGTGCAGCTGCTGTGGACAGCCGATGCTGCCTGGCCTGCCTGCCAAACCTGCTGGCATCGCTGTCTGCGGGTGCGTGGATGCGCATCGTATATCCTATGCACGTATGGAACGCCGTGGGGAAGCGCAGGCGGAGGAGGAAACCGCATCCCGTCCACTCCGCACTGCTGTTGGCTATCTACTCTGCAGGCTGGATGGATGGATGGATGGGTGGATGGACGGACCGTCGGACGCACGATGTACGTAGTTACCCGGCGGCGGCCAGAGCTATCAGATGGGCCCGTCTGCAGGTCCGAGATGTAATTAACTGCTTGCTCTGCGACTTCTGCGCGCACGGAGGAGAAGCAAACGGCGCTGGCTCCGCGTCGTTTGGTCCCTCGATGATTCGTTCCCCCATCGCCGGGCGAAAACCGCACGTCGGCGGCGTTACATACGTAGATATGTAGATATGTCCGATCGGCGTGCAGATCGTGCGGCGGGGCGGCGAGCGCACGGGCATAGGCGAGCGGGCGGGCGAGCGGGCTGGCGAACCGCACAGGCATCGCGAGGTACATGCATAGGTACATACATACATAGCCGAGCGACGCGGATGCGGTCACGCGCTCGCACTCGCCTGGAGGTTGAGTATGTAGAGTAGATACGTACCCAGTTCCTACTCCGGCATGGTCCACGATTGTGGGCGTGAAACCAACACCAACATGGGTAGATAGTAAGTACTCTACTATATACAGTATCTGTGGCAGAACCCCGATGCAGAGTATGTAACCAGAAGGGGATGCTACTCTACACATCTCTCTACCATTCTTGAAATTAATGGGCCATCCCACATCTCTTTTCCTATTATTTCAATTTGCACCGTATGATATGTACATATGTTAAGCTCACTGCTCTTTTATTATTGCGTGTGACTCGTTCTGCGTCCGGGCGGCCTCGCTTCGTCATCCTGTATCTGTACTAGCGTTATGTTCGATCTTGATCTAATCTGAATCTCCGTGCCGTACCTAAAGCGTCCAATCGCCGATGTCCGTCTCGAGGGACCACGATACGCACCGCGACAGCCTCCCCGTCGTCGCTGGTGAAGCCTATGGTCTAGGGGGCAGGCGATTAGGGAGAGGACCGGTCACAGAGAAAAGAGGGTGTGCGAAGAAAAAGGTTGTGACCCCGTTGCTAGCGTGGCATGTACAGGATGAGGAGTAAAACCC
>Ga0307516_10006465_pt1 | contig 13722 bp, 13 predicted proteins | sample 19_EM_MG_FD_203310 | JGI IMG/M metagenome (GOLD analysis project Ga0307516, IMG submission 203310) | Populus trichocarpa ectomycorrhiza microbial communities from riparian zone in the Pacific Northwest, United States - 19_EM | ecosystem: Host-associated > Plants > Roots > Unclassified | place... | reverse complement strand
TCGGCACCTCCGACAAGGCGATCGTGCAATATCGCCGCCTGCTGCGACAGGAGATCGAGAAGGTTTCCGGCGGCGAGAAGCCGTTCATGTTCCTCGACGACAAGCGCGCCCGCGGCATCCAGGGCCCTGCCACCATGGACGGCATCGGCCCGACGCGGGGCTGGGAAATCTACTGGGTGGAAGTCGACGTCAAACGCCGCCGCGGCGCGCCGTGGGCAGCGCCCGTGCCTGGTGAGATTTCGGACAAGATCCGGCATTTGTCGGCGGCCGAGTGATTTCGAGCGCCGTCATTCCGGGATGGTCCGAAGGACCAGACCCGGAATCTTGAGATTCCGGGTTCGATGCCACCCATCGCCCCGGAATGACGGAAGATGGGGGAGCCACGCGTTGAGTTTTGTAGAGCGTCACGGCCTGTGGTCGGCGGAGCAGAAGGAGGCGGCAAGCCGCCTGCGCCGCATCGTCGAAGAGCAAAAACTCGAAGTAATCCGGCTGTCGTTTCCGGATCAGCACGGCATCCTGCGCGGCAAGACGCTGGTTGCAAGCGAGACGCTGGCAGCGCTGGAGAGCGGCTGCTCCATCACCACGACCATGCTCGCCAAGGACACCTCGCACCGCACGGTATTTCCGGTGTTCACATCCGGCGGCGGGTTCGGCATGCGCGAGATGGAAGGTGCGGCCGACGTGATGATGGTGGCAGATCCCACCACGTTCCGCGTGCTGCCATGGGCCCCCACGACAGGCTGGCTGCTGTGCGACATCTATTTTGGCGACGGTCGCCCGGTGCCGTTCGCGACGCGGCATATCTATCGCAAGGTGATCCATCAGCTCGGCGCGCGCGGCTACGATTTCGTCGCAGGCCTGGAGGTCGAGTTTCACCTGTTCAAGCTCGAAGACGCCCGCATGGCGCCGGAGGATGCCGGCCAGCCCGGGCAACCGCCAACGGTGAGCCTGCTGTCGCAGGGCTATCAGTATCTGACCGAGCAGCGCTACGACCAGATGGAGCCGGCGCTGGAAATCATCCGCCGCGACGTGCTGGCGCTGGGCCTGCCGCTGCGATCGGTCGAGGTCGAGTTCGGCCCGAGCCAGTGCGAGTTTACGTTTGCGCCGACCAAAGGGCTGACGCCTGCCGACAACATGGTGCTGTTTCGCAGCGCCGTGAAACAGATCGCGCGCCGCCACGGCTATCACGCCACCTTCATGTGTCGACCGAAACTGCCGAATTTGTTTGCCTCCGGCTGGCACCTGCATCAATCGATCGTCTCGCGCGAAAGCGGCGAGAATGCGTTCATGGCGACAGACGATGGCGAGGTGCTGAGCCTGTTTGCGCGCGGTTACCTCGCGGGATTGCTGGCGCATGCGCGGGCGTCGGCCGTATTCACGACGCCGACCATCAACGGCTACAAGCGCTACCGCACCTATTCGCTGGCGCCGGATCGCGCGATCTGGGGCCGCGACAATCGCGGCGTGATGATCCGCGTGCTCGGCGGCCCGGGTGATGCCGCCACACGGCTGGAAAACCGCATCGGCGAACCCGCCGCCAATCCCTATCTCTACATGGCATCGCAAATTCTCTCAGGCCTCGACGGTGTCGACCGCAAGCTCGATCCGGGCCCGTCTGCCGACACGCCGTACGAGACCAAGGCGGCGCTACTGCCAAAGACGCTGCGCGAAGCGGTGACCGCGCTCAATGACGATCCATTCTTCCGCGGCGCGTTCGGTCAAGAATTCGTCGACTATTACGTCCACATCAAGAACGCCGAGATCGAGCGGTTTCAGGCCGAGGTCTCGGAGTGGGAGCATCGCGAATATTTCGAGATGTTTTGAGGGACGCTTGCTCTCCTGTCGCGTCGTCACCCACTGGAGGACTCGTAACCGGCAACGTCAGACCGCTGCTCCGGCGTCGCGCATGTAACGCCATATGCTATGATCCAAGTGTGCCCGGTTCATATTCATCATGTCCGCGGCATCGTGGACGATCGTCTGTCCCCGATCGTGATTTTGACCCACGTCCAAGCCAGCGAGTTTGAGGAAGTTGAACAAATGCATGTCCATTGCGGCATACGGCAGACCGACGAGGATTTTCAAATACGCGACCGTCTTCGGACCAATGAAATGGATCTCATGTAGTTTCGCACTGCTGCCCTCCCGTTCGATCCATTGTCGCATGTCGTCCTCGGTGTTGACCTTCTCCCGATCGAACAGCTGGATCAGATCGCGAAATGCCTTACTCTTCCGAGGAGAATTCCATCCAAGGAACTGTTCAACGGTCACTTGAAGTAACAGGCGCTTCAAATCCTGTAGACTCGTCGCCTCCTTATACTGGGTCCGTATTCGTGTGATCCGTGGCCTGACATTCTTCTCGTAGTCGTTCCTCGATTGCAAGACCGCATCAGCGAGGATCGCGCCAACGTGGCCGTAGTTGCCATCGATTTCCGTGTACCTCGTAAAGCCGGACAAGGAGTCGATGTAGTTCACAAGCTGCCTAGCTTCACCACCGTCCTCGACCACTGTGCCCTCCGTTTTTTGCAAGCTAACAGGTCAGTCAGAACGGTCGCTCTTCCATGCAAATCTTATATGCGTACTCGACGAACTGATCACGAGTGCCATACTTCTTCGGTTGGGTGAACACTCGGCTCAAGGCGAGTGTGGACAACCGAATTTTTGAGACATATTTGAGCCTTTTTATCCGATCAATCTATCCTAAACGCAATAAGGGGCGGTTTTTATGTACTCAGACCACTTGAAGGAAGTTCAGCTCGCCATGCAGGAGTTGCAGGCGGCGGGTCTCATTGATCCTAGTCTTATGAAAGTACTTGAGCCAATGCGGGCTTGGATGGAGGCAACGGAGCGAAAAGCTTGGCCGGCCACGGTTCGCGCTCGGAACATCGTGCCGCGCGGCAGGCCCCGTAGGGGTGAGGAAAATAAGACCCTGTCCGCCCAAAAGCCCTGGGCCAAGGAGGGTATGTCAAGACCGACTTGGTATCGGCGCAAAAAAGAAAAAAGCAAGAAACGATAAACCCTCGGATCTCGCTCGCGCCTCCATAGCGATCTAAACTGTCTCAACAAATAAACTAGATCCCCAGATACCGATGCTGCAAATCCGGCTCGGCGATCAGCTGCTCCGACGTCCCGCTCCACACCGTCCGCCCGCGCTCGATGATGTAGTGGCGGTCGGCGATGCGGGAGAGGTTCCCGACATTCTTGTCGATCACCAGCACCGATTGCCCGCGCCCCTTCAGCATCGAGAGGCAATTCCAGATTTCCTCGCGGATCAAAGGCGCGAGGCCCTCGGTGGCCTCATCCAGGATCAGGAGCTTTGGATTGGTCATCAGCGCACGGCCGATCGCCAGCATCTGCTGCTCGCCGCCGGATAGCGTCACGCCCATGTTGCTGCCGCGCTCGGCGAGGCGCGGAAACAGCGCATGGATCTTATCGATGGTCCAGGGATCGGCATTGCCGGCGCGGTTGCCGGAGGCGGCGACGAGGTTTTCGTAGACCGTCAGATTGGGAAATATCTGGCGGCCTTCCGGCACGAGGCCAATGCCGAGTTTTGCGATTTTGTACGACGGCAGGCTGCGCACTTCGTCACCGGCGAAGCGGATAGTGCCGGCGCGCGCGCGCGTCATGCCCATGATGGAGCGGATGGTGGTGGTCTTGCCCATGCCGTTGCGGCCCATCAGCGCCACCATTTCGCCGGCATGAACCGACAGCGACAGGCCGAACAGCACCTGGCTCAGGCCATAGCAGGTCTCGATTCCGTCGACTTCCAAAAGAGCATCAGCCATGAGCAACCACCACATGCTGGTCGCCGAGATAGGCGCGCTTGACCTCTTCGTTGCTGCGGATCGCAGCGGGATCGCCTGATGCGATGACGCGGCCATAAACCAAAACCGTGATGCGGTCAGCGAGTGCGAACACGGCTTCCATGTCGTGCTCGACCAGCACGATGGTGACTTCCTTCCGCAATTCCTTCAGCAGCGCCACCATGCGCGTGGATTCGGTGACGCCGAGCCCCGCCATCGGTTCGTCGAGCAGCAGCAATTTCGGTTTGGTGGCGAGCGCCACCGCAAGCTCGAGCTCGCGCTGTTCGCCGTGGCTCAGTTCGGACACCGGCACATCGACGCGCGCGCCCAGCCCAACGCGGGTCAGCGCAGATCGCGCGGCGTCGCGCAGCTGCGGCTCTTTCCGCGCGGCCCCCCAGAAGCGGAAGGAGTGGCCATCATGCGCCTGCGCTGCGATCGCCACATTATCGATCGCGGTAAAATCCTTCAGCAGCGAGGTGATCTGGAACGAGCGCGCCAGCCCGAGCCGGCTGCGTTTATAGGCCGGCACGTCGGTGACGTCGCGGCCGGCGAAATGGATGGTGCCGGAATTCGGCGTCAATTGCCCGGTGAGCTGGCTGATCAGCGTGGTCTTGCCGGCGCCGTTGGGGCCGATGATCGCGTGCAGCTCGCCGGGCGCGACGTCGAGCGACAGGTTGTCGGTGGCGAGAATGCCGCCGAACCGCCGCACCAGATTTTCGACCCTCAACAAGGGATCAGCCACGGCTCATCCTCCCGAGCAGGCCCATGATGCCGCCGCGCGCGAACAGCACGACCAGCAGCAATAGCGGGCCCATGATCATCGCCCAATATTCGGTGAATTGCGACAGCAGCTCTTCCAGCACCAGAAAGAAGATCGCGCCGATGACCGGACCGAACAGCGAACCCATACCGCCGAACACCACCATCACCATGAGTTCGCCGGAACGGGTCCAGTACATTCCGGCCGGGCTGACGAAGTCGGTGTTGTTGGCCAGCAGCGCGCCGGCAAGGCCGCAGATGGTGCCTGAAATCACGAAGCAGACCAGCCGGTAACGGTTGGCATGATAGCCGATCGCCTGCATGCGCTGCTCGTTGGAACGAACGCCCTGCACCACCATGCCGAAGCGCGAATTGATGATGCGCCAGATCAGATAGATGCCGCCGAACAGGCAACCGAGGCAGAGATAATAGAACTGCACGCGGTTCGAGAAATCAATCAGGCCGCCGAAATCGCTGCGCTTGTAGATCGTCAACCCGTCGTCCCCGCCGTAACGCGACATGCCCGAGGCGATGTAATAGGCCATCTGCGCAAAGGCGAGCGTGATCATGATGAAGTAGACGCCGCGGGTGCGCAGAGACAGCGCGCCGATCACGAGTGCATACAGCGCCGACGCCGCGACCGCCACCGGCCACTGGATGAAGCCGGAGCCGATGCCCTCAAAGGCGAGCATGCCGACCGCGTAGCCGCCGATGCCGAGATAGGCGGCATGGCCGAAACTCATCATGCCGCCATAGCCCATAATGAGATTGAGGCTCGCGGCGGCCAGCGCAAAGATCACGATGCGGGTGAACAGGGTGAGGACGAAGATATTGCCGCTGAGCTGCGAATACAGCGGCAGCAGGATCAATCCAGCACCGACCAGCACCACCACCACGTTGCTGACGTTGAGTTGAAACTTCATCGCTTGGCGGCCGGAAACAGCCCCTCCGGCCGCACCACCAGCACGATCGCCATCAATAAATAGATCAGCATCGAGGACAGTGCGGGGGCGGCGGTGGAGGCAGCGGCGGAGCTCAATATTTTGCGCAGCAAATCCGGCAGAAACGCGCGGCCGAGCGTATCGATCATGCCGACGAAGATCGCGGCCAGGAACGCGCCGCGGATCGAACCGATGCCGCCGATGACGATAATGACGAAGGCGAGAATCAGGATGTTCTCGCCCATGCCGATCTGCACCGTGAGGATCGGCGCCTGCATCAGGCCGGCGAGGCCGGCGAGTGCCGCCCCCATCCCGAACACCAGCGTGAACAGCAGTTTGATGTTGATGCCGAGCGCGCCGATCATCTCGCGGTTGGAAGCGCCGGCGCGGATCAGCATGCCGATCCGGGTGCGCATGACAACGATATAGAGCAGGGCTGCAACCGCCAATGCCACCACGATGATCGAGAGCCGATAGGCCGGATAGAACACGCCGGGCATGATCTGCACTGGCACGGTGAGCCAGGCCGGCAGCGGCAGCGCGAGGCCGGCCGGGCCCCAGATCAGCCGCACCGCGTCGTTGAAAAACAATATCAGCCCAAACGTCGCCAGCACCTGGTCGAGATGGTCGCGGCCGTAGAGATGCCGGAGCGCGACGAACTCAAGCGCAATGCCGAGCAGCAGCGTGGCGCAGAGCGCAAGGCCGATGCCGAGCACGAAGCTTCCGGTCCATGCCACGAAGGTCGCGGCGAAATAGGCGCCCATCATGTAGAGCGATCCGTGCGCCAGATTGACGAAATCCATGATGCCGAACACCAGCGTCAGCCCCGCCGCCAGCAAAAACAGCAGCAAGCCGAACTGCAACCCGTTCAGCGATTGTTCGACGAGAACCAGCATGTGCCCCTTAGCTCAACTCGAAATAAAACAGCGGCAGCGCGTTCGCGCCGCCGCTCGTTATTATTGGGCGCATGACCATTTTGCCAAGCCAATCGAATATCAGGTCAACGCCATTACTTTAAGCATAAAGCAATTTTTCGGCAAGGCCCTTGGCAGAACATGCGCCGGAAGACCCCGAAATCACTTCATCGGGCATTTGTCGTGGAAGCGATCCTGGTCGTCCTTGACGATGGTGGCCACCGTCTTGAGCGAGAGCTGGCCGTCGGCGTCCTTGACCACGTCCTGGAGGTAGAAGTTCTGGATCGGGATGTGGTTGTTGCCGTATTTGAAGGAACCGCGGATCGACTTGAAGTTGGCCTTCTCCATCTCCGCCTTCATCGCGTCCTTCTTGGTCGTATCGCCCTTGGCGGCGACCACCGCGCTGTTGATCAGCTGGGCGGCGTCATAGGCTTGCGCGCCGTAATAGGTCGGGCGCAAGCCCGGGTATTTCTTGCGGTAGTCCTCGACGAACTTCTTGTTCTCGGCGTTGGGCAGGTCGTTGACCCATTGCTGGGCACCGGGAATGCCGATCGCGTTTTCCTTCTGCAGCGGCAGCGATAGCTCGTCGACGGTAAACGCCGTGTAGAGCGGGATCTGCGCCTTGATGCCGGCCTGCGTATACTGGTTGAGGAACTGGACGCCGGCGGCGCCCGGATAGAATACGAAGATCGATTCAGCCTTGGAGTTCTTCGCCTTGGTCAATTCAGCGGAGAAGTCGAGCTGGCTCGGCCACACCGTGTATTCCTCGCCGACCACTTCGCCCTTGAAGGTGCTCTTGAGCCCGGCCAGCATATCCTTGCCGGCGGCATAGTTCGGGCCGATCAGGAACACTGATTTGACGCCCTTCTGGTTCATGTAGAGGCCCATCGCCTGCGGCGTCTGGTCGTTCTGCCACGAGGTCGAGAACACGTAAGGCGAGCACAGTTCGCCGGCGAGCTGCGAGGGGCCGGCATTGGCAGAGACCAGGAAGGTCTTGGAATCGACCGCGGTCTTCAGCGAAGCCAAAAGCACGTTCGACCAGATGTAGCCGGCGATGAAATCGACCTTGTCGGACTGGATCAGCTTCTCGGTCTTCTGCTTGCCGACGTCAGGCTTCTGGCCGTCGTCCTCGTAGATCACCTCGACCGGCTTGCCGTCCATCTTGCGGCCGAGATGGTCGAGCGCGAGCTCGAACGAATTGCGCATGTCATTGCCGATCGCAGCCGTCGGACCGCTGAAGGTCGAGACGAAGCCGATCTTGATCGTATCGGCGCCAAGCGCGGGCTGCGCCAGCGCCAGAACCGCCGCGCCTGCCAGCCAGAATGCCTTTTTCATATTCACTCCCTTCCTCATTATTTTTTTAATCTCCTGCCAGCCGAGACAGCCGCTTTTCGTGGCCCGCAAGCGCTCGCCAAGACCTGATATTCACTGCGCTATTTTGTGCGCGAAATCGCTTCCCCGCAGCAAGCACGAACCGAAAGCTCAGCTTAGAACCTTCGGCGCATACCCCAGCAATCTGCACCATAATTCGCTAGATGTGCAGATAGCAAGAATTATAATTCCGGTTGCTAAGACAACAAATGTCACAGACCTGAGCCCGCACAGCCGGAAGCGAAAGGGCGTCCCATGATGTTCATGGCGCCTGATCCGGCCGGGGCGCGACGTGTCGCGGCCAGTCCGCCCAGACCGGCCGGGCGAGTTGAAACAGATCGGTGCAGCGGGCGTACCAGCCGCTGCCATGCATGCGGCCGATCAATCGCAGCGCGCGGGTGTCGATGTGGCAGCGCTCGGCGTCCTGAACCGCCGAACCATCGACATGGGCGCAAAGGATGCGGCCGATGACCGCCGTCTGGCGCGGTCCGGTCACCAGTGAGGTGAGCACCTTGCACTCGAAGGAAACCGGAGACTCCGCAATGCGCGGCGGCTTTATCTTGTGAGACGCGACCGCGGTGAGGCCGGCCAGCGCCAGTTCATCGACATCGGGCCGCGCGTCGATGCAGGTGACGTTCATGGCCACCGCGTTCGCCTCCGAAACCAGATTCACCACGAACTCTCCGGTCGCGAGGATATTGGTCGCGGTGTCCTTGAAGCGCCCTGATCCAGCGAGCAGCCCGATCGCAAGCGTCGGCGGCTCGTGGCCCAATACGTTGAAAAAGCTGTACGGCGCCGCGTTGACGACGCCATCCTCGGACAGCGTCGTCACCCAGGCGATCGGCCGCGGCGTCACTGTGGCGGTCAGGATCTTGTAGCGGTGTGAGGCCTCCAGCGCCTCCATGTCGAACAGCATCGCCGGCCCCGCGCTCAAACCGCTACGACGGGGTGGCGCAGCCGGCCGATGCCGGCCACTTCCGCCTCCACGATATCGCCCGGCCAAAGCCATTCCTGCGGCGTCCGCCCCGCGCCGACGCCATCGGGCGTGCCGGTCGCGATGATGTCGCCGGGTTCGAGTATGATCGCGGCCGAAATGTCTGATATCAGCAGCGGCACCTTGAACAGCATGTGGCGCGTGTTGGATCGCTGCTTTTCGACCCCGTTCACCGTGAGCCAGAGATCGAGGGCGTGCGGATCGCCGATCTCGTCCGCCGTCACGATGCAGGGACCGAACGGCGGGTAAGTGTCATGGCCCTTGGAATAGATCCACTGGCCGGCGCGGCGATTGTCGCGGGCGCTGACGTCGATCATCACGCTGTAGCCGAAAACGAAATCGAGGGCCTGGGCTTCCGACACCCGTCGCGCCGTTCGCCCCATCACCACGGCGAGTTCGACCTCCCAATCGAGCTGCTGTGTGATCGCCCTGTTGTGTTCGATGGCCTCATTGGGTCCGATCACACTGGTCGGCGGCTTTGAAAAGATAACCGGTTGCTTCGGCAATTCCTTCGCCGTATCGAGGGCGCGGGACGATTCCGCAACGTGCTCGACATAGTTCAACCCGATCCCGAAAATGTTCTTCCGCGGCCGCGGTATAGGCGCAAGCAGCCTGACATTGGCCAGCGGCAGTGCTGTGCCGACCGGCCAATGGCTGCCGTGGTCGCTCAAGATCTTCCTCAGCGCCATTGTCGCCGGCGGCCCGAGGTCGATGAGATCGAGCATCGACGCAGGAAGGGCTACGCCGGCATCCGCGCCGATCCGCTCGACGTCCACGACCATTTCATCGACGATGGCACCGAGACGGGCCGCCGCCTCGATGTTGGCGCGATAGGTAACGAGACGCATGGCGCTTTTCCTAGGATGTCTGCGGCTGCCGGCCCTGATTGTCGCCATAGGCCTCCTCCCGGTACAAACCGAGAGAATGCATGACGGGCAGATCGTTGAAGGCGAACAGGCAGGCGTCCTCGCTATCAGACGCATTGGCGTGCTCGTGCCAGGCCCAGGACGGCAGACAGAAGATGTCGCGCTCTTTCCAGTCGAAGCGCTTGCCGTCGATGATCGAGTGGCCGCTGCCTTTGGCGACCTGATAGATCACGCTGCCGGTGTGGCGATGGGCGCTGGTGGCCTCGCCCGGCCGCAGCATCTGCATTGACGCGCCGATCGTCTGCATGACGGGTCCGCCGGTCACGGGGTTCACGTAGTTCATGAGAATGCCGTCATAAAGTGAGCCGTCGGTCGCCCTCGCGTTGCGCAGCAGCGCTTCGTAGGTCGGCCCCCACTCATATTTGAGCAGCGGTGAATATCCCCGCGTCCATTCCGCGCCCGCCGGCCGCAGGCCCGGATTGCCCCAAATGTGGGTCATGTCGTTGACGGGATAGCCGACGTCCTGCTGCATCTTCGGATGCACCGCGTAGAAGTTGGCTTCGAGCGTATTGACGAGCGGGATGTCCAGACCGTCCTGCCAGATGCAGGGCGTACCGTCATCGGAGACGCCGTGCTCATGCCAAGTGCCGTTCGGCGTCAGCACGAAATCGTTAGCGCCAAGCGTGAGCTTGTGACCATCGACGATGGTGTAGGCGCCATCCCCTTCCATGATGAAACGCAGCGCCGAGGCTGAGTGGGCGTGGGACGACGCCACCTCGCCGGGATGCATCACCTGTAGCCCGGAATAGAGCCAGCCGACGGCGGCGGCGTGCTCGCGACGCCCTGGATTGTTCAAATAGATGACACGCCGGCCGGCCTTTTCTGCAGACACCAGTTCGACGGACCGCAGCACATGCCGACGCAGATCCTGATAGCGCCAGAGCACGGGGATCGACGAAGATTTGGGCTGCCAGGGCTCGATCTTGTTGGCGACCGTCCACAGCGCACCCGCGTCCAGATTTTCGAGCTCATCGTAATAGGCGAGCAGTTCCGGGGTGTCCTCGACATTGGCGCGCCCGGCGACATCTTCCCGGTGGTTTTCGCGACGTGTTGCCATTTCGCTCTCCTGCGCTGTACATTTTCTATAAAATAACTCATATATTCGATGAAAGCGTGCGCTGATCGCTCACTGCGGATCGCCGCGGCTGCTCGAAATGGCGAACCAGCTCTATGTCGAGACCCAGCGCTATCGGCTGCCGAGCCTGATCGGCCGGGTCGCGGGGGCGCCACCGCGTGACGTTGCCGCCGAGCACCAGCAAATCATGGATGCGACGCTACGCCGTAGCGAAGATGCCGTTCGTTACCTGGCCGAGCATTATCAGCGCACGGCCGCAATCATCGAGACTTCGATCGATTGGCCTTTGACTGCGCGGAGCGCGGCTGGAGACTTCGGCCGCCGGTAAAATTGCCCCGGCGTCAGATCAGGTATTCGGCGCCATCGATCACGTAGGACGCGTGGCGGAAATCCCGGATGCTGGCGACCTTGTCGGCGGACCAGTCCAGCAGCATGAAATATTTCGCCCTCGAATTGGGCGCGTTCGGATCGAATACCAGGATGGCCGGACGGCTCTCCACCAATCCCGGCACCAGATGCCAGTCGCTGACCTTAGAATAATTGCCGAAATAGCGCGACACTTCCGTCTTGCCGTTCAGCCTGGGCCTGCTGACGAGTTCGAGCTTGACGTCGTCGGCAATCATGGCGCGGATGGCGTCGAAATCCCGCGCATTGAAATGGGTGACGTAAGCACCGAGCCGGTCGCGATCGGCGCCGGATAGTTTCGGCTGCGGCGCGTCCTCTGGCTCCTCGGCAATTTCACGTAACTGCGCGCGTCCGCGGTGCAGCGCGGCCTTGGCCGCGGGCAAGCTCAGATCCATGATCTCGCAGACTTCCTTCAACGAACAGCCGAGCACATCCATCAGGATCACGCTGGAACGCCGCCCCACCGGCAGGCGCATGAAGGTGCGCAAGGAGGTCTCGGCGATCTGGCGGCTGGTCACGGCGTCGAGCTGGTCGGCCATCATGTCCACCTTCCCCACCGAAAAGAGCGCCGCCTGCCGGTTGCGCCGGCGCAGGAAGTCGAGCGCGGTGTTGTGCGCGATCTTGAACAGCCAGCCCTCGGGATTGGCGATCGAGCCATCGGCGGCGAACGCCTCCATTGCCTTGATCAGCGCGTCCTGGAGCACGTCCTCGCCGTCGATCACCGAGCCGGTCATGCGCGCACAATAGCGGTGCAGCTTTGGCCGCAACGCGGCGAGCAGCTGATCAAGACTTGCGAAAACGGCCGGTGAATTCGACGGCGATTCCATTCTGCTTCCCAAAACTCCCGTCCGAATTTTCCGTCCAAAATCCTGGCTTATGGCTCGGCCAGCATCCGATAATTGCCGACGATCGTAGCATTGCCGGGCTGCGGCAGCTCGATGCAGCGCTCCCGAATTCCACTCTGGAACGCCTTGAAGGCGGCCATTGTCGGCAGCGCGCTGCCGGAATCGGATTCGCTCTCGACGAAATGGATGAACGTATTGTCTTCCAGCCGCAGCGACAGATAGCGGACGCCCTCCGGCTTCGTCGCCTCCAGTTCCGCAAACACCCCCGCAATCAGCTCGGCGTTTTTGTCGGCCATTTCCGGCTTGGTCTTATACCTGATCAGGGTCCGTTTCATCTTCCCTCTCCATGGCTGGGGTTTTGCGGCTTGCAAAACCTTGATGTCTCGACCCAAGGACGTCTGACAAAGGCCAAAGGATGCAGGGTCATGAAAAATATTTTCAGGCCACTCCTTGCTCTCCGTCACGATGCGCTTTCGCAATCGGTCGATTGGCAAACGCGCCTTGAAACGCGCCTTGGATCGAGCCCGCGAATAACTACATAATCAAAAGCGCGGAACACAGCCAAGATCGAGGTCGCATTCCATGACGAGCCCGTCGAAACAGCCGCACCACGTCGTGATTGTCGGCGCCGGCTTCGGCGGACTGGAAGCCGCTTTTGGCCTTGCCGGTGCGCCGGTAAAGATCGCGCTGATCGACCGCCGCAACCATCATCTGTTCCAGCCGCTGCTCTATCAGGTCGCGACCGCCTCGCTCGCCACCTCCGAAATCGCCTGGCCGGTCCGTCATCTCTTGCGCGATCGCAAGGACGTGACGACGCTGTTTGCGACCGTTGGCGGCATCGATGCCGATGGCCACCGCGTGCTGCTCGATGACGGCGATACGGTTCCATACGACACGCTGGTGCTCGCGACCGGCGCGCGCCACGCCTATTTCGGCCATGACGAATGGGAACCGTTTGCGCCGGGGCTGAAAACGCTGGAGGACGCCACCACGCTGCGAAGGCGCATCCTGGTCGCCTTCGAGCGCGCCGAGCGCGAGACCGATCCGGAACGTCGCGCGGCGCTTTTGACCTTCGTCATCATCGGCGCCGGGCCGACCGGCGTCGAACTCGCGGGCACCATCGCCGAACTGGCACAGCACACGCTGCCGTCGGATTTTCGCAACATCGATACCCACAAGGCCCGCGTCGTGCTGATCGAGGCCGGGCCGCGCGTACTCGCCGGATTTGCCGACGACCTCTCGGCCTATGCGCAGAAATCGCTGCAGGAGATCGGCGTCGAGGTGATGTTGGGACAGGCCGTCACCGAATGCTCCGCCGATGGCGTGATGTATGGCGGCAACCAGCTCGATGCCCGCACCATCATCTGGGCCGCCGGCGTGCGTGCCTCACCCGCCGCTGAATGGCTGAATGCGCCGGCCGACCGCGCCGGGCGCTTACAAGTCGCGCCTGATCTGACCGTGCCCGGTCATCCCGATATTTTCGCGATCGGCGACACGGTGACCATCAAGGACGCGGGCGGCAATCCCGTGCCCGGCATCGCGCCGGCGGCCAAGCAGCAAGGACGCTACGTCGCCGCGGCGATAAGAGCGCGGCTGAGCGGCAAGACGGCGGAGCCTTATGTCTACAAGCACTCCGGCAGCCTGGCCCAGATCGGCAAGCGCAAGGCGGTGATCGATTTCGGCAAGTTC
>Ga0307516_10006464_pt1 | contig 13722 bp, 13 predicted proteins | sample 19_EM_MG_FD_203310 | JGI IMG/M metagenome (GOLD analysis project Ga0307516, IMG submission 203310) | Populus trichocarpa ectomycorrhiza microbial communities from riparian zone in the Pacific Northwest, United States - 19_EM | ecosystem: Host-associated > Plants > Roots > Unclassified | place... | reverse complement strand
GCCGACACGACGCTGAGCATCAGCAGCGCCTACGTGTCGTATTACGCCAGCGGTGTCGACCCCGACTACGGATCACCGTCGGGCACCGTGTATCTGAGCACAAGCGGACGCTCCTTCACCGGCAACTTTCCCAGCGCGTCCGGATGGGAGTTCGTCGGTGGCAGCGGCGCCAGTTGGACCGTCACGGTCACGTTGAGCGATGGCAAGTCCTCCAGCAAGTCCGGCTACACCAGCAGGTGCGGCTGACCGCGGGATCGGGCCCGTCGCCGTGAAGCTGAGGCCGGATGATCGGAGGCTTTTGAGGCGGGTCTGGGCCTGGTGTTCAGGGAGAGCCGAGCCGTTGCCGGGCGTAGGCCGCGATCGCGTCGGCCAACCAGGTGGGCAGGTCGGGGTCGGCCTGTTCGGCGATCGACCGCTGGTGGGGGTCCGTCTGGTACAGGGCGCCCATGGCGGTGTAGGCCTCGGCGGTGGGCTGCCAATAGCGGCAAACGGACGCGTAATGCTCGGCGACCGCGTCGAGGGCGGCGGGTTCGTCCGGAGCGGTCCCGGCGCGCCTGACCGCGGCGAGCCGCCGCAGCAGAGCCTTTCCCTGGGCGGCAGCGTGTTCGTAGTCGGCGGCTGTGAGGTCGGCCTGGGCTGCTTGTCCGGTGTCGAAGGCGGCGGTGGCGGCGTCGCCGAACGTCGACCCGAGGGTGTGTCGGATGGCGGCGCGGTTGTGGTGCAGGCCGGTAAAGAACCGCTGCGGGTCGGTGATCCGACTCTCGTCGAGGTCGGTGACGGTTTCGGTGACGGTGGCGATGATCTGGTCGAGGCGGCCGCGTTCGGCCTCGAGTGCAGATAGCTGCGCCCGCAGCGCTGTCGCCTCATCCGTCTGTTCCCGCAGGATGTTGCCGATCTGTTCGAGTCCGAGGCCGAGGCGGCGCAGGACGAGGATGCGTTGCAGTCGCAGCAACTGCGCCCGGCCATACCAGCGGTACCCGTTGGCGCCCACCGAGCATGGGGCGAGCAGCCCGGTCGCGTCATAGTGGCGAAGGGTCCGCGCGGACACGCCAGAGATCTTCGCGACCTGGCTGATCGAATACCGCATGCGTCGACTCTAGAAGTTGACCTTCTCGCTACGTCAACTTTTACTGTCGTGGCATGACCACCACGATCACGGGAGTGCGAGTCTTCGACGGCGAACACTTGACCGGCCACACCGCTGTGCGTCTGGCCGGCGGCCTCATCGAGGACGTCGGCGGCCCTGAACTGTTGCGCGCGGACGATCAGCACGTGGACGGCCGTGGCGGTACCGTGTTGCCGGGCCTGATCGACGCGCACGTGCACTTGCTGCCCGGCGTGCCCCGGCTGGCTCTGACCTTCGGTGTGACCACCGTGCTGGACATGTTCAGCAAGCCGTCCCTGGTGCGTGCCGCGCTGGCGCAAGGCGCCGGCCCGGACGCGGCTGACGTGCGGTCCTCCAGTATCGGCGCGACAGCGCCCGGAGGACATCCGAGCATGATGTACGCGCCGTTTTCGTACGTGACCGGCCCGCAGGACGCGGAAGCGTTCGTCGCCGACCGCGTCGCCGAGGGAGCGACCCACCTCAAGGTGTTCTACGACGATGGTACGAGCGGCCCCATGCCCATGCCGTCGCTGGACGTACCGACGATCGCCGCGCTCGTCGGCGCCGCGCACTGGGCCGGCCTGATCGTGGTGGCCCATGTGTCTACGGCACGCGGCGCGCGGGCACTGCTGCCCACCGGCGTGGACGTCTTGGCACACGTACCGTTCGACCCGCTCGACGACGAGCAGATCCAAGCGATCGCCGAGGCGGGCGTCGCCGTTGTCGCGACGCTGTCCGTGGCGGATGGTTTTCCTGGCGACCAGGCCGCGATGCCATTGCTTGCCGAGCCCGCATTGGCCGCACGGCTCGGCCCCGCGTGGTCCGAGGTCCTTGAGCGGCAGCGGCATCGGTGGCTGCCGGCTCAACTGCCGGACTTCGCGGCGGCGGCCGACAACGTGCGCCGTCTGCACCGGGCCGGCGTGCCGCTGCTGGCCGGCACGGACGCGCCCAATCCCGGAACCGTGCCCGGGGCGAGCGTGCACCGTGAACTTCAGCATCTCGTTGCCGCGGGCCTGACACCGAGCGAGGCACTCAGGTCGGCGACCGCCCGTGCCGCAGACGTGTTCGGCCTGATCGACCGAGGCCGTGTCCGGCCGGGACTACGCGCGGACCTCGTCCTCGTCGACGGACGGCCCGACCAGCTGATCACCGACAGCCAGCAGGTGGCAGCCGTGTGGAAGCAGGCCGTCCGGGTCGATCTGGACTCCTACGTCGGATCAGCCGATGAGCGTGAAGGCCTGGCGGCGCTCCGTGCACAGGTCGACAAGGTCACAGCCGCGATCCGGTCGGTCATTCCCCAGCAGGCGAAGATCACCATCCGGCGTGCGGAGGACGGTGAAATCCTGGGATATGTGGTGCCCACCGGCACCGGCTGGCAACCCGAAACCATCTTCCACGTGGCTCTTGCCGAGCCCACTTCCCGCGACGAAGCCGAGGAAATCCTTCGCCGGGACGGTCTGGCCAGACTGAGCGACGCCTGGTGGGTCGAGTGTGAACCGGGCCAATGGCGGGAAGCCTACATCCAGGAGGCACGCGAGAACCGTATCCGCATCCGCTGGGCGGACCCGTTGGCGGAACAACCCGCCCACGGACACTGGATCGACCCGCAGGTCCTTCGCGTGCGGCGCACGCCGGTGCTAAACGCTCAGCGCGACTGAGCACGTCCCAACGACCGGGCCACCGCACGGCTTTCAGGATCGCTTGGCGAAGGCGCGCCCTGTATCGGTCGACGCCCGACGCGGGATAAGCCGCGGGCCTCGGAGCGGCCGACGCGGTGTCCGGCAAGGGCTTTCGATCCCGGTGGCTTCAGCGATCTCTCATCGTCGGTCGGCCAGCCTGGCGCGCATGACAACACCACGGCGGCCGGGTGCCGTCCTCACCAGCAACTCCGCTTATCCCGCCGTCCGCGCCCGCCTGGCCAAGGTGCCCCAGATCACGGTCCTGTTCTGGATCATCAAGGTGCTGACCACGGACGCCGCATCCGGTGGCCTAGCGGTGTACGGGCTGGCCATGGCCGCAGCGCTCGCTGTCGCCGTGGTGTCTGGTGTGCGTGGATTGCGGGCCGCGCGCCTGGATCACAGGAGTGCCTGTGCGGGCTGATCGCGGCTGGCGCCGCCGGTTGCGCCGGACCTCGATGGTGCTGCTCAGTTTCGTGCTGGCCATTGTTGTCGCGGCGGGTGGCTACGTCGGCTACGTGGCGATCCGGCATGCGCGACCGGTCACGTTGCCGGCGCCGACCGGCCGGTATGCGGTCGGCAGGACCACGTTCGACTGGACCGACTCCACCCGGACCGATCCGCTCGCCCCGCAGGCCGGCAACCCCCGCGAACTGTCGGTCTGGCTGTGGTATCCGGCGCCGCCGGATACCACAGGTCAGCGTGCGCCGTACACCCCCGGTCCGTGGAGCGGGCTGCACTTTCCGGGCCTGGTCGGGTTGGCGGAGACGAACTTCGGCGCGGTGCGCAACCATGCCTTTGATCGTGCGCCGGTAGCCCCGGGCCAGTTCCCGGTCGTGGTGTTGGAGCCCGGCTTGGGCTTCGCGGTGCCGCAATACACAACTATCGCGGAGGATCTGGCCAGCCACGGCTATCTGGTCGCCGGGGTCACGCCCACCTACAGCGCCAACCTCACCGTGCTGCATGACGTCGTCGTCCACGCCAGCCCAGCCGGCAATTCCAAACCGGGGCCTGCCAACCCGCCAGCGCTGCGGACCGCTCCGACCAGGCCACCGCCGACGCCCTGCTGACCGCCAGCACCGGCTCGACCTTCCGCTATCAGATCACCGGCATGCGGCACTTCAACTTCACCGACTACGCCACCTACTACCTCGCCGGGCCGCTGCGCAGCCAACTCGCGCTCGGAAGCATCGACGGTGACCACGGGTTGTCGATCACCACGGCATACCTGACCGCGTTCCTCGACCACACCCTCCGCGCCCGCCCGGAGCCTCTCCTGACCAACCCGGACCCCCGCTACCCGCAGGTGAAGGTCTTGTGAACGACGGTCTCCTGACCGCACGCCCTCGCTGACTGCCCAAGATTGCCCTTGAGCGGCTGTCGCCGCGGAAGAGATCCACAGTGTCGAATCTCCTCCGCGGGCCGGCTATTCGGTGCGCAGGGCGGTCGCGGTGCGGGTTTTAGCGGCCCAGCCGGCGGGGATCAGCGCACCTGCTGTTGCGAGCACAAGTCCCCCGAGGGCCAGCGGGATCAGTACGGGTACGTGATAGACCGCGATGTCGGCCGCCGGAAATCGTGTTCCCGCGGCGTGGCCCATGACGGGCAGCACGTAGTCGTGCAGGGCGACGCCGATCGGGACTCCGATCGCGCTGGCGATCAGGCCGATGCCGGCGATCGAGGTGATAATCATTGCGATCGTCTGTTTCGGTGACATTCCCAAGGCCTTGTACACGCCCAGATCGTGGATGCGCTCGCGGATGTCGAGCATGACCGTGTTGAAGACGCCGAGGCCGGCCACGGCGACCAGCATCAGGGTGAGTGTCGCGATCAGCGCGTCCATCGCGACGACGGTGCCGCTCACCTTGCCGGAGTTGGGTTCGGCGGTGATGCCGAACGGTTGCAGTGCCGCGTTGAGCGAGTTCAGATAGGCCTGCTGGTCGATGCCGGGCTTCAGGTCGACGGAGAACTGGATCGACTCCGGTAGGACGTAGGCGCCGAGGCCGGCGAGCGATGAACTGTCGGTCAGGATGACCATGCCTTCTTCGCGCAGGTCGAGGGCCTCGCCGACGATACGCACCTGGGCGTTGTGGCCGTCGTTGGTCAGGGTGATGGTGTCCCCGACGTGGGTTCCGGTGACATTCAGAAAGCCGGACGGCACGACTGCCTGCCCGGTGCCGGAGAACCAGGACCCGGAGACCATCTGGTACGAACCCCACGACGAGTCGCCCTGGAAGGCGATCACGGTTGTCGTGCCGGCGCGCCCAGCCACGCTCACCCGGGCCTGCCCGGTGCTGAAATACCTGCGGGTGCCCGACTGTCCGCTGATCGCTGCGGCGATCTCGGTGGGGCTGGCCTGCCTCGTGGCGACCGGGGTCGTGCCGGGGACGGGAGCGGCGGGCGCGCCGAACGATTGGACCACGATCGTGCCGGCGGTCCTGCGGTTCAAGCCGTCCTGGATGGCGCCGATGGAGAGGGCGAGACCGACGCCGAACGTGACCCCGATCGTGCCGATGGCCACGGCTGCGGCCATTGTTGTCGACCGGCCGGGCCGGGTGAAGGGATTCGCCAGGCCGAGGCTGACCGGGCGGGGGAGCGGCAGCCGGGCGAGCAGGCGCCGGATCGTGCGTCCGCGGCGGACGGGCGGGGTGCGGCCGACGGCCATTGCGTCGACGGGCCGCAGCCGTCCGGCGCGCAGCGCGGGCGCCAGCGCGGTGGCGGCGACGGCCACGAGCGCGGCGGCCGGGACTGCGATGTCGATCCACCAGGCGAGGCTCAGGCTGGCGGTGCTGTAGGCGTTTTCCGCGTCGGCCAGCACGGGGATTGCCAACAGGTCGCCGAACACGACGCCCAGGACGGTGCCGGCCGTTGCGGGAATCAGCGCCTGCGCGACGTAGGCGCGGACAACCTGCGCGGGAGTGAAGCCCAGGGATTTCAGGATGCCGATGCGCCGGGTCGCGGCGCCGACCGCGCCGCTGACCACGATGCCGATGATCAGCACCGACATGCACAGACCGAGCACGCCGAAGGCGACCACGAATGGCACGAACGTCGCCGACATCCGCTCCGCCGCGAGCTTGATCTTGAGGTAGGAAGCCGCTGCGGTCATCGATCCCCGGGGTACGGCGGCGGCGACAGCGGCGCGAGCGGTCGCGAGCTGGGCGTCCGTGGCGGCGCCAGTGAAGCGGTAGAGCATCTGATAGGCGGGTGCGTTGCCTGGTGCCGTCAGCGCGGCGAGCTGCGCCGGTGATACCCACGCATCGGCGCTCGCGCTGATCGACTTGGCCAGCCCGACGACGGTCAGGGCGGGGCTGCCCGGCAGGTCGGGAAAGTCCATCCGGTCGCCGATGCCGAACGGCGCATTGATGTCGTTCAACACGACCTGACCTGTGCCGGTGGCCCATTTGCCGGCGGCGAGGTCGAGGTCGTCGACCGGACCGCCCGGATCGGCCCGGCCGACGACTGTCATCGGTGGTAGGTGGTCGCCCACCGGCATTCCCGTGTTGTTGGGGCCGACGTGCGGACGCAGCGAGAGCGTGGGGTACGGCCCGGCGGCCGCGGCCACGCCCGGGACCTGCGCGGTCGCCGCGACCTGAGCGGCGGTGGCCAGCCTCGCGTTGAACTGCGCGGTCAGGTGCGCGCCATGCTGTTTGGCGAACGCGTGGTCGAATGGCGCCTGGGACGCGACGAGGAGACCGGCGGCCAGTACGGATGCGGTGACGGCAAGCATCGTGGTCAGCGCCATCACCGCGGTCTGGACCTGGCGCCGGCCGACGCCGGCGCGTACCACCTTGCCCATCGCGCTCATCGCAGCGCCGCCCGGACATCGCGGGCGATCGCGCCGTCGACAAGTTCGATCGTCCTGGTCGCGCACGAGTCGGCCAGCGCGGTGTCGTGGGTTACCAGCAGAATCGTCTGCCCGTCCCGGTTGAGCTCGATCAGCAGTTGTTTCACGTCTGCCGCGGAGGCGCTGTCCAGCGCGCCGGTCGGCTCGTCGGCCAGCAGCAGCGGCGGGCGGTTCATCAGCGCCCGGGCGACTGCGACGCGCTGGCGTTCCCCGCCGGACAGCCGCCCGGGAAAGGCCTGTGCATGGCGTTGGATGCCGAGGTACTCCAGCAACTCCGTCGCGCGGCTGCGGCCTTGTGCCTGCGGCATCCCGGCCAATTGGGCTGGGAGCAGCACGTTGTCGGTGACGGTCAGGTCGTCCAGCAAATTGAAGAACTGGAAGACCATGCCGATCCGCCGCCGCCGGTATTTCGCCAGCGCGGCCTCGGTCAACTCGTCGACGCGAACGCCGTCCACGGTGACACTTCCTTCAGTCGGCTTGTCCAGCCCGGCGACCATGTTGAGCAGGGTCGACTTGCCGCTGCCCGACGGGCCGAGGACGGCCAGCGCCTCCCCGGCACGCACCTCCAGGCTCAGGGCGGCCAGGGCCGGACGCCCCACGTCGTACGCCTTGCTCAGGTTTCGGATTTGAATGATCGGCGCGGTCACGGGTCCTCCATGGATAGAGCCGGTGGTGATACGGCCCAGGACGCTACGAGCGGCGGCCCGGCCGGCGCGTCGCTCGCGATGCCGAACTTGTCTTCCCTACCAGGAGGATGAGGTGCGGCGGGTCCTCCCTGAGTCGTACGTGGGGTCGTAGCGCCTATGGTCATCAGGACGGATGTGGCCGGGCCCGGCGAATTGCGACACTCTGCCGGTGAACAGAACTCAGATCGCCGACCGCTGGCACGCCAGTGTCGCCGCTCTACGTCGTGCCACAAGCCCACCGCTGCGCCCGTCCCGCTGGGCTTGGACAGCCGACGCGATCCTCGCTCTCGCCTTGGCCGTCGGCACGCTGGACGGCGCCCTGAGCCGGGACAACGAGATCGATTCCGTGACTCCGGACGTGCCCGTGACACCGGCCGGTGCGCCTATGCCGCCGATTGCTCCCGTCTTCTCGCAGCACTACGGGGCGGTCCATTCCTGGCAACTCGTCCTGGCTGTCTTGACCGCCCTACCATTGGTTTTTCGCCGTCGGTATCCCCTCGCGGCTTTCTGGGCGGTGATCGGCGCGACGCTGCTGTATCACCTCAGCCCCGGCCTCGACCCCGCCTTCACCTTCACGGCCTGCGTGATCGCCGCGTACAGCGCCGTGATGTACAGCTCCTACCAGGTCGCCGCGATAGCCGGCGCTCTGGCAGGCGCCGGGCTGATCGTGGGACTCCACAAGGCAACCGTGCCCGCCATCAGACCCGGCCTGGTCACGTTCCTCTTTCTGATCCCCGTCGTGCTCGCGGCCAACACGATCCACACCTGGAGACAGCGGGTACGGACCGTGGAAGCCGAGCGGGAAACCGCGACGCGGATGGCACTGGAACGGGAACGGTCCCGTATCGCCCAGGAACTGCACGACGTCGTGACCCACAACGTCAGCGTGATGATGGTCCAGGCCGGCGCGGCCCGCAAGGTGATGGCCGCCGCCCCCGAACGAGCCCACGAAGCGCTCCTGGCCGTCGAATCCAGCGGGCGAGCCGCGATGACCGAACTACGCCATGTCATGGGCCTGCTCGCGATGAACGGCGACGCCCTTGACCCGGACACTGAGGCCCTCGCCCCGCCGCCGGGTGTCAGCCAGGTCGCCGCCCTGGCCGCCCGGGTCCGCGACACCGGCGTCCCCATTGAACTGACCGTGTCCGGCTCGCCGATACCGTTGTCGACCGGCCAGGATCTGGCGGCCTACCGGGTGGTCCAGGAGGCGCTCACCAACACGGTCAAGCATGCCTCCGGCGCCAGCGTGAAGATCACCATCGACTATCAACCGAACGCGCTGCGCGTCGAGGTTACCGACACCGGCGGCGCACCGTCGGCGACGGTGCGTTCCGGCGGCGGTCGTGGGCTGATCGGCCTACGGGAGCGGCTTGCCCTCTACGGTGGCACCCTCGAGGCCGGTAAGATCGCCACCGGCGGATATCGCGTGCACGCCGTGATTCCGATGGAGGAGACGTGAACGAGCCGCCGCGGGTGGTAATCGCCGACGACCAAGCACTGCTGCGCACCGGCTTCTCCATGATCCTGGCGGCCGACGGGATCGAGGTCGTCGCCGAAGCCGCCGACGGCGGGCAAGCCATCGACGCAGTCCGCAAAACCCGCCCCGACGTGGTGCTCATGGACATCCGGATGCCCGAGATCGATGGCCTGGAAGCCACCCGGCAAATCCTGTCCACCGCCGGGCCCGCGCCGTCCATCATCATCTTGACGACCTTCGACCTCGACCAGTACGTGTACGCCGCACTCACCGCGGGAGCGAGCGGCTTCCTCCTCAAAGACGTCTCCCCCGAACGCCTGGTCGCCGCCGTGCGTATGGTCCGCTCCGGCGACGCGCTGCTCGCCCCCACCATCACCCGCCGCCTCATCGAGCGCTTCGCACCCCACGACGAGCACACCGCGACCCTGCACCGCGACCTCTCGACGCTCACACCCCGCGAGCTCGACGTCCTGCGACTGCTGGCCAAAGGACTCAGCAACGCCGAACTCGCCGCAAGACTCCAGCTCAGCGAGACGACCGTGAAAACACACATGACCCGCATCTTGTTCAAACTCAAGCTGCGCGACCGCGCCCAGGCCATCATCGTGGCCTACGAAACCGGACTGATCACACCAGGAACAGCGGGCACACCGGAGACCTGACGCCCCCGTCTGGCCGCCGGAGAGCTCGTGTGGCCGCCGTGCGGCGAACTTCGGCGGTAGGTCAACCATCCCGAGCAGCTCGGTCGGGTCCGCGCTGCGGGATCGATGTGGCGTACTGCTGGTCGGCGGTGCCGAGGATGTCGTGCGCCCCAGGCGCCTGGCTCGGCCTCACGTGCGGCCTCACCGTCACCACCGCGCTGCTACTGCGCCAATTCCGCCGAGCAGTCACCGCGACCGGCCGCCGCCTGGACGGTTATTCCAGCGCTCTGGTCTGTGGCGCCCGGATCGGCCTGCATGCCGCTGAGCGCCCACCCGACGACCGCGACCGCTGCGATGCCGCCACCCGCCCACGCGTAGTCCCGTCGGCGCCCGCCGATCGGTCCATTGCCTTTGACGGCCACACCGTGCCGAATGGCCAGCACCTGCTCACGGGCGACCAGGATGATGATGACGGCGAAGAACAGCAGACTGGTCAGGCTCGCGCCCAGTGCGAGGCCGCCGAACTCCTTCGCCTGGGTCAGCAGGTCACCCAGCGACGCGCCCAGCGGCCGGGTGAGGATGTACGCGATCCAGAACGTCGCAAACTGGCCGGCGCCCGCGCGGTTGGCGAGCCAGGTGAGCGCGATGAGACCGCCGAAGATCAGCACTCCGTTGCGGAAGCCCAGGCTGAGCGCTTCGGTGGCCAGGTCGCCAGCGGCGGTGCCGAGCGCGAAAGTGGTGAGGATCGCGGCCCAGTAGATTGCGGGCCACGGAGCATTCCCGCACGATCCTCACGCACACCGCCCGCGAGACCAAATTCAGCATTTCAGCGAAATCTCAGGTATTGCCGAAGGGGCCGGCGGCCACCGGCGCGCGAGCGCCACCGCATCGGAATTGAGCCATTGTCGCTCAGCGTACGAGTGATTCAGCGTACGAGAGTGAAGTCCGCGGTCATCGTGCGCGCCGATCGGGCGCAGCCCAGCGGTGACAGCTGGAGGATCTCCTGCATGGTGCGCAGGGTCGAGCAGTGGTCGTGCGGTTGGTGGGTGACGACGCCGCGGGTCGTCGGGGACAGGACGACGGTGGGGATGTGGTTGCTGGTAGCTGATCCTTCGTCCCAGGTGATGATGACCACCAGGCGGCCCGCCTGGTAATCCGCGCCGGCCTGGATTCGGGGGATCCACGCTTTGAGCCACCGGTCGCCGGCGGCGACGCGGCCGCTCGGGCAGGTGCTGGCGCCGTGCATGTCGTGGCATGCGTTGGGCGTGACGAGGGAGAACGCCGGGAGCTGCCCGGCCCCCAGATCGTCGTGCAGGTTCCCGTGGGTGACGGTGCCGAGCTCGACCTGCCCGATCCGGCAGGTACGGGCCAGGCCGGTGTAGTACGGCACGGCGGTGTGCCGCACCAGGAAGATCCCGTCGTCGCTGTTGCGCCTGGCGCAGGGCGTCGGGAGGTCCTCGGCGTAGTTGCGCCACGGGCGGTGCGCAGCGTCGAGCTGCGTGAAGATGCTGGGCACGGCGAGTGGGTGGTGCCGGGGTCCCTTGTCGTCGCAGATGCCGGCGGTGGTGCCGCTGGTGATCAGGATGTAGGCGGCCAGCGACGGGCAGCGGACCGGGTAGTTGGCCATCATCCTGGCCGCGGTGCCGTGCGAACGGGCGAGCGCGGTCACGTAGGGGGCGTCCGGGGAGTCGATGATCTCGCCGTACGTGCGATTCTCCTCCACGATCAGCAACACTTTGGTGTACGCGCCGCGCCGGGGTGCCGCCGGTGCCGGTCCGGCCACGACGAGGCTGGCGAGCGTGAGGGCGACGCCGGCAAGCCGGTGCCACCTGTTCGAGTGCATCGATTCTTCTCCACGGCTGGTGACGGCGTTTCCGTCACCATTTCACCCTTTTGCGCCCACTGCGGGCATAACGGCGCTCCCGTCCTGCTCCGCAGCGACGGTATGACACCGGCCGGGGCCGTCACGGGGAGACTCACGTGCCGTCGTCCTGACCGGCCCGGAGTCGCCAAGCCGGAACGGCGACGTCATGGCGGGGGCCGTGGCGGCGCATCCCAGCAGAGGCAGCCGGAGCAGTTCCTGGATCGTGCGCAGGGTGGCGCAGTGGGTGAGCGGCTGCTCGGCGGTGACGTGCCTGGTGGTGGGCGAGATGACGATCGTGGGAATGTGGTTGTCGCTCGCGGTGCCCTCATCCCAGGTGATCATCACAACGAGCCGCCCGGACCGGTAATCCGGGCCGGCGAGGATCTGCGTCAGCCAGGTGTTCAGCCAGCGGTCGGCGGTGGCGACCAGGTTCGCCGGGCAGCCGGGGGCGCCGTGCATGTCGTGGCAGGCGTCCGGGCTGACGAACGCGAAGTCGGGCAGTGCGCCGGCTGCCACGTCGTCGTGCAGCGCGCCACGCTCCTCGTCGCCGAGTGGCACGACGTCAACGGCGCAGGCGGCACGATCGTTGAGGTAGTAGGTGGCGGGCACGTGCCGGACCAGATACCGGCCGCGGTCGGTCAGGGGGCACGTGTGTGGTGCGCTCTCGGCGTAGTTTCGCCACTGTCGGCCGCGGACGGCGAGCTGGTGGAACACGTTGTCTTGGGCCAGCGGGTGGGCTTTCGGTGGCTTGTCGTCGCAGATGCCGCCGGTGCTGCCGCTGGTCATGAGGATGTAGGCGGCCAGCGACGGGCACGCGGGCGGGTAGCCGGCGTCGAAGCGGGTGGCGTTGCCGTATTCGGCGGCCAGCCGGTTCAGGTACGGGGCGTCCGGGTTGCCGATGATCTGGGCGTAGCTGTGGTTCTCCTCGGCGACGAGCAGCACCTTGCGGTTGTTCGCTGATCCGGTGGAGGCTGTTGCGGTCGGCGCCGGGCCCGGTGTGCTCGGCGGTGCGCAGCAGGGGGCACCTTGGCCGCACCCCGCGGCGAGCAGCGCAGCGGTGACTACGGCAGCGATCTGAAACACCCGACAGTTCATCCCACCTCCCCGGCATTCGGCGCTCGCCGTTAAACCTACGATCCGAACCTGCTCCGTGCTGGGACCTCGTGTTCGCCGAGCGGCCCGACCGTCCAGCCGTGGGCGCCGCAATACGCCAGGATGTCCGGTAGCGCCGACAGCATCGCCAGCCAGCACTTGGGGGCTGCGGCGTGGTCGCTGTCGTGCAGCAGGATGGTGCCGCCGCCGGCGAGCCTGCGTAGGACGCGGCCGTGGACGGAGCCGCCGGTGCAGGACGCCGTCCAGTCGCGGCCCCAGCAGGTCCACAGCACCGGGCGCAGGCCGAGGCGGCGGGCGTGCAGCAGGGCAGGGGTGGTGGCTACCCCGTACGGCGGGCGCCACCAGCGCGGCTGTGTCCCGGTCGCCGTCGTGATGGTGTGCACGGCGCGGTCGAGGTCGGTGCGGGTGGCGGCGGGGGAGCGTTTGACCAGCAGCCGGTGGTCGTAGGCGTGTACGCCGATCTCGTGCCCGGCGGCCGTGATGGCGCGGGCGATGTGCGGGTGCTGTGCGGTGGTGCGGCCTAGGAGGAAGAAGGTGGCCCGCACGCCGGCGTCGTCGAGCAGGCGCAGCAACTCCGGGGTGGCGTCCGGGTGCGGGCCGTCGTCGAAGGTGAGTGCCACGTGGCCGGGGTTCCCGATCCCGGCGTATCGCGGCATCAGCCGGCGGCGTACTGGGCCGATCGCGGCCGCGGCGGGTGCCACGTAGGCCGCCGCCACCATCGTGCCGGTGAGGACGGCGCCCTGCAGGATCCTCATGGTGCGACTCCAAGCCTGGCCGTGTCGTGGATGAGTGCGGCCGCTTCCCGCGCCTGGGCCAGGCGGCGGTACATCTGTTGCTGCCGATCGCGCAGGTTGCCGTCGAGCGCGGCGTGCAGCGCGTCGGCGAGTTCGGCGGGACTGCGCGGCCATGCCGAGAGCCCAGTTCGCAGGAGCACGCCGGCGTTGGCGACGCCATGGCCGGGCAGGCACCGGTAGCTGATCACCGGCAGCCCGCAGGCCATCGCTTCGAGGCTGCTCAGGCCGCCGGCGTTGTGCACGACTACGTTCGCCGCGCGCAGCAGCGAGGCCATGTCGTCGACCCAGCCGAGGGCGATGACCCGGCCGGATCGGGTGAGGCGGTCGCGGAGCCGGCCGTTGCGTCCGCACACGACGACGGGAATCGCGTCGGACGCTGCGGCGACGTCGGTGGCGGTGATCTCGACGTCGCCGACGCCCCACGAACCGGCTACGACCACGGCGAGGCGTCCGGCGCTCGGCAGTCCGTGGCGGCGACGGCCGTCGCCCACGTCGCCGCCGCGGGCGGGCCGGAACCGAGGG
>Ga0307516_10006463_pt1 | contig 13722 bp, 13 predicted proteins | sample 19_EM_MG_FD_203310 | JGI IMG/M metagenome (GOLD analysis project Ga0307516, IMG submission 203310) | Populus trichocarpa ectomycorrhiza microbial communities from riparian zone in the Pacific Northwest, United States - 19_EM | ecosystem: Host-associated > Plants > Roots > Unclassified | place... | reverse complement strand
GCCATCGAATCACTTCCTCCCCATCTTGCGAAACACCGCACGCCGTCGGAAGCTGTACTGAGGCAGTACCCTCCTGTGTCTGAGCTGGGTGTGTGGGATGAAAGTACTAACCCACAAGACATCTACTCGTTACAACTCAACTGTTTGCAACTCCCAGGCCACCAGTTCCTGGATAAGAACCAAACCAACAAAGAGCAGCAACAGGGGGGTCATGTCACTGTCTACCCCAAGGCACCTTTTTTGTTTTCCAGGATTCCATACGTTCCATCCACCCAGAAGAAGGTGGCATCCAGTTCTCAAGATCTTCTCTATACTTGCTACACGCGTGATCGTAAAGTCCGTCTGGAGGAAATTGAATCGCAATTGAAGACAGGCACATTATCCGCCAAGATACTTCGGGCGGCCAAGAAACGGAGGGTGGAGAAGGCGGACGACGGTCAGACTGAGCATTCTTAGCCGTAGTCCCAATGTACAATTTGTGTAGTTCTTCGAATATTTTACGTACCTCAAATTGTGAAAAAAAAAATTGCCGCACCTTGTCTCCCACTGCCTTTCAGTTGCTAATGTCCAACAAACCGCCTGTTCGCCATCGTCGTTACTACTTCACACATCTTGAAGGTAAGTCGTATGTTGTTTCATTGGGATCTACTGAAATATCATCTACACAAGGTGGAAGATACGCTGTACAAGCTTTTCGGGGAGCTGTTGACAAATGACTCCGTGGTTTTCAAGCAGATGCTCATTTCTGGGCCGGACCGCCTTGAGTCTGACGAGGGCTTCACTGATGAAAGGCCTATCCTCGTTCACGGCTTAACGGCACAAGTATTCGATATGTTTGTTGAACACACTTTCGGAAGGTCAGTCAGTTACCGCTTCTTTCCACTATACTAGCTAACACACGACGTTTCAGACCCCGTCCTGAAGGGAAATACAATACTCAGGAGTTGAAGGACTTCCTGTGGTTCTGTGACAAGTATCAATGCAAAGAAACACGTACCTTCGTTATCAAGCGGATCCTGGCCTCAGCGTATCATTTTCACGCTGCCGAAATTGCCCACCTCGGTATCGCCTACCATTCCCGGGACCTTTTCAAGCATGTATTCCAACGTCTGGTCGAGATCCCTCTCATTCGAATCACGAAAGAGCACCGTCAACTCATGGGAGACGATACATTTGTTGGCTTGGCATATGCAAAAGCCGTCTTAGAGGGACACTGTCGCGTCGTAGCTGCGGAACCACCAAGCATTCTCCATGAAGATGACTGCCAAGACCCGGATGGATGTGAGGAAGACTGGTATGCGGTGTGGTGGAATGGCATGGGCAAGTTTCTTCTCGACGGGCGGAATCCACAACCTTACGACGACGCTGTGAAACGCTTCAAAGATATGTGTTTTGGCCGTGTCAGCAGCGGATGCAAATCACGCATGTTTCGAATTATCGACCGGAGGACGGCTTTTGGGTACGCAGACAAGTTTGTCTCGGATGTATGTGAAAGTCTAGCGAAACGGCTCGTGTTCCGGCCATTAATTTCTCCGTCGTCCTCTGAACCATCTTCACCTGTGATTTAAGTACTCGTACATTAGAAATTTACTGTACAGATACTCTTCTTAAGTTCGTAGGCAAATAAATCACTGCGCACATACTTTCGACGATAATTTATAGTAAATGCGCAAAGCAAAAACTCGTAACGCGCAGCTAAATAATCTACAACGCGCAAGCAAATATTTTGAGGCCGATGTGTGAGACAACGCGCAGCTATCTAGTCTAAATGCGCACATAATAAATTTATTTTCTCACAGTAAGAGAGAAAATCGCGGCGCGGCTCTAAATATGCAGAAATTACGCCATAACCGTCATCATTGTCACCTCGTCCACCATCGCCTCCAGTTGCCTCTATCGCCGCCGTTACCTCAACCATCTGCATCCCAACTCATCCAAAGACGATCGGTCGACTCACGGTGCCCAGGACCTTGACAGCGTACCTCCGTGATACGAATATGTTGCCGTCACCAACCTGGTCCTTATCCATCGATCGGTAGACCTGGACGTCTCGATTTCGGTCGTATGCGGTGAGTTTCGTGTTCTTAGCTTCGTTCGACATTTTCTAACATTTCTCCAACGTTTCCAGCTGTTTTTGTGCATCCATGAACGCGCTCAACCTGTCCGCATGGTCTCTGAGTCCGTCTGACTCGTCTGGAGCCTGTCTTGCAGCACTGGCAGGCAAGTTTGACCCAATTTCTTTCGAAGTGTTCTGACATCCTGAGCATTTGTTTCCAGTTCATTTTGTGTTCTGGGGCATTCAGCACGTCTCCGTGCACGCTCAATGCGTTTGTACAGGTCCCGGGGCTATCCAACTTGCCCACATGCACCTTCGTGCCCCCCAAATTCGGGACCTAGTATGGTTACCTAACATGGTTGTAGCTAGAAAAAGATTCGTGCCAAGTCGAAGGTCGCCGTTCGTGGACGCAAGGCCGAGTCCCCCGCAAGATTCGATACCTCGTTTGTGTGGGACGACGTAGGTGAAGATGACGCCCACCGAGCCTGGGTCAGTGGTGTCCCGATCACTGCGGATGTGAAGAATGAGGATGGTGGCGACCCGATGTCGCGAGTACGTGCTGTAGTGGTGCCCAAACGACATGAGCGGGGCTCGTCTGATAGGGACAGTTATATTGGTGGTATTGTGAATGAGACTGGGGGGTTGATCCTGTTTCACGAACGAGCAGGTGTACCGCGCAGCTCACCAACGAGACTCGCGAGTTCTGCTATTCTGTTGCGGAGATGGGTTGCTTCGTCGATGGTGGGATCATCCCTCGTCGGGTGAGTGCATGTGGACACAACGAACATTTGGCATACCTGGATGTAAGGTCATCTATTCGTACGCAGAAAGGCCAGTCTATACAACAGCGGAGAGATTCTTTGGGGCCTGATGGTAAGTACCTGGCCTTGTCCATGCGGTGACTACGCTGATGAGCATTTCAGCGATCCGTGTTGCTCAAGTGCACGTCGTATTCAAGCTTCTGGATCACCTTGGCCTTTACCCGCATCCGCTGGCGTTCGTCAAATGATTCACGTCGCTCCGTCGCCGCGATCCGATTTCTGGCCACTTTATTGTCACCTGTTCGACGCGACCACTGGCACAATGTGTCGGTGATCAGCGTTGATCACATCGTGCGCCCTTGTCATCTCCAAGCCCAGTGCGGAAGGAAAATCAGTTCAGATTGGTCGTCTCATAACGTACTGGAGATGGCGAGCGCCTTCCATATCACAACTCGTACATTGACTTGGATGTTTGTGGCCCTAAGTGATTGGCTTTTCTGTTGCTCCAATGACAATCCAGCGCCCGTGCCTTGTTAAGCAATTGATAATGCAAGGACAACAATGTAGACTATCTAGACTCTCGATTACATATAGTGTGAACCTGGGCTATAACAACTATGGAGAGCTATTGGGACAACACTGGCAGCAATAGTGGCAGCCGAGAGCTATCTGTCACACAGTGACGGCTTGATAGCACTGTATATCATATGCTGGATGCAATATATTACGATCGAGCCTCCAATAGGCTCGGTATCTTAGTGGCTATGCAAAATGTTTTTCCTGATTGACTTCCGCGCTGTTACCTGATTGGTAAGTCGCGTCGTGCCCATATGCCTGCACTGATTACAGCACGCGGAGGCTTCACCCATGGTCTTCGTCATCGCGCCAATGCTCCCCCAGCATCCTAAACTCGAAGGTAAGTTTATTTACCCTTCTGACTCGCTTTTTAGGTCTCCGAGTTGACCACAACGCGATAACGCGTTTAAGGTAGGCGTTCTCGACTTCTTGCATTCGATTGACGTTTATAGGTGCGATTTTGATTCGACCGCGTCGACGCCTGGGTCTAACGATACCATAGGCACGGTTCGGGTCGTATCCGGGTGGTTGCGTCGCGTGTGCGTGCGCCAGGTGAGTCGTTTCGACTCGTTGCGCTTTGCTGACGCTTATTCACTCGATCTTGAGCCTTCCCCGTCGCCGTCGACGCCTGGCGTGTCCGTATGGACGGTCCGCGTGTCGGATGGGTGGCCTTAACGACACTGGTAAAGTCGTTTCGTTGTGATCTTGGGTTGCAGCGTGTATACTGACTCTCTGCAGCTAGCAGCGCTGCCTCGACTCGCAATGAGTCGGTGTCGCCGCCGCTAGTCGTGCCGTTCACGCCGCCATCGTCTCCGTTGTCTCCATCGCCAACCACATCGCCAGCCCTTTCGCCCTCGACGCTTGGCGCAAACGCCTCGACTCTCTCCACACACGCGCTCTCGACTCGTCCAAAGACGATCCGTCCATTCGCGGTGCCCAACATCTCAACTGGCGCGTTGCACGGTACGTACACTTCTCCTCCACCTATGCTAACCTTTCTCCATCGTCCAAGAAGCTCGGGCATCGCGATTTCGCGCCCATTAGGTGAGTTCTTCGTTTTTGAGTCGTTTCGATGCTTTCTGATGTCCTCTGGCGCGTTTACAGCCGTCTTCGCGTCAATTCCAACGCATGACGCATGCGTGCGTCTACTCGAGGCGTTCGTGCGGTTTCCGCAGCCATTTGGGTCCCCTGGAGTCCGTCTTGCGGCTCCACTAGGTGAGTCGGGCGGTTTCTTTCGCTTTCGTGGTATGCTGACGATTTCCGTCGCGTTTTCAGGCTTTATCGCGTCCGTCCGGCTCCCAAGGCCATCCGTCGTGTCTACAACGCGTTTCGCACCTCCAGCATCCACGTCCGTCCCTGCACCCTCGCTATTGCTTATTCCAGCCGTTTCAGCTCCGTTCGACGCGTTCAGGGCGTCCGTCTGGGCCCTCGATCCATCCGTCTCAACCGTCGACCCATCCGTCTGGCTATTCGAGCCATCCGCTCCTTGTCCAAGGCCATTCGCGTCACCTGCACGCCAACTCGTGCACCCAAGGTGTACGCGCGGTACTTTTTGGGCTCTCCGACACAATCGATATGGTAACGAGCATGTCCGACTCGTTCGGGACATCCCCAGGCTCGATTCTACAGCCTGGATCACCGTCCTCTTCGTCAACGCACGCTCCCTCCCTCGTACCTCTTTCGCAGCCCTCCGACTCGACTTCTGGGGTGTCCTTGGTCACTCTCCACTCGCTTGGACTATCCACGCGCTCAACAACTGCGTTCGACGCGTTTGCGTCGCCATTCCAGTCGCTCGCCTTGCCGCTCGCACATACTAACCACTCCCCCTCGAGCGGCAGTCCGTGTGTACGTTGCCGTTTGCATTTTCGTTGCGCTGACGGCTTTCTTCGCAGTAAAATGTTGTTTGTTGGGGCTGCGACTCGCTGTCGCGCTCCATTTCGTCGCCCTCGTCGAGTCTATGGACTCTCTCCGCCAGTTCTCCACCCAGCGCAGCCTTTCCCTCGACGTCCGCGATTGTCTTGGTGCCCTCATCGACTCTATAGGCCTCCACTGCCGGTTCTCTGCCCAGCGTGGTCCCCTCGTCGACATCCGCATCCGTTTCGCGTGGTTTGGCCATTCCGACCATTCCGTCCGTGCGTTCTGCCGTCACGACACTCGCCGCCACCTCCCACTCACACTCGCTTGGCTTGGCTTCAATTGGTAGCCTCGGTGTCACCTGCGGTGAGTCCTGTGGTTCGTTTTGCGTTTCGTGCGGTACGCTTTCGAGTAGGGCAACTGTCGTCTCTGTGCACTTAGCGCTAGTGCCCTTCACCGAAGCCTCAGCTTTCGTGCGTGGGTCTTTGCGTCCGACATTTCCGTCGTCGACGTCTTCAGTGCCTCGAGTGAGGTCTTTGGTGGGTGGGTCTTCCCCATCTGCGCCAGTGGCTGCATTCTCGCTCGTAGGACTCTCCGCTGACAGATAACGTTTGTCATCATTTGTGCAGGTTGCGAGTTTCTTCGCGCGGGGGTCCGCAATGGGTTCGTGGTCGCGGAAACGTTTCGCGAGGTATTTGAAAGGATGTAGATAGAGATAGGGATAGCGTATCGTGGAGTACTTCGTGCAATAGAGCATCACACCCTTCCCAGTCGTTTGTTCCGTCATCCGATGCGCCAGCTAATACATCTAGCCAACCTTTCGTGGCTGCGTGCTCGAGTAACTTCTCATGGTAAAATTTCCAATTTTGTCCACGAGTTCGAGTGTGGGAATTTTGACCATTTCACTTGATTTACCTGTGGGTTCCTTTTCTCCTAGTATTCCTTTCCTCCTGGCTAGGCAGAGCCAGGGCTCATAACCTATAGAAAGGTGGTGGTCTGCACAGGGAAGGTCTAGCCTAAAGGAAGGGAGAAGGAAGAGCTGTAGGATAACCTCAGTATGCTGGCAAGCTACTGAGGGACTATGGTAATAGACTCTACTGTACACCTCAGGCACTACATTTCGGTAGCAATAGCGGTCTAGTAGATAAGGTTCTTTTACTGTAAAGAAGTGGTCTTAGAGACCAACCATCCCCACCAGAATTTAGGCGGCTGATTACACATTTGTTCATTTTATCTGCATGACTTTGGCATTACCTCAATACCCCTCTGTTGCACCTCTTCAGACTCTCCGGAGAGGCTCATCGGACCCTCACAGCACTTCTTGTGGTATTACATAAATGGTAAGAGCCTATCAATACTCCCAAAACATGTCTGCATTTGGACATTCCTTTAGTTGCAATATTCCCACCTTTATTCTGGGAATTTCCTACCCTCCTGTGGCTAGTTCCTCCCCCATACATGCTGTATATTGTAGATTTATGCATAATGTCAGTATGTAGGACCATAAATGAATACTTAGTTGAGTGCCAAAGAGGCTCTGACCAGCTGGAAGCACTGTGTCATGCTCTTGTCCTCCTGGCATACCATCCTGGGAGGCTCTCCTTACACATGCTGGTACTCCAGATGGTATTGGTATTATTAGAAGTGTATACTTCAAGGTAGAGGAACTGGGGAAGTAAAACGACATATGAAGGCCATGGGAAAATGTCTGAAAAAAGCGCAGAGACTTTCAAAACATACAAAAAATGAAATAGCACATTACACACACTGCCTGGTGGTCTGTTGATGGTGTTACATATGTTTTAACAAAAATAGAGACTAGTTTCATATAAAATACTATTTGCTATGACCACCAAAACTACAAAGCATGAAAACTTGCACAGTTGAGTTGCAAGGGCAGTGTTTCACTGCTGCACTATGTAGGACTTTTGGTTTAATTTTTGTGCCCAGAGGCTCTGACATGTTGGGTAACCATAACATTATTCATACAAGCCCTAATGGCCATGAGAGCCTCTGTACTACCCTCACCAGATCACCAGATGGTGTGTGTGCTGTGTTATTTTATGTTTTTCATATGTTTTAGTTTCAGTAGGATGTTTATATTCGGTGTGATTGGTTGTTGAGATTGGACCAGTTACCCGATTTGGCAAGTTTTATTGTGTGTCTCTTTAGCCTCAACTGTAGTGTGACCTTTTGCTGACAAACATGTGGCCTGCGGCCTGGGCCAATGCCCACGATGACCACACTCCTTACATGGCTACATAACAATGACAGTGATCTACCATCACAATAATCACCCACATGTTCTGGGATCTGTCAACAACAACCATGGTAGTACTGCTGTGATTGATGGCAGTCTCCGGTCAGCTGCAGTGTCATGATCTAGATATTAAGTATTTGTTGTATTTAGTATATATCTACAAGCATTACATACACCCCTCTGATGGACCTTGCCAAGAGGCTCACTATAAATGGATTGGGGGGCACTCTATCTACATCAGAAATTGAGTGAAACCATTGCGGAGGGAAGGGGTCTCTGAGACCTATTCATTTGTGCAAAGAAACGGGGTCTTGAGACCATGGGAACCTCCAAAAAGTGGTGCCAAGGGTGCTACTGTATGTAGTGTGATGAAAGCTTATGTAAGTAGGTAAACATACCATAACAAATCTGTTTATACTCCAACACAAACGCTCATCAAAATCACACAAAAGGTGATTGCTGTTTCTCCCACAACTTTGTGGTAAGGCTACATGTACATTGAACGGAGTCAATTTGCCAGTCAGAGGTGTGCTGAGATCAACTATGCAGTGTTCAATTGCTTGTGCTTGGGAATGATAGTTGATGAAGGCATACTATGTGGGTGTCATGGAAAGCTGTTCTCTGGTAACTGATTTTATTTCTACTTGCAGTAACCACATTGAAGATCTTGGTCAGAGCTGTGATTGGTAGCACACCAGTGGCCAGCCTTGCAGTGCTATGGCTTTTGTGCATGTTATTTTCACAAGAACATAGATGGGTGCATATTGCAATTTGATGGTGTTCAAGGGGTTATTACTGACATCCTCCTGAGGATCGAGAACAATATCCACTATGTGTCCACATGCACTGTTGGCAACATTGAGATCCATGGAGATGTTGAACATCACCATGACTTCCATGCCAATGGCAATTGCCACTTTGTCAGCAAGTCCTGCATGTTCATGTCAATTTCTCCCCACCCAGTTTTCAGTTTAGCCACTACCATGAACTTCTCTTCCAAGGTTAGTCTTCAGCCTTGAATGGTGTTGAATGCAGGTCATTTGATGTGTGTCATGCCTTATGCATTGCAGCACACTTTGACACTCATAGAATTCCATTTCATTTGTACTGCTTGTCTCAGTGTAATCAAAAGTACTTCACTCCAGGGTGGAGAGCTGAAATCAGTGGAAGGACTGTCTTTGTGAGTGAGTACAAGTTTGTGGAGCATACTGAGGTGTGCCTCTGTGCAGTTACCATGGACCTCAACCTCTACATGCTGCTCTGCCATAAGCACCATCCCTTATATACCGGTTGTCATGGGTGTAACAGTTTTAATGCCCTGCACAAGTATGAAGAGTGTGGTTTTTGTTACATTGATTGTGCCAAGGTACATCAATTCAACTTCTCATTCAAGAATTTGTCACATACACTAACAGATGGACACAGCATGTGGGTGGACCTTAAAACACTGCCTCATGTCTCAGTCTTCTCCACAGACATTTTTGTGTGATATGGATATCTAGATATTTCTTGGATATTGGGAGGGATGGTGTGCGAGATGGAGGATTCCTCAACTTATCTCTGTAATTGAAGACACTTTATGAGTCCTCCAGTGGGCTGCTTTGTTTACTTACACTGACTTGTTCATAAAGAACTATGCTTGCCAGGCCTAGATTCCTAGGGGGCAAGAATGGACTGTATCAAATGGGTGGATGTGGTTGGGATGTCGTGTCATACTAATCATGTTAAACAAGGTGGTGGCTGTCTCCAATGGCACTGTTCTGGTTTAATCACCTTGTTCCAAACAAGGTCACTGGAGCTGGAAAAGTGTCATGGTTTTTTGAACCTGCTCTCCAGTTCAAATGTGTAGCATCCTCATGTACAAAAAGTATTCCATTTGATACAATAGTCTCCTATGGCCTTTTGGCATCACATCTTAGCATGCCTGCCATTTGCTTGCAGCAGTATACATATAAATATAGAATCTTTTCCTTTTCTCTCTCATGTACAAAAAGTCCAGCATATTGAAACACTGACAAGCAAATTGTGCAACTACTCTAAGCTGCAACTATTACCAACAAAGCTGTTCCATTGTTTCTGTGTTTGGTGATCTATGTTTCATGGTGCAAATGTTCACAGGGGTGGTGGGTAGTATTAAGATGCCATCCCTACTGTGACTTCAGGATAATGCGACATATGTGTTGAATGGCATCAATTCCCCCAAAGGAGGAGTTGCAGATCTACAATGCAGTGGTTTATTGTTTGTGTGCTTGAGAATGATAATCGATAATCTGTGAAGACATATGCAGGAGTGATTGGGAGTTGTTGTCGTGTGATGGTGATTTTCTAGCCACTAGTTGTCACCACACCAAACATTTTCATGAGGGGGGTAATAGTTAGAATGCTACTTTCCAGACCCTTAAGTGACTCATTGGAACAAGGTGTTTGCCATCATTGACGGCCCTCTAGTGCATTATGGAAAGCAAGGAAAGCATCACGCTCTGTTTTGGACAAGATTCTCAGCTTCTGGCACACTGTGTTGGGCAATGGGCATACTAAAAGATCTATACAGGTGCGGGAAGCTCAGTCACGTGCATACAGCGACAAATGTCTGAGATGGGGGCTCTACAGTATGAGTCTATATAGTACGAGCTACTAGAACAAAGTGTGAGAGCATCAACAAGACATGGATGTTGGATCCGCATCATACAGTGCTAAGGCTAGCCTTGGCAGCAGTTTTTTGGTGTTCCCATGGTCTTCAGATATAGTTTTTGTGTACTTAATTATGTACCTAATAGATGCCTTCTTCAGGGGGAGGTTCCTGCCAATTCCAGAAATGATTGAATGCCCCTAATGGCAGTTTATTGGGCCTGATCAACATTGTGGGGAAGGTGCACAGAGGGTGTTACATCCCTCACCAATCCCTTGCACCAGTCTCTCAGGTCTATTGGGTGAGATTGGCAGCATCAGAGGAGGGCTCATTGAGGGTTTCACATCACTCCTAGGAGGTCCCCTCGAGCCTTTTTAGTGGGATAAAATCTGTATATATTCTTCTATTTATCTATACAATCTGACTAATTTATCATTGTCCCTCTTTGTCATCTGTTGCCATGGCAATGCTGGCTGCTGTGCCATCATCATTGCCATCCCATTGGATGTTTGTTGCTGTGGAGGCTCCAACTGCTACATTGTCATTATCATTGTCCCACTGGCTCCACCAGTTGTTGCTGATATTGTTTGTTGTGGCAGCACTAGTAGCTGCCCAGTGGCGTCAATACCGTGCTGCTTGCTACATGGTTGTGGTCATGGCTGTTGTCAACTTCATACCACTGACTGTGTGATGGTGGTTGTGGTTGTGGCGGCTGTTGTTATCCATACAATGGTGGGTGCAGGCCAGACTGGAATGGTGGGCCTGTTGACATTGATATTGACATGCTGGGGTAGTGGCTGTTGTTGTTCACACAGTACTGGTCGTGATAATCACGATGGTGGGTCTTTCCATGATCCAGTTAATCAGATGGTCAAAATATTAAAAATAAAATAAACCTTGTCTTGACAAAGGAGGCACTCACTGTGAGTTGACAGTGACTGGCTGGGGATAGTCAGCATATGCAGAGAATGAGCAATTGTGAGATTGCTCACCTGTAATACTTGCACCATCCGCCAAGTCCCCAGAGCATCTGTACAGCACTGTTAGTAACTGTCAACATCAGCACAGAGAACTCGAAGCCAAATCTACAAAGACTAAATCAATTAAGCTCAAGAAGTTGAAACAACATACCACAGATATGCACAACCACTTGTAAACCATCTGAGGAACATTCCTGTTAGGTCTAAGGCCCAGGTGTTGATGTGGACTGTTGAAATGTGAGCTACAATCGTCAGTTGAATACCAAAGATTGGGATCAATTACCTGGGCAAAAGCAACATGCTACAAGGAACACAATTGGAATATTGAAAAACCTTGTTGATGAGACTTGGAAGCTGGGGAAGCACTGGAGATGCTGTAGGGGGTGAGTCCCTTGAAGGCATGAAAATGAGTATCTGCCCAAGGAGACCTGGTCTGGCTTGACTAGGGGAGCTAAGAAGAATAGAGCACAGGAGCACACTCAGAGGTTCTGGGAGTTGAGAGCAGAGTAGGGGTGAGGAGCACAGCAAAAATGCACAGGGAGTGCATGACTAGGGAGCAGGAAGGTTGTCTGGAGCATGTAGACATGTGCTAGGGAGAACTGGGAGTAGCAGGAACCACCGGAAATCGTTGGAGAACTGAATAGGGTCATCTAGGGTCATCAGAAAACAAAGAGAGAGCGGCAGGACACAAGAGAAACAATAGGGAACAGCGGAAATGACAGGACTCTCATTTAGACACTCAGATGGGGGCAGAAAAGAAACTTCTTATTTTGTGAAGACTAGGGCTATATACTGAAGCCTAATCTAGGGGGAAGGGTGTAAGTGACCCAAAGAGAAGGAGAGAGGATGACAGTGCTAAGAGGGAACATAATACTAATGTAATGACAGCTGTCAGGGATGCTAAAGCAAGGGGAAGGGCTCAGGGACACAAAGGCAGAAGCTAAAGTGACAGGGAGAGAAGCAGAGAGCAAACCCTATGTAGCATGACCCTATGCAGTGCAACCTGATGCGATGTGACCCTATGGAGCGAGACCCTATGCAGGAGAGTGTCCTGACCTGGTGCAGCATGACCCAATGCAATGCGACCTGATGTGATGTGACCCTATGAAGTGAGACCCTAGCAGGGAGAGTGACACGACGCAATGCGATGTGACCCTATGCAGTGAGACCCTACACAGGAGAGTGACCTGACCTGATGCAGCGTGACCCGATGCGATGTAGTAGTGCGACTCGATGCTACTCTGAGTGACTGAGATGCTCAGGAAGGGATAGGGATGAGCTACACATGCAGGACCTTCGCAGGACCCTATTGGGTGTACCAAGCTGTGCATCGGAGAGCTCTCATGCGGGATTGGTGAGGATGGCTGTGCTGAGTAGTCCAAACTAGTCCAAACAGACCCAGAGCTATTCCAGGTGATCGTGACACTCACAGAAAGAGGTAGGGAATAACTACTCATGCAAGACCTTCGCAGGACCCTATTAGGTGTACCAAGCTGCGCATTGGAGAGCTCTCATGCAGGTTGGGTGCAGGTGGCTGTGCTGAGTAGTGCAAATGAGTTCGAGCGAACACTGATCAGTATATGCACACCTAGAGACGCATGCATCTCTACAATGCATCAGTCATCATGGAGGAACAATCACGAGTTAGCGATCAACAAAGAGAACAGACCAGCATGACATGACTTACATACCAAATTGGGCAGCCTGGCCACAGCCAATCACAAACTGAATAAACATCCTACTGAAACTGAAACATAGCTGAACCATCAAGAATTGGGTGTTCACCTATAGTAAGAGTCAGAAATATTTCATTGCTCATCCCCCTGTTGGATACCATTAGCATAACACCCCAATGCCTGTTAATATGTGCTAGATAGGTAGTGTGTAAAGTTAAATCATACTTTGCTATGCAGCTTCCCTTGCACTTTACTGCAATCCACATGGACTGGAGACCTTATATGTAAATACTCCATTTCGAGGCACAACTCATTTACTTCATGTAGCTAGCTGATCCTATGCACCTCAATTTCTAGTAAAAGCATACATGTAAATACTAGTATAGTATGTGGACTCGTATGTCATCCCTGCAGATCACTATCAGGGATTGTTGCCATTGCACTGTTCCCTCATTGTCTCGCCATTGCACCATCGACCACTGGCCATTGTTGTCATCAGTCATTGCCATCTTGTTGTCACATCACTGCTACTGCCATCAGGTGTGCATCCTTCCCCCTTATTGTCGTCATTGTCATTGACAACATTGTGCCACTGTCACACACCAAACAGGTTTGGTACAGTGAACATGGAAGATAATGTCAATATCAAATGATCCTAATGTGAAGGATGAGCACAACAGAGCCTCATCATAGCCATCTATTGCACAAGAAGACTATCCTGATGCAAGAGATGACTGCCAACGTCTAGCAGTCATCACTTGCACAAGAACCACCAAGAAGCAGAAGAAACTGAAGGAATATTTTCCATTATGGTATGAGAAAGGAATGCAATCTACTGCAGTCCAACTCCCATACCAGAATGAGCAAAGAAGCTGAAGAATTGATGGAGAAACAAAGGAAAGAAGAGAAGAAACAATGTTAGTGCTTAAA
>Ga0307516_10006462_pt1 | contig 13723 bp, 11 predicted proteins | sample 19_EM_MG_FD_203310 | JGI IMG/M metagenome (GOLD analysis project Ga0307516, IMG submission 203310) | Populus trichocarpa ectomycorrhiza microbial communities from riparian zone in the Pacific Northwest, United States - 19_EM | ecosystem: Host-associated > Plants > Roots > Unclassified | place... | reverse complement strand
ATTTTAGGAGTCTTATCGGTCATTATCTACTCTATCCTCACAATCACAATCGAAAAATACACATTTATGGTCTTATCCGCCAACAATAATGAAGATGATAAGCTTAAATGTCATTTCATAGTTCATATTTTTCTTTATACATACGTTCAATATTTGCACTTGATCCCTCTAAGTACCTTATTCATATACATCTTTTGTTGTTAAGATTATAGTTCAATGATGAGATTAATCAATATAGTGTTATGTGAGTTGAATCAAGATTTATTTAGAGATGCTGATCATTTTTCCTCTCACCTTGGATTAGAACTTACTTAGTAGATCCTAATTTCTTTGAAAATGAACGTATATATTTTTACTAAAATCTACTTCTACTTTTAAACTTCGCAATCAAGTGTTATGTACAAAATAAAATAGCAAAGAGCATACTAACAAACAACCATGGCATATCAAAATATAAAAACAGTAATCTTAATAACAAAAGATGCAGATAAATTAGGATCTACTAGTTAAAATATAAAAACAAGAGTGCAAGAGAGAAGATATACACATTTTTCATAGTAACATTTTTTATGGTTAAAATTTGAAAATCTTTGTTTTCAGGTTTTTTTTTATGAAATTAAAAAGTTGTTTTTTTAGGAAAGTAATTTTATATATCCAATTAAACTTCACGATACCTCCGTTAACAGATAATATTTGAGATCCTTGGCTGGTTTGGTACATGTTGTACGTAACACTTGATTTCAAAGATGGAAGTAGAATTGATTAGCTTGCAATCAGTAAAAATATATATGTTCATTTTCAAAGAAATTAGGATCTACTAAATAAGTTCTAATCCAAGGTGAGAGGAAAAATGATCAGCATCTCTAAACAAATCTTGATTCAACTCACATAACACTATATTGATTAATCTCATCATTGAACTATAATCTTAATAACAAAAGATGTATATGAATAAAGTACTTAGAGGGATCAAGTGCAAATATTGAACGTATGTATAAAGAAAAATATGAACTATGAAATGACATTTAAGCTTACCATCTCCATTATTGTTGGCGGATAAGATCATAAATGTGTATTTTCCGATTGTGAGGATAGAGTAGATAATGACCGATAAGACTCCTAAAATATCATCAGGGTCTTGGATACCATTGGGAAAGGTGCTCGCCAGCACATACAAAGGAGACGTGCCTAAGTCACCAAACACGAATCTAATGCATTGGAATGCCAAGTGTAGAACGTCGAACCAATGTTTTCACTGCATAATAAACTTCAACTTTTAATTAATTATTCATTGTTGTATTTTTGTGTGTGTGTAGTTTAAGTTTATTGAACATTAAAAAAAAAACAAAGAAAAAAAAGTTCACAAAAACATGAGAAATCTCTAAATAAGACTGAATTCAAACCCAAACACACAAGAGACCATCAGAGGAGTTTAGAAATCGTGAGCTCTTATACGTACTAACTTAGACAAAAACAATACGAGAAAGATAATAAATACATACAATACAAATTTTTTTTGAATAGGACACTGCACAAAAACTCTAATTAAGTACAAAAGACATAACATAGTGGGCGATGCATCTTGAGTCACCAGTGCCTCTTTCGGTTACCTCTTCTTTAATTTCTGGGAGTTCTACAATATGATCTGTAGCTTTCTCCATTACCTATAATGAAAAAAGAGCATTTGAATAATCAACAGTAAAAAGCTTTAATATATTGCATATTTTGTATCCAAAGATGAGATGTTTTATTCATGTCAACAGTTTCTAATAACAACTAGAGATGTATAAATGTTTCATGCCTGGAAATTGAGTTAATGACTAGGGAGGAGAAAAAAGCATAAAATATTACATCTTTGATACAAAAAAATCCAAGTAAAAGCTGTAATTTTTCAAATCACGACGTATTGTGATTTTTTACGTGAAATTGGCAGGTTGGTATTTTGTTTTTTTAGGAAGTAGTGTTTTTATGATTAATGGGTTTAATTGGTTGGTAATTATGTCAATTACAGAGCTATTATGGTGATAATGGCACGGAATGTGTTCGCTTCTGGATTGTGGGGTTGTTTTATTTTTGAATCCAAATTATCAGAGTTAAAGTATGTCTCCTTATGCACAAGTAAAATTATAAGCAATTCAGAAAGATAAGCATGTTTAAGATCACTAGATTTTGCAAAGAAATTTAGGTTTTTCCCCACTTTTTCTACACACTCTTCTTTTTTCACCTTTCTTTCTTCTCTCCACTCTCGGCCTCTCTTCTATTTTTTTTCTTTTTAGTTGTGACCCTCCCCTAATTTCCTAAGGGCCGAAACTTTTTCTCTTTTTTTTTTCAACTCATGGCTCACTTTATTTTCACCTTTCCTCACATTCTCACCATGTTGTTCAGCTTGTTCTTCCATTTTGGTCGAATCTAAATGCTGCTCCTCATAGCTTTTCTTCAACTGAATTTGATTTTCATACACTTGCTTTGGTGTTAGTGGGCTAAGTGTATAAATTCTACCATCTTTCTCCAATGAATATTTGTTCTTAAACCCATCATACTTAGCTTTTTTATCAAATTGCCAAGGCCTTCCTAGTAACAGATGAGTAGCATGCATAGGCACAACATCATATAACACTTCATCCTTATACTTGCTTACTGAAAAAGAAATCATCACATGTTTATTCACCCTAACAACACCATATTCATTCAACCATTGAAGCTGATAAAGCCTCTCATGCTTTATGGTATTCAATCCTAACTTTTTAACCAAAGTAACACTAGCAATATTAGTACAACTACCATTATCAATGATCATACTACATACCTTATCGTCGATTAGGTATCTAGTATGGAAGATGTTCTCCCTTTGTTGCTCCACATCATCCTCCTTAGTCTGAACACTGAGCGACCTTCTAATCACCAAAACTTTATCACCAAAAGCATGCTTTAAATCACTAGCATTCTTAATTGGTGGCATGTCATCACAATCAGACTCCTCACTAGTGGGACATAATCTCCACATCATCCCTTAGAACCATAACTCGATGATTTCCACACTCTGATGCATAATGTCTCAATCCCTGACACTTGAAACACTTTATATTATGATTATGCTTTGGTTGGACTTCTCCCTTAAGTTTTTTATCACTAGCCGAAATCTGTTTCTTCATGGATGTAGGTTCGACAACCTTAGAAGTCACCAAAGGCTTCGATGGTGCACTACCCTCTCTCCTATAATTCAACTTCTAACCCGAAGAAGACTCTAAATAAGCTCCATATCGTGTACTACATTTTCTTTTCAATTCTCCACAACATTAGCTATGTCTCTATTCAAGTCATTCAAAAACCTACATATAATAACTTCCTCATCTTCATTAACACTAGCTCTAATCATAGTCACCTCTAATTCTTCTAATACTCCACACTTTTACTACCATGTGTAATCATTTGTAAACTATTAAACGACTCCCTATAATAGTGTTTAGGAACATACCTCTTCTTCATTATTGTCTTCAACTCCTTCCACGTGTTAACTGGTCTTTCTCTATTTCTTCTTCTTTCTACCACTAATCTCTCCCGCCAAACCATGGCATAATCAGTAAACTCCACTACAAATAACTTAACCTTCTTTTCTTCAGAGTACCTATCGATGTCAAAAATTATCTCTATCTTTTTTTCCCAATCTAAGTAAGCTTCTGGATCAGTTTTTCCCTTAAAGACTGAGATTTTTAACTTAATACTACATCACCCAATTCATCAAAATCCCCTCTATACTCAAAATTCCTATGTGGCCGAATATGTCCCCTCATTGGTTGATTCTCATACCTCTCTCCCCTATTGTACGAAATCCACTACCACAGTTAAGATCATCCTCGACTTCATCTGGAGAGTTTCCAGTAACACTCTCCTCCTTCCTAGCTTCTCTATCATTTTTACTACATCCCCCATCAGACCTAGTCTCCAATTGTAACATCCCCCATTTCGAGATAAAAACAACAATCTCATATCAACCGAAAAATAGAGTAATTTTTTTTTCTATATATATTCACGGTCTTCGTATTAAAGTCTACCGAAATTTCGACGGGGTCTTCCCTATACCAGAAGGTCCCAAGTTATCGACATGTAACTTGTTTACACTTCTAATAACTCGCATCTCTTAACTCCATCCCGACCCAATCATCCTGCGTCTCAATCCCACAAATATTATCACACATATCAACCACAATATTTATGATATACATTATATAACAAAATATCATTATAGATGGATAAAAATATAAATACATATACATGAAATATGGTTATATGAACTACAGAGTTAAGTTAATTTAATCAAGTTTAAACATTAATTATATAAATTAAGTTATACAAACATTTTCATGTTTAAAAAATACAAGGGTATACTCCCTAAAACCTAGATTACAAGAAGGGAACATAAGGTAGGATTTACTCCTGTCGTGCATGCAATGGTCCTGAAACAAAATACATATTATTGAAACATGAATATCACAATAAATATAACAACACGATCTAACAATTTAAAAATGGTAACATGCATTCATATTTTGTTCACTTCTCCCTTCTGGTTTTCATTAGAATCTCATCATTGTTCAACTATTAATAACCGTTTCTTCTCCCATTATCAACCTCCATTCCAGATTTTATAAGATCAATCATGATTATTTCTGCTTAACACATTACCGATACCAATTTCACTGGTATCATCATCATCACCTCGTAGGAGTCGATGCAAGGTGATCCCCTTACCTGGGATCCTAACATACACTAAATGTATGCTAGCCAATCCATGATGATCCTCTTATCCGAGATCCTAACATACACTAAATGTATGCTAGCCAATCATAGTTGATCCCCTTGCCCGGGATCCTAACATACACTAAATGTATGTTATTCAATACATGGTTGATCCCTTTACCCGGGATCCTAACATACATTAAATGTATGGTAGTCCAAATGTGACGATCCCCTTACCTGGGATCCTAATATATATTAAATGTATGCTAGCCAATACATGGTTGATCCCCTTACTCGGGATCCTAACATACACTAAATGTATGTTAGTTCACGCCTCAAATCACACTTCTCATATTTTCTTTGTCAGGGATAATTTCATCACTTGGCAATTCACACAACAACCTTTCACCTTGAATACACATACATTCAGTAATTCACATTTCACATTGGTAATTTATTAAATCATGGAATTTAACTAGAAAGTATAGGTGCAATCCACCTACCTGCAATAGAAGCTCTACTCGTGCTCCCCAACTGCTGCTGTTGCACCACATCTGTGGTCACTCCTGCAAATCACAGGTTTATCTCATAAATTTTCTTCACTTAAGGATATGTTTTATAGTAACCATATCAATAGCGCCAATAAGTCTTTCTTTCAGTCATTTCTTAATATTTTATGTTTCTCATTACACCTATTAATATTGTCGTTCTTCGTCCAACCAGAGTTATCATTCCTTTCTTTATATTTGAATTGTTTCTGTTTAAATCTCGAATTGTTACTGTCTAGACATTGAACTGTTACTGTTCGACCTCTCCTCAGATTTTTAACTATATCTAAAGTTATAGAACTCTGTTTCAAGCGAGATTGGTCTTCTTAGAAAGCTAAGACATGAGGCTACAAGTTCTATGCAGGAAGGAGAACCCAGTTTTGCCTCCAAGACAATCTAAATTGCTCATCAACAAACATTTGGATTGTTACTATCTAGACATTGAACTGTTAGATAGTAACTATTATTGTCCAACCATTACTGTCTAGACATTGAACTGTTACTGTCCAACTGTTACTGTCTAGATATTGAATTGTTACCGTCCAACCTCTCCTTAGACTTTTAACTATATCTAGAGTTATAGAACTCCATTTCAAGCGAGATTGGTCTCGCTGGAAAGCTAAGACACGAGGCTACAAGTTCTCTGAAGGAAGGAGAACTCAGTTTTGCCTCTAAGATAGTCAAAATTGCTCATCAACGAACTAGACCTACTACCCTACAGGGTCTGTCATGACCCAGTCTCGGTTGGTGACCCATAGTTGGAGTTATATAACTCCAAATTGAGCAAGACCAATTTCCTTAGTTAGTCAACATCCAAAACTACAACGAAATTGAAATTCGCTGCCGAAATTGAGTTGTCTGTAACGAATTACCATTCGCTGTCGAATTGTGTGTTCTACAGCAAAATTATGATTCACTGCCGAAGTTGTATTGTCTGCAGCAAATTTGTGACTTGCTGCTGGAATTGAGTTGTCTGCAGCGAATTAGCATTTGCTGCCAAAAACGTGTTGGCTGCAGCAAAGTAGCATTCACTACCAAAATTATGGCGCCAACAACGAAACAGTTTTGGCTGCCAAATTGCGCAGCCTGCAGCGAACCAGTTTTCGTTGCCGAACTGTTCGACCTGCAGCGAGTCAGTTTTCTCTGCCGATTTCTACAATAGGCCTCCCGGGCAGAAATGACTCAAATGCTTGCAACAATCTCATTGTGAACATATGAATTCTTGAAATAAGTATGGTGATGAATGGGATTTAAGAATGCAAATATACTGAATTGTGGCATTGATGTCTTAGGTGATGCTGCCGAGATCAGACCATCGTCAGGACAGGGACAAATCGCAGGTGGAACAGGTAGGTGTTTTACACCTTCTTCTCGTATGATGTTTATGTTTTGAAATGATACTTATGATGATATATTATTGAATCCTTGAAGAATGATGAAACAACAATGAAGTGTCTACTTGAATTCTTGATGATTGTCAAAACGACTATGAAATGTTGATCAAGTTTTTGATAAATATTGAGATGATGATGAAAATGTTAATGTTCTGAAATGACCTGTTTGAGGTGGATATATTATGACGTTGCAATGAATATTAAACTGACTATGAGATGTTGATTTGGCTATTATGAATTTGGGCTGCTGACGAATGGTTGTATGAGTATTACGAAAGATCTATTGTTGTATTTATTGAATGTAATTATGACGAATGGTTGTATGAGTATTACAAAGGATCTACTGTTGTATTTTATTGAATGTAATTGTGATGAATAGTTGTATAAGTATTACGGAGGATCTACTGTTGTATTTTATTGAATGTAATTGTGATGAATGATTGCATGAGTATTACGACGGATCTACCATTGTATTATACTGAATGTTAATTATCATGAATGGTTGTATGAGTATTACGAGGGATCTATTATTGTATTATATTGATCATTAACTGGCATGAATGGTTGGATGAGTAATACAAAGGGTGTACTGTTGTGTTATACTGAATGATAACTGTTATGGAATGTTTGTTTGTATTACAAAGGATTTGTTATCGTGTTTACTGAATGTTAAACTATTATGTGACGTCTGTACGAGTATCACGAAGGGTCTACTATTATGTTACAGTGAATGTCAAATTGTTATGAATCGTTTGAATGAGCAATTCAAAGGATATTACCATGTTATAGTGATCTCATAAACCGTCTCTGGAACATTTAATTGCTTAATTATTAGCTTCGGCTAATGTCATCCGAATGGATGACCAGGAAAAATGTTTTATTAGCTTCGGCTAATGGCATCCTAAGTGGATGACTGGGATAAATGATGATTAGCTTCGGCTAATGGCATCTGAATAGATGACCGAACAATTGATTGATTAGCTTCGGCTAATGACATCCTAAATGGATGACCGAGATAAATGTTGATTAGCTTCGGCGAATGGCATTCGAGAGGGATGCCCAGGAAAATTAATTGATTAGCTTGGGTTAATGGCATCTGAGAGGGATGACCAGGAAAATTAATTGATTAGCTTCGGCTAATGGCATCCCAAGTGGATGACCGAGATAAATGATGATTAGCTTTGGTTAATAGCATCCGAATGGATGACCGGGACATATGTTTGATTAGCTTCGGCTAATGGCATCCGAGATGGATGACCGGGATAAATGTTGATTAGCTTTGGTTAATGGCATCCTAAATGGGTGACCGGGGTAAATGATGATTAGCTTCGACTAATAGCATCCGAGATGGATGACCGAGTTGTGATTGTTGATCAGTTTCGGCTAATGGCATCCTAAGTGGATGACCGGGATAAATATTGATTAGCTTCGGCTAATGGCATCCTAAGTGGATGACCGGGATAAATATTGATTAGCTTCGGCTAATGGCATCCTAAATGGATGACCGTGATAAATGATGATTAGCCTCGGCTAATGGCATTCGAGATGGATGACCGGGTTGTGATTGTTGATTAGTTTTGGCTAATGGCATCCTAAGTTGATGACCGAGATAAATGATGATTAGCTTCGGCTAATGGCATCCGAGATGGATGATCGAGTTGTGATTGTTGATCAGTTTCGGCTAATGGCATTCTAAGTGGATGATTGGGATAAATGTTGATTAGCTTCAGCTATGGATGATCGGGATAAATGATGATTTGCTTCAACTAATGGCATCCAAGATGGATGACCGAGTTGTGATTGTTGATCAGTTTCGGCTAATGGCATTCGAGATGGATGACTGAGTTGTGATTGTTGATCAGTTTCGACTAATAACATCCTAAGTGGATGATCAGGATAAATATTGATTAGCTTCGGCTAATGGCATCCGAGATGGATGACAGGGACAATTAATTGATTAGCTTCAGCTAATGGCATCTTAAGTGGATGACCGGGAAAATGATGATTAGCTTCGGCTAATGACATTCGAATGGATGACCAGAACAATTGATTGATTAACTTTGACTAAAGGCATCCTAAGAGGATGACCGGGATAAATGATGATTAGCTTCGGCTAATGGAATCCTAAACGGATGACCGAGATAAATGATGATTAGTTTCGGCTAATGGCATCCGAGATGGATGACCGGGACAAATGTTTGATCAACTTTGGCTAATGTCATCAGAAACGGATGACCGGGTTGTGATTGATGATTAGCTTCGGCTAATGACATCCATGATGGATGACCGAGTTGCGTTTGATGATTTGCTTTTGCTAATGGCATCCGTGGTGGATGGCTGAATTGATTATAAAAAAAAAATTAGCTTTGGTTAATGGTATCTATAGGAATGACGGGGGTTGATCCGTGGTGGATGGCTAAATTGATTATAAAAAAAAATAGCTTTGGTTAATGGTATCTATAGGAATGACGGGGGTTGATTTCGTGATTAGTTGTTTTTAATGGCATCTGAGACGGATGGCCGAATTTAAATGTTGCAATTAGCTACGACTATAAGTATCCAAGGTGGATGACTGGGTTAAGGCGAAGTATTTAACCCCGATCGATGTTAAACTTCGGCCCCACAACCTCATGGAGAGTTTGGGGTATGTGAGTGAGAAAAGTACAATTAACGAAATAATAAGAGATGTACAATGTATATAAGAAGGAATCTTCCCATTCTAAGTTAATAACAAAAAGCAACGACAATGTACTTTCTAGATGTTTATTATTATGTTAGATTATTTACAATTATTGTATCCATGTTGTTTTGTAACAGTGACATCACACAATCAAGGTGCATAGGAAAGCCCGTTCCACAGGTTCACATATTTTGAAAAGTGCTATGTAAGGACTTGTAATGGAAATTGTAATAGAGCACGGATGAGGATGTGCGAAGATGCAGACACGATGCTATGAATACATTTATGTGGTATTTCCTTTTATAAGGATGTTATGTTGTGAAATCACATGAGGATCGTATGAAAGAAAGTACTAGTTGTATAAGATTGTCGATTATAAACTCGTGTTGATAACGAGATTGGAACATGAATGCAAACACACAGGTATGTCAATATGACGTAATGTAAATGTATGAATATGAAAATATAATGTTATGGACATGTGTACTGGGTATCTGTTGTATGAAAATGTTGTTTTAGGAGAACTATATCCCTATGATGCCATGATAAGGAAGGAACATAATTACTAATTTACAAAATGTCATTGTGAGAAGTATCAAAAAAAAAATCCATCGATTGTGGCCTTGAAAAAGCTGGGTCGTTACAATACTGGACCGCTGCAGAGGCTAGACTCGATGGAACTTAGGAGTGAGTCTTGGAAATTGTGGAATCTAGCATCTCGAAGGACAGCTAGAATGGAGGTGTTTAAGCCTTCTTTTGTAAAGGGTTTTATCCCAACTTGGACAAGGCCAACATGGATGTATTTGTAATTTCTGGCTAAGTGTTTTTGTAGGGATTTTTAGGAGAGGAATTGGATAGTCTCAAAAGGTTTTGTAACCTAAATATCTCTTTCCTCAGTTTTAATCGTAAAATCTGTTTCGAAAATGTCATATTTAGATTTTTGATAAATCTGTGATTGGAAAATCTTTGAAATTTTTCAATAATCAATATTTTTTGTAAAATCTTCAATTGTTATTTCTTCACTTTGTACAATTCTTTTATTCGCAGAGGTTTCAGATGTAGAAAAAGTTGAAATAGAAGTAGATTTATAAAAAACAAAATCCATAGTTTGAAAAGATAGTTTAGAAAATAGGTTGCAAATTATATGGTTCACTACCCTATACACTTACTCGCTTAACAAGACTTACACCATTCAGTAGCATTCACCTATTAACTAAGGCGCTATCTTCTCACTTGGGTTTCTGTAAATTAAATCATTATTTCTACCCAGATCTCAACAGGCTCTGATATCTATTAATATTTATTGTTAATTTTTTTACAATAAAGTGACATTGTGGGGACATCAAAGCTAATATATAAGTATAACAATGTTCATATTTTAGTCACACATGAACTTTTTATTTTAATGTTTGATACTAACATGTTTTATATTTGTTATCTTGTTCACTTTTAATACTTTGCTTGTTAAATGGTTAATCTAGATTTATGTTGTATAACACTTGGTACAACAAATACTTAACACTTTCATAGCCCAATCGTATGGTATAACCGACACCTGTGCTATGAAAGGAACTTGATTTGTTGTTAACATAAGTTATAATCACGAATACCTGATAACATTTACAAGTATTAGCATTATTCGAATAAGATAACTAATGCAATTATGTTAACAATTTATAATCCGATTGGAACCTCTTTTGTGTGTGGTTTCTAGTTGTGTAATAAAAAGAGTTTATACTATACTTGTTTGAAATACCATTAGTGGATCCTCTAACATTGACAATTATTTTATCATTGTTTAAATCCTCCCATTAATCTTACATCTTAAAGTTCTCTTCAACTTATTATTATTATTATAATTATTATTATTATATAGTTATCCTCCTTGTGGTTCGACCTCGGTCTTGTCGGGTTATTTATTACTTCGATACTCCAACACTTGGGAGAAGACATCAACTTTTTGGTTGTGTCAAGTTTTTGGCACCGTTGCCAGGGAGGTAGATTCTTGTATAAATTATAGTATTTGTTTTATTTTCTCTTTTCTCTTTTCTCTTTTCTTGTATCTAACTTTGTTTCTTTTGTTTTGTTTCCTTTTATTTTGTTTTCTTCTTCCTTTTATTCTCTTCCTACATGTGCATGAGAGTTTGGTCACGTACATTTGGTCACGTACATTAAGTGGTAGACTTTGTAGGGTATCCTCATCATTTTCAGAAAATATGGCCGAAGAAGACAACCAGTCACTTCGTAATGAGAATAATGAGAATAACCGTATTAGAACACTTAGATACCACATGAATCCAACAAGAACAAGTTCACCCTCATGCATAGTTTTTCCTCCTGATGCATCTCATTTCAATTTTAAGCTAGATATTATTCAACTTTTACCTTCTTTTCATGGCTTAGATTTAGAAAATCCATACTTGCATTTAAGGAAATTTGAGGAGGTCTGTAACACCTATAATAACTTAAATTGTAGCATGAACACCATCAGATTAAAGCCTTTTCCTTTTTCATTAAAAAATAAAGCTAAAGCATGACTATAAAATTTGAGACCAGGATCCATTCGTGCTTGGGATGAAATGCAACAACAATTTTTAAAGAAGTTTTTTCCATCTCACAGAACAAACTCTTTCAAAAAACAAATCACCACTTTCACTCAAAAACTAGGAGCAACATTTTACCAATGTTGGGACAGGTATCGAGACTTGCTTAATACTTGCCCTCATCATGGTTTTGAAATATGAAGATTGGTTCCACATTTTTATGAAGGGTTAACACCTAGAGATAGACAAATGGTTGAATTGATGTGCAATGGAACTTTTGAAGATAAAGACCCTAATAAAGCAATAGAGTACCTAGACTTGCTAGCTGAAAATGCTTAAAATTGGGACATTATAGGCACTTATGAGGCATCGGGTTAAACTCAACCTCATACATCTAGTGGAGGAATGTACAACCTTAGGGAAGATTATAACCTCCAAGCTAAATTTACATTTTTAGCTAGAAAATTCGAAGCACTAGAATTGAAAAAGAGTGGTAAATTAAAATCTATTCAAGACATTATGTGTCAAATCTGTGAAACCAATGAACACTCAACCAATGACTGTCCAACTTTGCCTTCTTTTAGAGAATGTCTCCATGAACAAGCTCATGCTTTAAACAGTTTCCAAATGCCCAATCATAACCCATACTCGCAAACATACAACCCTGATTGGAGAAATCACCCAAATTTCAGTTGGAAGAGTGATAACAATAATGCACAAACTTCACAACCACCGTTTCAAGCACACTATAATTTCCAAAATTCTCATGGATATACACCTCCTTATACTCCCCCTCCTAGAAAAAATCTTGAGGAAACATTGCATGCATTCATTGAAAAGCAAGAGGAAATCAACACTCAAAATGCTCAAACTATGGCAGATTTGAAAGATACTCCTGCAAAATTCACATCTGCTCTTAATTTTCAAGAGAAAGGTAAGTTTCCATCTCAACCACAACAAAATCTCAAGGGGCAATACAATACAAATGCAAGTAGTTCTGGAAGCCAACATATTGATTAAGTCAAATCAATCATCACTCTTCGCAGTGGTAAGGTTATTGAAAAACTCACTCTTGAACCTTGTGAGAAAGATGATGAGTCAATCTCTGAGGGTAAGGAAGGGGTTGAATCTGAACATTGCAAAGAAAGACTGATTCTCCGCCAGCACTTCCATTTCCTCATGCCATGACCAAACAAAGGAAAGTCAATCACAACTCTGAAATCTTTGAAACTTTCAAACAGGTAAGGATCAATATACCTTTATTGGATGCTATTAAACAAGTTTTGTTCCTTCTTATGCTAAATTTCTGAAAGATCTATGCACTGTGAAGAGAAAACTGAATGTGAAAAAGAAAGCCTTTTTAGCCGAACAAGTAAGTACCATTCTTCAGAACAATAATGCTTTGAAATATAAAGACCCTGGTTGTCCTATAATTGAAAGAGCTTTACTTGATCTTCGAGCTAGTGTGAATTTACTTCTATATTCAGTTTTTCAAAGTCTCAATCTAGGTGAGTTGAAACCAACTTTTGTAACTCTTTTACTTGCCGATAGATCTGTTATTACAAACTTTGAAAATGCACAAAAATGCATTAGGATGGACCATAGCTGATATAAAAGGAATTAGTCCTTTGATTTGCACACACAGAATTTATTTGTAGGAAATGCTAAACCCTCTAGAAAAATACAACGAAGGGTTAATCCTAATATGAAAGAAGTAGTGAAAAATAAAGTCATTAAGCTTCTAGATAATGGAATCATTTATCCTATTTCTGACAGCAAATGGGTAAGTCCTACCCAAGTTGTACCCAAGAAGTCTGGAGT
>Ga0307516_10006461_pt1 | contig 13723 bp, 13 predicted proteins | sample 19_EM_MG_FD_203310 | JGI IMG/M metagenome (GOLD analysis project Ga0307516, IMG submission 203310) | Populus trichocarpa ectomycorrhiza microbial communities from riparian zone in the Pacific Northwest, United States - 19_EM | ecosystem: Host-associated > Plants > Roots > Unclassified | place... | reverse complement strand
CAGCGTTGCTCGAGCTCGGGATTGGGCTCGAAGCGCGCGATGTCGACTCCGTTACCGATGATCGGGCAAGCGCGACCGAAGGCGCGGGCGACGTCGCGCTGGCTCACTTTGCTGACGCAAGCAACGGCCGTGGCTTCGACGATCGAGCGCCGCTGACAATCTTGCAGATACGGGCTCTCGAAGTGCTCTAGGTGGTGCAGCGTACGCACCAGCGGGGCGCCCCGCAGCTCGGCACGACTCGCCAAAAGGCCGCTCGCGACCAGGCAATCTTCGGCGTGGTAGAGCTCGTGGCGCGGCCGCAAGCGCGCGATTCCGGCGGCAATTTCACGCACACGCTGGGCGATGAGCGCATCGGGATCGGCAGGCGCCTTTTCAGCCGGTAGGTACACGACGCGGCAGGCAAGCTCGCGATAGAGCAGGTCGCCCGCCTTGGAAAGCGCGTAGAGCGTCACGTCATGGTTGCGAGCCGTGAGCGCCTCCGCCAAATACGCTGCGTGCACCACGCTGCCGCGCGGCTTGGTCGAATACGTGAACAAACCAATCGAGGTCATGGCACTAGCCTCCGAAGCCCGTGAGTGGGCGTTCTCCCAAATCCAAGTAGACGGCTTCTTCGCCCGCGTAGCGCAGCGCCAAATGCGCGGACCCCGTGATACTGCCCACCGCCGCGCAGGTCACGCCCACGGCGTCGAAGCGGGCGCACACCTGGCGCACGGCACTGTCGTCGACGGCAAGCACGTAGCCGAAGCTCGGGAACGCCGTCAGCCAACGCAGCGGCTCGACCTCAGCCGGCGCCGGCACACGCTCCAGATCGAGCACCGCACCGACACCCGAGGTCTCCAGCAACATGGCGAGCGAGCCGCACGTGCCCGCCATGCTGATGTCTTTGCCAGCGCCGACCAGACCTGCCTCGGCCAGCTCTGGCAAGACGGCCAGGCTCGAGCGTAGCTGCGTGGCGGAAGCGGTGGTGGCCGCGTTGAAAGCCCCGCCGCTGCCGCGAAAACTGCCGCGCAGATCAACCGCCATCAGCACGGTTTGGCCTGGTTTTGCGGCGTGACTCGAGATCAGCCGCCGCGCGCGACCGACCACCGCTACGGCGAGCAGGGTCGGGCCACTGACGCGCGCCGTGTGTCCGCCCACCACCGGCACGCCGAACAGCTCGCTGGCCGCGAGCATGCCTTCGAGCAGCCGCTCGTTTTCGCCCGCACCCATGAACAGCACGTCGACAACCGCCCACGGCCGGCCGCCCATGGCCGCAATGTCGCTCAGATTGACCATCACTGAGCAGAAGCCGGCAAACCACGGATCTGCGGCGACCAGCTCCGGGCGGATGCCCTCGGCGGCGAACAGCGTGTAGCCGTCGTCGCTCGGTAGCGCGGCTGTATCGTCGCCGTTCAAGATGGCCTCGGGCGACGGAAACCAGGCACTCTTGCTGGCACCGCCAAACACGCGCGACGGCAGTTGAACGTCGCGCTTCATGCCAAGCTCCGCGCGACCGCGCAGCTGTTCAGTGAGGACCGCCAAGGAAAGATCGCCGAGCTTCACGCGACCCTCGCCATGATGATGCGCTCGGCGCGCGCCGGATAAGCTGCTAGCTCGGCCTGCATCAGCTGATGGGGTCGGCCGAGCACGTCGATCGCGCGCAGCACTCGAAAGTGGTGTCGCTCGAAATAGCGCACGTTCGCCGCCTGCACCGTCGCCAAAAACCGCTCACAGCCCTGCGCGTGCGCTGTCGAGACCGCGGTTGCGATCAGCGCGCTGCCAATCGCACCAAAACGCCGGAATTCGCGGCGAACTCCGAGCCGACCGCCGAACCAGGTGCCCGGCTCAGTCGGGTAAATTCGCACCACGCCGACGACGCGGTCACTCATGCCTGCAATCTGGCTCTCGGCGACGATCGGCAGCGCGTGCGCGTCGTGCTCGTCGAGGTCCGAGCCCGCAAACAGGCCCTGTTCTTCGGCGAAGATCGCGCGCCGCAGCTCGCGATAGCCGAGCAGCTGCCACGGCTCGCTAGCGACCTGCGCCACGACCTCGGCGCCCAAGCTGGGCCGGACCGGGCGCCCCCAAGGATTGATCACGTCAAGCACGCGGCACCTCCCGCGCCTTGAGCGTCGAGCAGGCGCCGCAGCGACCGCAACCAGCCTTGATCTCGCTGCTGCGCAGCCCATGGCGCGCCAAGATCGCCGCCACGCCGTCGAGCGTGTCGCGCAAGAAGAACGGCTCCGGCGGTGGCTCGTCTTCGAGCGCCGTGCCGGCGATGGGCACGAACGGCACGACGAACGGATACACGCCAAGGCCCACCAGCCGCTCGCACATGTCCAAAATCTCTTCGCGACTGTCACCGAGCCCCGCCAAAATGTAGGTCGACACCTGACCGCGGCCGAACACGCGCACGGCGCTCGCAAACGCTTCGAGGTAGACGCTGACCGGCACCTCCGCCTTCCCCGGCATGATGCGCTGGCGCACGCGCTCCGTCACAGCCTCCAAATGCAGCCCCAGACTATCGACCCCCGCGCCGCGCAGCCGCTCGAACCAGCCAAAATCAGCCGGCGGCTCGCACTGCGCCTGCAGCGGCAAGCCCGAAGCCGCTTTGATGGCCCGCGCGCAGTCGGCCAGCACTTGCGCGCCGCGATCGGGCGTGCGCGGCGTGCCAGTCGTGAGCACCACGTGCTTCACGCCGTCGAGCCGCGCCGCAGCGCTGGCGACCTCGGCCAACTGCTCCGGCGTCTTTTCGGGAATGGTCGACTTGGCCGCCAACGACTGGCCGATGGCGCAAAATTGGCACGCGGTCGCGCGGTTGCCGTAGCGCATGCAGGTTTGCAGCACGGTCGTGGCCAGCACGTCGGCGGCGTGCAAGGTAGCGATCTTCCAATACGGCACGCCGTCGGCCGTCGACAAGCCATAGAAGCGCGGCTGGCGCGGGAACGTGATGTCCGCGATCGGCTCGCCGGCGCGAAACAGCGTCGCCGCTCCGCCCCCAGGCCGCACCTGAGCCGAATAGGGCGAGAGTGCGGAGGCGTGATTCAAGATCGGCACCATGACGGTCTGGTGCTCGAGCGTGATGGCCTTGTGGTCCGAGGGACCCGCGCCGCCGCTGCGGCTGAGCCCAGGTCCGTTCGGGTCGACCCAGCGCACTCCGAAAGCCTGCAGCTCGGAGAGCAGCTCAGGAGAGCGCAGGAACCTTCGCGTCTTCGTCGTGAACGTGGTTGCTATCGGGAGCGAGCGATTCATGGGCTATCCGAGGTTCGGGTAAAGGCTGAGATTTGTGCCGCAAATGCGGCTGTGGCGAGCGATCGATGAGCACGGACAACAGCTCGGGGCGACTGTAGTGACCGACGCTGTCCATCATGCGTTTGCGCTTGGCGATGAGCGCAAGATCCAAGTCGGCGATCACCATGCCCTCGCCGTCGGTCAGTGGCGGAGCGAGCAAGGTACCTTCCGGTGAGACGATGGCGGTGAAGCAGCCGCCGCGCAGCGCCTTGTCGAGCTTCGTCTCGCCCGCGATCTGCACCACCTGCTGCTCGCTTAGGTAGCCGGTAGCGTTGACGACGAAGCAGCCCGACTCGAGCGCATGGTGGCGAATCGTGACCTCGATTTGCTCGCGAAAAATGTCACCAACCAGCGACCCTGGAAACATGGCAACGTGAATTTCTTCGTGGTCGGCCATCAGCGCATAGCGAGCGAGCGGGTTGTAGTGCTCCCAACAGGCCAGCGAACCGACGCGACCCACGCGCGTGTCGACCGCTACCAGCCCCGAGCCGTCACCCTGGCCCCAAATCATGCGCTCGTGGTAGGTCGGCGTGATTTTGCGGCGCGCTTGGACCAGGCGCCCGTCGGCATCGAACAAGAGCTGCGTGTTGTAGAGCGTGCCGTGGTCGCGCTCGTTCACCCCAATACTGACGACGGCGCCCGCCTTGCGCGCAGCTTCGGCGATCGCCTGGGTGGTCGGCCCCGGCACGGTCACGGCTTGCTCGAGCAGCAGCAAGTGCTCGGCGCCGATCACGGCCGGCGCCTTGATGAACGAAAAATACGGGTAGTAGGGCACCACCGTCTCGGGAAAGACCACCAGCTCCGCGCCCTGCGCCGCCGCTTCGGCAATCTTGTCGCACACCTTGCCGGTCGTGCCTTCACGACTGAACAGCACGGGGCTCAGCTGCACGGCGGCGGCGCGTACCTTGCGCGACATGCCTAGACCGTCCAGGTGTGGAGCATGAAGGCATCGTCTTTGCGATGCAGCAGAATCAAGTCGAGCACGTCGAGTGGGCTTATCGGCTTGATGCCTTCGATCAGCGCTTTTTCGCCGTGGCCGTACAGCGCTTGGAGCGCGAAGCGACAGGCGTACACCTTGCCGCCCTCGGCCATGAACTTCATGATCTGGCCGTTGAAGTTGAGGTGACCCGGAAAGGCCTCGTCACCCAGCTTGGGAAAGCCGCGCTGCACGCCCAGCGTGACGCCCGGGCCGTACAGCAGCACCGACGTTTCGAAGCCCTTGCGCTGAAGCCGTACGGCTTGCAGCAGGTTCACGAGGCCGATCGAGCCTTCGAAGGCGACGGTGTGGAAGGTGACCAGCGCCTTTTCGCCAGGCTTCGCCTTCACGTCTTCGAAGACCTTCTCTTCGTAGTCGACCAGAAAATCGCCGGGCTTGTTCATCGGTGCTTCGACTTTGGGCATATTTCGTTCTCCGAGTTGCTGCTCGCAGCGAGCGAAACTGCGTCGCTGGCGAGTGCGCGGGGACACTTTGCGAGGGCCATGCCAGGTCCGCGCGCGCCGCCAAAATCGCGGAACCTCGCCTGCAGCGCGGCATCGGTCACGGCGCGGAAACACGCAACAAGCTGCGAGTCGCAACTCTTCGCGACTTCGCGCGTGAATCCTGCGAGCCGACGCGCCTGGCGAGTTTCAGCGCGGTTGCACCGACGTCAGCGCGGCCGCTCAAGGCCCAGTTGCTTCATGCGATAGGCCAGAGTGCTCGGGCTTAAGCCCAGCAGCTTGGCGGCGCCCCGAGCGCCGGCGATGCGGTAGTCACACCGCCGCAAGGCATTGAGCAGGTTCCGTCGCTCCAAATCACGAAACACGGGTTCGCTCATCACGTCGCCCGCTTCCGGTTCCGCGCGCTCGACGGCAGGCGGCGGCTGACTGGCCCGACCGAGCACCAGCCCGAGCCCCGCCTGCACGCGATTGCTGAGCACCACGGCCCGCTCGATGATATTCTGTAGCTCGCGCACGTTGCCCGGAAAGTCGTAGCTCAACAGCGCCTGCTCGTCGTCCGGCGAGAGCGCGCGCTCGGGCAGGTGCAAGCGATCGGCAGTCGTGCGCAAAAAGCGCCGCGCCATCGGCAAAATGTCCGCGTGCCGTTGCCGCAGCGGCGGCACCTCGACCGGCAGCACGTTCAGGCGATAGAACAAATCGCGTCGAAATCTGCCCTTTTCGACCTCGATCTCGAGCGGGCGATTGGTGGCCGCGATCACCCGCACATCGACCTCGCGCGTGCGGTCGTCGCCCACGGCCTCGAACGTCCGTTCTTGCAGCACGCGCAGCAGCTTGCCCTGCAGCTCGAGCGGGATTTCGCCGACCTCGTCGAGAAACAGCGAACCTCCGTCGGCGAGCAAGAACCGGCCTTGGCGATCGCGGGCGGCGCCGCTAAAAGCGCCACGCACGTGGCCGAAAAATTCACTCTCGAACAGCTCGCGTGGCACGCTGGCGCAATTGACTTTGACCAGCGGGCCGTCGCGCCTTCCGCTCAAGTCATGCACCGCGGCGGCGATCAGCTCCTTGCCCACGCCGCTCTCGCCCAAAATGAGCACCGACGAATCGGCGCGCGCCACGGCGTGCACCTGTTGCAGCACCCGCTTCATCTCCGGACTTTCGGCGATGATGTCTCCGTGCTGCAGCGCGCTCCTCACGGCTTCGCGCAAATAGTCACGCTCGCGCTCTGCGTTCTCTTTGAGCAGCGCGATCTCTTCGAAGGCTCGCGCGTTGGCAATGGCCACGGCGGCGTGATCGGCGAACACGCGCAGCCAATCCAAGTCCGATTTTTCGAGGCGTTTGCGGCTAAAAAACGCGACCACACCGAGCACTTGCCCCTTGAAGCACAGTGGCTGGCCCGCAAAACTCTGAATCCCTTCAGCTTCGGCCCAAGCCGGCTGCACCAGCCAATCGCGCGGCCCACGCTGCAAGAGCAGCGGCTGATTGTTGGATGCGATGTAGCCGACCTTGCCGTACGAGAGCAGGATCTTCTGGTGCGCGCCGTCGGTGCGGTTCCAGCGTTTGCCCGGATCCACGGCCGACGCTCCGATGCTCGCCTTCAGCTCCAAATAGGGCGGCTCGTGCTCGGTCTCACGCAAGAGCCACACGCGAGCGAGCGCCACGCCGTCCCACATGCCAAGCCCCTGCACCATTTGGGTGAGCACGGAGTCCGGGTCGCGCGCTTGCGCGACGGACAGCGCGAGCGACTGAAGCGCGTCGAGCTGCATCGGACAGCAGCCTGACCTCCGCGTGCCACGGCCGGGTATCCGAGATGTTTCCGGATCCCGAAAGCTTGTGACTTTGCCGCGCGGCCTCGCTCGGCTTGGGTGGGCGCCGCGCCGCCACGACCACGCGCGTCAGCGCGGCGAACCGTCTCAACTCTCCAAAAGCGCTGCGATTTTCTGCGCGGTGTTCCAATTGCGCGCCGTGCCCGACGCGCCCAGCTTCTTTTCGATCAGCGCGGCGGTCAGCTTCGATTCGCCGATGCCGTCCGGATAGACCAGGTACAGCTGCTGCCCGCCGAGCTTCACCTGCTCGCGCCCTGGAATGACCTTGGCCAGCTCTGCCACGGCGCTCTTTTCGACCTTCGTCTTGAGCGGCATCAGCAGCAGGTGGCTCGGATCGCTCTTGGCTTCTTTCGGAAATGGATTTTCGTCGAGCGCCGCACGCCACTCCGCCGCTGACCTGACCACCACCGGCGTCTTCAACCCCAGCTCTTCGGCCAACGCCGCCTCGAGCAGCTTCTCGAGCGCCGCCGGCGTCTTCGCCTTGGCCTCGAACACTAGATTACCGCTTTGCACCACGGTCTTGACCCCCAACAGCCCCGAGCCTTCCGCGAGCGCCTTCAGATCAGCCATCGAGATCTTGTTGTGCGGACCAAGATTCACGGCGCGGAGCAAGGCGACGAACGCGGGCATGGGCGAGAGTCTAGCTGACGCCCTGGCTGCCGCCCGCCGCCGGGCCGCAGGTTTTGGGGGCTCTGCTACCGCGGTTCGCGTAGCGCCTCCGTGCGCGCCCGTGCAAGAGGCCGCATCTTCGACATAGGATTGCGTCGATGCAGCCGAGGACTCGCCGCCACGCCCTTTGGCTGGGCCTGCTGCTGAGCTGCGGGGCCCGTGGCGCCTTCGCAGAAACACCGGGCAATCTCCAGGTGGCGCTCGAATATCGGGTCGATCCGGCCCTCCGCTCTTGTCCGACATTGCAAGAGCTGAGCGACAGCGTCGCGAAGCAGCTTGGCTACCAGCCCTTCGACGACAGCGCCCCGCAGCGCTTGAGCGTGAAAATCGTACGCCCCCTGGACCACGTCGAGGCGCGTATTCAATGGCTCGGCGGGCAAGCCGGAAATTCCGGTGAACGGCGGCTGCAGTCGGCCAGCGGCGATTGCACTGAGCTAGCGCAAAGCCTTTCGTTTGCCGTAGCCGTGCAGATCCAGCTGCATGCGTCGGAAGCTAGTGCTCCCGCTGCCGCCAAACCGGCGGACGCCGGGCAGCCACAGCCGACGACTCCGGCGGCAAGCCAAGTGACGCGCGGCGCTCCAGCTTCCGCCGTCGCTGACCGTCCGCTCCTGGCAAGGAGGCGCCGTCGCGCGGTACTGGTGGGCGTCGGTGGACTTACGACCTACGGCCTGGCGCCTGGTGTGAATTTAGGCGGCCGCCTTTTTGGGGCCATCACTGAAGATTGGTGGGAGCTCGCGCTCGGCGTCCACGCCGTCATGCCCGGCCGGTTCCAGCAGCACGATGGCACGGGATTTTCGGCGCATCAGCTCGGGCTAGCGCTGGCGCCGTGCGTGCGCTTCTCGGCGCTCGGCGCTTGTGCGGTTGGCTCGCTGGGCATTCTTCGCGTGCGCGGTGAAGGTGTCGATCGAGTCGGTACTCCCTCTTCCGTGGTGGGCAGCGCCGGCGCGCGAGCGCAGTTGTTCTGGCCAGAGCTCGAGCGCATGGGCGTGCTCGTCGAGGGCGAGGCGCTCGTGGTGCTCACGCCCCGCGACGTGCTCTTGAACGGGGCCCGCGTCTGGTCGACTGCTCCGGTCGTCGTTACCGTGGCTCTGGATTTTGCCGCGATCTTTCGATGACAAACTCGAGCAGCCTTCGACAATACCTTGCGTGGCGTTAGAGCAACTCGAGATCGCCACGCAGTCCGCGGCCTCTTCCCCCGCCGAAACAGACGGGTGTCTTCAGTTCTATCAACGCGAGCTTGATTACCTGATCGGCTCGCTACGACGGATTGGTGTCCCGTCTTCGGACCTCGAGGACGTGCTTCACGAGGTCTTCTTGGTGATGCTGGCCCGATGGGACGACTACGATCGCAAGCGCCCGGTACGCCCATGGCTCTTCGGTATCGCGTTTCGGGTGGCATCGTCTCATCGGCGCAGGACAGGACGCGAGGTACTGGGGGCCGACCACGACCTCGAGGACTGGCGTCGTGGCCCGGACGAAGACGCGGCGGCAAGCCAGGGGCGCGGCTTGTTGCTCAGAGCGCTCGCCCAAGTGCCACTCGAGCGACGCGCCGTACTCATCATGCGCGAGCTCGACGAGACCCCGATGCGCGAGATCGCGGAAGAGCTCTCGATTCCGCTGTTTACTGCCTATTCCCGACTGCGTAAGGCGCGGCGCGAGCTCGACGAAGCTCTCGCTCGCCTCCAGAAAGGAGCCGGCGGTGCCCGATAAGCAAGTGCATTCGCTTTCGCCACGAGCGCGCGAGCTCTTGGCGCGGGAACGCAACGTGCCCGAAGACGAAGCCCTCAAGGCCAGAGCCCTCGCTCGCGCCAGGCTGGCCCTGGACGCTGGCAGGGAGTCCAACATTGGCCTGAGAATCCAGGGTCAGTGGCCCCCGGCCGCGCGGTCACGCCAGCTGTGGCGAACGCTGCTAGTCATCGCCGCTGCCATCGGGGCTGCTGGCCTTGCCGCGGCTCAGCTCGACGCCTGGGTGACGCGAGACGCGCGCACCGACCCCGCGCCGGCCACGATTCCGCCCGCGCCGCTGAAGACGAGCGCCGTCCGCGCAGCGCCGCCCAGCGCCAGGCTAGCCGCAAGCCCTAGCGTTCCGGAGAGCTCGAGCGCGTCACACGCAGCCGCACCACCGGCAGATGGCACCCGTTCGGCGGCACGTCAGTTCACGAGCGAAGTACAACTATTGGAGCCGGCACGCACCAGCATCGCGCACCGCGACTATGCCGCGGCCCTCGTCTTGCTCGCGAAGCACCAGCGCGAGTTTCCAAACGGAGAGCTCGCTCAGGAACGTGAAGCGCTGCGTGTTCGGGCGCTGTGGGGCGAAGGCCAGCAGTCGGCCGCCAAAGCCGCGGCCAAAGCCTTTGGCAAAAGGTACCCACGTAGCGCGCTGCTCAGTTGGATGAAAAATGAAAGTGACGACGGGCCATGAAGCCAGTTGGCCCCTTGCCGGCGCTGCTGGTCATGGCAGCGCTGGGCACTACGGCCTGCAGCGGCCAGCTCGATGCCGGATACGACATTCCGCACGGCGCGCTACCGGTCGACGAGCGAAGCGCGACGATCGTCATGAACGAGGGCGCGCTCGACAACTGGCAGGGCGAATACGCCGCACTATTCGCCGCCAGCGGGCAGCTACGGATGGTGGGGCTGATCGTCAACGCGAGCTCCGCGTATCCTTCTCTCGAAGCCAACGTCGGCGGTTTTCGCCAGATGATCACGGCCGCGCGCGCTAGCGGCATGAAGCATCTGCCCGACGTCACCGCCAGCGTTGCACCGGCGCTGACGCGACCGCAAAACGACGTGATCGAAGAAACTGTTCCGAACCGCTCCGAAGGAGCGCGGCTCATTCTGCAGGCTGCAGCAGAATACGCCACGCCAGCGCACCCGTTGGCGCTCGCGACGGGTGGCGCCCTGACTGACATCGCCGACGCCTACTTGCTCGACCCGTCGCTGACCAAGCGTGCCGTCGTGGTGGCCTCATTGGGCCGAATTGCTGGCGCCGAAGTCTACACCGACAACCCCAACGGAGACCTGGACTCCTGGGCCACCTTCATCGTGGCCTCGCGCATGCGTTACGTCCAAGTCAACGGCTTCTACGACCAGCTGCAAGACATTCCAGACGCCCAGGTGGCCGAGCTACCCCAAAACCCCTTCGGCCAGTGGCTGGCGCAGAAGCGGGCCAGCATCTTGAATCTGCAGACAGCTTGCGATCAAGTGAGCGTGCTCTCCGTGGCTTTGCCCTACTTCGCGCTCGATGTGACGCACATGCGCGTCGACGCGGCAGATCCAGGCAAGCTCACGCCCGACTCGAGCGGCTCGATCTGGCATGTCGCACGAGCGGACATCGACCCGGCGCGCGCCGAGATTTGGGCCAAGCTGAACGACCCGAGCACATTCCGCTAGATAAATAGCTTTTGCCCGGATTACGGGCAGAGCGTCGACACTTCAAGGCAGCGACGAGAAGAACAGCGACAGGTCGTTCTTGAAGTATTGAACGCCGTTGAAGTAGTCGAGCGTTTGGCCGGTGGGGCCGATCTCGCACCAGACGACGGGGAACGCGGCGGGGCAGCCCGTGTACTCGAGGCAGGCGGGATAGTTGGGGTTCCACGGAGCGGTGGTGTCGCCCTGGCAGCCGTTTCTGGCGAGCACTTCGTCGCGGCTGGGCGCCAAACCTGGGCTGCCGAGGCGAACGTAGGTCGGGTCACTCGGCAGCAAGGGCCCGATCGGAGCGCCGATGTCGTTGGTGCGAGTGACGAAGAAGCTTGGCACGCGGCCCGAGCAGGCGGGGCGGGCGACGCGCAAGCCGCCGCCCAACGTGGCAACGCCGTGGAGCAGGCCGCCCGCTGCGCAGGCCAGGGTTTGAGCCTCCCACGCGCCGCTGGCGTAACCCGTCAGGGTAATCTGCCTGACATCCGCGCAGAATGTGGCCTGAACGTCGACCAGCACCGCGCGAAGGTAGGGCAGGTCGGGCGTGTCGGTGCGATTGCCGATTTTGGGCCCCCCGTCCGCCACGCAGCCGTCGATGTAGCTCAACACCACTTCGATGCTGTTATCGTGCGGATCGAAGATCGTGGGGCTCGGGGGCGATTTGGCAAAGGTCGCCGCGTCTTCGCCGCAACCGCCTGCGGAGACGTGGATGCGCAATCGGGTTTGGTAGTCGTAGTCCGGCGGAAGCCGCGCGGCGTAGGGACGATGGCTGAAGTCGTAGCTGCCAGCGCTCTGATAGAATGCGCCGCCCGGCAGGTACACCGGATCGAGCCCCGCCACGTCGACCACGCGCACCCATGGCGTGCCGAGCGGAGGGGCGTTCAGAAACGTGACGCCGCAGCCCGTCGTTTGTATCGCACCGCCTGCGCTGCCATTGCCTGACATGCTGACGGTAGAGCCAGCGAGCCCGCCACCCGCTTGCTGACCGCCCTCTCCCCCGAAGTGCCCCACGGCGCCGCTCGAGAACGTGCCGCTCGTCGCGGCCACGGCGCCGCTACCGCTCGAAGCAAAGGCGCCGCCCCCGGTCCCCTCGCCCGTAGCGCCTCCGCCCGCAGCGCTGCTACCTCCCGTAGCCCCTTTCTCGCTGCGGCCACCGCAGCCGACCAGCCCGGCCACGAGCAGCCCCGCCAACCACCCCGAAGCCATTCCTGGAGCTCCCATTCAAGCTACATGTCCAGGCAGCCGCAAATCGATCGCGCGTTGACGCGGCCTTAGGGATAGATCATCTGCGTGTAGCAGGTGCCGAGCGACTCGTAACAGAAGCTGTTGACGCAGCGCGCTCCGGCGTCGCACTGAGCGTCGATGGCGCAGCTGCGGGGACCGCACAGGCCTGGGCCTTTGAGACAGTCCGTTTCCGGTGGGCACTGCGCGTTGTCCTGGCAAGTGAGGGCCTCGCAGCGCTGCTCGGCGCTGCATTTCATGAGCGGTCCGCAATCCTGGTCCTGCGAACATTCGGGCACGCAGCTCCCCCGCACGCACAAGCCCTTGGGGCAATCATCGGCCGACGCGCAAACCGCGCATTTGCCGATGAGGCCGTTCGTGGCGTCCACTGCGCAGTACGGCTTCGCGGTCGGGCAATCCAGGTCGACGGTGCACTCCTGACACTGCTTGAAATACGGCGTGAGTGGAAACTGCACGACGCCGCACGCCGGCGCGCCCACTGGGCAATCGGTGCTACTCGCGCACTCCGTGCACCTGCCGTTGTCGCAGATGCTGGCGGTTTCGACACCAAGCATGGCGGCCGGGCAATCGCTGCTGTCCTGACACGGTTTCCCGTCGCCCAAGGGCGGCAGCGGCTGCGGTCCGCACCCGCACTGACCGCACCAGTCGATCGCGCCGCACCCATCTGCCGGCGCCCGCTGCCCCGGCGACAGGCACAGCGTCATGCCCGCCATCGGCGAGGTATTTTTCGGACAGTCGGCGACGGTGTGACAGCCACTCGGGCCCGCGCCGGCTCCCGCCGCACCGCCCGCCGCGCCACCAGCGCCAGTTCCTTCGTCCGCACCGCCCGCAGCGGCTCCGCTCATGTCCGGTGCGGAGCTGGTGCCACAACCCGCGAAAGCCAGCGCTAGCGCCAAGGAGACTGCCAAAGAGCACACGAAGCCTAAGCGCAGCATGCGTTCCGCCTAAGCAATCGGCGTGCCTGAGCGCACTGACACGGATCCGCGAGCTTGCGACCGGAGTTGTGCCAGCTCGTGGCACAATATCGAGCGCACTAATGACCTCGTCGAGCATGGGGGACTTGGGCCTCTCTTGGCCAGAGATGCGGAGCGACTACGCTGAGGGGCAACTGGGTACACCGCAGTCTCACGTTCAGCGCAGCGCGTCCGCGAGCAACCGTAGACGACGACAGGCAACGGCAAAGCGACGACGAAGGCTCTCAGCCTAGGTACCCGGGCAGGCGCAGTGAGCCTTGAGCTCGCCTATCCACGCTGTCATTCGTCGCCCTGGCCCCGGCGGGGCTCGATTCGCGGGTGGTGCCAGTGGCCGAGTGAGCAGCACGGCGGCGAGGACGTCCTCGAGCATGATTCGGGCACAGTCCCCTTCATCGCGTTGGCATTGCTAGCCGTCTCATCGCCTCGCGCATCGCGCGCGTCGCGCGCATCGCGCGCATCGCTCGAGGGCCCCAGCCGCGCTGATCCACGTCAGTGCTCAGGTGCGCACTGACGCGGGCGTCGCCCCACCGTTTCAGGTTGTTTGGTTACTGCTTGTCCATGGGAGGTTCGAGATTGCGATCTCGGCTGTTCGGCTTGACCTGCCCTGTCCCGCTGCTATTGGGTTGTCGCTCTCAGGGTGGCCCGGTGTGACCGAGGGCTGGCTGGCGTCGTGTCGCTGGCAACCGGAGTCGATCACGCGTGCGCCGCCCTCTCCAACGCCAATGTCATGTGCTGGGGCGACAACATCAACGGCGATCTCGGCGACGGAAGTTGCCCGAGCGGTCGTGACTGCCCGCGATCTGCCGTACCGGTTTTGGTTCATTTGCCCTAGCAGTTCGAAGATGACAGACTTGTCAACCAAATGCGCGCGTTTTGGAGCCCGAGCGCAGTGGC
>Ga0307516_10006460_pt1 | contig 13723 bp, 16 predicted proteins | sample 19_EM_MG_FD_203310 | JGI IMG/M metagenome (GOLD analysis project Ga0307516, IMG submission 203310) | Populus trichocarpa ectomycorrhiza microbial communities from riparian zone in the Pacific Northwest, United States - 19_EM | ecosystem: Host-associated > Plants > Roots > Unclassified | place... | reverse complement strand
CTTTCATTTGGTGCGAATGTTCTGTTTGGCGGTTGGAAAGATGGGAACCCCATGGGGGTGGTATGGCGTGGAGGAGTGCATGTAGTCTGAAGTACTGAAGCACAAGTGAATTAAATGGCATATTCTCTCCGACCCCCCCCCGACGTTTTCGAACAGAACCCTTCTCCCCCGCCACTGTTTTCGATAAAATCCTTCTCGAAACGCTCCCTGCGCCTCGGCCTACAGTCTCATTAGCTGGATAGCCGATTTGCTCGAGTTCCGTTTTCGACCCTCCACCATACCGATCCTCCCTCAGAGATCGCGGCCCGCGTAACTGCCCATCACCACCCCGGTCGCCACCTCCGAATATCTCTCTGGTTTCTTTTCTGTTTAAAAAGCTCCTGGTAGTGACGCTTACGCGTCTCAGACCAAAGCCTCCCCATGAGGAGAGCAATCCAGTCCCAGAACCACACCCTCAAGAGCCGAGATAACACTGTCTAGTTGCCACCACATGTTCGAAACCCAGCCACATTTACCCATCAAACGCGCCCGAGTGGAGAGCGATCCGGAGTCAGACAGTGACGAGATGGGATTCCAGCAGGCCGAGAATGTCAACGTGGCAGTGGCCGAGAATGTCACCGCGACGCAGGCACTTGGCGATACCGATCATATGCCGTGGTACCTCCAAGCCGAGTTACCGCCGCCACTCACACCGGAACATGCAGCCCTTCGTGCTGATTTTCAGATCATCACCGAAGTAGCCATGCAAAACCTCTACAACCGTATCACGACCGATATCAAGAAGTCTGTGGACGATACAAACGTGGCTCTCCAGAGGACCAACAACCAATTGCAGGGCCAAATCGTTTCGCTGGGTGCCCGTGTAACCCAGCTGCGGCAACAGCTCCTCACCTACCAACACCCTGCCCAACTTCCGATGAGCACACCAACGGTACCAGCGGCGATCCCAGTGAAGAAGGTCCTTAAGCTGAAACTCGCCAAGAAGAATGCTGCTGCAGACGTAGCCCTAAACACCACTGCTACCACCATGGACACCACTCTCTGAGCACCATCAACCAGTCCAGTCGCCCCGGCTGTCAACACCCATGGATGGGAAACCGTCCAAACTGCTGCCAGCAAGACGAAGTCTCCCACGCCACAACTCATAGCGACCAAATACCCACAGGCCGAAAGGGAGGTGACATGCCACTTCCAGAATGGCAACACCGTTGACACGAATGGTATACAGCACGAGAAAACCTATGCTAAACGGCTGGCCACTGCGGATGTGGCACTCCGTCGTGTTAACTCCGTTTTGGTGAACAACAAAGACGTTGCTGCTCCCCCATTCATCCGGGCACGAGTCACGATACGGGGCTCCATCATCTTCACTACAAGTAACTACCAAAACAATGTTGTGTACGAGCACTATACCACAATCATCACTGACGCTCTTTCCTATTATGCAGTGTGTGAGCAGGTGGAGATTGGCAAACGCTTTAGCCAGTTTTGCTACAGGGCGTCCCGACTCATCTCTCACTCTCCGAAATTTCTGACAGTAATGCCACAAACTACCCACAGCTCATCCAGTGTCAGACACCACGTTGGTTGACTACTGCCGAACGACGCGAACACAAAACGAATTCTACAATCGTGATGACACTTAGGGGAAGTGTCAAAAAGGCTAGCATCGGTCGCCAGAATCTCATTGTCTGCAACCGTGAATGTCAGCTGGATGACTATATCGCATACGGTCGGAGCACACAGTGCCACAACTGTCAGACTTACGGATACCTCGCTGCCCTCTGCCGAAACGGCTCCTGCTGTGCCGTTTGCGCTGGCCCGCACAACACTTGCGAGCACCCGTGTAACCTCCCGACCTGCAAGAAAGGTCCCACATGCATCCACCCTCCAATCCGTTGTGTGAACTGCAATGCACCACATAAGGCTAACAACCCAAACTGCCCCGAGCGAATCAAGCTTCGAAATTCCAACAAAGCTACTGGTGTAGCCATCCAGGGAGACACCCCCATGGCGGAAGTAGCCGATTAAATGGCCCTACTTGCATCCGTTGGGTCCGTGCAGCTGCTGAACTGCGCGCGAGGCCAAACAACGATGATTTCAGCCCTACAGGATTTTGCCCAGAAGCCCGAAAACCTCATCTGTCTACTTCAAGAACCGTGGTGCGATAGACACGGAAACCCACCCTCATTACCTGGTTTCGACACCTTTACCCCCTCACCGACTAAACCCAGGTGTGTGACATATGTACGTCACACACCTGGATTGACCGCTACCACAGTCTTTACCGCCTCTGACTCGTTTTTGGGGACCATGATCACTACGGTACACAACCAAAAATCATTCACCCTCTACAACTTTTACTCTCCAGGACGGCCAGAGCCACTGGCAGCAATCCTCCCAACACTCAAACTGCCAAACGATTGTCTACTTATGGGAGACTTTAATGCGCACCATCCGTGGTGGCAGGGACCTCTTCCACCGACTGCTCGAATCTCCTGTGGAAGCCAAACGATTGCAAATTGGCTTGAAGACAACAATTTTCACCTCCAGAATGAACCAGCAATCCCCACACACCACCCCAGAAATGGCGGACACCCCTCAACCATCGACTTGTGTCTTACTCCAGGGTCCACCACGCAATCCATCTTGTCCCTCGCTGTCGACCACGATACTACCTCAGACCACAGCGCTGTTACTGTCATCCTGTCACTCCCAACGCCTATTGCACCAACAGTTCCCCGCCGGTGTTGGCGTAGAGCTGACTGGGGAAAATTTGACTCGATTATCCAATCTGCCAATATGGATCTCTCGCAACTCCAAGCGATGGATGATACTCTCCAAGCAATTACCAACATCACACAACTCCTCCACCAAGCAGTCGACGAGGCCGTCCCACTGAGAGTACCAAGAAAAGCGGCTGCACCATGGTGGAACCACAGTCTTACGCTGGCCAAGAAGATTGTCAAACGTGCCGACCGACAAGCTAGACTCCAACCGACTGCTGAAAACCGCGAAGACAGTCAGTATAAGCGTTCCAAATGGTCAACAATGGTCCGTAACGCCAAAACTGCCTACCGAGTCCACCAACTTGAGACCGTGTCCACTCGAACGGTTTGGAGAACACTAAAGCACCAAAACACACATCATAAACCGGTCCCGCCGCTTGACGGACAATCCGACTTTCATGGGAAGTGTGATGTGCTGCGGAAAGCGCTTTTCCCTGACACAACACAATGAACGCCACTCCCCCCGAATCTCCTCACCTCTGAGAATGACCTACGCCACTTCGAGAGTGGTGTCACTGCATTTGAGACTCAGTTGGCCAGTACGCACCTGAAATATGGTACATCGGTCGGACCGGACAATATCAGCTACGGTTTCCTACGCCGGTTCCATGATGTGGCTCCCCATCTCCTCCCACACCTCTTTACAGCATGCCTGAGATATGCAGCACACCCACCGCCGGAATGGAAGACTGCAAATTGCGTCATTGTCCCCAAGCCTGGAAAGAAGTCATACTCCCACCCAAAATCCTACCGGCTGATCTCGCTGCAGTCCTGTTTCGGGAAGTTGTTGGAGTCAATTGTGGCAAAACGGCTATCTCACGCTGCGAGGATGTGTGGGGCGACCCACCCCTCACAGATGGGAGCCCAGCCGGAAAACTCTGCAGTGGATGCACTTCTCCGAACTATAACCCCCATTGCCAACTCCATCGGTAAGAAGAAGACTACCAATAAAAATCCTACACGGCCAGCAGTCCTCACACACGATATCGAGGGGGCATTCAACTAGGTACATCCGGAGACTCTACAAGAAATTATGCATCAACAACGGATGCCGGTGTACCTCACAAACTGGGTTGCTGCTTTCAACATGGCGCGGAAAATGGCGTTTGGTTTTGACCGGCAATCCGAACCACCACAGCAGTACCGTTGTGGCCTCCCACAAGGTTCACCAATCTCACCGATCCTTTTCCTCATTTACAGCAACGCCATGATGGAAAACCAGAACGATACGACAGATGCCATCAACACCTCCTACGTGGACGATGTGTGCATGGTACAGCTATCCCGTACAGTGCCCGAAGCCAACGCGTGGCTCGAGGAACGGACCGAACAGCACTTGGAGAATGGCAGTCACCTTGGGCTTACTTTTGCAACACCTAAGACCGAACTACTTTACTGTCTTCCGCTTACCAGTAAGGATAAAAACAAGAGTCTGACATCACACCCCCCGCTTCGAGTGCTTGGGGTCACCATGCTAGCCAAATGGCAAATCAAGTACCTGGGCGTTTTCATTGATGAATCGCTGACATTCAAGTACCAAGCTTCGATGGCAGCCGCGAGAGCAAGCAAAGTTCTCGGGAGCCTGAACTTTCTTCGACACCGATCGCGTGGCATCCCTGCCCGCATTGCACACCATCTTGCGATGACTGCAGTTCTTCCTGCCATGTTCTGGGCATCACCAGCATGGTGGACTGATACCTCCGGGGTTGCCGCCACACGTAAAGTGGTGTACAACACTGTGGCTCGATGGATTTCCGGACTTCCACTCAACACTAGGACGATGAACCTGACCACTCTAGCCCACCTACCACCTATGGAAGCATATCTTGACTACCTGTCATTGCGGTATGCTATCCGGTTGCACTTCCTTCCTACCCACCATGCCCTTGGACCTCCACGCGACCTGCCGGATACACGCACCAACCTCCTAGGGCTACACTGCCTTTACAATCTACGCAAACACCTCGTGCAAGGCAAACTAGAGGACCGTACAGCAACGTCGACAGCGCCTGGAGTGGCGAAAACCACATCTCCAAACCCCGACAAAACAACGCAACCCAGACAACTCCACCAAAAATGGCTACGAACACTCACTGAATCAACCATCGTCATTTACCCTGACGGCTCCAAACTGGAAAATGGGGACGTCGGGTGTGGTTGGACGATCCACTACTCCAGGAACCAGCAACTCCACCTTCTGAGTTATGGTTGCTGCCACCTTGGCAGGAGGGCCGAGGTGTACGATGCCGAACTCCACACGGTGCAAGAGGCCGTCACCAGTCTCCTTATTACAACAGCTTCACGCGCCCCAGTGTTCATCTGCATCGACAACCAGGCCGCTGCAGATGCTCTTCAATTCAACACATCCAACCATGAATATGCACGCCACACCCTCAATGTCATCAACAACCTCCAGCACCTGGGCTGGCACGTCTCTACTGTCTGGTGCCCTGCGCACTGTGGCATCCATGGCAATGAGAGGGCCGACTTTCTTGCCAAATCAGGGGCGTCTGGCACAGTCCCCTGCCGCTTCACGCACTCCACCAAAACATGGCTTCTGGCCCAAGCACGAAAGGAATTCCTGAAGTGATGGAAAGACGAGCTTTCCCTCTCACGCCCCTCCTTCAAATTTCCAGACCATTTACACGGGGTCGACTGGGCTGATACCCGCGCCATGTGGAGAGTTTTCTGCAATCGATCGCCTTCGGATTCACCACCCAACATCACCGCTGACCCATGCCCATGTGGGCTGAGTCTGAATTCATCGCACCACCTTCTTCGCGACTGCTCCCTCCTGGCGACAGAGCGTGCAATGCTCCTCCAGTCCACCACCGGCGGCATCCAAACTGCCAGCTTTATTATAGCACCTAAGAACACCCAACCGATCCGCCGCTTCCTCCGAGCGACCGGCTTAGGGCACTCCACCCGTCTCTGCTTTGACAAAGCTGACGACTCCACGATAGATGGTGCCGACGACCCTAGCTCAGGCTCACCTGAACCGGACTTTGGCGCCTTCGAACCTTAAAAATGACACGATGTCTGCGAAGAGGGGGAAGGGCTCGTTTTGCCTGTATGATTCCCCTTCACTGCATTTTTCGTCGTGCCTGACTTGTTTGTTTGTTGCTTTGTTGCCGATTTTCTTGGCGCGATTTGCTCTGTTTATTTGTTTCTGGGCGGTTGGGAAAGATGGGAACCCCACGGGGGTGGTATTGTGACACTGGGGTTGTCTCGTAACCGGAGTGTGGGTAGAATCAAAGGTAATCAGGCTACTTTCGATAATTCACAACGGAATAATCTTAGATCTTGTGTGTGGTTTCGGTGGGATTTGGTTCGGTAGTGTTGTAGGTGTTGTTCGGGCTGATTTCTCTCAGTGAGGTGAGAAATCCTCTTTCTTTTGTAGAGAAAGAGCCAACGTGAGATCTGATGACTTCGTGTGAGAAGTGGTGACTCGGGTTTGGATTCCCCCGAGGTGCATAGACCCTGTGGGTGGATCATTGGTCCTGGCCGGGGTGTAGATAAGGGAGATGAGTTCGTCATGCAACTGGGCGGGGAACTCTTGCGTCTAGACTCGTACGTGGCTCCCCCCGCAGGGATCCAAGCCAGTCCCCGTAAGGACCCAGTTTCTCTGCGTACGTGGTTTCTCCCCGCAAGGAGGCTGACCGACGTCTGGCATCTCCCCGCGAGGAGTCAGACCATATCTGCTAAGACCGCTTTGTTTGCACTTAGACCCCCACCTCGGAGGTCCCTCGTCCGATCCCCGCAAGGTTCAATCTCCCCCCGCAAGGTTCGATCTCTCGTCCGAGAGCTAACTCCGGCTCCTTTTAACTCCGGCCTAGACTCCTGGTCCATCATCTGCTACCCGCTAGCCCTCCTACTACTCTGCCACTACGTACTCTAGATACTCTATGTACTCCGTGGAATATCCGGGTGTAACACTACCTCCCCTCTCCCTTAGCCTCGTCCCGAGCGCCAATTTTCGTTCTATCTAAGTAGCCCGTCTCTTTCTTGGATCGTGAGATTCTTTCAACGCTGAGTTCCTTGCAGCGTCACAGACTGCAGTCCTCCACCCCTGCAGACCTCCCAGCCACCGGATCAGGGCATCATTCTCTGTAATCCGTCAGAATGGCTGGGCCCTCTGAGTAGGCCAGTGCGTACTCATACTGTCGATGTCTTCCCGCCGGGCAGCCGTGTCCATGAAGACGAAAGCACCAGTTTTCCCAGTGCGCATCCTGTCGGTCTTCGGCTGGGGCACGTGAAAGGAGTGACCAAGCCCGAGCAAGCCGAACGAGCCAATGGTGTGTAGACAGAGGTATCCGTCTGCCGCCAGGATCCGCCGCCTGTTGGTGGGTTCGTCTTCCACGGCAATTACCCCGGCGCGGAGTTCGTTCGTCCGGCGTTGGCTGAGTCCGGCACTCGTGGATGGGAGCATATGACGTTTTTCCGGGTCTGGGGCACGTGGAACGAGTCACCTTCTCGACTCAGGGTTCGTGCCCGGGTGCGCTTCCGCCCCTTGTAGGTGTACATACAGAGGTGTGCCATACCGAACGCCTACGGCTCCCACCCGATCGAGTCCGACGCATCCTCCTGCCGGGTCGTCGTGCCCGAGAAGCGGGTCTTTCTTCGTTCGATGCCCGAGCAGTGGGTCCCTTTTGGTTCGTGTGTGAGATGAAGTCCTCCAGCCCCTTCATCCCTACTACCGCTCTTGCCTTGGTTGGGCCCTTTTATGGACATCCCGTCTTAGGCATCGGCGAGTCGGTAGTCCCTCGGCGCGTCCGGATTTCGTTGATGAAACTCCCGGAGTTTCTCCAAACCGCCTACTGAAAAGTTGTCGAATGGTTCTTCCGTCCAGTCTTTTCGTTCCGGATAATCGAGCCACTTGACGAGGTAGAGGATTCTTTTGTTGTTTCCTCGGCCGCGTTTGACCGAGGACATTACTTCGTCGACATCGTATTCCTCCGATTGCTCAATGTCGTCAGCTTCTCGGAACACCTTCGATGGGTCCGTAGGTGCTCGGTGTTCGCTGGTTCGGTATGGTTCGAGGAGCAAGACATGGAAGACATTGTGGATCTTCCATTTCCGAGGTAGCGTGAGTCGGACAGCCAACGGAGAGACGATTTTCTCTATCTGAAAGGGACCATGATTTTTGTGGTCCAGTTTTTTTGAGGGCCGTCGCGTTCTGATGTTGCGCCCATTGAGCATAACCAAGTCTCCTACTTGATATGCTGGGGGTTCCTTGCGGTCCAGGTCGGTGTAACGGCGTATTCGCTCCTGCGCGGCCTCCAACCTTTTTCGTTATTCTTCGTGCACCGACTGCATCCAGTGGCCGTAGACTGTGCTGGCTCGATTTAGCGGTTCTTCTTTATCGTCCGGGGGGTCGATCGTGGCTGGATGTCGTCCGTAGTTGGCATAGAACGGCGACATTCCATTTCCTATCGTGACTGAATTATTGTAAGCGAATTCGGCCATTGGTAGGAGGGCTACCCAATCGTTCTGTTCTCGGGTGACAAATGCGCGGAGGTATGCCTCAATTGTCTGGTTGAGACTTTCCGTCTGTCCGTCCGTTTGTGGGTGGAAGGCTGTTGACATTCGGGGTCGAATTTTCAATAGTCCTAGGAATTCCTTCCAGAACTCCGATGTGAATCGGGAGTCTCGATCGGACACGATGTCTGTTGGCGTTCCGTGGTGCCTCCAGATTTCCCTTGCAAAGATTTTTGCTAGGTCGGCTGCTGTTTTTTCTTTGAGCGGGCGGAAGTGCGCCATCTTGGTGAATCGGTCGATGATTACCCAAAGCTGGTCGCATCCTTCTGACAGCGGTAGTTCCGTGATGAAGTCCATTGCCATTGATTGCCATGGGGCGTAGGGTAGCTCCAGTGGTGAACTCAGTCCGTAGGGTTGGTGGCATGCTGTCTTGTTTAGCTGACATTCGGGACAGCTTCTGACGAACTCGATGATTCGTTCGTTCATTTTTGGCCACCAGAAGTTTCTTCGAATGAGTTCGATAGTTTTGTCCTGCCCCATGTGACCGGCCACCTTAGTGTCGTGTTCTGATTCCATAATCCGCAGGATGCATTTCCCGGGGACCCATAGTTTTTTCTTTCTGTACAGGAGGTGATCCTGTAGTTCTATTCCGTCATTTTCCTTGCCCTCCTGGGCCTCCGGCGCTGCTTCTGCCAGGCCCGCTTCCTTTTTCTTTCTGACTTCTTGATGCTGTGGGTCCTTGTTTGCTGCTTCTCGGACTTCCTCCAGGAACGCCGGAGTCCATTTCCTAGTGGGAACTGAGGCAAGCCTTGCTGACGAGCAGACGAAGCAGACCATTTCTCTTTCTGCCGAGGTTCCGAAGTGTTTTTCTTTCAAGATCGTTGAAATCGGCTGGTTTTCTATCCCCCCTCTTTCAGGGCGGTACTCCGGCGGTCTTGATAGTGCATCTGGTTTTCCGTTTTGTGTTCCCGGTCGGTAATATATTCTAAAATCTATGCCTGGCAATTCCTGGGCCCAGCGAGCTTGTCGACGATTCAGCACTTTCGTAGTTGTAAAGTACTCCAAATTTTGGTGGTCCGAAAAAACCTGAATTTGGTGAGTCGCTCCCTCGCAGTAGCACCTCCAATGCTTAAACGCGTCTACTATCGCCAGTAGTTCCTTATCGTGGATCTCGTATTTGATTTCCGTGGGTTGGAACTTCCTCGAGTGGAAGGCCACCGGGTGTAATCGGTTTTGGTCGTCTCGTTGGGATAGGACCGCTCCGATGGCAAAGTCCGATGCGTCTGTTTCGATGATCACTGGTTTCGTTGGGTCGAAATGGGCTAGTATCGGGGCCGTGGTGAATCGCTTCTTCAATTCTTCGAACGCTTTTCCCGCTTGTTCGTTCCATTCCGATTTCCTCGTTTTCTTGGTTAGGTCTGTGAGAGGTCTTGCTATCCGAGAATAGTCCTTGGTGAAGCGCCGCTAGAAGTTAGCGAATCCTAAGAATGATTGTGTTTCTGTGAGCGACGTCGGCTGCTTCCAAGATAGCACGGCATCCACTTTTGCTTGATCCATCCGTACTCCGTTCCAACCAATGACATAGCCGAGGAACTCCACTTCGTCTGTTTTCCAGACCCATTTTTTGGGGGAGACCACCAGCCCGTTGTGCTGCAGTCTTTCCAAGACTTCCTTGACGAGCCGCTCGTGTTCCTCTTCAGTTTTCGCATATACCAATATGTCGTCCATATATGCTAGGACTCCCACGTCCAGTATGTTGGATAGGACATGATTCATCATATCTTGGAATGTTGATGGCGCCTTTGTTAATCCAAATGGCATGACCTAGAACTCGTATAGTCCGTAACGAGTTCGGAAGGCGGTTTTCCACTCATCTCCTTCTCAGATACGGATGAGGTTGAACCCGTTTTTTAGATCCATTTTGGTAAACCGTTGGGCCCCCTGAACTTGATCCTGTAATTCTTGCATGAGGGGGAGCGGGTACCTATTAGGGATCGTAATGGCGTTTAATCCCCGGTAATCGACGCACAGCCGTAACCCCCGTCCGTTGGGTTTAGGAACGAATAGGATTGGTGAGCCCGCTGAGGAGGTGGATCTTCTTATTTTGCCTGTCTTCTCCATTTCTTTTAACCATTCTCTTAAAGTTTGAAGTTCTACCTCAGAGAGTGGGTAAATAGGTCCCCAGGGCGCCGTGGCTCCGTCCTTCAGCTCGATTTTGCAGTCGTACGGGCGGTGCTCTGGCAGCGCGTCTGCCGCCTCCTTTCCCATAATTCCCAGGTATTGTCTGAATTCCATCGGGACGTGGCCAAGCGGGTCATTGTTGACTACCGAGACGTGGCCAATAGTGCGTGCCGTGGGATCGGACGATATCGATTCGTCCCATGACAGCGAGAATTCCGCTATTTCGTACTGGGTGTAATTTTTTAGATATCCGGGACTGTTGAACCTTATTTCCTCATTTGACCAAGTTCCCTGGGGTGGGTGATCCTCCACCCATCTGAACGAGAGAAATATGTCGATTCCTTCCTCCATTGGAGAGATTTCGAAAGTTTCTTTAGAGAAATGTTTCCGGTGTTGTAATCGTATCGGCCCTGTGTGGAATTGTCCCGCGGTTTTGACAGTTTGTCCGGTGAAACTTTCGATGATCATGGGGTTTTTGTGCGGGTATTTTGACAGGTTCAGGCGTTGCACCGTTTGTTGGTTTATTAGGTTTATCGAGCACCCTGTGTCTAGCAGCGCTTTTACTCGATAACTGATGTTCTGGTGATGTAGCAGCATTGTGACGATGGGTCGGTTGCTCCTTCGGGGTTTTTTCTCGGATTTTTCCTTTATATTCGGGTCTTCTCTCTTTTTCCTTTTTCGCAAGGCGCTGCATACCAAACTGACCGTCCCATTTGGCGCCGAACGGGGGTCTTTCAAAAATCCGAGTTGTCTGTGTCCACCCATAGTGGTTGGTCCGTGAAGATTTCCTCCACTGCTGCCACTTTTTGCTGCTTGGCGGCCGGGGTGTCAATTGGATCTTGCTCCCTCTTCCTTTTCCCTTCCGACGTGTTTCGGGTGTTGGCTACTCCTCCCACTTTCCATGGTGCCAGCGGCAGCTCCGTTCCTTGGGTTGTTTGGAAGGAGTAACAGTCAAAGGTACGGTGCCCCGTTCTTCCACATCGCCAACATCCATCCTTGATTTTTTTGTGTGCGTCTATTTCGTTCTGGGGTACCCCCCGCAGAGCGGCCCCCGTTGACTCCCATCCGTTATTTTTCGGAGCCCGCGAGTCATTTTTCCGTGGCTCCCCGCTTTCCGTCCTTGTTGTTGGCCGGTTTTCCTCCTTTTTCCTCTCCTCCTTCTTGGCTGGGGCGGGTCCAGCGCGCATCGCTTCTTTAGCCATTCTTAGGTCTTTTTTCTTTTCCACCTGTAGCCGGCCTGGTGGGTGGCTTGTAGGAAGCCTTCGTCGTCCGCAAAGTCCTCGAGGTAATGGGCGAATCACATATCCAGCACCGCGTCCGGCATGGCCAGGTCCACTTTTTCCCTTAGTGCTTCCCCGGTGGCCCGCGCAAAGTTGTTGAGCGCTCGAAACTCCGTTAGGTAGGCTCGGATGGATCGTTGGTATTTCAGCTGCCCTAGCTTAAGTTGGGCGTCCGCCGCTTCCCGTTCATTTCGGTACTCCGTTCGGATTGCCGTAGCGTAGTTAACCCAGGTGTTGTTTTCCCCCAGCTCGCGGTACCGGTGGAGGTGCCATACCAGGGCGGTGTCGGATAAAAGGGTTCCGACCCAAGGGATTTTTTGACGGTCGACTGTTTCCGGGTAGAATCCCTGGTACATCGTGACCGATTCCCACCATTGGTTGAAGGTGGATGAGCTTTTCCCGTCGAATTTTTCGGGATTTTCCATCTTGAGCCTTGAGGTGTGTACCCGGGTTCCTCTTTCTGGTTGCCCGGCGGCTTGTGCTGCCGCGTTCCCAGCTCCCACTAGGTGGGCTATTTCCCCCGGCGTGAGCATAGTTGCCAGTCGGTCCTGGGTGGGTTCCCTTGGACCTGGCGGAGGTCTTCCTGTTGGTAGGTTTCGGTCGTATAGGTCGTTGTCATCTCCGCTAGGAGAGGGCGACGGCGAGGGTGGTGCCCTTCCCTGCGGAGGTCTTGCTGGGGGCCCACCTCTTCCTGCTCCTCCCGTGCCTTGGGGTCCGTATGGCGGGCTTGCGGCTGGGACTGCCTGGGGTCTTTGTCGTCGTTGTTGGGTTCCTCCGAATAAGGGGCTCCCTAGCACCAGTCGGGTGGGCGGTGCCCCTGGGTTTGGAGTGGGCCTGGTTCGTTTGACCGGTGTTGGGGGCAGGGGGACAGCAGTTGCTACGCGCAACAGTTCGTCTTGTGCTCGGGCTAGCTGTTGCTCCAGGCCGGCCATCCGGTCTTAGTCTTCTTTTCGCTGCTGTTCGAGTGTTTCTACCTTCTTTTGGTGGTCAGCGGACCATTTTTCTATGTTACCTTTGAACTCCATTAGGTGGACGTTTCGAGCCAGGTTCGCTTCCCACAGGAAGGCTACTGCGTCGTGCATTCGGGCGACTTGTGTGGCTTCATGTACCCTATATAGATCACTCGTCGTGGAGTGTTCGATAATAGCTTCCCAGACTTGTCGGGTAAATGCCTGGTATGCGTTAGCGGATACCATTAGTTCGTTTCTTACCCTGTCTCCTGAGATCTGCTCCTTGGCTTCCATTTGTTCGTAGACGTATTGGGCCCCTTGCGCCAGTCGGTTGTAGACGGCTTCGATCCGTCTGATGCGCCGGTCTGTGTGGTGTAACGTGTTGCCGCAGACGTCCATCAGCTGGCGTAGGTCCTGCTCGGCCTGTTGCTGGTGGTTGGCCATCGCCCGCATCCATCCGACCGGGTTGGCAATCTCCAGGGTTTCCGCACGGGGTTCTTCGTCGTTGGAGATCTGGAGCAGCCCTTGGGGAGCCTCCAACCGGAGCATGTTACAGTCGGACGAGGTAGACATTCTTTAATATAGGTCAAGGAAGTGTCCTCTGTAGATTGTTTCGTCGTCGGTGAAATAATAGTCACAGAGATCTCGGAGCTCGTCTTCTGTGAATTCGGCATTTGTATGGTTGTGCGCGCAGTTGACCCAGTATTGCGTGTACCAGTTCCAGGGCTCCTGGTCGCCTTCGAGGTAGGGCGTTGGGATAGGTCCGTCGCTGAATGTATCCCACTGTTCGTAGCCGGCTAATTCGCTATCGATTGATTGGAATGTATAGTCGAAGGAGTACTGAGACTTAGGTTCCAAGAAGGTGGATAGCTCGAGGAGATAAAGGTGGTCTTCAAAGTAAGTGGCGTCATAGTTCGCCATGAAAGTAAGGTGATTTGAGATCAAGATTATAGTGTGACACTGGGGTTGTCTCGTAACCGGAGTGTGGGTAGAATCAAAGGTAATCAGGCTACTTTCGATAATTCACAACGGAATAATCTTAGAT
>Ga0307516_10006458_pt1 | contig 13727 bp, 14 predicted proteins | sample 19_EM_MG_FD_203310 | JGI IMG/M metagenome (GOLD analysis project Ga0307516, IMG submission 203310) | Populus trichocarpa ectomycorrhiza microbial communities from riparian zone in the Pacific Northwest, United States - 19_EM | ecosystem: Host-associated > Plants > Roots > Unclassified | place... | reverse complement strand
GGCTCGATCACTACGCCGGCGGCGTCGATGCGCTCGGGTACCGTCAGCCGGTCGCGCCGCGGTACGTACGGCTTGACGACATCCTTGTAGGTGTCCCAGAGGTCTTCCTTGTTGGCGCGCCGGATCTCGATGACGTCGCGAAAGCCCTTCGTCGTCACCACGGCGGTGCGGGGCAGGCGGCGCGTGATCAGTGCGTTGGTCGCGACCGTGGTCCCGTGCGAGAACAGCGCGACCTTGGAAAGGTCAATCCCGGCCTTGGAAACGCCGCCCATGATGCCATCGATGGGATCGCGGGTCGATGACGTCTTCTCGATGCGGATGAGGCCGGTTGCCTCGTCCATGATACAGATGTCGGTGAAGGTGCCGCCGACATCAACAGCCACGCGAAGATTCTGCACCACAGGACTTCCTTTCGAACACGCGCTCGCCATGTAGACGTCGGGCGCGCGTGCGGGCTCACCCGGATCCTGGATCCGGGTGCCGCGAACAGCTCGTTCGACCGGCGAATTTCCGAGGTAACGCGAAAATCATACGCAGATCGCCGGCGGCGCGCTTGACGCTGAGTGCAGGAAGATTTGTGCCAGAGAGCACAAGCGGTCCAATTTCTGGACCTGGCTCGTGTTCGTCTAAGGAGTTTGCGCGCGCGAAGCCGCGCGGACGTCGCTCGGTGTGCAGCCGAACCGGCTGCGATAGTTCCGGCTGAACTGCGCCTGGTCGCCGAATCCCCATTGGTAGGCGATTTCGGAAATGCTCTTGCGGCAGTTCGGATCGCGCAGCATGGCGTCGCACATCAGGAGACGCTGGTTGCGGATGTAGGCGGACACGGTGAAGCCTTCGCCCTCGAAGATCTGGTGCAGATATCGGATGGAGAGGCCGCAACTGTCTGCCACCGTCTGGGGCGCGAGCCGCGTGTCGCCGAGACGGGCCCGGATGAAGTGTTCGCAGCGCAGGAGGTGAGCGTTACGGACCGAGGACGAATGGCCCACCAGCACGCGCTCATCGGATTCGATCGCCATCGCCAGCAGTTCGATGAGGTGCTTGCCGGTCAGTGCCCGCGCGGGTTCGTCCATTTCCTCGATGCGAGCGCCGGTAAGCCGCAACGTGTCGACGAAGAGCGCTCCGACGCTGCGGCTCGCATCGAACTGCAGGGTGGCGAGGCGTTCGGGCCGCGAGACCCGTGCGCGCAAGACGGCATTGGGGATCTTCAGGACCCACAGCGCGGCCGGGTCACGATGGCTGAACTCGTAGGGCATATGGCTGCGCTCGACCAGGAACGCGCCGGGACGACACCGCACATCCTTGCCGTCCTGCGCGAAGCGGATTTCGGTCAGTTCCGGCACCGTGATCAGAAAAGACTCTTCCCGCTCGTTCTGGAGATGGCGCCCGCGCCGCTTGTAGAGCAGGCCGTCCGATACAATGCGGGATACGGAAACAGGGCCGAGCGACCAGGCACCCAGGCTGCCCTTGAATTCGTTGCCTCCGGCAAAGGAAAGTTCCAACGGAAAATAGGTTCTGGAGACGACTTCCTGCCAGAATTGCCGCCGCTTGTGTGGAGCGATGTCGGTGGTCGCGTAGGTGGTTTGCATGTCACGCACTCCGATTTCAGCCGAAACAGGATCGATGCAACTGTTGTGCCGCGCTGTTCGCAATAGGGCGCCGAGCAGAGCGCAATGGTACCGGTACGGGATAGGCGGTGGCCCTCCGCGTCGGCCATCTCCCAAATCCCGTCCGGGAATCAGGGCGATGACGTCAAGGCCGAGCGGACCTTCGTCAACAGCCCAGCACGCGCCCGGCGGGCCGCGAGCGCCTCGTCCATTTCGACTTTTACGAACTTCACCTGCGTGTTTGGCTGCAGCTGGCCGATCAGATCCATATCGGCGGAAATGACCGTGCCGACCATGAAGTAGCCGCCGCCCGAGACCGCATCACGATGCAGCACGATCGGCTCGGTGCCTCCGGGTACCTGGATCGAACCATAGGGATAGCAGGCATCGGTGATGTTGGATGGATCGGAGCCCGCGCCGAACGGTGGTTCGCGTGGCACGAACTCCAGCGGCTTGCCGCCCTTGAAGCGGTAGCCGATCCGATCGGCTTCCGGAGCGACCTTCCAGGTATCGGCGAAGAATCCCTGACCCGCGGCATCAGTGATGCGATGCCAGTAAAGCCCAGGCGTGACGCGCAACTCCGTCGGCATCGCTGTCGGGAGGCCGCGCAATTCCTCGGCGACCGTGCGGCCCTCCTTGACCGGTGCCGCAGCTGCGGCGACCGGAAGCTCGTCGCCTGCCTCGAGCTTTCGACCCTTGAAGCCGCCGAGGGCGCCCAGCGCATAGGTCGAGCGAGAGCCAAGAACCACGGGCACATCGATGCCGCCCGCGACCGCAATGTAGGCGCGCGCGCCTTTCTTGAGGAAATCGAAGGAAAGCTTCTCGCCGCGCTTCACCTTGAACGACGACCAGGTCTCGCGAGCGACGCCGTCGAGCTTGGGCGGCAGCTCGGCGCCGGTGACGGCGACGATGGCGTCCTCGGTAAACTCCAGTTCCGGTCCCATGAACACGGCCTCGAGCACGGCCGCGCCTTCCGGATTGCCCACGAGCAGGTTGGCGGCCGCCAGCGCGTGCCGGTCCATGCCGCCGGAGAGCGGGATGCCGATGTGATAGTAGCCGGGACGTCCGAGGTCCTGGACGGTGGTCGCAAGACCTGGTTTCAAAACCTTAATGGCCATGGAGGACCCCCTCGAGCTTGCGATTATAGGCATCGATGTCGCGGTTGAATTCAGTGAGCGAGAACGAGACATTGCGGATGATCGGCGCGAAGCGGCCCGCCTCGACATCGGCGACCGCCGCGTCATAGGCCGGCCGGTCGATCGGCTTCCACTTCACGATGTCGCCCGGCCTGAACAGGCACATGAAGTCGCGCAGGTAGCTGATCTGCTGATTGGGATCGTAGATCGGCATCGGCGTGATGCCGAACATCTGGTAGCCGCCGGCGCCGCGTACCGAGTAGATGCAGCCAAAGCAGCCGCCGTGGCCAACCGTGAGCTTCGGTGTGTCGGTACGGGGGCGCAGATATTTTGGCGCCTGGATCTGCCGCTTGCGCTCGACCATCTGATAGAGAAACGGCAGGCCGGCGACGAAGCCGACCATCGAGACGAACCACGGTGCGCTCGAATGCGCCTGAATGAACCCGTCGATGCCGTCGAGATTATTGATGCGTGCCGCGTATTCGATATCGGTGCTCTCGGGGTCCTGATGGCGCTCGCGGAAGCGCATCAGCGTCTCGTGCGTCCAGGGATCATTGTAGAGCACGGGGATCTCGATGATCCGCGTCGCGATCACCGGCTCGGATGTCCCGGCCGCGGCATCCAGCCGTTTCAGCTCGGCGAGCATGTCATCGGGCTTGATCAGGTCCGGATCGAACTTCACCTGATAGGAGGCGTTGGCCGGGCAGATCTCGGTGACGCCCTTGATCTTGGCGTCGCGCACCGCATTGGTGATGAAGAGGCTCTTGAAGAAGGCCTCGAGCGACATGGCTTGGTCCACCTCGGCGAAGATATGCTCGTCGCCGCCGAAGGAAAATCGAGTTTGCATGGGGCAGGGGCCTCTTTGTGCTGACTATTTGGCGATTGCGGGTCTGATCGGAACCGTTGGCGCCGGCTCTGCCGCGGCAGCCGCGCTCGGTGCCGCGGCGGCAAGGTTCGCGGCATGCGTTGCCAGCCAAGGCTCCAGCCAGGCCGTGTGAAAGCGGCCGGCCTGGACGTCGGGATCGCGCGCGAGCGCCTGATGCAGCGGCTTGGTCGTCGCCAGCCCCTCGACGTTCAGTTCGCCAAGGGCGCCGTCGAGCCGCCGGATCGCGCTTAAGCGATCCTCGTCGTGGACGATCAGCTTGCCGAGCAGGCTGTCGTAGAATGGCGGCACCGTGTAGCCGGCATAGAGCATGCTGTCGAAGCGCACACCATTGCCACCCGGCACGCTGAGCGCGGCGACGGTGCCCGGGTTCGGCGCGAAGCCTTTCGCCGGATCCTCGGCGTTGATACGCACCTCGATGGCGTGGCCGGTGACGCGCACCTGGTCCTGGCGGATGCGCAAGGGTTCACCGCCGGCGATCCGGATCATCTCGCGCACGAGGTCGATGCCGGTAACCATTTCCGTCACCGGATGCTCGACCTGGATGCGCGTGTTCATCTCCAGGAAATAGAATTCGTGGCTCCGGTCGTCATACAAATATTCGATCGTTCCCGCGCCGCGGTAGTGTACCGCCTTGGCGAGCGCGACGGCCGATGAGCAGAGCTTCTCGCGAATGGCAGGCGTGAGTGAGGGCGAAGGTGCCTCTTCCCAGACTTTCTGCCGGCGGCGTTGCAGCGAGCACTCGCGTTCGAAGCAATGGATGACGTCTCGTCCGTCACCCAGCACCTGCACCTCGATGTGCCGGGCCCCCTCGATGAGTTTTTCGACATAGAGCCCGCCATCGCCGAACGCGGCGAGCGCCTCGGCCTGCGCCTGCGGCATCAGGTGATGAAATTCTTCAGCCGTGCGCGCGATGCGGATACCGCGTCCGCCGCCGCCTGCTGCAGCCTTGATCATCACGGGAAAACCGGTCGTTTCTACCAGGGCAAAGGCTTCCTCCGGCGAGTCCAGGCGCCCCCCGCTGCCGGGAACGGTGGGAACGCCTGCGGCCGCCGCGGCTTCGCGGGCGGCAACCTTGTCGCCCATCAGGCGGATCGATTGCGCCGCCGGACCCACGAAGACCAGACCTGCCGCCTCGACCGCGGCGGCGAACTCGGCATTTTCGGCAAGAAATCCGTAGCCTGGATGGATCGCATCGGCGCCCGTGGCCTTCGCGGCGGCCAGTATCGCGTCGCGATTGAGGTATGATTTCGAGGCTTGCGCAGGGCCGATTTCGACGGATTCGTCGGCAAGCCGCACCGCAAGCTGCTCCTTGTCGGCCTTGCTGTGGACCTGCACGGTCGCCAGGCCGAGTTCACGCGCGGCGCGAATGATACGCACAGCGATCTCGCCGCGATTGGCTATGAGGAGCTTGCGTATTGTCATCGAAGGTTTGACGGCCTCAGACTTCGATCTCGGCGATCGGTTGCCCTGCCATCACGGCATCCTCATTCTCGGTAAGGAAACGCACGATCTTGCCGGCTGCACCTGCCTTGACCTCGTTGAACGACTTCATGACCTCGATCAGGCCGATAGTGTCATCGTCCTTGACGGTGTCACCATCGGATTTGTAGTCCGGCTTGTCTGGCGCGGGCTTGCGGTAGAAGATGCCCGGAAGCGGCGAAAAAATCTGCTGTATGGCCATGGGTTCCTCGTCGTTTGATCGTTTCGAGCTTGTTCGCGCAAGCGGCCCGTCAGTTGACCGTGAGATGGGAACGGACGGCATCGCGCACCGCCTCGGCGATGGCGACGGCATTGGGTGTGTCGGAGTGGATGCAGATGGAATCGGCGCCGACACTGACATCGTTTCCGGCCACCGAGCGCGTCTTGCCTTCGGCCAGGGCGCGCACGCACCGCGCGGCCGCGTCGGTGGGATCCTTGGCCTCATGTTCGCGGGTAATGATGAGTCCGCCCTCGGCATTGTAGTCGAGGTCGGCATAATATTCGGCGACAAAGGCATGGCCGCGGCGCTGATAGATCGTCTCGTGCAGCGTCCCGCGCATGCCCATCAGCGGCACCTTGTACACATCGGCCGCGTCCGCCACGGCCTCGGCGATGTCCTCCATTCGCGCCGCCATGCCATAGAGGGCGCCGTGCGGCTTGATGTGGTTGAGGGACACACCTTCGCAATCCAGGAACGCCTTCAGGGCTCCGATCTGGTACAGCAGGCAGTTGGTCAGCTCGTCGCGTCCGATTTTCATCTCCCGCCGTCCAAAACCCTGCAGGTCGGGCAGCGAGGGATGGGCGCCGACCTTGACGCCATGGTGCTTGGCCAGCCGCACGGTCTGGCGCATGTGATTGAAGTCGGACGCATGGAATCCGCAAGCGACGTTGGCGACGTCGATCAGGGGCATCAGACTTTCGTCGTCTCCCATTCTGTAGAGGCCGAAGGCCTCGCCCATGTCGCAGTTAATCATGACCATCAGTCGTTGTCCTCATCATGCCCGCTGAAGAAAGGCCGCCGCAGGCTCCACAGTCTCCTGCGGCGGCGTATTGCCAATCTACTTGGAGACCAGATAGTCGACCGGGATCTTCTCCGAGATCGTCCACTGATCAACCACGCGTTGCTTGCCGTCCTCGGTGTCGACGATCAGATAGCGGCCCTGGTTCTGGTGGTGGATGTCCTTGTTGTAGGTACGCGGTCCGAACAGCGTGGCTTCGCTGGTCATTTTCTCCAGCTCGGCCACCACGCCCGCTGCTTCCGTCGTCTTGGCGCGCTCAACGGCTTTCGCCCAGACGTCGATCAGGACATAGCCCGGATAGACGTATTGGCTGGACGGGTCGCCGCCGGTGACGTCCTTGTATTTCTTGTTGAACTCGTTGACCTTCGGGTTCGGATCGTCGCCATAGATCGAGCCCTGCACCGGAACGTAGAAGTTCGACAGATCCGGTACGGCCTTGATCCAGTAGTTGCCATCGACGCCCGAGCCATTGAGGATCATCGACTTGATGCCCGCGGCCCGGATCTGCTTGATGGCTGAGACAGCCCCCGGCATCATCGTGCAGAGCATGATGGCGTCGGGCTCCTTTGGCAGGCTCTTGATGCGCGTGATCTGGGAGGCAATCGAGGCGTCGTCGTTCTTGAAGGTGTCGCTGCCGGCAAGGGCCGCATCCTTCAGACGCGGCATCATCCAGTCGAAGCCATCGCAGATGCCCTTGTTATAAACGGTCCAGCTATCCAGCAGCCGATAGAAGCTGCGGGCGTTCTTCTTGGTGTACGCCCATTCGGCCATGGTCGCGCCCTGCACCGCCGCCAGCACCGAGGCCGAGAACGAGAACGGGCCGACGCCGGGGATTCCGGCCTTGATCGACTCCGCGCACAGGAAGAAGGAGACCTTGCCGGCCGCCTGCGCCTGCAGGGCCGCCGGAGCGCCGAAATCGTAGTCGCAGGAGACGATCACCAGATCGGCATTCTGGTCGAGCACCGCGAGGCCGGCCTTGGCGCCCTCGGCCTGATCGGTCTTGGTGTCGGCGAACACAGCCTTGATCTTCTTGCCGAGCAAGCCGCCGGCCTTGTTGATCTCGTCGATGCGGATGAGGGCTGCGTCCTGGGCAGGCTTGTCATACGCCTGCATGAAGCCGGAAGCCGCGGTGGCGAAGCCAACGACGATCTCGTCGGCGGCAAGGATCGGGGTACACCACAACGTGGTTGCCGCAGCCAAAGTGCCTATTATTGTCGTGAAGCGCATCGGTCACTCCTCCAGTTTCTGTTTTGGATGTCAGTTCGATTCCTTCAACGCCGGCTGCACCGGTTGCAGCAGGCGTCGTCGCCGTGGCCATCCGCTCAAGGACAATTCCCGATTGCGGGTGAGGCCGGTTGGCATGAACATGAGTATGACGATGGTGATGATGCCGATCGCGATTTCCTGGACGCCGTTCGGGATCGCGAGGGTCAGGCCGTCGAGGCTGATGCCCTTTTCCAGGTTGCGAAACAGTTCGATCGCCGCCGAAATCACGACGACGCCGGTGACAGCGCCGGTGAGGCTGTACATGCCGCCGACCACGAGCATCGACAGCGTGATGAATGTCGTGCGCAGATAGAACGCGCCGGGATTGACGATGCTGAGGAAGTGCGCATAGAGCGCGCCGGCAAGGCCGATGATGAAGGCGCTGACCACGAAGGCGATCAGCCGCTCACGGACGATATCGATGCCGGAGGCGCTGGCGGCCACGGCTTCGTCCCTGGTGGCGCGCAGCGCCAGGCCGGAGCGGGAAATCGAATAGAGGTAGGCGATCGCGATCGCAACCGCTGCACCCAGCCATCCGACCCAGACATTCATGGTCGGGGGGATACCGACGATGGAGCCCTGTCCGCCCGTCACCGAATCCCAGTTCGAATAGACGTTGTTGACGACGCCGAGCAGGCCGAAGGTGGCGATCGAGGCGGCAATCCCCGACAACCGCATGATCACCCGGCCGACGACGAGCGCAAACAGCGCGGCAAGCGCGCCGGAGATCGGTGTCGCCACCCACATCGGCAGCTGCGCGTGCAGCAGCCAAGTGGGCAGTCCCTTCAGCGTCACCGACTTCATCATCGGCGGGATGGTCAGCCATGCCGTCATATAGGCGCCGAGGCACATGAAGCTGATATGGCCGAACGACAGCAGGCCCGAATTACCGACGAAGACGTAGAGGCCGGTGACCACCATGATGTTGATGAGCATCTCGACCACGGTACGATTGAATGCCCGGCTGCCGAACTGATAGCTCAAGGCGGCGATGGCGAGCAGCACCACGATCAGGACGATCGGTGTCGCGATTGTTCGCCACATCACCGAGGGGCGCTGCGACATGGCTCAGACCCTCTGCTTGGCTGATTTGGGCGCGAACAGGCCCTGCGGACGCACCAGCAGGACCACGATCACGGCGCCATAGACAAAGGCGTCGCGGAAGACACGCAGGTCATGCGGCAGCGTCGCCTGAAACACGACACTGGCGGCGCCGATCAGGAAGCCGGCGGCAACGGCGCCCGGCAGGCTGCCAAGACCGCCGATGACCGTGGCGATGAAGGCAATCAGCATGACGTTGGCACCCATGCCGATATCCGCGGTGCCGGAGTTGGTGGCAAGGATCAGTCCGATCGCCGCCGCCAGCATGCCGCTGATGGCAAAGGCCAGCAGAATGACATTGTTGGCGCGCACCCCCAGCATGCGCGCCATGGTGAAGTTCTCGGCTGCAGCGCGCATCTCGAGACCGTAGCGCGTGCGCTTGAGGAACAGCGTGAGGACGGCGAGGACGGCCACCGTGATGATGATCGTTACGACCTGCAGCATCGGGATGCGCGCCCCGAAAATCTCGACCGGCAGGCCGAGGCTGGGCCACAGCGTGATCGATTTCGGGCGGCTGGAGTACAGCATCAGCAGCAGATGCCGGACCACGAAGCCGAGGGCGAAGGAGGCGATCATCATCGTTGCCGGATTGGCGTTGCGGAAGCGGCGGAAGACCACCACCTCCGACAGCATCGACAGCGCGGCGCCGACGAGCAGCAGCACCGGAATCAGCAGGTAGAACGGCAGATTGCCGGCAAACACGATCGCCGCGGCGTTGATCGAAGGCCACAGCATGGCGAACACGCAGAAGGCGATGAAATCGCCGTGCGCGAAGTTCACCAGCCGCATCACGCCGAAGATCAGCGCAATTCCGAGCGCGCCCAGCGCGTAAAGGCCGCCGAGGCTCAGCGCGTCGAAGACGATCTGTAGCGCCGCGGTCATGCTCAATGGTCTCCAAAGCCGAAATAGGCCTGCTTGAGGGCTTTGTCCTTGACCATGTCGCGCGCGTCGCCCTCCAGTACGATGCGCCCGCCGCGCATCAGGATCATGCGCCCGCCTGTCATCATGGCGCGGGTCGAGCTCTGCTCGACAATCAGCAGGGTGAGCGTGCGTTGCGCGCGCAGCCGCATCAGGATGTCGTAGACCTGATCGATGATCTTGGGGGCGAGGCCGAGCGAGGGCTCGTCGATCGCCATGAGCCGGGGCGAGGCCATCAGGGCGCGGCCGATGACGAGCATCTGCTGCTGGCCTCCCGACAGCATGCCGGCGGCGGTGTGGCGGCGCTCCGCCAGCATCGGGAATTCGCGGTAGACGAAGTCGAGATCGCCGGCGACCTTGTGCTTGTCGATACGCATGCCGGCACCGACCTTGAGGTTTTCCTCGATCGTCAGTCCGGCAAAGACGTTGCGGCCTTCCGGCACCAGCGAAAATCCGAGCCGGGCGATCTGCTCGGGGGAGGCGCCCGTCACGTTGGCGCCGTCCAGGGTGATGGCGCCGGAGATCGGCGGCACGACGCCGGCGATGGCGTTCAGCAAGGTCGACTTGCCGGCGCCATTGGGGCCGGTCACGAACAGGACCTCGCCCTCCGTGATCGCCAGCGTGATGCCACGCAAGGCGGTTAGGCGCCCGTAGCGTACGGTGACGTCGTCGACGGCGAGCAGCGTCATGATACGAGCGCCCCGTCGAGTGCGGGAATGGGCTCGTCATGTTGCGTGCCCATGTAGGCGTGCCGGACCGCGTCGCTGCGGCGGATCTGCTCCGGCGGACCGGCCTCGATGATCTCTCCGGAGTCGAGCACCAGTATGCGCTCGCAGAGTTCGAGAACGAGGCCGATATTGTGCTCGATCAGGAGCACGCCGGCTCCGAGTTCTCCGGCAATGCGTCTGATGATAGCGGCGAGTTCGTGGCTTTCATGCTCGGACATGCCAGCCGCCGGTTCGTCCAGCAGCAGATAGCGCGGATTGCCCATGATGGCCCGGCCGATGGCAACGCGCCGCTCGTCAGTGTAGGGCAATGCTCCGGCGATGACACTGGCGAGGTGCGATATGCCCAGCCACTCCATCACGCGCTCGGCCTCCGCGATGGCCTCGCGCCGGGTCTGACCAAGGCCCACCCCGGTGACCTCGAGATTGTCCACGACCGGCAAATCGCGAAACAGGCGGCCGGATTGAAAGGTGCGCGCCACGCCCTTGCGGCGCAGCTTGTGAGCCGGAACGCCGCTGACGGTTTCGCCTTCAAGCTCGACGGTTCCCGCGCCAACGCCCTGAAACCCGGTCAAGACGTTGACAAGAGTGGTTTTTCCGGCGCCGTTTGGGCCGATCAGTCCGGTGATGCGGCTTCGCGGCACGCTCAGCGTGACGCCTGACAAGGCTCTCAAACCCTCGAACTGGACGCTGACATCGCGAGCAACCAAGTCACCGGAAGTCATCTAGACGCCTTCCTCCACCGCACCGAAAACCATCCTTGATTTTCTGCGGTGCGGCGAGCAATTGTAAAACTCGAAAAAATGGTCACTGATATCGGAATTTTTTATGGCTCTGACCTTCCGTCAGGTCCGGCACTTCATGGCCACAGCCGAGACGGGACAGGTCTCGGCAGCCGCTGCCACTCTTAATGTGACGCAATCGGCCGTGACCGCGTCGATCAAGGCGCTTGAAACCGAACTCGGACGCAAACTGTTCGACCGGCATTCGAACGGCGTCACGCTCACATTCGACGGACAACAATTCCTGCAGCGCGCCCGCGTCATCGAGGCCAGCGTATCAGATGCGATGCAGGGGCCGCATCGCTGGGGAACCCAGGTCGATGGCACCGTCGACATTGCCGTCAGCTACACCGTGGCCGGCTATTTTCTGCCGCCGCTGCTGTCGCGATTCTGGCGCGCTTTTCCGGGCATCACGGTGCGTCTCCATGAGTATGCGCGCGATGCCATCGAGCAAAGCCTGATCAGCGGCAGCGTCGATGCCGCCGTCATGCTCGTCTCAAACCTGCACGACCGGGGCTCCATTCGCTCGCGCCTGTTGTTGCGCTCGCCACGCCGTCTGTGGGCCTGTGCCAATCATCCGCTGTTGCGCAAGGAATCCGTGCGGCTGGCGGATCTTGCGGGCGAGCCGTTTCTGATGCTGACCGTTGACGAGGCCGAACGCTCGGCCATGCGCTACTGGCAAAGTACGCCGCACGTTCCCAACGTCATCTTCCGCACGCTGTCGGTGGAGGCCGTCCGCAGCATGGTCGCAACCGGCATGGGCATCACCATTCTGTCCGACATGGTGTATCGGCCGTGGTCTCTCGAAGGGCATCGGATCGATCTCAAGACGCTGGACGATACTGTGCACACCATGGACGTCGGCCTCGCCTGGAAGAACAAGGCGAAGCTGTCCCCGGCGGCCCGCGCCTTCTGCGAATTCGTTGCGCTTGCTTATCCCGGACCCGATCCGATTCATTTCGATTGAAGGCTCGGCGTAGGGTTTGAACGGCATCGAGAAGTTTGCCAATCGCAAGAATACCGGTTGTGTGAAGGTTTGCGGATGGCGGCCCCATGATGGAGGTGCGGCACACGCGGGAGAATACTCAGACGGAGTATGGCCGGTCCGAATTTCCCCCGCCAACCGACGTTGTTTCTGGGATGGTTCAGCCCCCGCCTATCCAAGGCGACGTGACACTGGATGATTACCGCCGTAGGGCGCAGCGTGGAATCGCAGGCGTTCGAGGGGGGCCTCCCGCGTGGAAGGTTGCGCTGTCACAGCACCACGGTGAAGCGATCTTGCTCACGCAAGCGCTCATCGCGATTGTAGATCGCGGCGACCGATTGCTCGACATGCTCCAATTGAAACTCGATCGCTTGCTCGGCGAACCGTGGCACCTCGACGCCATCGACCTTGACGCGCTCGGCATTGAGCAGCGTTGACGCGCTGGAGCGAAAGCCGTGTGGGCAATGAACGTCCCGATAGCCAAGGCTCTTGAGCGCGATTTCCAGCGCGTCGGTCGAAAGCGGGCGACCGCCGCGAGAACCCGGGAATAGATAGCGCCGATTGCCGGTGAGCTTCTTCAGATCACCCAAGAGCGCCACCGCCTGCCGTGACAATGGAACGAAGTGCGGTTTGCTGGTCAGCTCCTTGATGCCCTCGCGGAACTTGCGTTGCTTGAGCTTCTTGAACGGGATCGTCCAGAGCGCCTTGTCCAGATTAAACTCTTCCCATTCGGCCTGCAGCAGCGTGCCTGGGCGAACGACGGTGAGAGCGAGCAATTGGAGCGCCTTGCCGACAAGGTTGCCTTGACGCCCCTGATAGGCAGTGATGTCGCGCAAGAGCTGGCCGAAAGGCTTGGCCTCGCTGATCGCCGGGCGTGCCACGTTGGTTGCCGGGGTGAACGCCTTCCCGAAAGAGAAGCCGACGAAGGGGTTATGTTCGATCCAAGCCTGACCGTGCGCCCACCCCATGATGTTGATCGCGGTCGACTGCAGCCGGGAGCGGGTCTCATAGCTACCCGCGGTCTCGAAGGTGTTGAGCAGCGCGACCAGATGCTGGGCCTTCACATCCTCGACGTACAGGTGGCCGAACGCGCCGTTGATGTAGCCGACCATGCGCTCGTCGCGGTCGCGAGTTTTGTCGGAACGCGACTGCCTGTTAATGTGCGCCTTCCAGCCCTCGGTCGCCTCCTTGACCGTCTTGCGGCTCGCCTTCTCGATCTCGGCGAGCGCGGCGGCGAACTTCTGCCCGATCGCCCCGGGCGACGGCCGCGCGCGCCTCGTCATGCGCGTCGCGGGCCTGCTTGAGCGAGACCCGGTTTGGGCCTTCGCCCCATTCACCGATTGAATGGGTGCGCCGGCTGCCATCGAGCCGATAGTCGTACCGCCAGAGCTTGGACCCATTCGGACGGACCAGAATATAGAGACCGCCGCCATCGGCGACACGGTAGTCAGCCTTCTTCGGTCTCAGATTGGTGATGCCAATGGTGGTGAGTGCCATTGCAAATGCCCTCCATCACTTTGAAGAACAGACGGGGCACCAAGACAGTATCCAAACCGGCGCTGACAGTATCGAGGCCCCTTCGATACTGTCATCCGGGCCGGTTGCTGCCGGCGGTCCGCGAACAACCCGATACGGGGGTGATGGCCAGGAAGGGTCGGTTTATCAAGGCTTTGGGGGGAGGAGCGGACGTTCGCGGACCACTAAAGACAACCACGGATGTAGGGTAATGGCTCCCCGGGCTGGAGCCGCAAAATCCTATTAAGCTATTGTATTGTAGCATGTTTTTCGAATTTGGCCTGCTTAATACCCCGTTTTGATACCCCCGT
>Ga0307516_10006457_pt1 | contig 13728 bp, 11 predicted proteins | sample 19_EM_MG_FD_203310 | JGI IMG/M metagenome (GOLD analysis project Ga0307516, IMG submission 203310) | Populus trichocarpa ectomycorrhiza microbial communities from riparian zone in the Pacific Northwest, United States - 19_EM | ecosystem: Host-associated > Plants > Roots > Unclassified | place... | reverse complement strand
GACCTGGCAGGGCGTCGCCGACGTGACGGCGGGACTGCGCCTGCCGCAGGACGGTCTGCTGCTCGACATCGCTTGTGGACGCGGCGGCTACGGCATCGAGGTCGCCCGGCGGGCCGGCGCGCGCCTGATCGGAGTGGACTTCTCCGGCGTGGCCCTGGAGCAGGCACGGTCGATCAGCGCCGATCGGCTGCCCGCCGGCCGGTCCGACTTCCGGATCGGGACCCTGCTTGAGACGGGCCTGCCCACGGGCGACGCGGATGGGCTGATGTGCGTGGACGCGGTGCAGTTCGCCGAGCCGCCGCTCGCCGCGCTGGTGGAATTCCGCCGGCTCCTGGCTTCCGGCGGCCGGCTCGTCCTGACCTGCTGGGAGGCGGCGGACGCGGCGGATGGGCGGGTCCCGCCGCGCATCCACGCGGTGAACCTCCGGCGGGACCTGCCGGAGGCCGGCTTCGTCGACGTGGAGGTGCACGACAAGCCCGAGTGGCGCGAGGCCGAGCGGGTGATGTGGGAAGAGGCGGTCGCGGCGGCCGACGCCGACGCAGCGGTGAGATCGCTGCAGGTCGAGGGGCGGCGCTCGCTGGACGCGTTCGACTCGCTGCGCCGCGTCTTCGCGACGGCCACCGCACCCTGAGCGAGGGTCGACGCCGCTATCTTTCGTCGTCCCAGGCCACAGCGCTGATTCGCCACCCGGCGGGCGTTCGGACGAACTGCAACGTCTTCATGCCCCGCCCGGTGAAGGGCGTCCCGTTCTGCACTCCCGCCTTGGCGTAGCCGCAGAAATGCTGAGCGATATCGCCGAACACCTCGGTGTGCCCCGACAGTTCCCACTCTCGGAAGTCGGTCAGCGTGCCGCTGGACAGCAGTTCCTGCCGGGGTGCGATAAAGCTGTCCACTCCGTACACGGCGGGCGCGCCACCGCAGGCCCGGACGATCACCGCTTCCGGTAGGAAGGCCTGCCGAAGGGCGTCGAGCCGGGTGGCGTGGTCCGCGTCGGAGGTGAAGGCGGCGAAGAACGCCCGTACGATGCCGGCGATCGCGGCACGGTCGTCGGCCTCGGCGCCGCCCAGCAGCTCATCACCCGTCACGACGCCACCGTAGCGCGCCGCCCTGCCGGCGGAGGATGAGATCACGCGTGGCCGCCCGGCCCGCGACAACGAGCCGGGCGGCCACGTCACGCCACTAGCGCTGCAGTGTCAGCACGCCCGGCCGGTACGGCAGGAGGCCGTAGTCGCCGCCGGAGCTGGGGGCACGCCCCTGGTAGAGCAGCTGCAGATTGCAGGGATCAATGGTCATGGTCTGATCGGCGGTGCCGCGCACCAGTTCGCCGTGGCTGATGTCATTGGTCCAGGTGGCACCGCTGTTGGCCTTGCCGGCGAAGGGGTTGCTCTCGGTCGCGGCCTGCGGTGTCCACGAGCCGCCCAGGCTGGTGGCCGTGAACGAGCGGAAGTAGCGCCCGTTCGCGCCGATCGCCTCGACGATCATGAGGTACTGGTTCTGGCCCTGGACCTTGTAGACCTGAGGCGCCTCGAACAGATTGTTCGTCGTGTCGCTCATGACGATCGTCGACGTCGCGCCGAAATTGCCCGGGAAATTGCCGATCGGCATGCTGGCCCGGTAGATCTTGCCGTTGTCCCCGGCGAAGAAGAGGTACATATTCGTGCCGTCGCCGATGAGGGTCTGGTCGATGGGGCCCGTGCCGGAGCCGGTAATGGTGCCGGAGAAGAGCGGCTGCGCCGACGACCATCCATTCGCATTGGTCGGGTCGCTCGACGTCTTGTAGGAGAAGGCTGTCGCACCCCATTGATAGGCGAGCACCCAGATGCTCTTCGGGGCGAAGTAGAACAGCGACGGCGCGACGGTGCCGGAGGACATCGTGTTCTGGCTGGCCGAGGCCATGTCGGACCAGTTGGTGAAGAGGCCGAAGTTCATCGAGCCCCAGGCCGTTCCCGTGTCGTGGGTCGTCGCGTAGACGAGGTGCCTGCCGTTGTAGGGGACGGTGGTGAAGTCCTTGAGCGAGACCCAGCCCGACTTCGGATTCGCCAGCGAGCCCGTCGACGTCCAGCGGTACGTCGACGGAAGGGTGCAGGAGCCGGTCGGCGGCGTGCTGGTCGGCGGCGTTGTCGGCGGGGACGTCGGCGTCGTGCCGCCGGTGCACGCCACACCGTTCACGGCGAAACTCGTCGGCGCCGGGTTGCTGCCGGGCGACGACCCGTTGAAACCGAACGACACCGTTCCGTTGGTCGCGACCGAACCGTTGTAGCTCACGTTCTTGGCGGTCACCGCCGAGCCGCTCTGCGTCAACGACGTGTTCCACGCCTGGGTCACCGTCTGCCCGGCGCTGAAGGACCACGTCAGCGTCCAGCCGGTCAACGGATCACCCAGGTTCGTGATCGACACGTTGGCACCGAACCCGCCCTGCCACTGCGACGACACGGCATAGTTCACCGAGCAGCCCGCTGCCGCGGCGCTTGCCGGCAAGGCCACGGCAACCACCGTCGACGCCATTAACGCGACGCCGGCCGACACCAGGCCGACATTGGTCGCCCTCAATCTGGTCATGAAGCTTCTCCTGACGCGATGACGGCCAACGTATTCGCGGGGATCGTTGTTTGGGGGACGTTAAGCGGCCGCGTCAGGCATGCTACGGGAGCGCTCCCAAACCCTCAATGAAGGCCGTGGGTGGCAGTGTCGGCCTTCGATCCCACCGATATCGCGGCCCGCCATCCGCGCCCGTCCACGCCGGAAAACCCCAGCTCGCGGCGCGGCCATCGGCAGGTAACACTTTTCCGGCAGGGCACTTCTTGCTGATCGGGCGAAACCGCTACGACAGATCGCGCCGAGAGCCGGATCGGGACGCCGACAGCGCGGCCGGCTATCGGGCAGCGGCCAACCCGAACGACGCCGGCGCCACGTCCGGGAAGACGTCCGACAGGGCGCCGAAGCCGCACCGCTTCTGCAGGACCTCGCCGATCACCGCGCGGTAGTCGGTCGTCGCCGCCAGGTCGCCGGCCACCAGCGCGCCCGGTGCCAGGCCCGGCCAGGTGCCGTACACGGTGCCGCCCCGGACGCCGCCGCCCATCAGCAGCATCGCGTTGCCGTTGCCGTGGTCGGTGCCGCGGGAACCGTTCTCCGCCACCCGGCGGCCGAACTCGCTGACCGTCACCACGGTCACCGAGGCCATCCCGGCCGGGCCCAGGTCGGCCGCGAACGCCGCCAGCGCGTTCGAGGTTTCGAGCAGGTTGTCGTACATGCGCTGGCCCTTGACCGCGGTGCCGAGACCCTGGTGCATGTCCCAGTCGCCGCAGTCCACCGCCGCCGCGGCCAGGCCCGCCTTCGCCTTGATCAGCCGGGCCACGTCCTTGAGGGCGTCGCCCAGCGGCGTGGCCGGGTAGGCCGCCCCGTTCGCCGGTGTGTACGCCGTCGCGCGTACCCCCGCTGTTGCGGTGAGCGCCGCATCCGCCGCCTGGGCCGGACCGGCCAGCGGGACAGGTGCGGACTCGTACATCTTGCGCAGTGCCGCGGCCATCGGCCGCTTCGCGCTGTCGCCGGCCAGGGTGAAGCCGTCGACCGAGGTCATCGCCACCTCGGAGAAGGCGCCGCCGAGCAGCCGGGCTGGCATCGCGTTGCCCAGCGAGACCGCCGCCAGCGGGCCGGTGGCGCCGGTCATGCCGAGCATCCGGTCCAGCCAGCCGCTGCGCAGTGACGTGCCGGCCGCCGCGCGCTCCATCTCCTCCATGGCGGCGAAGTGTGAGCGGGTCGGGTTCGGCTGCCCGACCGCGTGCACCGCGGCCAGGCTGCCGTTCTTCCACATCGGCAACAGCGGCGCCAGGCCCGGGTGCAGGCCGAACATGCTGTTGCCGCCGATCGCCTGGCTCTTCGGCAGGGCGAGCGTCGGGCGGGCCTTGTAGTAGTCGGGGTCGCCGATCGGCGCGATCGCCGACAGCCCGTCGAAGCCGCCGCGCAGCGACAGCACGACCAGGGTGTCGCCGGTGTAGCCGCCGCCGGCGGCGAAGGCCAGCCGGGTGGAAAGCCCCTCGCCGACCAGGCCGGCGAGGGCGCCGGCGGCGCCGGCGGCCAGGCCGCGGCCCAGCACGCCTCGGCGGGTGAGCAGCTTCGCGTTCTCGTCGCAGCAGGCCCGTGCGGTCACTGTTGTCACCTCAGCTGGAAGGAGGGCGAGTCGAGGACGAGGGCGATCAGGTACGGCAGGCTCCCGGCGACCGACTCCTTGCTGGTCAGAGAACTCGTCGGCAGCTTGTCCGCGACGCTTAGCACGGCGGCCACGTGAGCTGCCGGCAGCGGGGCGCCGACCAGCCGCCGGGCCAGGGCGTCGACCAGCCCGCCGTACGTCCTGGGCAGCACCGGCACGAGTGCCGTGAGCAGATCGGCGGGACGGGTGAGCTCCCTGGGGTACCAGCCGGTCGCGAGGTTCAGGTGGATGTTGCACCGGATGAGGAACGCCGAGGGCGAGGCCCAGGCGGCCGCGACGTCCGGGTAGCCGTCCGGCGGGCTCCAGCGGAACGGCGCGTTCCCGGCGTTGACCAGGTGGTTGTAGAGCGCGTCCAGGGCCTTGACGCCGGAGGCCTCCGGGCCCAGCCCGAGGGCGCGGACGGCGGCGGCCAGGTCCTCGAACGGCGTGCGGACCTTCTGCCCGATCGACGCGGCGAACTCCGGCGAGGTGAACAGCGCCCGCAGCACCGGCCCGATCGACGTGTCGTTGTCCAGGTACACCTTCGCGAGCTTCGCCACCAGGGTGGCCGGGGCCTCGTCGGCGACGAAGCGCAGGCACAGCTTGGTGGCCAGCCGCTCCGCGGTCGCCGGGTGCCGGGCCAGGTAGTCGACGAACGCCAGCGCGGCCGCCTCGCCGCCCTCGGCCGTCGCGTTCGCGTGGCTGAAGCCCAGGATCCGTACGGCGCCGGTGGCGTGCTTGGCCGCCGTGTAGGTGTAGGCGCCCGCGCTCGTCACGGTCAGGCCGGTGAGCAGCCTCGCGGCGGCCTGCACGTCGGCCTCGGTGTAGATCATGCCGACGGAGTGCAGCTCCATCAGCTCGCGGGCGTAGTTCTCGTTCGGCAGCGCCTTGGTCGACAACCGGTTGTCCAGGTACGTCAGCATCGCCGGGTGCCGGGCCGAGGCCTTGAGCATGTCCGCGTAGCGCCCGAAGGTGTACTTGCGGGTCACCATCTTGTCGTAGTCGCCACGGCTGTCCCACACGCCGCTGGACGGCGCGGAGATGTGCAGGTGGTTGGCCCAGAAGTCGGCCGTGGTCTCGAACAGCTGCCGGTTGCTCCAGACGGCCCGGGCCACCGCGGCGCGGCCGAGCTGGCGGAACGCCTCGTAGGAGTGCAGCGGCAGGGTGGCGCGTACCGTCGCGACGTCGGCGCCGGCCAGCGGCAGCCGGGTGAGCAGCGCGTCCAGGGCCGAGTCGTCGATCTTCGCCGGGTCGAGCTGGCGGTCCAGCCAGGCCGGCACACCCAGCTTGGCGAGCTCGGCCAGGGCCGCCGGGGTGGGGCCGAAGGTGGCCCGGCGCAGCAGGTGCGCGAGCGGGTCGGCGGAGACGAGGTCGGTCGGCACCGCGGCTGCGGCGGCGGCGGCGGGCACGGCCAGCGCCGCGTCGAGGGCGAGGCCCCCGGCTGCGGTCACGGCCACGGCCACGGCACCACCGAGAACGGCGCGGCGGGTCGGCTCACTCTTCGTCGTCATGCCAGGCCCTTCGGCGCGTTCCGGCGCCGCAGTCGCGGCGGCAACCGGACGCTCACCACCCGCAATCCGGTTGCACCCGTCGCGCCCCGGCGCGCTGAGACGTACGCTCGGGCGGTGGATCAGATCGATGCGGTACGGACCCCGGCGTCCTGGGTCGTGGTAGGTCTCGACAACGGCGGCACCTGCAACAACGCGACCGTGCTGGACGCGACCGGCCAGTTCCTCGTTGATCATCTGGTGGAGAATTCGAGCCTGGTGACCGACGGCCCGGAGTCGGCCGTCGAGCAGCTCGCCGAGGCGTTCACCGGCATCCTCGCGCTGACCAGCACGCCGCTGACGCTGGTGCGCGCCGTCGGGCTGGACACCCCGGGCCCGGCCAGCGCCGACGGCGTCATCTCGTCGAAGGGCTCGACGAACTTCTCCCAGGTCTCCTGGCACGGTTTCGACATCCGCGGCGCCCTGCAGGCGCGCATCGGCCTGCCGGTGATCTACAACAACGACGCGAACGCGGCCGCGCTCTACGCCCATCACCGGCACTTCGGCGCCGACGCGATGGAGAAGTCGTCGGTGGCGGCGATCGTCGGCACCGGCCTCGGCGGGGGCGTGGTCGAGCTCGGCAAGGTCGTCAGCGGCGCGGCCGGCATGGCGGGCGAGCTGGGCCACGTGCAGATCCCGCTGCACGGCGTGCTGGAGGACGACCAGCCGGTGCCGGCGTGCAACTGCGGCTTCGCCGGGGACGTGGAGAGCATCGCCTCGCTGACCGGCATCAAGAACAACCTGCTGCCGTACTGGCTGAAGCGGTTCCCGGAGCACCCGCTGGCGCGGGAGCCGATCAAGCGGGCGGCCAAGCTGCTGCGCGGGTACGGCGAGAAGGAGGACTCGCTGGCCCTGGCGGTCTTCGGTCAGCAGGCCAAGGCGATCGGCAAGCTGTTCACCATCGCGGCCAACTTCACCGACCCGGCCGCGTACTTCCTGGGCGGTGGCGTGGTCGAGGCGGCGCCGCACTTCCGTCAGTGGTTCCTGAACACGGTCCGGGAGAACACCCAGCTGCGGGCCGAGCAGCAGGCCGCGGCGACGTTCGCGCTGGTGCCGGATCTGGACATGGCCGGCGCCCGGGGCGCGGCCGTGGCCGCCCTGGAGGCCGTCCGTCCGGCCGCCTGACTATTGAAGTCAGTCACTTGATTGAATAGGTTGGTGCACTCCGAGACGAATGGTCCTGGCATGTACGGCGACAAGGCAGCTCTCCGGTACGGCGAGCACGTCCTCGTCGTGGTGCCCGACGCCGACCTGCTCGACCTGCTGGTAACACCCCTGGAAATGGCCGGCTACTGGGTGATGACGGCGGTCACCGGCACCGCGGGGATGGCGCTGCTGGGCACCCACCACTTCGACCTGATCATCGCCGACGCCGCCCTGCCCGACGTCGACGATCTCGCCCGTGGCCGCCGGCTCTCGCCGGCCGACCGGCCGCCGGTGCTGTGCCTGACCACCTGCGACCACCTGGACCGGCTGCTGCCGGAGCTCGGCCTGGGCATCGAGGACTACGTCACCAAGCCGTGCCGGATCACCGAGGTCCTGGCCCGGGCGCACGTGCTGCTGCGCGGCCGCGGCCCCGCCCGCCGGGAGGGCGCGGTCTGCCACGGTGACCTGCTGCTCGACGACATGGTGTGCCAGGCCTGGCGCGGCCGGCGGCCCCTCGATCTCACCGCGGCGGAATACCGGCTGCTGCGGCACCTGCTGGTCCACGCCGGACAGGTGCTCTCCAAGGAGCAGCTCGCCTGGCAGCTCTGGGGCGAGTTCCGGGGTGACAACGCGATCGAGCGGCTGGTCTCGCGGCTGCGGCAGAAGGTCGACCGCGACGAGCCGGCGCTGATCCACACGCGACGCGGCTTCGGCTACTGGCTGGGTAGCCAGGCCGTGGCCGCCGGGCTGTGACGTGGGCCACGTCAGGTTCCTGTCAGGTTAATGTCCAGGTGGCGTCAGGACGATCTGTTTGCATGGGTTCATCGGCTTTTGCCGCTGCCCGCACCGGCGTCCCCTCGGCCGGCGGGCCACGAGGAACCGAGGACCCATGGCTGACACCCTGGCCGCCGCCGGCGCGGCGAGTGCTGAAGTACCCGGGTACCCGATGCCGCGCGCCTCCGGCTGCCCGTTCTCCCCGCCCGAGCCCGTGCTCACGATGACCGCCGAGAACCCGGTGGCCCAGGTGCGGATCTGGGACGGCAGTACACCGTGGATCATCACCCGGCACGCCGACCAGCGACTGCTGCTCGCCGACCCGCGGGTCAGCATCGACGAGCACCTCCCGAACTTCCCGCACATGACCGCCGGACGGGCGGCGGCCGTGCAGGGCATCCCGCCGCTGATCACCAACACGGACGCCCCCGAGCACACCCGCCTGCGCCGGGTGGTCAACCCGCCGTTCATGGTCAAGCGGATCGAGAAGCTGCGGCCGCGGATCCAGCAGATCATCGACGAGCTGATCGACGCGATGCTGGCCGGGGAGAAGCCCGCCGATCTGGTCACGGCCATCGGGCTGCCGGTGCCGACCCTGGTGATCACCGAGCTGCTCGGCGTGCCGTACGCCGACCACGAGTTCTTCCAGGCCAACAGCAACAAGACGATCAGCCACGACTCGACGCCGGAAGAGGCCATGCGGGCCAGCGGCGCCCTGTCCGGGTACCTCGACAACTTGCTGCGGCAGAAGATGACCGATCCGGCCGAGGACGTGCTGTCGGAGATGGCCGGGCGGATCAAGGCCGGCGAGATGACGCACACCGAGGCCGTGATGATGGGCGTCGCGATCCTCATCGCGGGCCACGAGACCACCGCCAACATGATCTCGCTCGGCACCCTCGCGCTGCTGCGGAATCCCGATCAGCTCGCGCTGCTGCGCGAGACCGAGGATCCGAAGGTCGTGGCCGGCGCGGTCGAGGAACTGCTGCGCTACCTGACCATCGTGCACACCGGGATCCGGCGGATCGCCGTCGAGGACATCGAGCTCGACGGCAAGCTGATCCGCGCGGGCGACGGGCTGATCTTCGACCTCGGCGCCGCCGACTGGGACGCGCGGGAGTTCCCCGCGCCGGAGCAGCTCGACCTGACCCGCCCGGCGCGCCAGCACCACGCCTTCGGCTACGGCGTGCACCAGTGCCTGGGCCAGTCCCTCGCCCGGGTCGAGCTGCAGATCGTCTACAGCACCCTCTACCGGCGCATCCCCACGCTGGCCCTCGCCGTGCCGTTCGAGGAGATCGACTTCGCGTTCGCCGGCGTCGCCTACGGTCTGCACTCGCTGCCCGTCACCTGGTGAGTCACCCGCGAAGTCCGACGAGCGAGACGGAGAACCTCATGCGTGTGGAACTCGATGAGCCCAAGTGTGTGGCCGCCGGCCAGTGCGTCATGGCCGCGCCGGAGGTCTTCGACCAGCGGGACGACGACGGCGTCGCGATCGTGCTCGTCGCCGAGCCCGGCGAGGAACTGCACGAGAGCGTGCGGGAGGCCGCGGCCGTCTGCCCCGCGGCCGCGATCCGTCTGGTGCGGGGGTGAGGCGGATCGTCGTCGTCGGCGCCTCGGCCGCCGGGCTCTCGGCGGTCGAGACGCTGCGCCGGGAGGGGTACGCCGGCACGCTCACCCTCATCGGCGCGGAGGTCGACGCCCCGTACGATCGACCGCCGCTGTCCAAGCAGATCCTCGCCTCGCAGTGGGAGGCCGAGCGGCTGGCGCTGCGTACGGCCGAGGAACTCGCCGCCCTCGACCTGGATCTCCGCCTCGGCGTGGTCGCCGCCGGCCTGAACCTCGCCACCCGCACGGTCCGCCTCGACGATGGCGTGGAGGTCGCCTACGACGGGCTGGTCATCGCGACCGGGGTGCGGCCCCGGCGGCTGCCCGGCCAGGGCGCGCACGTGCTGCGCACCCTCGGCGACGCGCTGGCCCTGCGGCGCCGGCTGGGTCCGGGGCGCCGGCTGGCCGTGGTCGGTGCCGGGTTCCTGGGGGCGGAGTGCGCCGCCGTGGCCCGGGGGCTGGGGTGCGAGGTGACCCTGCTCGAACCGGCCGCGGTGCCCCTGGCCCACGCGATCGGTGAGACCGTCGGGCGGGTGCTGTCGCGGGCGCACGAGGAGAACGGCGTCGACCTGCGTACCGGTGTCACGGTGTCCGCGGTGACCGAGGAGGGGGTCCGCCTCGCCGACGGCGAGCTGGTGGCGGCCGACGAGGTCCTGGTCGCCATCGGTTCCCAGCCGAACACCGAGTGGCTCACCGGCAGCGGGCTGGCGCTCTCCGACGGCCTGGTCTGCGACCGGTACAGCGCCGCGGCGCCGGACGTCTACGGCGCCGGGGACGTCGCCCGCTGGCACAACGACCTGTTCGGGGTGCCGATGCGCATCGAGCACCGCACCAACGCGGCCGAGCAGGGCATGGCGGTGGCCCGCAACCTGCTGCGGCCGGGGCAGCGCCGGCCCTTCGCCCCGGTGCCCTACTTCTGGTCCGACCAGTACGACATGAAGATCCAGGCGTACGGCTACCTGCGCGGCCACGACGCCGTCGAGGTGGTGGACGGCGCCCTGGCACAGCGGCGGTTCGTGGCCGCGTACCGCACCGGTGACCGCCTCACCGGTGTGCTCGCGGTCGGCATGTCCCCGAAGGTGATCCGGCCCTGGCGCAGCGCCATCGCCGGCGGTGTCACCTGGTCGCAGGCGATCGGCCCGGCGCAGCCCGGACCGGCGGTAACGGAGAACGAGGTGACGAGCGGTGAGCGGGCTGGTTGACGGACGGACCGACGTGGTCGTGGTGACCGGCGCGGGCGGAATGGGTACGGCGGTCGCCCGCCGGCTCGGCAGCGGGCGGGAGCTGATCCTCGCCGACGCCTCGCCGGACGCCCTCGACCGCGCCGTCACGGCGTTGCGTGCCGAGGGGTACGCCGCGACGGGGCAGGTCACCGACGTGGCGAACCGCGGCGACGTGGAGAAGCTGGCGCGACTCGCCGCCGGGCAGGGGCGCCTGACCGCGGTGGTGCACACCGCCGGCGTGTCGGCCGCGACGTCCTCCGCCCGGAAGATCATCGACGTCGACCTGCTCGGCACGGTCCACGTGATCGACGCGTTCGCCGCGGTGGCCACCCGGGGCACCTCGCTGGTCTGCATCTCCAGCATGGCCGGCCACTACGCCTCGCTGGGCCGCGACGACGAGGTCGCGCTCGCGACGGCCCCGGTCGACAGCCTGGCCGGCCTCGCCGTCGTCACCGCGGTCGGCGACGACCCGCTGGCGGCGTACATCCTGGCCAAGCGGGCCAACCACGTCCGCGTGGAGGCCGCCGCGTTGGCGTGGAACCGGCTGGGCGCCCGGATCAACACCGTCAGCCCGGGGGTCATCGCCACCGCGATGTCCAAGGCGGAGGCGGAGTCGCCCACCGGCGCGCACATGATGCGGATGCTCGACGACTGCGGCGCGGGCCGCACCGGGACGCCGGGGGAGATCGCCGAGGCGGTGGCCTTCCTGACCGGCACCGGGTCGCTCTACATCACCGGCACCGACCTGCTCGTCGACGGCGGCCAGGCGGCATGGATCCGGTGGCACCGGCCGCGGTAGCAGGCCACACCATTGACGTGACGCGGGGCCCGACCCGGCCCGGACCGAGTGATCCCGGGCCGGGTCGGGACTAGCCCGCCGATCAGTTGAACGCGCCGAACATGCCGGGCTCGTACGAACCCCCCTTCTGGTGCAGGATCACGGCGAGCCGGTTGGCCGCGTTGATCAGGGCGACCAGGGCGACCAGCGCGGCGGCCTGGTCGTCGTCGTAGTGCTTGCGCACCTGGGCCCAGGTCTCGTCGGACACGCCCTGGTGGGCGTCGGCGAGCCGGGTGCCCTCCTCGGCGAGCGCCAGCGCGGCCTGCTCGGCCTCGGTGAACACGGTGGACTCGCGCCAGGCGGCGACCAGGTGGAGCCGGACCGCGGTCTCGCCCGCGGCCGTGGCCTCCTTGGTGTGCATGTCGATGCACCAGCCGCAGCCGTTGATCTGGCTGGCGCGCAGGCTCACCAGCTCCTGGGTGGACTTCGGCAGGGGCGAGTTCTCGATCACCAGTCCGGCGTTGGCGAACCGCTTGGCGAACTTGAGGCCGATCTCGTTGGTGAACAGGTCGAGGCGGGGTTCCATGACTTTCGTCCTCACTCGTGGCGTTGCGTGCTGCTGCACTGGACGAACACGAGACACCGGCGACCCGGTCCGCCTGACAACACGCTTCCGTGACGCGCGCCACGGAAGCAGCACCCGGAGCGCGCGCCGGGATGCCTCTAAACACCTGTGACAGTGCATCGACTGCCCTAGATATTGATCGACGCCTTCAGTAGCGTCGCGGGTGCCGTCCGTGGCGGGGGCCCCGGACGCAGCGAAGGGGGATCACAGATGCGACGTAGCATCGCGACCGTCGGAGCAGTCGTGCTCGGACTCGTTGCGCTCACACCGGGCGCCGCGCCGGCCGCACCGTTCCAGACCGATCCGGGGCTCAGCCCCGCCGACCAGGCGTCGGTCGACGCCGGGCTTCCGGTGGCTCCCAAGGCCAAACCGGGTGTCAAACCCGCCGGGGCCAACCCGTTCCTGGCGCTGCTGCCCGACCCCGCGAAGGCCGACTACAGCGGCTGGGCGGCGTACCTGAAGAAGCAGGCCCCGGCCAAGGACGCGGCCCGGCTGAAGGCCCTGCCGGCGGCGGCGGCTGCCAAGGCCGCGGCGGCCGCGGTCGTGGTCGACGAGGACGAGCCGGCGGGCACCCGCGGCTCCAACGAGAACCCCGCCTCCGCCCAGCTCATCAAGAACTTCGGCACCGGCAGCGGGCTGAACCCGGCGATCCGGATCCTCGGCGCGCTCAACCCCGAGACCGTCTCCCCGGTCGCCCGGGCCGCCACCCCGGAGGACGACGGGTCGATCCCGCTCGCCGGGGCCACCGGCATCAGTGCCAGCCGCCGGGCCGTCGTCACCAACGCCACCATCGGGGACGGCCCGCACGGCTCCGCCGGCACCGGCACCAACGACTTCGACTTCTTCTCGCTGCAGGCCACCGCGGGCCAGGTCGTGACCGTGGGGACGGCGACCCCCACGGGCGCGCTCGACACGCTGGTCGCGCTCTACACGCCGGACGGCACGATCGTCGCGGCCGACGACGACGGCGGCGAAGGCGTCGACAGCCTGATGGAGTACAAGGTTCCGGCGGCGGGCACGTACTACGTGGTCGTCGCGGCGTACAGCGGGCTGCCGGCGGATCCGTTCGATCCCGCCAGCGGCGACGGCGGTGCAAGCGAGGGTCCGTACACGGTGACCATCTCGGCGGCCTCGGAGGACGAGGACTTCTTCGCCGTCAAGCTCAAGGCCGGTGACGTGCTCGGCGCTTCCGTCAAGGGCGCGGCGTCGTACCTGACGGTCTATGACACCGCCCCGCGCGAGGTGCACGGCTCGAACCAGGACGCGAGCTTCATCTACCCGATGGACTCGCTGCTGCCGGGCGGCGGCAACGCGGCCACCGACTACGTGGCCACCAGGACCGGCTGGCACTACGTCGGCGTCCGGCAGGGCACCGGTAGCTACGACGTCACCGTCGAGGCGTACCGGCCGGTGCTGCAGGGCGCCAAGCCGACGCAGACGCTGTTCCTGGACTTCGACGGCGGCCGGGTCAACACCGGCGTCTTCGGCGGCACCGGCAACGTGACGCTCAGCCCGTTCTCCGCGTTCCTCGCCAAGTGGGGCATCCCGCGGGTCGAGGAGGACGCGGTGATCGACGCGGTGGTCGCGGGCGTCACCGAGAACCTCCGGCAGGATCTGATCGACAGCGGTCTCAACAGCAAGTTCCGGCTGAAGATCCTCAACAGCAAGGACCACGCGGACCCGTGGGGCCAGAAGAACGTCAGCCGGATCATCGTCGGCGGCACCATCGACGAGTCCGGGGTGGACACGATCGGCATCGCGCAGAGCATCGACCCGGGCAACTTCGAGACCGAGGAGACCGCCCTGGTGCTGCAGGACGTGCTCAGTGACCCGGCCGGCGGCCC
>Ga0307516_10006456_pt1 | contig 13728 bp, 16 predicted proteins | sample 19_EM_MG_FD_203310 | JGI IMG/M metagenome (GOLD analysis project Ga0307516, IMG submission 203310) | Populus trichocarpa ectomycorrhiza microbial communities from riparian zone in the Pacific Northwest, United States - 19_EM | ecosystem: Host-associated > Plants > Roots > Unclassified | place... | reverse complement strand
CCGCAGCGGCGTTCCGAGCGGGTTCGGCGACCCTCATGTAGGACATCGGCAACCCCCACGTTGGGAGAGTGATGGTGAGGCGCACGAGGCCACCCACGAACTTTTGCTTTGAACCCCGTTCAAGTACTCCAAGAGCCTGGAGCGTCCGTAGCTGTGGAGTAGGGCGAATGTGAGATATGCGGCCCCTATCTTGTGGCATTGGACTGAAGTTTATGGATTTCGGGCGGCATCGCAATCCGATTCCTCCTACGGGGCGACTGTTGAACGTTTGAACCCCTAGTTTCGTCGTATGGGCTCGAGGTAATGGAATCGAGGGGCAACCCGCTGCCTGGTTGTGTTTCCCGTCGTACCGGAATTTGAGATTTACAACCTCTCGAGCTGCCTTCGAAAAACATTGATGTCCATCACTGCTCGATCGAGGAACGAAAAATTTAACATTTGCTGATCTCCTCGAGTTGATATCGCTGATTCCATTTGCAACAGAGCTGCGCAGTGACCAACAGATCTCGCGTGGGACGCCCGTGACGCCCCAATTGTTTGCCTCTTGCAGCCCACCTACGTGGAACGATTTACCACCCGAGTGAAATTCGTCAGCACATAAGGTACTTATCATTTTCTTGGTTTTGGACGAGTAGCGCCTTTAGCACGCCTGACCGTACCCCTGACTCCCGGGAACCTAGCCGGTGGTGTGCCTGGACAAGATGCAGAAATGGGATTCTGGGCGCTGGGTATAAATAAATCTCGGGGTCTACGGTCCAATCTCCCAAAAAAGTTCTTCAGTCCGCTTAGGATCCCTCGTCCATTCTTTTTCGCAACACAATCACTTTTTTCCTCCTCTCTCGGACCACACGACGAACACCTTCGTCGTGCTCTCCGTCACCCTAGCCCGGATCCTTCTTTCTAATGCTGGTACGTACTTATACCCAGGTCCGGGATGATGATGGACGAGGGACGGTGCCGGTCAGCCTCCAAGTCAAGCCGACGCAATCTCGTCCCTGACTGTGCTTGACTCTCAAGACATGGAACGTTCACCTGCAGTGTGATTGGTTGCATGGGTCCTGAGTTAAAATGTAAATGTTAAACCCGTTGGTGAGTAGGCGCTTCGGAGAGTGTCCTTGAGGGAGGTCTAATAGTCTCGTCCTTGGCCCCCAGATTCCTCCCGTTCACGAACCTGGTCGATACCACGACCGGCACGGGGTGCTGTCTTTGACACCGCGATAAAAATTCACCGGCCGGGGCGTTGAGCGCATGGTAATTCCTTTACCGAAGTTAGAAGTCCCCAGGTTGGCGGTTGGTTGTGTCGTACAGATACGTGCCCCACAACGACCCACTTCCCTCCGTCTGTGAGACAACAGAACATACACCTTCCACGGCGAGCCCATGACGGAGGCTTTGGGACCGGCCAAGGGAGCGAATAGCTATAACGGAGAACTCTGAGATGTCTCAGCGAGGTGAGGGAATTAACGGGGTTCCTGTGCGTTATAAGGTGTATTTCTTTGGTTCGACCAATGGCGGGTGATGGCGGGTCTTACGTTCATTGAAGCCCCGTTGCCAAACTCCCGATTTTATGGAGAGATATACATGATGTGCTTACACTTATGCCGTCACAACATATACGGTTTGCAGTCCCTGCGCGTTTGACCAATAGCTCCATCGCATTGTATATGTGGTGACCACGGGTTCCATTGCAGGGATGTACAGATTCGATGGGTCCATCAACAAGGAGAGCTAACACAACATGCGGGAAGGAAAGGGTACGACAGCCGAAAACACGGAGAAAGAAGTGTATGTAGAACGATGGACAACACCAGCGTCCAATGAGGGAGCTGAAGATCGTCAGGTGGGGATATGGGAGGCCGAAGACGTCTGGAGGCGATCAGAATCCGCCACCCCTACCCATGTTATTATACCCTCCCCCCATGCCACCTCGGGGTCCGGACGGGATCATCCCTCCACCCCGACCAAACCCGTTCATCATGTTCATCATGTTTCCCATCATCTGCTGCATACCCACGTTCATCGCTGGGTTCATACCGTTCATCCCAGCCCCCATTGGCATACCGTTCATACCGTTCATGGGGTTCACAGCTCCCATCCCACCACCCATACCCCCCATTCCACCACCCATCATGCCCCCACGCATAATCCCCTGGCCGCCCACCATGTTGCCACGCGTGTTACCCATCCCTTGCCCACCGCGATGGCCACCGCGGTTGGGGTTGGTATGGTGGGTGACGCTACCGGCGTTGTTTTGTTGCATTCCACCCTGTTGTTGGTGGCGTAGGTCACGGGGGGGAGGCTCTATATATTGAGAAGCATGAGTACCATGCGTCACGAGGATGGCAGAAGCCCTTGATGGAATGTCACCCTTGGGAAGCGTCCTAAACGGGTTGCCTTGCGAAGCGCTCGTCAGGGTAGCGGAAGCCCTGCGGTTCTGGAACTCACTAACGGGAAAGGTTAGTCGCGATCAACTCAGCATGGCAACGGCGGTAAGCTTACTTATTCGTAAACCAGTTCTTCAGCAAGACGGCGTTCTCATGCGAGTGGCATTCAATGTACGCAATACTGAATACAGAGTGGCATTAGCAACCAAGAATCAGAAAGGTACGGTATGGCGTATGTCCGACGCACCCTTTACTCTTCCCATTCACTTTGTGTTCGGAAAAGGTGATGTCTTTATGATCAATGTTGATCCCGAGGTTTAGTGAGACTTGGCGGAGATCATCGTCTGTAGTCCACTGTGTCGCGAGAGCAAAAGATGGAGAGGTGGAGAGGCGAAAAAGAAAGGAAAGAACGAATGGGATACTTCAGAACGAGGTCCGTACGACATGAGACTAGCGAAGACAAACGGACCCATTGTAGATCACCGACATAGAGAGCATCCTGATTGCCAGACCCGGACAGTCCGTTGGACTGGATCGCCACCGGGATGTTATTCCCGTAGTTCGGAGTGGAGGTCTGGACGACGTTGATGGCTTGGTTCTGAGATTGGACCTGGGCGGCTGGTTTGGGAGGTTCTCGAGTGGGTTGTTTCTCGTCCTGGGGGTCGTCTTCCCTCGGGCGCTTTTCACCGGCCACGGGGTCATGGCCAGTGGTCATGGACGTGATGGGAGCACGGGGGTCCTTCGGGGTCTCGTACTGTGACAGAAATCGTAAACATGAGGACTAAAAACACGGGAGGGTGGATTCCACTTACAGTCGCATCTGGTTGGGGGTAGACGTCGTCCTCGCCACCGTACAGATCAAATTCATCTTCAGCGGCGGCAGCCATAGTTTCGTACGCTTATTTCGACGAAAAACGGATCGAAAAAGGGTTTTTTTGGCTGATAACGGGAGCGGTAACACATGAGAGTACAAATCGCGAACAAGCAAACAGAACAGGTCGGGAGTAATGGATTAGTCAGATACATGGATGATACGAGACCGAGCAGATAGCTGGAGAGAGGGGAGATTACAAGTGAGGAAAAGGCTCTTACATGTCAATTGATAATACACTCGTGTCTCGTCTACAGCAGGGGTGCAACGGCACGCAGGCCAGCAATAAACACGACAGAGATGACGGTTTGAAAATTAGAAAGCCGCAGACAAGTACAGATATTCCGGTTTGTTGACCACCGAAGAAAGGGGCCGATGAGGAGAGAGCGGGAGGGAGGGTGGTGGGAGTTGTGGTTCAAGAGGGGCGACAAACCCGACCTCACGATTTGGCTTTGTTTGTCGTCGGTGGCTGATCGGCTCTCATTTCCGGATTCGATCGGCCGGTCCGTGAGGTCATGGGTGGCCGGAGTCTGTATCTATCTCTGTTCCTCCCCACCACAGGAGCTCACTCAAAATGTTGGAGTTCCTCGACGAGTTACCCCCCGCCCTACAATGGCCAGTAAACTTCATGATTGGCGTAACCGCAGTTTGCTACGTCGTCAGCGAAGTCACAGGAAACGTCTCGCAAGTTGACCGCTTGTGGGCGCTCCTACCCTTCATCTACGCCACATATTTTGCTCTCCTCCCCCTCTGGCCCACGTCCTCCTTCTTAGGCGTTTTACCCTATCTCCCGAAGGACGCCTCTGCGGGACTATCCGCGGACTACAGCCCAAGGGCCTTGCTCATGCTTGTACTTACGGTGCGTTGGCTTTACATCGGAGTCGCATGCATAGCTGAACATGATGCAGTTCGTGTGGTCCGTTCGTTTGAACTACAACACGTACCGTAGGGGTTTCTTCAACTTGTACGCGATATGATCACCCGATCTACCCGCGTGAATTAACCCCAAGGCAGTCATGAAGAAGACTACCGCTGGCCGGTCCTTCGCAAGAATGTCCCGAAGTGGTTCTTCCACTTCCTCAACCTGACCTTCATCGGTAATGTTCCCCCCGACCGGCCTCCATCTTCCCACTACTCACCTTGCCCCGAAAGCAACCATACAAAACCTGGTTCTGATCGTGGTTACCCTTCCCGTTTACGAGGCCGCCAAACAACCTCACACCACCCTCGAAACGTCTGACTACGTACTCTTCTTCATTGGGCTCGCCACAAACGCGATCGAGTTCACCGCGGATAACCAGCACCAGTCCTTCCACAAATACAAAACCACTGGAGAGATTGACAAGAACGAGTGGATTGGAGTCAACATCCAGTGGACTCCAGAGGATGCAAAGCGCGGATTCATCACCAAGGGCTTCTGGGCATGGTCACGACACCCAAACTTCGCGTGCGAGCAGTTATGCTGGGTAAGCACGGAACCCACACCACATACAACGCCGTCAATCATACATTGGACTTAGATTGTTATCAACATGCTCCCGATGTTCGCCGGTTCCTATACCAAGTTCGGGCGGTTATCTTTCGGTGTCATCCCCACCTGGGACATCGTTCCTGCGCTCTCGTACTGCGCGATTCTCCAAGCGTCGACGCCGATGACGGAGGCGATCACTTCCGCGAAGTACCCGGGTTATAAGGCCTACCAACAGCGGGTCAGCATGTTCGCCCCGTGGCTTACACCCCTCTGGGGCTTTGTCCTGAGGTTGAGGGGAAGGAAGGAAGAGATTGACAAGATAGTGTACGGAGACGGTAAGACTGTGAAACAGGAGTAACTCTTTTAGAAATACCTGCTGTGAGGCCAGAACCCTCGTAGAACTAGCCCACATGAAATAATGTAATCAAGGTCTCGTGGTGTTCGGTACGCTCGAAGGAATTCTGGGGTGACATTCCTTCTAGCCCGTCCCCGTCTGGTTAAATCGCAAGAGGTGACATGTCAAAGTGCGATCCATTCTTAGTGCGTCATGCAGGATGATAGGGTGGGTGTCCGGGGTGCCCGCCAATTGGATTATGGAGGATGTCGGGAATCTCGGTGGACCACAATGGAACACCGCCACATGCTTGACACTCTCTAACTCCTGACCGGGGTGGCCGGTCACATGCCCCGGATCGCCGGTTGGATAAACCCCGTCCTGGCGGATGGTGGGGCGAAAAAATAAACGGTCTCCCTTGGCATAATTTGGCGTGACATCGGACAAAAACCACTTGATACCGCGCCTCAAAGTGTCCTCGTTCTCACAACCTCCAAGGTACGCAAGGGGGGCCTCGAACTATCAGAGGGACCACGATAAAGGGGTAGGGCGTGTCCATGTCAGCCGAAGTTGACAGTCGTCGATCCCTGCCCGACGATCCCGAGACCACCGTGATGATCGTGGGCTGGGAATGGAGAACGGGATATCCGGCGACGCGTCCTATTCAAGGAGGTTTTGGACCCTCCGTAGGGTCCGCCATATTCGCTCCCGCGGGCCAACGTCGCAGAGCGGATGTGAGCCTGATATATGAGGAATACGCCGAGGAAGGGAGTGTTGCTGGCCACCCGTTGTGAAATCACGTCAGATGACATGGGTGACCTTGGGTTGGCCTTAGAGCGGCCGTGGTTTTCGACGTGACCAGCCCGAAACTCCATAGTAGGTCGCTGCGCAAAGTATTACGGCTGGTTGGTGCATGTCCCGACTTTCAGGAGGGGTTGCAGTGCGATCACATTTGTGACGGGACGTTTGCATTCCCCATCATTTGATAGCGCCGGCGATTCCCTGTTTGAAACAGGCACAGACGCGTCGATGGGGATCCCACCACTTTGTCTCGGTGATTGTGTGGGTCCGGGTTATGAACTCAGGCCGGTCATCGAGACGGGTGAAGCGGTCGCGAGGAGTTGACCGAGCAGGCAAGGTAACTTTTGTACACGTTTTTTCGTGGCCATTGTACATTTCTATCGTTATGGCGCCTTTACGACGACACTGTGGGGTTCAGCAGGTTCTTTCGATAGGCTGGAGGCCATGTGAGTGCCCATTTCATCTACCCAGGGCCGAGGGGGACGGCGATTTGGCAGGGTCTTTCGGACTGCTCGTCCAGCGCCTGTTTCTCGCCTACTGACCCGTGGCTGTGGTCCCACCCGGGCACCTCGCTCATCTGGCCGAAAATGTGCTCTACACCCTTCACCAGAGGTAGGGACCCGGGGGTGAGGGGGGAGGGTATAAAACTTACACCCTAGTGGAGCTTCCAGAACCAACCTCCTCCGGTTCTCCTCTCTTCTCTCCTGCGAGCCACCTCACTCATCATGAAGTTTCCCATTTTCATCGGTGCTTTCATCCTTGGAACCGCCTTCCAGGCGTTCGCCCAAGTCAACGATGCCGCCAAAGTCCTTGAGATCCTGACGGACCTGAAGAGGGCCCCAACCCAGGTCGCTCGTCTCAACGTCCTGAGCAACAACAGAGACGTAAGTGAACACCTTCGATGATACCTCCCAAACTTGCAATCCAACATGTTGACATTATCGGTGCCTAGTGGTTGTTCGATTTTACCGCTGGAATGGGTAAAAGTGCTGGTGGAGCCGTGGGTTTCGCGAGCATCGCAAACTTCCCCGCCTTGTTCGCCAACGGCCTGGCCATGGCTGTGGTCGAAATGGCGTAAGTGGGCTTCCATCTGCTCCCTCACCCAACCTTTCCTGAAGCACATGCGCATTCCAGCCCGTGCGGTATGAACTCCCCTCACACTCACCCTCGGGCGACCGAGTTCCTGTACGCTGTGAATGGCCCGCCGATGGAAGCCGGTTTCATCGAAGAGAGTGGTGCTCGATTCGTCCTCAACACTGTGACCAAGGGCCAAGGAACGCTCTTCCCCAAGGGTTCCATCCACTACCAGATCAATACTGGATGCGAACCGCTCACCTTCGTCGCTGCTCTTAATGATGAGGACCCTGGTACCTCCCAGATCGCTCAAGGATGTAAGTTCCAGGGGCACCCTACTGCATCGAATAGTCGCTGATGATTGGTCCAAACAGTCTTCGGTCTCCCACCCGACGTCGTCGATGCCACTCTCGGAGACATCGGTCTCAAGGAGGTTGTTGACATTGCCGTTGGTGTAAGTGCCACCACAATCCTGCTCTCCCTCCCCCGAATTCTGAGTTTTTTTTTCCTTCCCCAGATCCCGGACAACCTGGCCATTGGTGTCGACAGGTGCCTTAAGAAATGCGGGCTCAAGAGGGGAGAGCAGACCAAGAACCAGCAACAGCCTCGCGATGAGAACAACGCTTTCCCTAAGTTTTGAATATTGTCATGCGATGGACTCCTTCGTCCATATGCCCCTCGGACTTGTCTTGATCATATCTGCCGCCATTTGCGACTCGGACTCTGATGGATTGTTCCGTAAATTACCATGATATATAAATTTGACAGAAACCTAGCAATGTAAAAGGGAGGGTGGTGCTCGAACGTGAGAACGAAAACCGGAAAGCTGGAAAACAAGGGCGCAGAAAACTGGAACACGAATGGGTAAGCGCGAGGCGGTATCCGGGTCAAAGGGGAACCCTCGAGAAGGGTATAGATATCAACGTTCGTCGCTGGCGATGATGATCTTCCCAAGTAACGCCTTGAGTGGTAACGCAGAGCCGTGGCTCCTGTCCTTCGCGACCAATACCTCCTCCATCTCCTCCCGCAACGCGCCTAACTCCGGGCAAAGTGGTAACGATCCATCCTCCCGCACCAACGTTGGGTTGAGCAGGAGGTCAAACAATCTCGCCCATAAATCCACCTGCCAATACCTCTTGAACGATGCAGCGAGCCTATACCTCGGTTCTCCGTCCTTCCCCGGGTGCGAGACGATCGAATTGACCTCGAAGTACTTCCCATAGAGCATGCAATAGGCGACCCCTGAAAGTCCGAAGTAATCCGGTTGGTGCGTCCAAGGTAAACCCTCCTGCATCTCTAGACAGTCCTTCGCGTCGGTTGGCCAATCAGCAAGGAACTGCTGGTCAGCGGGAAACTGCCTTGTGTCTATCGTTCGGCCAAAGTCGATGAGTTTGATCCCCTTATCACTCCATCCGCCCTCCCCCGAGGGATCGTAAGTCGACGAGAGCGGTGTGTCCCCTAACCGGAGGAGACAGTTGTCGATCTTCAAATCCCCGTGAATGAACCCTACAGCATGCATCCCTTCGACTAAACGAAGGAGCTCGATGGTGAAGAACATGACAAGGGACTCGCGAAGACACGCTCCCTTCTCAGCCACGTTGATCTCCTGAGCTCGGTTGACTAGCTCGAGCAACGTTCCCTGCGTGCAGATGTCCAAAACGAGGTAGCTCTCGTCGCGGAACACGTACAGGGCCTGAGGCTCGATGATCGATACTCGAAGGTGTGGGGGCAGAGAAGTTCGGAGGTTCTTTAGGACGTGGAATTCCCAGAGGTTCTTCGGTCGGACCACTTTTACCGCGACGAACACTTCCTCCTGGAGTTCGAGTTGCCGTTCGACATCGGCAGCGGCGAACACGGCTCCGAACCCGCCCTCTCCCAACTTGTCCATCACCTCGTATACGTTCCCACCAATTTCCAGAACGAAGACCTCGTCTGACCTATCTCGTTCCCGCTTCTTGCAGAACTTCTGCAGGGCAGTCAAGTGGACCTTGTCTTCGTTCCGGAAGTCGTGGAAGGCAGAATCGTGAGGAGCGAGGGAGAGCAGAGCCGATACGATGGAACCATCGAATGGAATACAAGGGTTGGGCGGTCGGAAGGAGGAAGCTACCGCTATGGCATCCTGGAGTCTGAGCGTACCGGTCATCTCCTCGATCTCCTCGATCTGCTGTTGATGGACCGGACCGTCGGTGATGAAACGATAACTGTCGTCCTCGTCCTCGTCGTCCTGACTATCCGAGTACTGGGGTGAGAACACGGTATTGTATCGGAGGCCCCTCTCATCCCGGTCCGCATCACTCTCCTCGTCTGCTCTCAACTCCGCAGCAAGTTCCAGCGCGGCTGAAGTCGCGTCATTCGCATCGTGTGGTCGTAACGTTGTGGTAGTGGTGACCTCGAACGTACGTTCCGTGATGGGTGTCATCACGTCTATCTGTTTCCCGTACCTTCCACGGTGTGAAGGCTCGTCGTCATCGCCTTTATCTGGGATATGAGCTTCGTCGTCGTCTGGAGCGTGGCCAGTATCTCCGTCCCCCCTCCGTTCGTCTTCCTCTTCATCATCCTCATGTAACGTAGTGGCTACTTGCTTCCCAACTGACTTGCGACGAGCCTCATTCTCCGATCGCTTTGGGTTATTGAGGAAAGGGTGGAAGATAGGTTTCGGTGTGTTCTCCGGTTGAGTTCCTGGTCGACTGAATACTTTGAAAGTGGGGTTGATTGGATCTCGGAGGGGGGTGAAGGTAGGTTTGGATCTGAGAGGTTGTTTTCCATCAGCAGGAGCAGGAGTGAAGACCTTGGAGAAGACGTTGGGTCTGGCCGAATTTTCGCTAAAGACTGGGGGAGGTTTCGGTGTTCGGAGGGGGACCCCCGCGTTCTCATCTGACTGTGCAGGAGCCGGAGTCTTGGGCTCTGTTCTGGGTGCCGCGGTGTCTTGATCGACGAAGACTTGGAACTTGGGACACGATGTCAGTTCATGCGTACTGAGCGCTACCCGCAATTAATTACCTTGGGGGTGGGAGCCGCCCGTGTGTTCTCATCCGCGAATGGCTGGAACTGCTAGAAATCAGAATGGGAACCAAAGCCCCCGCACCGTACCCCAAATGCGCACCTTCTGGGCAGATCGATTCTGGGAGGGTGGATCCACAAACGGTTGGATCTGCATATGGGAGGGGTTTTCAGCGTCACAGCACACATGGGGCGATGATTCCCTCACCTTTGGGGTCTTCGGATTCTCATCCACAAATGGGCGAAACGCTGTACAATTCTAAGTGGTGGGTGCATTCCATAGGGAGTCTTACTTACATACCTGGCTGTTTGACTGCAGCTTCACCCAGGTCTCGAATATGAGCCCGGCCCACGGTCCGGGGGACAATTTTGACCGTGTGTACAGGGGCATGTTTGCTTCCAAGGGTATCGAGTTTGGAAGTCCTGTCGGGGGAGTTGTACATCCCAAATACGTCCGCCAGGGCCTCCTTTGTGGCCAACGTGACCGTGGGTTCTGGAGGATGCATGAGACCCTTCCGGGTACGAGTCCCACCGGCACCATCGTCGTTGAATTTGACACGGGATTGTCCAGAACGCTTCAGGTCAAGATCCGTAGAGGCTGGGGGAGGCCATTTCTTCCCAAGAAGTCCCATCGATCGGGCACGAGCTTCATGGATGCTGTACTCAGTACCGTCCTTGAAGAGTAGCCCGAAGTCCAGACGGAGTTTCTCTGGTCGTCTTCCGGGGTCAGGTCGGGCCAGCATAGGCGCATAGCGGTTATGTGGGAGGTTCGAGATGTTCTTGGATGGGTTCCGTTGCTGGAATTGTTCATATTTGGTCTTGAGGCGATCGACTGGACGAGCCTTGCGGTAAATCCCATGGCGATAAAGCTCGTCTGCTTGACGTAGACTTTTGGGCGAGTTGGAAACGTGAAGCGAGCAGCCCAAAACCACTCACTAACCAGTCCGCTCCAGAAGGTCGGCATACTCTTCGTAAAACAGCGCATACTTCGCGCCGATCTTGTTTGTGTATATATGATTAAAAACGCTCGCCGAGTCCTCGACATACTTGGCGTACATAATCCACAGCTTTAAGCAGCGGAGGTCGCCTTTCGCCGTCGGATCTTCACTGAGTTGTTGGGTGGCCTGCTCGAGCAGATCAATGAGGCCGGAGTCGTTAGCTTCTTGTGGTTGGTAGTTGCCTTCGAGCCATCTCGCATAAGAATAGTAGACGTCGAGGGGATCGTCCTCTTGGTCGATGGAATCGATTTTCTGTTGAAAGCGCGCCCGTTCGCGTTCGAGATCTGACGGAAGGGGCATGAGAAATCGGGCGTCGCGTTCCGCACGTGACCCTGGGCAGAGTGTTTGTGTGTTGTTGTTTGGCCACGTGGCTAAGCCACGCTGCTTCAACTTGGACTTTGGCTATTCGAGGCTGCTCCCGCCAGAAATGATGCGCTACATCGCCCCCAGAACCCAAGAACCGCGGCCTCAGCTGCCGTTGGAATGCAGGAACCCAGAGCTGGCGCTCCGTACGTGTTTCTGTGACTGATTGTGACTTCATCCACGGGCTCACATGAGGTTATCTCAAGTTGATCCTGCCAAACCGCTGCCGGTGAAGTTCCAAGAGATTGCCAGGGAGGGAAATGTCGCCATCGTACGTCTCTCATCTCGCTGGCTCCCCAGCGACGCGCTCACGACACGCACAGGTTGGCAGAATGAAGATCCCCACTCCGGGTGGACACGCCTTCATCCTCAGGAGGCTCGATACCAACGCGATCAGCCTGACCACGATGTTTCGTGCCACCTATCCGCAGGCCACTGAAGACGCCGAAAAGGCAGAAATCAACTGGATCAAGAATAACTACGAGCTCTCAGGCGCGAACAAGACCGGTCGTGCCCGTTTCGCGGGGACTTGGGCTGGCATCGATGTGGCCCTGAATGTTGCCGATACCTACTCGATCAGCCACCTCTTGCCCTCTCTCATCAACGCAGTCCCAGACCCTACTCAAATATACTCCAAGTCCCGGGGGAAGTCGGTTACCCAGCCACTCACCCCCCAGCCCACCCCTCCATCACCACCCAAACCCACTGGTCCGAACAAGCGGCGGAAGGAGGGCACCCCCCAACCCACGACGCGTGCTTCCCCCGCACCCGTCCCTACACCTGCCCCCGCGTCCATCGAGATCACATCTCCCGCTCCCACTCCTCGGAGGTCGACGCGTTTGAAGAGCCCTGCTCCTGTGCCAGTTCCTCTCCCATTGTCTCCAAGGAGGACTCCGAAATTACAGCGCCCACGTGTTGAACCCGAAGAGTTGCAGGTCCCCCCCACTCCCCCCACTCCGGAGGTCACTCATGTTGAGGAAGAGGAGGCAGTCGTCGCAACCGAACCGAACATGGCTGATGACATCCAGGAGCAGCGAGAGCTGATCGCCGGGCTGAAGGCTCAAAGAGCAGCTGCCATCGCCCGCGGCGAGGAACAGATAGAAACTGCACCGTCTTTGAAACGCGCGATCGAGGAAGTGGAGCCTCCTCTTCTGTTTAATCCCAAGGAGCCCGAGGTCGAACCCCGGGCGGTGTCCACGAACAGCAGGATTCGGTTCTTGCGTAATCCTTCACCCCAAACCAAGTCTGTGTTCTGGGGCGTTGCGGCGTTTGCTGCCGGTGTTGGTGCTGTGTGAGTCCCGTTCTTCCTTTTCGTCCGCCGCCTGCAACTCACTCGACCCCCCCAGGTTCTTACCCACTTTCTTCTGATCGACATGCTTTGTTCGCTTCTAACGATACTAGTCGATCCGCTGTCTTTCATCTACTTTTTATCGTTCACCCTATTACTCCTGTGCGGTACCTTCCTCTCATGGGCCGTATGGAACACCATTTTGGTACGTAGTGGCCTAATGTTCTCTCTCGCTTCCTTTAGTATCCTTATACGCACTTGTGCCGAAGGGGACGCCATGTTGTGAATATAGTTGCATATACATGAACACGTCTCCTCGACTGCATCGCGGGTGTCGGAGTCCCACCGGCGACCATCAGCGTGTAGAAAATATTACCTAAACGGCCGACGGGGTGGCGTGTTTGATGTTGTGGCTTTTGCTCAATCACCCAACGGTGAAACCGTCCAACCGAACTCCGAACAGTGTCACCACATCTTCGTCTCCCTCGGGGGTGGCGGCATGTAGCCGTCAGCAGGATTAAGCACACCTATGCGCTTCCAAGTGATTCCAAGCGCTTCCGTCAAGATGTCTGGTCTATAGAAGCGCACCGATGTGCTTCCCTGGAGTTTTGTGTTATGCACGATTGAATAAATTCCTGCTCATTCCAAGCACGAGCGTTGTCCACCCCACCTGGATCCGGTACAGGAAGGGCAAGTTAGTGGGAGAAAAAAGTATTTGGCCGCGATTCCGGCTGACTGTCAATACTGGAGGCGCTTCCGAGCGCTTGTATCGGCTTGCATGGAACTCCAATCGTTCCAAGCACCTCAATCTCGTGGAAACTGACTCGGCATTTCCCCGGGGATCGCCGGGTATAAATACGGATGCTCGTGGGATGGCCAACCGCTTATTCCTTGAAAAATCACCGACTGCTCTTACCATGCCTCTGCCCTCGACCTACAAACAGTACGTCTTCGACGAACGCCCCACGGAGCACATCACCCCTACCACATTCAAATGTGAGACAAAGTCGACCGGTAATCTGAAGGTCGGACCTGGGCAGGTCTTGGTCAAGGTTACATGGATTTCGCTCGACCCCGCCATGCGGTCGTGGTTGAACGACGCCAAGCGGGCCTACACTCCTCCGGTTAAGCTCGGTGAGGTCAT
>Ga0307516_10006455_pt1 | contig 13731 bp, 9 predicted proteins | sample 19_EM_MG_FD_203310 | JGI IMG/M metagenome (GOLD analysis project Ga0307516, IMG submission 203310) | Populus trichocarpa ectomycorrhiza microbial communities from riparian zone in the Pacific Northwest, United States - 19_EM | ecosystem: Host-associated > Plants > Roots > Unclassified | place... | reverse complement strand
TGCGGGAAAGCGTCGAGGCGGCGCTCGGGGTCGGGGATCTCGACCGCACGCAGCAGTTCGAGCGCACGCGAGCGCAGCGCGCTCTTGCTGCCGCCTTCGTGGATCTTCAGCGTTTCCATCAACTGGAACGCGACCGTGAAACACGGGTTCAGGCTCGTCATCGGGTCCTGAAAGATCATCGCGATGTCTTTGCCGAGCAACTGGCGGCGCTCCTTGAGCGGCATCGTCAATAGGTCGCGGCCGTCGAAACTGAGGCGCTGTGCGCGCACCCGGCCGGGCTCGTCGATCAGGCCCATCAGCGCGAGCGCGGTCACGCTCTTGCCCGAGCCGGATTCGCCGACCACGCCGACCACTTCGCCGGCGTCGAGCGACAGGCTCATGCCGTCGACGGCCTTGAACGGCGCGGCTTCCGAACCGAATTCGACGCGCAGGTTTTCGACTTCGAGCAGGGCCATGACGGTCAGCGTTTGAGCTTGGGATCGAGCGCGTCGCGCAGCCCGTCGCCCATCAGGTTGAAGGCGAGCACCGAGACCAGGATCGCGAGACCCGGCAGCGTCACGACCCACCACGCGCTCTGGATGAATTCGAGCGCGCTCGCGAGCATCGAGCCCCATTCGGGCGTGGGCGGCTGCGCACCGAGGCCGAGGAAGCCCAACGCCGCGGCGTCGAGGATCGCGGTCGAAAAACCGAGCGTGGTCTGCACGATCAGCGGCGCGGCGCAGTTCGGCAGCACGGTGTCGAACATCAAGCGCGCGGTGCCGGCACCGGCGATGCGCGACGCGGCCACGTAGTCCTTGCCCATCTCGCCGATCACGGCCGCGCGCGTCAGGCGCACGAAGTGCGGCAGCATCACGATGGCGATCGCGTACATCGCGTTGACCAGCCCCGGCCCGAGGATCGCAACCACGGCCACGGCGAGCAAGAGGCTGGGCAAGGCCAGCATGATGTCCATCAAGCGCATGACCGTGAACTCGACACCGCCGCGGAAGAAACCGGCGAGCAGGCCGAGCAATACGCCGCCGGTCAGCGACAGGCCGACCGACACCAGGCCGATGATCAGCGACAGCCGCGTGCCGTAGATCAGGCGCGAGAGCACGTCGCGGCCGACCGGGTCGGTGCCGAGCAGGAAGACGTGGCCGCCGATCGGTTGCAGCGACGGCGCTTTCAAGACTGCGTCGGGGTACTGTTCCTTGGGCGAATAAGGGGCGATCACATCGGCGAAAACCGCGCAGAGCACGAGCGCGACGATGACCGCCAGGCCGATCAACGCGCCGCGGTTGCGGCGGAAGTCGCGCCAGAGTTCGGCGAGCGGCGACGGCGGCGCCTGCTCGTGCGCGATGACTTCAGGAGCGGCGCTCATGTGTGCCGGATCCGCGGGTTGATCACGCCGTACAACACGTCGACGATCAGGTTCACGCCGATGATGACCGTGGCCGACAACAGGATGCCGCCTTGCACGGCCGGGTAGTCGCGGCGGTGGATCGCTTCGACCAGCCACTTGCCGATGCCCGGCCACGAGAAGATCGTTTCGGTGAGGATCGCGCCGGCCAGCAGCGTGCCGACCTGCAGCCCGATCGTCGTGACGACCGGGATCAGCGCGTTACGCAAGGCGTGGATGCCGACGATGCGCAAAGTCGACGCGCCCTTGGCGCGCGCGGTGCGCACGTAGTCTTCGCGCAGCACTTCGAGCATCGACGAGCGGGTCATGCGCGCGATGACCGCCAGCGGAATCGTGCCGAGCGCGATCGACGGCAGGATCAAATGCGAGAGCGCACTCTTGAACGCGCCCTTGTCGGAAGACAGCAGCGAGTCGATCAGCATGAAACCGGTGACGGGCGGGATGTCGAACTGGATCGCGATGCGGCCCGACACCGGTGTCCAGCCGAGCGTGACCGAGAAGGTCAGGATCAGCAGCAGGCCCCACCAGAAGATCGGCATCGAAAAGCCGGTGAGCGACGCGCCCATCACCGAGTAGTCCCAGACGCTGTTGCGTTTGACGGCCGCGATGATGCCGGCCGGCAGGCCGATCACGAGCGCCAGCAGCATCGCGCAGATGCTCAGCTCGATGGTCGCCGGGAACAGCGTGATGAACTCCTTGAACACCGGCTCGTGGGTGATCGTGGAGTAGCCCAGGTCGCCGTGCACGGCCTTCCACAGGTAGTCGGCGTATTGCACCGGCAAGGGCCGGTCGAGACCGAACTCGTGGATCAGGCGCTCGTAGCGTTCGGTCGTCATGCCACGTTCACCAGAGAGCGCCTCGACCGGGTCGCCGGGCAAGAGTCGGATCAACGCGAATACGAGCAGCGTGATGCCCAGGAAGGTGGGCAGCACGAGGCCGAGGCGTTTGGCGACGAAGGAAAACATGTCAGGGTGCGGCGGTCAGGAAAAAGGGGGCGCGCGCCCCCCTTCTCGATCGCTTTGGTGAAGCGACGCGTGAGCGTCACTTCTCGACCATGTCCACCTTGTTGAAGTAGTGGTGGGCGGTCGCGTCCATCTTGTAGCCGATCACTTCCTTGCGCACCGGGTCGAAACGCACCGAGTGGGCGATGGTGATCCACGGCGCTTCTTCCTTCGCGATGACTTGCGCCTTCTCGTACAACGCGGCGCGGTCGGCCTGCTTGGTCACACCCTTGGCCTTCTGGACCGCGTCTTCGAAGTCTTTGTTGCACCAGCGCGCCACGTTGCCGCCGCCCTTCACGGCCGAGCAGCCGAGCAGGGGCACGAAGAAGTTGTCCGGGTCGCCGTTGTCGCCCGACCAGCCGAACATCATCGACTGCTGTTCGCCGGTCTTGCTGCGCTTGCGGTACTCGCCCCATTCGAAGGTCAGCAGCTTGGTCTTGACGCCGATCTTTTCCCAGTCGGCCTGGATCAGCTCGGCCATGCGCTTGCCGTCCGGGTTGTAGGGGCGCGTGACCGGCAGGTACCAAAGCTCGACTTCGGTGCCGTTCGGAAAGCCCGCCTTGGCCAGCAGCTCTTTCGCCTTGGCCGGGTCATAGGCGTAGTCGGTGACCTTGTCGTTGTACGACCAGAGCGTGGGCGGGATCGGGTTCTTCGCGACCTGGCCCGCACCCTGGAACACCGCGTCCAGAATCGCCTTCTTGTTGACGGCCATGTTCAGCGCTTGCCGAACCTGCTTGTTGTCGAAGGGCTTCTTCTCGACGTTGAACGCGATGTAGCCGACGTTCAAGCCGTTCTGCTGCACCAGGTTGATCGCGGGGTCGTTCTTCATCAGCGCCACGTCGGCCGGCTTCGGGAATGCCATCACATGGCACTCGCCGGTCTTCAACTTGGCGTAACGCACCGAGGCGTCGGTCGTGATCGCGTAGACCAGGTTGTCGATCTTCGGGCGGCCGCCCCAGTGTGCGTCGAAGGCTTTGTAGCGGATGACAGCGTCTTTCTGGTACGAGACGAACTGGAACGGGCCGGTGCCGATCGGTTCCTTGTCGATCACGTCGGGCGTTTTCGCCGCCATCATCTTGTCGGCGTATTCGGCCGAATGGATCGACGCGAAGTCCATCGCCAGGTTGGCCATGAACGGTGCCTCGGGCTTCTTCAGCACGAACTTGATCGTCATCGCGTCGACCTTCTCGACGTGGTCGACGATGTTCTTCATGTCCATGTCTTCGAAGTACGCGTAGGTCTGGCCCGGCGTGACCTTGGCGAACGGGTGGTTCGGGTCGGCCTGGCGGTTGTACGAGAACAGCACGTCGTCGGCGTTGAAGTCACGCGTCGGCGTGAACTTGGCGTTGCTGTGGAACTTCACGCCCTTGCGCAGCTTGAAGGTGTACGAGAGGCCGTCGGGCGCGGCGGTCCAGCTTTCGGCCAGGCCGGGAATGATGTTGGTGGTGCCGGTCTCGAACTCGACGAGCCGGTTGTACATCGGCACCGAAGAGGCATCGGCCGTGGTGCCGGTGGTGAAGAACTGCGGGTTGAAACCTTCGGGGCTGCCCTCGGAGCAGTACACGAGGGTCTTGGCGGCGAAGGCCGCGCCGGCGCAGCTCAGCAAAGCGCTCGCGGCGAGTGTGGAAAGCGTGAATCCGCGGAGTTTCATGGGTGGTTCCAGAAAGTTGAACGGTGAGGCTCTTCGTGAGAGCAAGGGGCTGAATGATAGGTGGCGTGCACCGCGGCGGCCTCTAGTGTTCCCCCTAGCAATCTGCCTGCCAGGTGCGCGTTGGCAAACGTTCAGGCCAGGAACTGCAACACCGTCAGCCACAGCGGTGCGACCAGCACGAAGGCGAGTGTCGAGAACACCGTGGCGGCCGTGATCTCGGCTTCGAGCGCGTGGTAACGCTGCGCGAAGATCAGCGCGTTGCTGCCGATCGGCAGCGCCGCCATCATCACGATCACGGTCAGCGGCATGCCGGTCAAACGGAAGCCCCAGTGTGCGATGACCAGCACCAGGGCCGGCAGCACCAGCAGCTTCAGCAATGAGAGCACCACTGCCGCCCGCGCCGCACCCTGCACGCCGTAGTACGCGAGCGCCATGCCGATCAGCACCAGGCACAGCGGCACGACGGCCGAGCCGAGGGTTTGCAGGATCTCGTCGGCGACCGCCGGGATCGGCAGCCCGAGCGCGTTCCAGCTCAGGCCGATCAAGACCGGCAACACGACCGGGTGAACGATGGTGTTGCGCGCGGTCGAGATCAGCGTCTGCAACAGGTGGATCTGGCCGACTTCGTGTTTCGCGCGCGCCAGGTCGAGCTCGACCAGTGCAGTCACCAGCGTGAGCAACACCAGTGCGTGCAGGCTGATGATCGCGAGATGGATCGCCAGGCCCGTTTCACCGAACAGCGCCGCGGCCATCGGAATGCCGACCTGCACCGTGTTGCCGAACACCGAAGAAAGCGCCCGCACCGCCGGTGCTGCCACCGGCAAGGCGCCAGAGCGGTTGGCGCGGCGCTGGAACACATAGACCACGACCATCATCGCCAGCATCGGCACGAACACCGCGACCAGCGTGTCCCAGGGCATGGTCTTGAAGTCGATGCGGGCGGTGGTGCGGAACAGCAGCGCCGGCACGAAGATGTAGTAAGCCGCGTTGGCCAGCGTGCGCGCCGGGTCGCCGGTGCCCAGCCACTTCAGCTTGCCGACGGTCCAACCGATGGCCACCACGATGAAGATCGTGAGCAGCTTGAAGAAGACGAGGGACGACATGCGCCGAAGTATCGGCGACGGCCGTCTCCGACAGCGGCACCCGGTGGTCCGGGCGCCGCGGTGCGTTACGGGAAGGTCGCGAGGAAGACGCCGTTGTCGGACGTGATCACGAGTCGGCTGCTGGAGACGACACCGACCGAACTGATCTTGCCGAGCGACGCTGGCAGGGCGCCGAGGATGTTGCCGACGCTGCCGGGGCGGCCCACCACGGTCGTGACCACGCCGGCCGGTGTGATCTTGCGCACCGTGTGGGCCTCGCGCCCCGCCGTGAATTCGAGCCCCGGGTCGGCGACGTAGACGTTGCCGCTGGCGTCGACAGCCACACCGACCGGGTAACTGAACCGGGCCGCTGCGCCGGTCCCGTCGGCGGTGCCCGGCGTTTTGGCCGTGCCCGCCAGGGTGCTGACAACGGCCGCTGGGGTGACTTTGCGGATCGTCTGATTGCCTTGGTCGGCGACGTATACGTTGCCGGACAGGTCTACGGCCACGCCGGTCGGTTGATCGAACCGGGCCGCCACGCCGGTGCCGTCGAGGCTTCCGAGCACACCCGTCGTTCCAGCCCATGTTGTCACCACGCCGGCTGACGTGATCTTGCGGATCGTGTAGTTGAACGAGTCCGCCACGAACACGTTGCCGCTGGTGTCGACGGCCACGCCGCGCGGCCAGCTGAACCGGGCCGCGGCACCGGTGGCGTTGGTGCTTCCGCTCTGACCGGCCGTACCGGCGAAGGTCGTGACCACCCCGGCCGGCGTGATCTTGCGAATCGTGTAGTTGGCGGAATCGGCCACGTACAGGTTGCCGCCGCCGTCGATGGCGATGCCAACGGGGTCACCATCACCGCTGCCGCCGAACCGGAACTGCGCGTTGGCTCCGGTGCCGTCGCTGCTGCCCGGCGTACCGGCACTGCCGGCCAAGGTGCTCACCACGCCTGCCGGCGTGACCTTGCGGATGGTGAAGTTGTTCGTGTCGGCGAGGTAGATGTTGCCCTGCGCATCGACCGCCGATCCGGCCGGCGCGTTGAACTGTGCCGAAGCGCCTGTGCCGTCGGCCGAGCCTGGCACCGACGCACTTCCGGCCAGCGTGTTGACCAGGCCCGCCGGTGTGATCTTGCGGACGGTGTGGTTCTCTTCATCGGCGACATAGACGTTGCCGGTGGCATCGACCGCCACGCTGTTGGGTCGCCTGAAACGAGCCGATGTTCCTGAACCGTCGGCACTGCCGCGTGTGATCTTGCGGCCTGCCAGCGTCGTCACCGTCCCCGCGGCGCTGACCTTGCGGATGATTTCGTTGAAGCTGTCAGCGACGTAGACGTTGCCTGCCGCGTCGACCGCGAGACCCCTCGGGTTGTCGAAGTAGCTGTCAGTGCTGCCGGCGCCGTCGGCAAGTTGTGACATCGATCCGCCCGAGGTGATCTTGCAGATCACCGAGTAGTTGCTGCTCACGTAGACGCTGCCGGCCGCGTCGACCGCCACGCCTTGCGGGCCGTCAAGCAGGTTGCCGCTGCAACCGAAGCCGGAACTGCCGACGGTCCCGGCGAAGGTTGTCACCACCCCTGCCGGTGTCACCTTTCTGACGGTGTTGTTCAGCCAGTCGGCGACAAAGACATTGCCGTTGCTGTCGGTGGCCAGCGCCTGAGGCGAGCTGAATCGCGCCAGCGCACCGGTGGCGTCGGTGCTTCCAGTGGTCCCCGCCGTGCCGGCCAGCGTGGTCACTACACCCGCTGGCGTGATCTTGCGGATCGTGTTGTTGCCGGAGTCGGCCACATAGACGATCCCGTTCGCGTCCACGGTTACCGCCTGCGGCACGTAGAACCGCGCGGCCGCGCCCGTGCCATCGGCACTGCCGGACAGCCCGGCGCTGCCGGCGAGCGTGAACACCGCGCCCGCTGGGGAGATCTTGCGGATCGTGTGGTTGAACAGGTCGGCAACATAGACATTTCCGCCGGTGTCCACCGCCACGCCCTTCGGCGTGGAGAAGCGCGCGTTCGCACCCCAGCCGTCGCAGTTGCCGCGCCCGCCGAGGCTGCCCGCCAGCAAGGTCATCTGTCCCGCCACGGCGGCACCGGCCGTTTGCGGCGCGAGCTGGGACGGCAGCGCTTGCGAGCCCCAGACCGCGATCGCACTGCAGATGCCCGCGCTCAGCTGGCTCGCCACCGCGCCGTCGTAGGCGGCACTGGGCGCTGGTACGGTGGCCGAGATGTTGAACAGACCGTCATCCTTCAGGTCTTCGACCAATTGGTTCGTGAACGCCAGCGCCGGGCTGGCGAGCGAAGAATTAAAGCGTGTGCCGGCGATCGGCAGAGCCGCCATCACGGCGCTGTAGCGCCCGGCCCAGGTGTTGCCGAGGGTGCCGCTGCCCGAGGTGTCGGAAATGGGCGTCACGTAGTTCGTGATGTCGTTGGTCTGGTAGGCCGTCGGCAGCTTGGCGTTGACCTGCGCGAGCAGCAGGTCGTTGGCCTGCTGCATGGCGCTGGCGGTCAGGGCCGCTTCCGAGCCGTAGAGCTTCAGCGCCCACTGGTAGGCCGCTTCGGAGATCGGGTTGGCGCTCACGTGGTGGGTCAGGTTCGGCACCATCACATGCAACACCTGCCCTTGCAGACGAATCCAGGCGCGCTTCGATTCGTCGTAGTACTCGCCGTTGCCGCTGCCGTTGTCGGCGAACTTCAGGATGAACGGCCCGCGGTACGTGACCGGGTAGAGCGAGACGAGGTAGTCGGCGCTCAAAGCGGCCGACCCCAACACTTTGCCGTCGGGTTTGTAGGCGGTCACGGTGACCTGGCGCATCGCCGACAGGCCCGGGCCGGCGCCGTCGCCGTCGGCGCTGCTGCCCACGCCACTGCCGTCGCCGCTGTCGCCGCCACAGCTCAGCGGGCCGCAGGCGTCGCCGCCGGTGACGACGCGGAACTCCTGTGTCACCGTCAGCAACGCGGCGCGGCTGGTCGCGCTGCCCGCGGAGTTGCTGGCGATGGCGCGGTACTGCTTGCCGTTGTCGGCCACCGTGACGGCGGGCAGCAGCAAGGTGCTCGACGTGGCGCCGACGATGTCGGCCCAGTTGCTGCCATCGGCGCTGACCTGCCAACGCAACGTCGGCGAAGTGCCGCCTGCGCCGACCGTGAAGCCGGCGTCGGCACCTTCGGTCACGGCGATGTTCTGCGGCTCGGTCTGGATCGACGCCGCCACGACGACGATGGTGACCGTCAAGGTGGCCGGCGTGCTGGTGACGAGGTTGCTTCCGTCGGAGACGATCACGCGGAATTGCTGGCCGTTCACGCTCGGGTCGGCGGTGAGCGTGTAGCCCGTGCCCGTGGCGCCGGCGATGTCGGCCCAGGCGCCGGCGTTGAAGCGCTGCCACCTGTAGCTGGTGGCGCCGGTGGCGACAACGCTGAAGGTGGCCGAGGCACCGGACACCGCGCTCTGGTTGACCGGCTGCGATGTGATGGCCAGCACCGGAGTGGGTGGCGGCGAAGTGCGTGGTGTCACTGCCAGCGCCGCGGCACGGCTGGTCGCGCTGCCGGCGGCATTGCTGGCGATGGCGCGGTACTGCTTGGCGTTGTCGGTGAGCGCGACGGCGCTCAGCAGCAGCGTGGTCGAGGTGGCACCCGGCACGTCGGCCCAGGTGCTGCCATCGGGGCTGACCTGCCAGCGCAGCGCAGGTGCCGTTCCGCCCGCGCCGACCGTGAAGCTCGCGTCGCTGCCTTCGGTCACGGCGACGTTCTGCGGTTCGGTCTGGATCGACGCAGCGACGATGGCGACCGTGACCGTCAGCGTCACCGGCGTGCTGGTGACGGCGCTGCTGGCGCCGGAGACGATCACCCGGAACTGCTGGCCGTTGAGGGCCGGGTCGGCCGTCAGCGTGTAGCTGCTGCTCGTGGCGCCGGCAATGTCGGCCCAGTTGCCCGCGTCGAAACGCTGCCAGCGATAGCCGGTTGCGGCAGTGGCGGTGACGCTGAACGTGACGGGCGAGCCCGTCAGCACACTCTGGTTCGCCGGTTGCGAGACGATCGCCAGCTGCGGCGCAGGCGGCGAGTCGCTGCCTCCTCCACCCCCGCCGCCACACGCCGACAGGCACAGCGCGATGAACGCCAGCAGCAGTGCCGCGAAGGGGCGCAGCACGTGCGCTTCGACTGCCCGGGGAATCATGTGCGACGCGACAGGGTGCTTCATCGGATGCTTTCGGTCTTGGAAAGAGGCAGGACGGCCGCGATCCCGAAGTCGCCCAGGGCCGAAGGAACGGTGGTCACCGGTGTCTGCAGGCCCTTCGTCAACTGCGCGACTTCATGCGCGACGAAGTAGTCGAGGCCCTTGTGCGTGACCTGGCCTTCGCGGCGAAAGTCGGCGCGCCCGGACAGGCCTTCGACGAGCGCCTTGGTGAACGCGCCGTTGCCCCACGCGTCGAGCTCCAGCGATTCCTGTTGCGGGGCGCTCGCGGCGAACACGACGACGCCGGCATCGGCACTGGAAAGACTGTTGGCCATTCGGATCAGGTCTCGTGGAGGGAAACGCCCGAGCGATTTTCCGGAGAAACAGGTGTCGACGAAGAACAGGCTGCGGCCTTTCATCATCGATAGTGATGAACGCAGGTTCACTTCCGAGACGGCGCTGCGTGCCAGGTTGGCCGGCACCGCGTCGTGCGGCAGGAAGTAGTACAGGTTGTCGGCACTCGTGACACCGTGCCCGGCCAGAAAGAGCACGCCCACGTCGCCCGTGCCGGTGCTGTCCTGCAACCACTTCAAGCCGTCGAGCACCGCGCGCCGCGTGGCGCGCTGGTTCGTCAGCAACCGCGTCTCGACGCGCTTGTAGAACGCGCCGTCCTGGCGCGCCAGCACGGCCGAGAAGTCGGCCGCGTCCTTGGCCGCCAGGCCCAGATTCATCTCGGGGTTGCCGTATTCCGACACCCCCACCGCGAGCACGAACAGATTCGGCCGCCGGTCGGCCTTCGGCAGCGCCGCGGGCGCCTTCGGTGCGGCGCTGGCCGCGAGCGTCACTTCGGCCGGCATCGAGATCGCTGCCTTGGTCTGCGCCAGCACCTGGACCACCGCACCCGCCTCGGGCGCGGCGAAGCTGATGCGGCCCGCGGCCACGCCCGCGCTGCTCGCTTCGCGGCGTGTGTCCTGCACCTCGACCGGCCGGCCATCGACCTTCACGATTACCAGCGGCGGCGCGTTGCCTGAAGACACCGGCGAGGTAAAGACCTCGTAATCGAGCGCGACCTCGGCCTTCGCCGGTTCCGACTTCAGCGGTGCTGTGAGCGTGACGACCGGTGGCAGCACCGAAGTCACCGGAGGAGGAGGCAGCGCCATCACCGCCACCCGTGCGCGCGTCTCTTCGTCGGCGCGCATGGCCAGCACGCGGCGCTCTTCGTTCGCCGCCGAAACCGCCTTGTCGACGTCGAGCGTCGTCAGCACCCGGTCGATCACGTCGGGTCGGTGGTATTGATCGCGAAAGCGCGAGTTGCCGAAGAAGTCGGCGCGGTCGCCTGCAGGCCGGGTGATCTGCCAGCCGGCCAGGTCTTCGGCGCCGCTGCTCGCGTCGTAGTAGCCCTGCTCGGTCCAGAGCACATGGCGGCCGTCGCGCAAGGGCAGCAGCGACAGCAGCAGCGCGCCGTCGCTGGTGCGGCGCCAACGGATCGTGCCGTCGAGCTGTGCGGCGACGAGCAGCTTGCCGTTCGCCGAGAGGCCCAGGGCGCGCACTTCGGTGTTCAGCGCCACCGACCAGACCGAGTCCCCTCGCGCGTCGAAGCGGCGCAACGCGCGGCTCGTGCCGAGCAGCACCGTCTGACCGTCCGGCGCCACCGCGGCAGCGCGCGAGCTTTCGTTCGGCAACAGCGCAACGGCCTTGCCGGCGATGTGGGGCCGGCGTGTGTTTTCCCAGTCGCTCACGCCAAGGCGGAAGCTCGAGGGCCTTGCAGCTTCGAGCGCGACCGCGGGCGAGGGCTCACCGAAGCGCCTGCGCGCCAGGTCGAAGGTGGTCTGGACGCCGCCGGGTTCGAACTGCCAGGCCAGAACGGTTGCGTCAGCGCTGATGCGCAGCGTGCGCGGGTCGACGAAGTTGGCGGTCGGCACCGAGGTTCGCATCGTCAAGGCCAGGCCGTCGAGCGATCCCCAGCCACCGTTTGAACTGGCGACGAGCATCGTTCCGTCGGCCAAGGCAGCGATGTCGAGGATCGAACCGCCGGGTGCCTTGACTTCGTCGATGCGGGCATCGGGCCAGCCGATCCGCTTGACGAGGTAGACGTTCGGGTCGCGGTAGCCGGTGCCGCCGGCATACAGCGCCTTGCCGTCGCTGCGCCAGGCCACGCTCATCAGGTTTCCGAGGGGCACGTCGGTCATGTCGAATGGCCTGAGCAGCTTGCGCGTGGCCAGCTCGTACACGTCGACGGCGGCGCCGGTCGGCGCGACCGAGCGCGAGAAGTAACCGACCGCCAGCAGGCGGCCGTCCGGCGAGTGGTTGACGGTCACCGGATCGGCCAGGCGTGTGGCGAAGTCGGCCTCGCGGGCCCAGCCCGAAGCGCCGGGCCGATAGAGGCGCACGCGGCCATCGAACGCGGCCACGGCGACTTGGCCATCACCGGACACCGAGAGCCCGTAAGCGTCACCGGGCAGCCGTTCTTCGAACAGCAGGCGCCCCTGCACATCGAAAACGCGCAACGCCGGTCGAGCGGCGTACACCGCGGCCAGGCCGTCGCCGCGAGGCAACCAGGCCAGGCGCTTCACGTCACCACCGATCGCGTCGAACGAGCGCTCGAATGAACCGGTGGACACGCTGAAGATGTGCACGCGATGGGCCCCGTCGGCGCGCGCCGTGGTGCCGGCAATGGCGACGTGGGAACCGTCTGGCGAGATCGCGGCGCCGTACAGGCGCCCCACCTCATCGGCCTCGATGGGGATGCGCAACACACTCTGCAGCTTGCCGGTGCGCGCGTTCCAGAGGCGAGCGGTCTTGTCGTCGGACGCCGTGACGACGACCGTGCCGGACGGGTCGGCGGCCAGGCGCCGGATCGGGCCGACGTGGCTGCCGGTCTCGAGCGCGATGGTGGGTGTCTGAGCTGCTGCCGACACAAGCAGGCCGGGAAGAAAGCCCAGGCCCAGCGAGAGCGTGAACGCGACAAGCCCTCGGGTCACGGCGTCTCCTGGTGTTTGGCAGAACGTGGCGTCAGGATCATAGGCATTGCAGGGGGCCCGGCGGGGGTGTTTCGCGTCGTCGCCACCCGCACCCCCCCACTCGCGTGGTCACGTTCGTGCCCTGCGACGAGCGAGCTTCAAGCCGCCCCGCGTCAGGTGCCGGCCGCCCGTCAGCCAGGCATCGTCGACGCCCGCGTCGCGCTGTTCGCGAAGCAGGTCAAGTCATTGCGGATCGGCGACCCGCGCAACGAGTACGGCCTGTCGGCGGCGGTGCTCGAGCGCGACGTCACCGTGCGCTGAACGGGGCACGGCGCATCCAGTCGCGCATCTGACTGCGGACCGATCAGCCCCGCGCGTTGCGCTTCAGGAACCGGCGTGCTTGAAGTACCGCGCTTCGAGCAGCTTGGCGTTGGTCAAGCCCAGCGCCAACAGCACACGTTCGAGCCACGTCAGCTGTTTGATCCGCCCGTCGGCCAGGGCCAGCACGGGGCCGAGGATCGGCTCGTCTTCAATGCGCGATTCCTGGTACAGCCGACCTTTCACTGCGTCATTCATGTGGGTCCCCTTGATGTGGTGTTCATGAACAGCCCGCGCCTCGCGGTGCAGATGTAACAAGGCGTATTTTAGGGTTCATGCCCGACGAAGAGAAGGGCTGCGACCTCACCATTGCCATGGGCAAACCCTAGGACGCGCGGCGCTCGGCGATCCCGGGTGGCAGGTCGCGTGCCGATGCGCTACAAGCACGGGTGTGGGCCGCGCGATGCGCCCACTTTTACGTGAACGCTTCGCTTCAGTGCCCCAGCAATTCAAACAGGAACGTCCCGTCATGGCCGCCTACATCTACGCCAACCTGCAAGTGACCGACCCCGCCTTGTTCGAGGAATACCGCAGCCGCGTGCCGGCCGTCATCAAGGCCTACGGCGGGCGATACCTGGTGAGGGGTGGTGCCGCCGAAGTGCTCGAAGGCGACCGCCCGGCGAACCGCAACGTGGTGCTCGAGTTCCCCGACATGGCCAGCCTCAAAGCCTTCTATCACTCGGCCGAATACAAGCCCCTGATCGCGATGCGCGAGCGCGCCGCCAAGACCAGCCTGATGGCCATCGAAGGTGTTTGAGGCGCCGGCTGCAGCACAATGAAATCAAGACGCCGGCTCCTGCTGGCCGGCGCTGCGACGGCGCTGGGTGCGGGTTGTAGCGGCCCGCGGGCCGACGTGGCGCCGCGGCCGCGGGTGGTCGATGTCGCCGGGGCCGTGCCGTTCGAGTGGCCGACTGCTGCGCCCGAAAGCCAGGGCCTGTCGCCCACGGCGCTCGCCGAGGTGTTGCGCGACGGCGCCGAGCTGCCCGGCCTGCGCAGCCTGCTGGTGGCGCGCCACGGCGTGCTGGTCGGCGAGCGCTACTACGCGGGTGCGTCGGCCACCGATCTGCTCGCGATCAACTCGGTCACCAAGAGCGTGTCGT
>Ga0307516_10006453_pt1 | contig 13735 bp, 21 predicted proteins | sample 19_EM_MG_FD_203310 | JGI IMG/M metagenome (GOLD analysis project Ga0307516, IMG submission 203310) | Populus trichocarpa ectomycorrhiza microbial communities from riparian zone in the Pacific Northwest, United States - 19_EM | ecosystem: Host-associated > Plants > Roots > Unclassified | place... | reverse complement strand
GGGGGGGGCAGGGAGCTTTAGGTTGTTGCGTGGACCTCACCGATCGTATACAATTAGCGTACAACGTTCTCAAAACGGGCAAGCGAAGAATCCCGAGCATATGTCCAGACTAAGGAGGGTCGGGTGACGCCACGACTCTTATCAATGCGAACCTTATCTTCCGTGTTTAGTTAGTGGGTGTGTTTTGTATCCAGGTGTCCGGGCACAGATATAGTACATCCCGGGGAAGAATTGAAAACAATTCAACGGTCATAGCTTCCTGGCTAGTCGATCACCGTGATTGAACATTTGAACATTCATCGCGTATGATCTAAAATGCGGGAGGGGCAATGGGGAGGTGGAGCTGTACATGAGCGGGGTTGCAGTCGTCACGGTAGCGATGCTTGCTGGTGGCTGGTTTTTGGATAACCGGACGGAGGATGTGCGGCAGGCGTGCCGTCAGGGAGGCGGCAAGAAACGGAGTTACAGAGGGAAAACTAGGACCGCGATGAATTGCCCCTCAAAGCGTCGGGCTTGCGGCAAGGGCTGTAAATGAGACATGACCACGGGGCAGTGAAGGACCGAAAGGGCCCAGTTCACCGGGTGGTCTCGGTAATTCCGTAGGCAATCCCGGAAATTCAGCGGGAACGTCGGATCGCCAACGTTACCATCCAGTATGGCGGCAGGATTCTGTACCTCGGAGGGCCGCCCGTAGCCTTCACGTTGAACGGGTGTATGAAACAGGGCCGTGTGCACAGGAACTCACAGGGACCTTCGGAGTTGCGGTTGGGAATGTGGAGTCGGGTTCAGTTGTCTCAGTTGCGTACCTAGAGATTGCGCCGCGGGCGACAATGAGCTGCGTGCGGGCATAGGGGCGGTTGATCGGTGTCGGTGATCGTGTGGATTCAAGCTGTTGCTAAACAAACATTTCTTTTACAATTCCGTTTGCCCCAGCCCGGTGAGTCACTGTGTACTCAGCGTGTTCACTTGGTCTGCTTGCGCATCAACCGTTTCCGCATCGTTCCGGGAACCGCTATGGGGAGTTTTCGTTACCAAGCGGCGTGAAGGTACTGCCGAATTCGGCTGTGGTAAACGTTCACGCATTTACCGTGCTACCGACACCCCGCCGAGCTTACGTTTCTCGGACTCAGCCAGGGAATCATTGCTGCGCGGGCACCGTGGGAGGACCTGGCAAGCAAGTGGGTGGGTACTCGAATGACGTTCGGAGCTCGTGAGCATTCAGTTTCATGAACGTCGTCCGTCAACTGGAACGTCCTACTAATCCGTTCCCCCCCACTTCGGGTGAAGATAATAGATCTTGCTCGCTCCAGAGGTGGTCAACTCCGTCATTTGAGAAATGGTAAACCGAGTCGGGGTTGTGGAAAGGAACAGACAATGAAACCATACCGCCGGCAGGACGATCGTCGGTTTACTTCCCGCAAAACGTGGATCTTTTCCAGATAAGTATCTGATGTTTCACTATATACAATGGATCTCGAAAATCGCTTTCTGGATGCGATACACAGGCCGGCAGCGCCCCCGTTCCAGTGGTCTTCCCCGCCGGGTTCCGCGCTGTGATCGGGGTGATCGGGATTGGCTTGTTATTCCCTGTTTGGCCAACGGCTACTTCCGGTAGTTCCTTCCTTCTGGCAACCACCTTGTCTCCTCCGCGCTCCACGAGCGGTCTCGAGAAAATCGGAGGCGGGCACCATGAGGTGTTTCATTGGTCAACTTTTTACCCTTGGAATATTTGCTAACACCGTCATGAAGGTTTGGACAACGGTAGAACCCGAGGTACCATCTATTGTCATCTCGTACCTCAGAGACAATAGACCCCCCCCCTCCCTGTCCCTGTCGAATGATCAATTGCCTGCCGCATTTATCCTTGACCCACCCGCGTAGCGCTTGTTCCGAGCAAGGAAAATCGGCGTTTGTCCAATTCCACGGTTGTGCGCGCGTCCATGGCTTCTGTCACTCCCGAGAGCTTAGGCGTTGAATGCATTCTTACGGGTCATCATGCGAGATCTTCGATTGTTCTTCCGTCGTTCTGTACGTTAAGGTTCGTGTGTTTTACTTCGCATCTTTTGAGTGCTTAATCTCGGATCGACCCCCGCCTTAAGAACAATAAGGGGTCACCTCCCAACGAATCGCTAATTTGTTTACGCCCGCCTTGCGGGTGTGGGAGAGCGAGAATACACCCAGTTCCACTTTCTTTTCTTGATTTTCTTTTTGTTGTCCCTGATCCTATCAGGTATACTGAAGGACATTCAGACGGCATGCGCGGTACTCATATAAAGCCCTCGTTTGATCGTCTGTCTTCCAACACCGACTCTCCTCTCCATTCGTATCACTTCGACCTTCTACGAGATGGACTACTTGTTGCGCCCTCTCTGGAGCATCCTTATCGCTCTTAGGAGCATCTTCTTCCCATCGACCTACGCTATCGAGACCACCAAAAACCTCAACTTCTCTGGTTTGGTCTCTCTTGACTCTTCCCCGGCTACCGGACAGACCGGCGACAAAGAGAAGGCGCCGACTTACTTCATCATGCCCGACCTCGTCGGGGATTGTCCCTTCCCGCTCGGAAGGCATCCCAATGCCGACGAATTGACGGCCGAATCCACTAAGTGGCTTGTGGGCGGATGCCCCGAGCTGAGTCCAAAACGCAAGCAAGCACTCTGGGGCCTTCAGGTACATCATTTCCGGCTCGGCTTCTAGGATGTGTGCGGAACTGATCATAATTTCAGGCCGGATTGTTAACCGCCCGGTGCTACCCCTACTGCCCACCCGAACGCATGCGCATCGTTGCTGATTTCCTCGGCTACCTCTTCCATCTCGACAACATCTCTGACGGAATGTTGACCAAGGAGACCGACCTCCTTGCCGATGCTGTCATGAACGCTCACTGGTTCCCTGAGAGGTATACGCCTACCAAGAGTCAACCCAAGGAGGAAATTAGTGCCGGGAAGCTCGCTAGGGAGTACGTCTATCTTACTATGATAATCGATTTTCTGTGGCATGTACTGACGATTCTCTCCCACAGCTACTGGGCACGTTGCATCAAGAACTGCAAGCCTGGCCCGGCCCATCGTTTCAAGGAAACACTTGAACAATTTTTCGAGTCCGTCAACCTCCAGGCCCAGGACCGTGATGCGAACCAGATCCCCGATCTCGAATCTTTCATCGACATCCGTCGTGACACCAGCGGTTGCAAGTCGACCTTCGACCTGGTTGAATACGCCTACGATCTTGACATCCCGCAGGAGGTCCTCGAACACCCCGTCCTCGAGGCCCTCAAGCAAGGCTCGAATGATTTGGTCGCATGGTCCAACGTAAGTTCTCCACTCACGTATCTCATTGCTACACATATTCAACGCCCCATTTTTAGGACATCTTCTCCTACAACGTCGAGCAGGCTCGTGGCGACGACACCCACAACCTCATCCCGATCTTTATGGAGCATCACGGTATGAACCTCCAAGAAGCAGTCGACAAGGTCGGAGAGCTTTGCAAGAACACCATCGATGCATTCATTTCCAATCTCGAGCGCATCCCTGACTTCGAGGACGAGCGAGTTAATCGAGAGGTCAAGCTCTACGCTCAGGGGTTACAGGACTGGATCGTTGGCTCCTTGCACTGGAGTTTTGAAACCGAACGCTACTTCGGTAAGGACGGTCAAAAGGTCAAGGAGACCCGCATCGTCAACCTTCTACCAAAGAGGGCCGAGGAGGATTAAACCCGCCTTCCCACACACCCGTTTCGTCATATCATTCGACCTTCGCGTCACTCCCTTTCGTTCCATTTTTTCTTCAAGTTTTTATTGTCCTCATGTATTGTCCCTGCTCCCACCCTCCTTTTGATTTTTGTGCCTCACGGTCGCTCAGGCAACTGACCTTTTCGAGATTTTCATCAAGGCACCCCTTTGATTCCACTTGGTTCATTGTACCACCACCCTCTCGCGTGATCTAGATTACCTGTTTTTGTTAAATGCTCCCCATCGGCTCATTGTGCTCTGTCCCATGCAATACACAATTGTCCCTACCTGTTATTCGGTCCCTTGCCAACCTGAGAGCTAAAATCCGTTACCGAGACTTGGACTGATCGGGAATGTCCGATCGACTCTCCCACCAACAACCAGCTCGAGTTGGGGTTTGCAACATACCTGGTCCCTCCAGCTTCGAGAATCTCTCTCTCGCCCATTAAGTATGCCGGCCTCACGACGCGGAAGTGGTACTATCACCCTACCAACCGGGGCAACGCTCAATTACCACACTCGGACCAACGAGGAAGAAGATTTGCCCCATGCCACCAAAAAGTAAGGTTCCCAATTGTGTGATGCCGCCCTAGGGTGTTAACCCCGTCTCAACTAAACCTTAGAACAATGGCTGACCATCTCAGGAAGTTCGAGTCTCTGTACGGTCTCTGTGCTCCTCTGATCGGGATAACGATTCACAACATCGAACGTGTGTAAAGGTTTACTTTGACTCCTCAGAGGATGAGGATGATCGTCGACGCATTTACCGAGTCGTTGGAGATCGGTTTGGAGAGCCCCGGTCAGGTTGTCGTGAGTGCGATTTAGCTTATCTTATCGCGGCTTTCATTGTTGGCAGCAGTCGCTTACTCCTGAAGGGTTCGTTCAACGCAGCCTATGATCCCCACCTTCGTGTTCGGGTGGCCAAGTGGTCAAGAGACTGGGGAATATCTGGCACTCGACCTCGGTGCGCCTGCTCCGTATCAACGCCTCCGATCTGGGACCTCACCAACGCTCAGGTGGAACCAACCTCCGTGTGTGTCTCGTGACTCTGCATGGAGGCGGAAAGTTTGAGATCACCCAATCCAAATATCGATTGACCGAAGAACAAAAGCACGACGATGGCCAGAAGCTCTTCGATTTTTGTGCAGAATGCGTCAAGATCTTTATCAATTCAAACCTCGGCGACTCGGAGGAAATGATGAAGGGCGGTGTCAAACTCCCATTGGGTTTCACGGTACGTTTCAAGGACCACCGGCCAAGCTGTTTACGTGCCGCTGATCGCCGGAATCAAACTCCAGTTTTCGTACCCATGCTCGTCCGTATCCTCCACCAAAAACTGGAGTTTATTGCTGCGAACCGCTAACAATCATCCAGGCAAGAGAGAATAGACCACGGAGTCCTTATTCGCTGGACCAAAGGTTTCGGTGCGCCCAACACGGAAGGGTATGACGTTGCAGCGATGTTCCGAAAGGCTCTGGAGGCTCAGGTGAGCCTGAAGCGTCCCATTGCGCCGACCCCTGTGCTAAATGTGATGACAGAACGTCCCCGTAGACCTTGTCGCTCTCACATGCGATACGACAGGAACACTGATCGCTTCTGCCTACGTCAATCCTAAAACCAAGATCGCCGTGATCTTCGGTACTGGGTGCAACGCAGCATACATGGAGACCATCAAGGAAATACCCAAGCTGAAGGGTCATGGATTCGCGGGCGACGCAGATATCGCTATTAACTGCGAATGGGTATGGAGTTCTGTAATAACTTGAAACGCCGCCGTTTCGACATATTGCCCCAGGGAGCGTTTGATTCCTTCAAGCACGAACACCTACCACGTACGAAGTATGACACCATAGTGGATGAAACCTCCAATAAACCTGGGGAACAGGCTTTCGAGGTAGGCTCGTCCCCGCGCGTTATTCGCTGTTCACTGACGCCAAACGTCAGAAACTCATCTCTGGGAGATATCTAGGAGAGGTCTTGCGACTCGTGATTTGCGATTTGATCGACGAGGGTGTCATCTTCTTGGGTCAGAACACATACAAGATCGAGACGCCTTACTCTCTGGACACCGCCTTCCTGTCCCTGATGGAAAGGTATGATACTTTCAGCGTTGACGAGCTGAGGGCTGATGTTGACCTGTCTGCTCCACAGCGACCCGACGGACGAGCTGTTGATGATCATTGGGATCTTCACGTACTTCTTTGCGCTTGAAACGACTCTCGCCGAACGGCAGTTCTTCAGGGCGCTGGCTAAACTCATCGGGAAACGTTCAGCGAGGCTGAGTGCCTGCGGAATTGCTGCAATCGTAAGCAAGAAAGGCCTTTTGGAGGAGGGATGTTCTGTTGGTGCAGACGGTTCTTTGTACAACGTACGCATCGCGGTTTTGGGAATTCGTGCAGACAGCAGACTCACTTCGGGGCAGAAGTACCCAGGATTTGCGGACAGAGTGCACGAAGGACTTCAGGACATCTTTGGAGACAAAGGACTGTGAGTGGAAGGGGTACGACGCACCATTCAACTCCACTGAACGTTCGGATCCCTTCAGTAATATTGTAACTCACCACGCGGAGGACGGCAGTGGGATTGGGAGTGCGATTATTGCTGGTGAGTTCTACACCTCCATACGCGCGGAGTCTATTCTTACCACCGATCCCAGCGATGACGAAGAAGAGGAAGGAGGACGGACTGTACCCAAACTACTAATAGAGCAAACCCACTTCCCGCCCAAGGTTACGAGGCACCCGCTCCCGCAACACTTATGTGTAGAAAGTATGCCCATATCTATCTCAGATATCTGTATAGAAACGGTTGAACCTAGGTTGCGCGGATCACATGCACGTCCCTCCACCGCGTCTTCTCTCGCCTTCCCAGACCCCCCGAGGAGGTACTCGGGACAAATCGGCCAGATCTACTCATCTATACTTCATCTCACCATTTCCTCACTATGAGTGAGCTCGAGGTGCCTGCTGATTGCGCGTGATCAGGATCCCCACGTCGCTCCATGGTGGACCTCCTCAGCCTAGGCCTGTGTACCCTCTCTCGATTCAAAGGACGGGACGAGGGCGAAAAGCTCCAAGCGTTTCAAGCTGGGAGTTTTGGGGTCGCCGCGCATCTAACAGTAAACATCCCCAATCCCCGGATTCACTTCCGCCGGTATCATATATGTATACCGCTCGAGGCGAGCCTCGTTCGTGAGCGTTACTATTTATAATAGACTCCATGGCACTGCGAAGGTGTTACATATGGGTGTATGGCCACGCGGTGGCGCCCTGTGGGGGCTACCCTGCTCGACAGTTCTCGAGACTCCACGGTAGGAACAGACCGAACTTCTACTAGCCGTGGCGGGAGTTGGAACCCCATGCCCGGCCGGCGGCCACCAGCTTTTGAATCTCGTTCAACGGACTTTGCGCCCAGCACTGCAGGCGAGTTGTTTCACCCCTGGGGTTTGCACGCGCATGTATCGTTTGACAAACATACTTCGTAAAAACGGCGCTATAGACTCCACTCTGAGGTTTACTCCACGCTCCCATCAAGTTGTAGCCGAACATCGGTACCCTTTTGGAAGAAACCAGTGGTGCTTTGCGAGGTGACTTGACTGGGGAAACCCTCCTGTTTGGTTCCATCCTGTTTCGCCCAGATACAGCCATCAACTCCCGGGGTCTCCGCTGATTCGCACGAGTGAAAGACGTACGGTTACCCTCCAAACGAATGTACGATGTGTATCCATGAATCCCCTTCGGCTCCGGGCTACGCGCTGCGCGTCCGTATCCTCCCAATGGTTGGAGCTTGGAGTTCTATCCGATACTTCGCGCGTCGAAAGGAAGCACAAATCGGTTCTCCCGTCTACCATTGCGAGGCTTCCACCCAATCAATCCGCTAGCATTACGACAGCCTTCTCGGTTCCATTTCGCCGCCCTCCCAACGAGTTAATCACGGATCCTAGCTTCGCACGCGCTGGCACCGATGAATGGTAGGGTATAAAACCCAGGGCAACGTGAAGTCGCCCCCAAACCTACCGCGCCATGCTCCCCCATCTCACCTGGGCTCTGGCTTTTGCCTCAACGTACCTAACTTACGTTGCAGCTCTCGATTCTCAATATGATGTGCCGCTAGGTCAAGGAAACGCACATCCCGGTGAACCCTACTGGCTTGAAAAGATCAAGCACCAGGGTACTGCGGCCTACAACCTCGACCCCGCTGGCTACAAGGTATTCCGAAACGTCAAGGATTACGGTGCTGTTGGCGACGGCGTCACGGACGATACTGAGGCAATCCTGTACGAACTTGAATCTTCCTCTACCCCATGAATAACTAACGCAATGTTGTGATCTAGTCTTGCCATGTCCACCGGTCCTCGCTGTGGGGAAGGTTGTGGGGGTTCCACGGTTTCTCCTGCAACTGTGTACTTCCCTCAAGGGTGTGTTCAATCTTCTCCGAGCGAACTCACATAATTACCCCCTTGTTATCTCAGCACTTATCTTGTCACGGATTCCATCCCCCTTTATTACTATACGGAAGTCATCGGCGATGCTCGCAAGCCTCCGACGATCCTCGCTGCCGCCAACTTTAACCCCGCAGCTCTCTCTATCTTCGGTGAGTTGTTTCTCTGAGAACGGAGGAGCATATTAGCTCACTTTGTGAGCAGACGCCGACCCCTATATTCCTGGCGGGAACGGAACTCAGTGGTACGTCAACCAAAACAACTTGTAAGTGACATCTTCCCTTCAAGTGCCCCACATTCTCACCGGACGCGAAGTTACCGTTCCGTCAAGAATTTGCAGTTCAACACCACTCTAGTTCCGCCTGAAGTTGTGTAAGTGGTTTACTTTGGTCACCCTCGAGCTCGGCTTGGTGTTCATTCGGTTCGCAGCGCAACTTGTATTCACTGGCAAGTCTCCCAAGCAACCTCGCTGTACAACCTCGTCTTCAAGTTATCGACCGCCAACGGCACTCAGCATCGTGCCATCCAGATGGAGAATGGAAGGTAGCGTCCCATCAGGCTTACTTGTCTTCTCAGAAGCGAGTTCTAAATCACATTCCCAGTGGTGGTTTTATGGGCGACCTCATCATCAACGGTGGAAACATCGGCCTTGATGTAGGGAATCAACAGTTTACCGTCAGAAACGTCACAATCAACGGTTCGAACACTGGTGTCAGAATGGTTTGGAACTGGGGGTGGACATGCCAAGGAATCACCATCAACAACGCGCAGGTTGGGTTCGAGGTCGGCGTAGACAGCGTTGGGGGAATCGCTATCATCGACGCTGTAGTCAGGGACACCCCCGTCTTCTACCGAAGTTCCAGGGCCACCACTGGGCTCCAATCCTCTATTGTCCTCAACAACGTCCGGGCTATTAATGTTCCAACTATTGTCGGCATTGTTGGCGGTGAGACTGTCCTCGCTGGCTCCACCGGCTACACCCACGTCGACAGTTGGGTTCAAGGAAACGTCTATTCCGGTCACGATTCTGAAGGTTATACCCAGGGTCATGTTACCCCCATCTCCAAGGACTGGAGTCTCCTCGAAAACGGACGCATTTTCGGCAAGGGACGGCCTATGTACCCGGATCACGACATCACCCAATTTGTTAGCGTTAGGGACCATGGAGCCAAGGGTGACGGTTATACAGACGATACTGCTGCTCTGCAGAAAATCTTTGATCGGGTTTGTTCTCACGTTTCGTTATCTGGCTGACATCTTACCTTGGTTCGGCAGTTCGCTGGGTGCAAGATCATCTTCTTCGATGCTGGTACCTACTTAGTATCCGACACCCTAAAGATTCCAGCCGGAGTTCGTATCTTCGGTGAAACCTGGGCCGTTATCGCTGGCACCGGAAGCAAGTTCAACGATGTTGATAATCCAAAGGTTGTGGTCCAGGTTGGTGCACCTGGTTCCGAGGGTACTGCTGAGATCGGAGGCATCATCTTCTCAACGCGCGGCCCGAGTATGTCTCTCGCCCCTCTCGCCCCATAACTCAACTCTGATACGATCTCAAACCACAGCTGCTGGTGCTATCGTCCTTCAATGGAACGTCCATTCGGAGGCCAAGGGTGGTGCCGGAATGTGGGATTCCTATGTCCGCCTCGGAGGCACTGCCGGATCCGAGCTGCAAGTAACCCAATGTCCAAAGACTGACGTCGGAAACCGCCAATGCTTCACCGCCTTTTTGGCTGTCCACCTGACCCGCCACTCCAGCGCGTACTTCGAAGGAACTTGGATCTGGCTCGCCGATCACGACTTCGAGACCCTGAACGCCGACCAAATAACCGTCTACTCTGGTCGCGGCCTTTTGTCTGAATCACAAGGCCCCGTTTGGCTTGTCGGAACTGGGTCTGAGCACCACGTTATCGTCAACTATAACCTCGCCGGCGCCGCGAACCACTACCTCGGTCTTCCGCAAACAGAATCCCCCTACTACCAACCCAATCCCCCTCCCCCCGGCCCTCTCTTTACCACCCTCTCGAAATGGAAGGACCCGTCGTTCAATTCCAACCAGACCTCTGCTTGGGGATTGCACATAACCAAGTCCTGCGACGTCCTCGTCTTCGGCGCTGGGCTGTACAGTTTCTTCAAAAACTACGATACCCAGTGCAACGCGGTGGATCAACTCAACTGCCAATCTGAGATCCTCAACGTCGACTCCAAATCCAGTGTCAGTATCTACAGTTTGGCCACTGTTGGGACAACCTACCAGTTGAGCATCGATTCTGTTCCCGTCATCCCCGCCGCTGAAAACGGGAACGGTTTCTCTCGAACCGTCACCGCTTGGACCCCGTGATAGCAAATCAGCACCCTGTAGGAATAACCGTTACGCTGAGGTGCGTGTACTGTTTAAGGCTATTCCTGACACCTGCCATACCACCTGTATTTATTTCGTGCAGACCACCACATTCCTTTGTTCCACGAGCGTACAACACAGAGCTGACCCAAAATTTCATTTCCGGCCGTTTTCCGGTTCGAAGACCCCGACCACACTGTCAACGTAAGGAGCTCGAACCTCGGCCATCAAGCGCTCGTCGCTTTGTATGCCTGGAGTGCTGTGGTACACGGCTTTACACGGAGATTGGATCATGGGTTCGTGGTAAGGGCTCTCAAGAAACCTGATTACATACACATCTTCAAGCTTCGAGGTTTGATTCCAAACGTTTGTATGAATACAGTTACAAGATTGGTTTCCATCCCGCGTCATCAGAACCCTAGATCTTGGACAAGGAAACGCCGGCGTCGGTGCCGCCCAAGCCTTCGACGAGGCGCTTCTCGGCCTCTTGAAAGTTGATGACATTCCAAATGGCGTTGAGGTACTAGATTGCGAACGTTAAAGGGGTTTGGTCCACGGAGAGGAGGGGAGACGGAACTCACGTCGACCTTGACATTGAGATACTGAAGGTAGAAAGCGTGCTCCCAAATGTCGACACCAATGATGGGGACCAAGTTCAAGAGAGGGTCCTGGTTTGCGGTGGTGGCGATCTCCAAACGCTTGGTGGCGGGGTTCAATCCCTGTGCGCAAAGGCAACCCGGTTATCGCTCGAGACCTATGTCAAATCTTAACTCAGAATCAAGCTCACAAGCCAGCCCCAGCCAGAACCCTGGATAGCGGCGGTGGTGGCGTTGAACTCCTTCTTGAGAGCATCGAGAGAACCGAAATCCTTGACGATGGCCTGGCTGAGAGGACCATCCTTCAAGGTACCACCGATACCACCGTGAGAGCTGGCCTTGGCCAAATTCTTCCAGAACAAGGAATGGTTGATGTGACCTGCAACGCAATAACGAAAATGGATCAGCGACACAAGTCACCACGAGATGGAACCCGATAAGGAGTCGGTAACGATCAGGGGCTAGGTGTACAAGATACTGACCACCACCGTTGAATTTCAATGCAGCTTGCAAGCCAATTCGCTCTTTGGCGGAGGAAGCTTTCTCGTAGGCCTGGGTCGCGGTGTTGAGGGTGTTGACGTAAGTCTGGTGGTGCTTCTTGTGGTGAAGCGTCATGATCTGCTCCGAGATGTAGGGCTCGAGAGCGTTGTACTCGTAAGGCAAGGGTGGCAAAGTAAAGGTCATCTTAGCAGTCGGTGCTGGTGTGGTGGATGGAAAAGAAAAGGGCTCGGAGGAGGTCAAGCGGTTTATAAGCTACCTTATCTAATCAACCATCACTCTTTTCGTCATCACGGTTCCGATTCTAGCTGACGTCACCCAACCCCACTACAAAAACCTTCCCAGCCGAATCTATGCTGGCAGAGTATCCCGAAGGACGGCGACCGTCTCTTTCTGAATCCGAGCGAAGTGTTCCAACAGTTCCTGATCAGGTAACATAGAATGTTCAACCGCCTGAGTGAGTCGTGTCTGGAGCTACGGGAGACGGAAGCGGAAACCAGCATCAGAGTGAGCAACCAGAACAAAGTACCAGAGAAACGGCAGAGGGCGAAGGCGAATGGTCATTACTCGAAGAAAAATCTTCCTTCTTTGCGCTGTCTTCCCTGCCTCGCTAGAGGCTTTTTCAGCCGAGTGTTTCTTTTCCAAGAGTTCTGTGACCCTTGTTGCTTCGCTCAGGACACCGTCAGGAAGGTCAGCGAGTTTCGCCAGCTGCAAGCCTAGAGAGGGATAGTTGTTGGCCTACACGCAAGTTCGGGTAGGAATCTGGTTGGAACCATAGTTCCCAACGTCACCCATCATCCCGTCCACGATTCTGCACAGGTACGTCAACGCCTTGGTCCCCGGGTAGGCCATCGCCATACCTATGGTTAAACACGAGGCCGAATGCTGTTCCAGATGGTCGCGTACTCTGGGAAGGGTTAGGGTGTTCTTGTGGGAATAAAACCTTTCAATATACCCGAACTGAGAGATGCATACTGGGAAAATCGAAGCTCAGTGGGGGTTGCGTGCGGCGGGAAGAGGCGTACTTGACAACCGTCGGCTGTCGCGAGAGTGAAAGCGACAACTCATGGAAATGGCTTCAGGTACGAAAGCGTTATCGGAAGCCCCGTTTGCCTGGCATGGGGACTTACGTGGTAAAGAGGACGAAGCACTGGGAGACAACCGTCATGCTTGATACCAACAGGAAAGGGACCGCTAACCTTCAACTTGATCAGCGCCTCCGCTATGGCATGCGCGATTCCGATTCCTTCCTCTGGGGAGGTTCCCCTCCCCACCTCATCCATCAGTACCAAAGACCTAGGGGTCGCGAGACCTACAAAGAAATCCAGAGGATAGCTGAAGCACGAAGTTTAAGCACGTACCGAGTATCATTGCACAGCTTGCCATCTCGTTGGCAAATGTGCTCAGACTCTTCTCCATGTCGTCGTCGTTTGAGAGTCGCGAAAGTAGGGAATCGTGTGTCCTATACAGACATTCACCTGCGTTGAAATGCGCTTAAAAGGCTAGGCGACCTTCATTACTCACCCGAAACTTGCATACTCCGCAGGAACAAAGCATCCACACATCCCCATGATTGTCAGGAGCCCGACTTGCCTAAGGTACGTACTCTTTCCTACGCACGTTGACGTTGGGTACCGGATTGATATCTTTGATCTTTGTCTCGCTGTCGCAACAGCATCGTAAAAACCACGCACCTGACATGCTGGGATTGAGACGTCAGATGACGGGGAAATGACGCCAGGGTAACGGCAGCGGGACGGCAAGGACGAGACTCAACTTGGGACCTCGAATCAACTGGAACGTTGAAGCATCACAGCAATATGTATCATTGGGAACTAAGGCCCCGGCACTCTTTATGGTACCAAGGATCGGGTGACGTCCAGCCTTGATCGCCAACGTCCCAGTGAATTCGGGTCGCACTGCGCGGGCATTCGAAAGATCGTGATCAACGTCAGTATAAGGGATCTAACCCAGGCCTACTTCCAGGCGAGAAGAAGCCGGATGATCTTATAGGAAAACGAACGGACCGCAATTATGCACTAGACGCATCGGTATCAGGGAGAAGACCGACAGGATGTGGAGGCCGCGCAGTCGTCATCGATCCGTCGCGGCCGTTTGAGGACCGGGGT
>Ga0307516_10006452_pt1 | contig 13735 bp, 14 predicted proteins | sample 19_EM_MG_FD_203310 | JGI IMG/M metagenome (GOLD analysis project Ga0307516, IMG submission 203310) | Populus trichocarpa ectomycorrhiza microbial communities from riparian zone in the Pacific Northwest, United States - 19_EM | ecosystem: Host-associated > Plants > Roots > Unclassified | place... | reverse complement strand
CTCTGGTGTGATCCCTTCCTCCTCACGCCATTGCTTAATCGCGTCGATTTTCTCCTGGAGCCCAAGAAGCTTGTAGAAGCCGGCGAGCTGGGATGCTGCGCCGATGGAGTGAGTGAAGTGTAAACGTTTGGTCAGTTCGAGCACACGAGGGGCCTTGTCTGACTTGCAAGCCGACTGGATAAGTTTAATGAGGGACTTGTCAAGCTCGATTTCACGCTTGTCAAGTGAGGAGTTGGTGAGTTCATCACCAAGCTCGTCCCGCGCAAGGTTGATGAATATGCGTTCGCGTGCGGAGCTACGAGTCTGTGAATAGCTGGTCATGCCTTCTAGAAATAAGAAGTACCTTTCTTCCGTAGTAGAATCACCTGGGTCTTTGTTTCGGAATGGTATACGCACGGGGACCTCTTGAATCAATGGGCGGGGAAACCCAGGATATTCCTGTCTTCCCTGCAAGTTGTATCCATCCCCAACCAACCGTCAGTATGCCGTAAGATCTTTCTTCTTTCAGAAGAGTTCACCTTGAGAATGAGGCACATGAAAGTGTCCTTGTCTAATCCAACGGGCCAGTACGACTCATCTTTCCCCTGCTTCCGCTCGAGCGCATTCGTGTCGAGGAGCCGTGCCCAAGTTGCGCGGTTTGGGCGACGGAAATTGATCATGATATGAATATACCCGGTGGAGTCATATATCGCTGGTGCCTAATTTTCGTACCATATAAAATTGGGAAGATGGAATGAAGTGGAAACGTACCCCTTCATTTGTTATTCCGATCCACTTGAGTGTATGCCCTTTCGGGATCGGGAGAGGTTTTGCCTGGAGAACTTCAAAGTCCTCGAATGCAATTAGGGTAGCCACTAGACCCTGTGACCCTGGACACGAAAACAAAAGCCACCCGTCAGCACGTAGTCAACCCAATTTATTTCTCCGTGCCCACACACCATCGATCGTAGTAGCCCCCGGCCGATGCACGACAACAACGTATTCCTCCGCAGCTGCCATACACACAAACTCTCCTTCTAACCCTAGCACAATCCTTTCCATCCCAGAACCACTCAAGAATGTAAGGTCACCGTCGCTTGTGGCGATGGCAATATTCCCCTGACCTTCGATGTCCCCGCCAGAAGACGAAGGGTCGCGCAAAGACCGCATAGGTTTCTCCCCTCCTGCTGCGAGACCAAGGACGCGTTGACTTGGGGGAAGAACGTATGTCCAGTCACCTTGGGAGGACCAGGTGCCATAGGGTTTGTAAATGACTTGGGCAGGGTGATCTTGTTCAGGGGGACATGCGAACAGGGCTCCGCGCTCGCCTGTTGTGGAGGGGGTGATGTCATGTAAGTAGGATGCACAAGGTTGTACCTACCGAGGCATGCGACGTCGTACTTGAAGTGGTCTGTAAAATGATACCCTTTTCGCGCTGAGCGGTCATGAAATTCGACATTAACGATGTGGTGCGTGTCCTGGTCCGCCACCTCAATCACACCGACCACGTTGTACGCTACATTCAAGGCAGTCAACCGAACTTACTCACTTTCACACTGAAGGTAGAAGAGTTGCCTACCAAGATACCGCCGTTTGTTCTCCATTGGCGTCGAACCAGGCTGGAAGGCTGGCTGCGCCTTTGTAATGCTCACTACGCGAACGAAATTAGTTTCGTCAACCGACCAATTCATGACGGTCAACATACCCATCTCCTTCACGAACCCATCACCTCCTCGTTTCCTTCTACCTTCCTCAGGTTCATCTACCATGCCATCGCCCAGGTCGTCGATAATCCAGTCATCGTCGTACTCATTTCCGTCATCATTTAGCCCTGCATGTGCATTCTTGCTGCTGGCTCCAATTGCATTACCATTGCCATCGTCACCCCGTGATGTAGAAGTGGCTTTGACATTCGCGGGTATTTCCGCTGCTACGCTTTGTTTCACAGGGTGAGGGGAGTCAGATGGTACTGGTTCTTTCCACCATGTAAGAATGCCTTCGCTATCAGTCCAGGCGAGCAAATTCTGGGATGGTGAAAATGCGAGCTGCATGGTGATAGCGTTTGGTGAGCATGCATGACTACAGTGGGACCACAAGCATCAGTTGGCCTTACGATGTTGTTAATTCAGTTGTGATGTGCCTACCGCCATAAAACATGCCTGGTCTGCGTGCTCCATATGAGGATCTCCTCTTTGCAAGCACTTGCGAGGTATATCCCGTTGACAGAAAGAGCAATAGCTGTTATTGCGGCTGTAATACTCGTATCTGAGAAAGTGGCAGATTTTTCCCAGCTGGGGTGGGAAATAACAACGATGTCTGTTGTGCGGTCGATTAAGTCTTGGTTGGTTGAAGCACGCCGGTGAGTTACGTACCATGAGTCGTGGACGCAGTATAAAAGTGGCTTCCAGATGGGTGCCACAGTGCAGAGCAGTCATTCATGAATCCTGGAGATCTGTCCAGCTGAATGTTAGTGGTATGATGGACATGAACGTAAACGAACGGACTCGGTGTCGGAAACGGTGGGAATGATGCCTTGCAAGGTTTTTTCGATTCTTGGCTCTGCGTTTGAGATGTCCCAGATAATAATGGAGCCATCTGCACTGCTTGTGGCCTGTGTGCTTGGAGATGAGCAAGAAAGAAACTCCAAGGAACCAAGAGCATACGAGCATGTTGCCTGAAGGATGCCAGGTAATCTTGCGCACGCATTTCTTGTGGCCATTCAGGCTGAGGACGTTTGTTATCTCATTGACATCTATGATCTTTACTACTGTCTCACTGCACCCTCGTCAGCGTGATAGGCAAATGCGATCGTCACGAGACGCACTCTGTTGCGACGGCGACGCGTTTTCCTAATGGATCGACTGCCAGCGCGCGAATGGATACGCCAGCCGCTTTTAATATAAGGCCGTGAAGGTCAGGCTTCCCGTGAAGGTAACTGCGGACTTGGGCGTCGTGACTGGCTGATAGCCACAAGTCGTTCTGCAAATGGCGGCTGAGGATTGAATGAGAGTGCATGCACAGATACACACACCGCACTTGCGAGAGCAGTTATTCCTTCGTCCGCCTCGTAAGCGACTTCAGGCTCTTGGTACTGATCCTTGTCCATATTCCATATTCGCACGAGGCTGTCTGATCCCCCAGTGTAGGAGAGCCTAGAGGAGAAATGAGAGAGAGAGAATCAAACAAGGGAGTGCATGCATACCGTCCATCTCGCGAGAAAGCAATGCAGGTGTACCCTGGTTCGTGCGCCGAGTTCGTGAGTGTGGGCATGGTCGAGGAGACGAGAACGTCACATGACCCCGTAACGCGTCGTGCCCCGATATGGAAGTCCCCTTTCCGGTCATGGGTCCGCCTTGCGCCCGCTATGAAATCCACGCGCGCTCTCCAAGTTGGCGAGTGCAGCCATGTCCCCGCTCGCCGTCGTCCTCTCTCTCCTCCTCCTCTCCCTTCCCCCCCTCTCCCTGGCCTTTCTTCTTTCCCTGTGGATGTCGGGCACACTCACGCCCTCTCCCGCCATCCTCTTCGGTCTCATAGCTCTCTCTTCGGTTGCGGCGGGGGTAGTGAAACTCACCGTGAATTCTTTTCCTAGCCGACTAGATCAAGCACTCGAGGCCACTCTTGAATGTTTGTGTGCGTATGTCAGATCTCTCCTCCATTCCCCCTCTCATCTACATCCATACGCAGTGTCTGCAGCTACCCTGTTCATCCTCCGTCGACTGGTTCGTTACAGGACTGCATCCCCGATTATATTTAGTTCCCTCCACTCCTTTGCCGTGTTGTTGATTGTATGTGGTATGTATCTTTATCTTTCTTACCACGACACTATCTCATTTATCGTGGGACAGAGCTCGTGTCCTCTGTAATCCCTCGTAGCCCTATCCTTCTTTCTCCCATTTTTTCAACCGTGGCACGACTACTATCCGTCGTCCTACTCATACTCGTCATCCGTGCCTGTCCCTTTTACTCACACAAGGAACACTTGAACGTCGAGAAGCACGGTCTAGATCACTTTCGCTTCCCAAACGAGTTTCCAGTTCGTGGCTCTTCCCCGTCCGCCGATACCTGGCCATTCCCTGCCTTTCTTGCACTCTCTCGGTCTAACCCGGAGCATGCAAGTTCCTCTCCAGGAAATAATTCTATGGTAGCCAGCCTAGGTTCCTCCTTTCCGTTTCGGGGTGGTATTAAACACGCCAACACGAGGACCAAGAGTACCTCAACGCTCATCTTCCCCATTCTGGCAGGGTCCCAAATATTCGCTTTGCTGTGTGCTGCCATCAAAATCGTTATGGCAGTCATCGTAAGCCATACTACCGAAACTAATTCAAATCAAGGCGCAAAAATTTTAGTCACCGTATGGCATCTCGTTATTACACATGGGGTTGGCCGTTCCGTGTGGGCGGTCCTTCTCCTCACCGTCATATATGGTCAGTTTTCATCATGCAGAAGTTGCTCTCTGGCCCTAAATATCACTCATCTCCAACTAGTGATGCCGCCCAAACCCCTTTTGGTGCCATCAGTTCAAGTTCGGCCACCGAAAAAACAGTCCACCTTACGTCCCTTCATCCCTGGTATTCGTACTCCAAGACCCTCTTTCTCTCGCTTCCTGTCTCCCGATTCCGCATCTGACTACCTTTCCGTCCCCGATCCCTTTGCAAGCATCCCTCCTCCACTCCCTCCGCCGCCTGCTGTACCCGTTGGACTAGATCTAGTCGAAGTCGATGATCGATGTCACAGAGGGAAGGAAATCAGAGTCCAATACCGTTTCGCTGCCCCTCGCTCAAGGACCTGGAGAAAATCCAAGTCGAAGAAGTCCCGCAGCACATCAGGAAAATGGTCCTTAGATCACAAGAGCTCAGCACAGTCTCTGGGCTCCTGCCCTCCTTTACTCACGCGTAATGGTGGCATATATGCGGGAAGAGCTGATGGCACTGACCAAGATAAGGATAGGACCTTGAGAGACGAGGCGACTCTCGCACAACTCCTCTTGCAATCTCTCAACCAGGCTGTGACGGAAGATCTGAGCACAGCGCCCACAAACGAAAATTCGCCAATAACGACTTTGTGGAGAACATCAATTCCGAGGGCTCTCTATACCCCGCCTCGGTCGCGATGGAGCTCAGGCTCAACGGTGATGTCAGCAACGACAGTGCGCCCCAGCTGCTCGTCGATGCCACAGTCTAGAGTGTCATCCACAAGCGCAGGAGTGGGGCTAAGCGGTGGGGTGACAGAAAAGGTGCCCGTGGACATTGTCCCCCCCAGGCCTTCCGTCAGTCATGCATACGATGAAGCCGACGCGACTGTGGTCTCAGAGAAGTCGTAGCCAGTTATACGCGTAAGTGTATACTCTCGAGGCAGTAGTGGTGTACTCTGACAGGTCCTGTTAGTAAACAATCCGCCCACGCTCCAAGCAAACCTCGACACGCCTGTCATGTCCAGCTCTGCAAGTTGTTTTCAAGTTTCTTCTGCATTATTTGCTCGCATCGCACGTCTTCGAATTCACAATACCCGTCACTTGTAATTGCTCGCACCGAATTTTGACTGTCGTCCCGATGGCCTTGTTCTCCTATCCGCTCCTTAAGCGCTTTTTTCTTCTTTTCACGTCCATCGGTCTCCATCTGTCTTGCTATTCATCCGTGCCATTCACTCTCTGTCTGGGTCATGGTATTTATTATTAATCATTCACCCCTCCTTTTAACTTACCTGTTACATATTCCATCATTCGGTTGCCGTACATAATTCATTCGCTGTTTGTATCCACCGTGCGTTAGGCATGGAGGTTGTTTACACACATGTGTTGTAGAGTGTACAATTTGAGTTCCACCTTCAAGCTTCAAGCTTCAATTTGAGGTTTTAGATGCGTTGAACCACAGGAAGGATCATCTTCCCAGCAACAACCAGTTATACCGGGACAACCACCTTCGAATTCAGCCAACACCTTGATCAAGAACCAAAATAGGGAGCCCACTGTCAAAGGCGAGCGCATTGCGCAACTCCGTGGGCAAACTCCACTGAACGGTCCTGCTGAATCTGTATCTTTCTAGCTGAAGGAATGCGCGGAAAGGTATAAGACCCCGGTAGCTGGATCGAGTATGGCGGCATTGGTATCCGTAGCGTCAACGACATCCTTGACCGCAGCGATACAAGCTAAGGTGTGTTGCGACGCAGCTAAAGCCATGCCATATCAGTATTGCAATAGTCGACTATGATAATAATACAAGCCGTGGCAACAACCACGGCAGGACCGGTGAGTACAACGTCCGCATTCAAAACTGGGTCCCCTGTGCCCGTCCTCCGTCGACGACAGGGGACCGGTATCCCAGGCCATCACTGGCAGCCAGACGCTCAACATGACAAATCCAGGCCATCCTTGACCCGCGTCACAACAGGGAAGACCGACCTTGACGGGAGGCATGGAAAGCGGGAGAATGTCAGGTTAGAAACGATCAGTTCACCGCCGTTTGGCGTGTTTGTTTCGCAAGCTAACGGGACACCGATGGTATGCGTTTACAAATTACAGGCACGCCGTCACAGGTTGCTAGATCGACCGAGGAGAACGACACTAATGGTAGATGCATAAGGAAGAATACACCAGGAGATCAGAGCACGCGACGCTCGATCCAGGATCTTTGATTGAAAAGTTTACACAAGGCATGTCGGTGACACTCCGGAGTCGGCGACTCGCGCAGGTCCAGCACGCCAAATGGGAGGGTAAGCTATTATATATTGATTGTAAGCGTGTTTCTGTATTGTAGGGCACAGGCTGATAAACTGCATATTCAATGATATTCGCTGCTGAAACATAGTAACCGTTCAATTCGTACATTTGGTTCTACCAATATAACTAGAACAACCACATTACAATTACTTTCGGAGAGGTACAATTGATGTAATAACATGCGGCGTGCACACACACAGACAAGAAAATCTACTTCGGAGGCAGGACAATGGTATTCTCTTGGGAATCTGCTACAACCCATGATGGTCTGGTGAAATAAGTAAGGTAGTAGCCTGCCAAGAAGTTGAGGGGGACTCACCTTGATACCTAACGGACTCCCAGTGTCTCAGGCACATATTCCATCCTCCACACGACTAGCGGAGGCAAGGACATTCAATCTTCCACTGTGACAGGACTGGCAGGATGGGGAGAGTGCGGTAAAGGTGCAGATTCACCATGCGGTGGAGTTGGAGGAAACATGCGGTCAAGGAAAGGAAAGGAATTGCATGTGTCGTGCGGGTGAGAGAGACATAATTCAAGTGCTAATAAGGGCATGGGAATATGGTGTAGAATCCAAGAAAGGATGGGCAAAGAGGAAAACCCCCAAGTGGTTATGAGAGACACAATACCTCCCGCCATATATGAGATGGGTAATATGCTAAGAAAAAGTGAGATACATACCCCATAAACTGCATGGTAACATGACAAGACCTGCAGCCTCAAGACAGGATACGCCAAGGGATACAGGCATGTCCAGCCAACGGAAGAAGACAAGAATGGCCACAGATACTGTGAACATACTAGATGAAGGAATGTCAAAGTAGAGTCACTGAAAATACCCACCGAGATAGTCAAGCACTATCAGATCCAACAAGGCTCGAAAGGTATCACTCCCTAGAGATGACGCTCTCTGAGACAGCACGAAAGTAATGGATGGGATGATCAGGAATTGGGGAGGTGAGAGTCTGATTGTCGCCGAAAAATGCATGTGTAGGAGGCAAGCGAAGGCTGCAGAGAGAGGAAAGACGAGGAAGATTAACGGAGAGGACATGGCTGAAGTCGAAGGCTCGCTGGCGTGTTGAAGTTGAAATTGAAGCGCAAACATACTAGAAAGGGGATTTCCATTCGAAGAGGACAGGCGTCGTGCCCCAATATGGAAGTCCCCTTAGTGCTCATGTTCCCATTCTGGGAACGCTTATAAAAGTTAATACATTTAGCTTGTACTTTGTTCGTATTGTCAGACTATGTTTCCTCCCCCGCCAACGCAAAATTAACGTATCATCATACCATCTGACACTGGATACCACTACGCAAGGACGTCATAGCGTCCCGGTGCTGTTTGATAGCGAGTACAATGAAACCATGCCAAATTGCATGCGATCCACCACCACACCAATCCAGGTAGCGCGAAAAGCGCTCGGAGAGGATGCGCTCTGGGAAGTGCGTCGCATAGAATGTCAGCCCGATTAGGTATGATGCTATGGAAGGCCAGACAGGGTCTAAACGAATGTTGTGAAGCGAAAATAATGCACGGAGGACGAGAAAGGCATACCGAGGAAGATCTTCACCTGCCATGGCGAGTGGAGGTACGAGAGAACTGCGACCGGCGCTGCGGATGTGAAAGCGAGGCAGAGGAAGAACATGATACGCAAGTGCTATTGCTGGGACGTCAGATCGCTCGCAACAACAAAAAAGTAAACGGAGAACCCTATATGCAGGATCGTTGAACCACTCTAAGAAAGGGAATATATTCCCTGCGACGCCAGTCAGGAAACAACAGACAAGGAAAGTATTTCCGATCAAAGGGTGGCATTGAAACCCATAGTACACAACCGTGCCCACGCTGGCACTGATAAGCCTACCAGAATATAGGCAAACTCAGACCAGACCAGGAGGCGATAGAATGTTCCACACACCATCCAATTCCAACGTAGTCAATCCTGGCACACAACTCCATACCCTTTGGGTGCGCACAACCAGACATGGTATGCCACAGGGCACTACTGAAGAGACAGACGAGGGCAAATATCAAGAACGCTGCTTCGGGTATATCCACAAATCTAGGGGTATTGAATATCGGGATGCAATTGATTAACCACAATAAGAAGGGAATAAGGTGAGTGTGAATATTGACTGCAGATCGATCAGTACCCGATTTGACACGTAGCAGGAAAGCAACAAACGTGTTTCGTTATGCACAGCGAACAAAGACATCACAATGAGAGGCCACTTTTCGAGTGGAATAAACCTAGCTCAAGCAATCAGATGCGGCAATGGATGTGGGTGGTTCTGTTGGATACTCACCGATATCCACTGGTCACAAAAGGATTATTCCTCCACTTGGGAGGTAAGTCTACATATTGAATAAGCCTCGAGCCCTGGAGAGACTGCTTCACAGCCCGAGTAATATCCCGTGTAGCTTTCTCGATGATTTCTTCCGCTTCGTTCACGTCGTCCGTCAATTCTGTCACCAGTTCCGACGACATAATTGACTCGAAGATGCCAGAGAGGTGTTTGCTACTCGGAAGCGAAGGAATGTCGATTGGAAGGATATCCATGGAGCGTAGATGTGCTTGGAACGATCGGAGACGAGTAGAAATAATAGAAAGTTTGTTGTAGAAGTCCAAATCTGAAAACCTGGAACGAACATTGTCGACGTATGTAGTAATGTCAGACACAGAAAGTAGGGAGAGATGTGTAGGGACGTCGGTCAGGCATGGGACATCTGGGAGTTCGGGAAGGTGGGAAGACACATCCGAGCGAATACTGCGCAGCATCTCTAAAGCATCTTTTGCCCACAGACGGGCATCCTCGACGGAATGCTCGCCTTTGATCTTGAGGGTTTCTGAGATGCGGAGGTCGGAGAGAGGTGACTCAAGCTTAGAGAGTCGGTTCTCGACGTCTTCCAAGTAAGACAGTAAAACGACCTTCAAGGTCGCGAGCGCCTCCCGCGCAGATGCTGTGGAAAGGTCTAATGCCTCGAGGGAGTGCGGTAGTCGTTGACATAGAGGGAGGCGAGGATCGTGCATGGTGTCCACGTTAGAGAACCGACGTCTCTGGCGCAGGTGTAGACCACCGCTTGCGATGACTGTCGTCTCCATCGCGCGCAAGAGTGAGGATACGAAACGTTGATGTTAAGAAGGCAGTGGGTGCAATGTGCATGCAGCCCACAAGCGTGAAATACCGTGGTGGTCACTGAGGCGAAGTACGGAATTAGCATCACACCGGCCCAACACCGGCCCGCTTTTTTGCCTACTAATGTTACCCAGTCTCAAGACAACTACTGGTTTCTCCTTGGCGGACCGTTTTTGATAATCGTTCATGTCTGCTAGGCTTCCACGGGTACTCGTGGTTGGCCTAGGCAACATAACCCACCCCAAGACTCGCCACAGGTACGCCATGACAAGGAATATTGCAAGTACATATTGACCACTTCGACTTTCATAGTGTTGGCCACTACATTGTCGATGCTCTGGCTATGAGGTTCGGCATTCGCATGGACCTGGACAGATCCCTAGGAGGTTTCATTGGACAGGGGAACGTCTTGCTCTCTGATGGCACCGTTTCGTTGTCGCTTTTCAAACCTAGTATGTGCGTTCTCTATGAATGCTTCGTTACCGCCTGACCTGCTTCAGAACCGCTGATGAACATCACTGGACCATCCGTTGCGAAAGCTCTCCGCAGCACGGTCGGGTTCCATCGTTCGATGGTCGTCATTCATGATTCGCTCGACCACAAGTCAAAGGTTTTGTCCGTCAAGTTTGGAGGTTCCGCCAACGGACATAATGGTGTTCGAAGCGTGATTAGTGCTCTCGGTGCCAACGCTGACTTCTACCGGCTCCGTATCGGGATTGGGCGGGAGCGAGACATCGACGCATCAGAATATGTCCTATCCCGTTTGTCTCATGATGAACTTGTTCATTGGGGTGACATCGGATTGGACATGATTTGCAGTGAACTCGGAAGCGTCGCTAGGAACCAGGTTGCTTGAGCCGACACCCCACTGCCTCATCACTGCTGGGTGTTTCGACCCTCGGTTCCCCGTGTCTACAAACAGCAGATCCTGCTCACATTCACTTGCACCGGCGGTATCGGGTCAATAGAACCCGAAAAGACACCACGGTGGTTTTTTGAAAGCTGCCGCCATACTATGTGATCAGCGTTTGTATGTTTTCTGCAGCTAACTCTGTCTAATGAAGAGTTTTGTTCTACTTACATATCATACCAGAGCCATTGGTTAAATATAATATGTTCGTCGCTTTCCTCGAGGCTAGCTGCTTCCATTCTTTCGCTTGTTGCGCCAATCCTTATTGTCTTGCTGTCAGACTCACCTGGGATGCGTGTTTGTCTTTAAAAAAGTCTAATCTGACAGTGACTCGGACATGTTATGTACCGCGACAACCGTGGCACCTGAAAAAGTAGTAGCTAATAAATCTGTGCAGGCGGCAACCTTGCCCCAACCCATTCCACACTCTTAGTTCACTGTTTCACGCTCTCTTGTATCCTCCAGTCCTTACACGCACTGTTCTGATGCATCCACTTTGCAGCAGTTCAAGTATACGTCATCGCTTAGCCAGTAGTAACCCCACAGATATGCCTACTGGCCTCGCTAGCCTCCCCGGAGACCTTCTCTTCGAAGTCTCCAAGTTTCTCGATCTTAAAGCGGATGTTCTCAGCGTCGCGTCGTCGGTCAGTATACCCCTTTCCCCGAAGAAGCCAGTCTCTTCATCTATTCTTCCAGGCCAGGCGTCTCTTCTTCGAGCTGCTTCCCGCTCTCTATGACGATGTCTGCCTCGACACCTTTGGACAGTGCGACGCAACACTTTCCATGTTAAATGATCACCCAGATATCGCGTGTCACGTCCAAAAGCTGGTCATTCGGTTTGCTTCAACTTCAACCAAGCCCGACATCCGTAGTTTTAGGGTGTCTAGTTTGGTGCAGACGCTGGCACCCAAACTAGATGCGCTCAATACGTTTGTTTGGGATGCGGAAGAGGTGCCCCAGTGTGATGACATGTGGTTTGCGCTGCGAATGTCGTAAGTTGACCGCTTCTGATCCTCTCAGCGGTCGAGACTGGGTGTCTTCCAGATGTCCACTTCTGCACACCGTCGGGACGCCGTACGGGGCGAGGCTCCCAGAAAGCCACAGCTGTGTACGTGGTATCTGGCGTAGCATGTCTCTACCTGGAATTAAACCATCCATAGTTGTTCCAATTCAAGAACTTGAGGGGCTTCAGGTTGACCTTGAAGTCGGGATTTTACGACAATCATTCAGACTCCTTCCAAGGTGTGCATCGTTGGCCATCTTACAGTCTAGGGCTTAAGCGCTTACGAACTGCGGTGCCTGTCAGATTCCCGACTTTGGGAAATGCTTATTCGCCGTTGCCCCAATCTTGAAGAACTCCACATGTCTGGTGCGCCTTTCCTACCAATCTCCGTGGTACACCCACTCTGCCATGCACGGTGGCCAAACCTCCGATCACTGTCTCTTGGTGACATTGTCCTGGATTGGCAACCTCGAGAAGGAGCAGTCAAACCGCCGTTTATCGCTTTTCTCGAAGCACATCCCCATCTGGAGATGCTGCGGACGTCTCGTACTTCCCTCAGGCCCGCATTTTTGTCATCTTTGGACCATGAATCTCTGCCTAACCTCACGCGGTTTGGGGGCTCTTTAGAGCACCTGCAGGGCTTGGCTCGTATTCATTCTCAGATCACCAGCGTTGCCATTGACGAACCCCTCGTCATCCGCGACATGGCTCCTTTACTCGCTGCTGGTGTTTTACAGGGCCTGCGGTTCCTGTCCGAGCTGCGTGTCAGCTTTGTGTTTCACTCTGCCTACGAAGGAAGTAGTCTGGTCCGCTCCATCGTCGCTGCGTGCCCCCGTCTTACAAAGCTGGAACTCATATGTGCGCGCCGGTCGTCTTTCACAATTGTACGTGCAGTGTGCTCGTGTCCGCAGCTGTTTCAAGTGCTAAATGATTATTACAGAGCTCATTTGCCAATATCATCCGCGCGCTTCCCCATCTCCGTCATCTCCGTCTGACGCTCGTTCGTTCTTATCACGAAGAGGCCCTGTCTGCCTGTGCTGCCCTCATTGCACGTTCAAATCCACAACTGCAGACTTTCTGCATTACCTTCATTTCCCCTGACCTTCCTTTCCCAATTCCACTCGCCACGGATATCTGTATGAATAATGGGGAGCCAGGCTATCCCTACGCGGAGTCCGGGAGCTACGTAGTTGGGACAGACGAGCATGGTCTGCCGCAATCGATTGCCTGCATGGAGAGGTCATCGCGTTCCTTTTCCCTTTCTCTGCCCACGCTTGGCATACCGATGCCCCTGTCATCTATCGTATCCGGTGGTAGTACACCACGTGTACGCAACCGTAACAAGAAGAAATACAAGTACACCATCGACCTCTACCCCAAGGCAAAGAAGGGGCTAGGTCTGATCCTAGAAAAGAGTGCTGCCGGTGAAGAGGTGAGAGTACTTTTGCTCATGCTGTCCCTCGGTGGCGCAGCACTTTGGTTGTTCTTCGGATGAATAGTACATTGTAATTATACTGTCCATCATTTGTGGAATCTCGGTCCTTGCTCTCTTGTTTGATATGTTTTGGTACATAGTATACTGCTCTGGCAGCTGTAGTCTCCTTGTTGTGACCTTCTTTACTAAAACCACTCAACCATTATTGTATGTACCAAACTGTTTACTTGGACAACTGAAGTGGAAGCGAACAATCGAAGTGTTTCTTGTTTGTACACCACTGATGCTCCACTGGACTCTGATCAGAAAATTGTGAATATCGCTCTCGTCGTATACGATCCCATCACCCTCTATCACCGTGGCGTCCGTCCGCTCGTTCTCGACCTCCGTCTCGTATTCCGGGCATGTGATATCTTCGGTGACGTCCATGGAAAGCGTCCTCGCAATCGCGGTAGGGCTTGGTTTGCGGGTAGTCGTCGATGTGGCTACCGATGACCACAGACTAGGAGGTGCGTCCATCGTATCCATATTATTTGCCGCGCTTCATGTTGTCATTTT
>Ga0307516_10006451_pt1 | contig 13736 bp, 6 predicted proteins | sample 19_EM_MG_FD_203310 | JGI IMG/M metagenome (GOLD analysis project Ga0307516, IMG submission 203310) | Populus trichocarpa ectomycorrhiza microbial communities from riparian zone in the Pacific Northwest, United States - 19_EM | ecosystem: Host-associated > Plants > Roots > Unclassified | place... | reverse complement strand
AAATATTTCCTCTTAATCTATAATATGCTACAAGAATACTTAAACCTACTACTGATTCAGCACCAGCTATTGAAATTATAAAGATACTAAAAGTTTGTCCTATTCCATCATCAAAACTAAAACTAGAAATTAAGATTAATAATGTTACAGATAATAACATTAATTCTATCGCTATAATCATTAGAATTATATTTTTTCTATTTAATATAAATCCTAAAATACCTACTAAAAATAAAAGTAATGATAGATTCATGGTTTGTATTTGTATTATTCCTTTAGGATACATTGAATATTATGATTGCCCTTTTAAAGCTGATGGCGAGCTATAAGTAATTATTTTTTCTTAAGTTAATAAGGATAATTAATAGTTTTCTAGACCTATACAAATAAAACATTTGCATTGTATAATACTATGTGTTAGTATAAAAGTTCGGTAAATGAATAAATAAGAATAATTTGCCTTATTTTACTTTATAAATATATTCTAATTAAGATAAATAAGGGATAGAATTTTCTACCTCTTTTATATTATTTTTTGATAATATTAATAAATTAAAGAATTAATAAGGTGGAATTTTTAAATAAGCTTTATTTCTTAGACCTAAAAATAAGGTTCTTTTACAATATATAATGAAGGTATACATCAAATTTATTCTGTATTCGCAGGTGTAACTAGAAACTCTCTATCTTTTCAAGATGTAATGAATATTTTAAAGGCTAAATAATTACTATAAAATATATCTAATAGGTTATTTAATTCATTCAATAGTTTAAATATTGATAATTTCTAATATAATACATAGTAAAAGATATAATCCCTAGAGAAAGTATAAAGACTCCCCAAAATAAAGTATTAAAATTTTAGTGTAGTTCAAACTAGGCTTTTTCAAAAAAATACTTTAAAAAATAAAAAATAAACCTGTAAATTGAATAACTAAAAATAAAGAAAAAGAAGGACATAGGCCATTGAACAATGTGCTTTAGCAAGAATCATTTTAATAAAAGGTAGCACTATCGGAGATTAGAGTAGACATTAAGATCTGATAATAATATGAAAGATTGCCGTCATTGTGTTAATTGTAGAAATATGGGGGATAATTTATAATAATTATAAATTTGAGTAAGAATCTTATAGTTATCATTTTCTGCTATAAGACCATAGAATTAATTTAGTTACCTCCCCAGTAGTAAACTGCAATAAATAAGAATAACCAAACTACATCTACAAAGTGCCAATATAAGATCCCAGATTCATGTCCGATATGGTGAGTATCTGTTAAATGATAATTTAATATTCTTATGAAACCTACAGTAATAAAGATAGTTCCAACAATAACATGTAATCCGTGTAATCCTGTTGATGCAAAGAATACTGTACCAAATACGGAATCAGCTATAGTAAATCCTGCTTCAGAATATTCAATATATTGTAAAACAGTGAATACAACAGCTAAGATTATAGTTATAAAAGTTCCAAAGATAGCACCTTTTCTATCTCCAGCTATTAAAGCATGGTGACCATAAGTCACAAAAGCTCCAGATGATAATAATAAGAAAGTATTTAATAAAGGTATACTAAATGGATCTAAAGGTGTTATTCCTAAAGGTGGCCACACTCCTCCTATTTCTATAGCTGGTGATAAACTAGAATGGAAGAAAGCCCAGAATACACTGAAAAAAGCAAATACTTCACTTATAATAAATAGAACTAATCCTATGATTAAACCTTTTTGTACTTGTTTTGTATGGTGTCCTTCATATGTTCCTTCTGTTATTACATCTCTAAACCATAATCCCATACCTGAAGCTGTTAAAATTAATCCTAAAGTTAATAATAATCCTCCATTAGGATATCCTTGTAAGTACATCACTGCTCCTGTTGTTAAACTTAATAATGAAAAACTTACTAAAATTGGCCATGGAGAAGTTTCTACTAAATGAAAAGGATGGTATTGAAATTGATTTAATTTTATATTATTCATTTTTTATTTTTTATATTTAAATTGTATACACCTATGCTTATACTTAATTAAATATTAAATATATTTTATTTTAATATTAAATTGATTGATTAAATTATTATATAAATATTTATATTAGAGTATAGAAATAAACTAGAATATGATTATTATAGGTTGCTTATAGAGTTATATTATAACTTTATTTATTTATTTATATAGTTAGTTAGTTATTTTTTTATTTATTTATTTTAAAATATAACTTCTCTTTTATTAAAATTTTATGATAAAGATATTCTTACAAATCCTGAAAGCTTAAAAAGAAATAAGGGGAAAAATAAATTAATTTAATTAGTGTAATTCGATAGCATCTTTAATATATGAACATACTAATAAAGTAAATACATAACTTTGAATTAAAGAAACTGCTAATTCTAAACCAATTAAAGCTAAGAAGATAGAGAATGGTATAAAAGTTAACACAGCTACAATTATACTACTACTAAACATTTGATATAAGAAAGTAGATAAAATTTTTAGTAATGTGTGACCTGCAACCATATTAGCAAATAATCTTATTCCTAAAGAGAATGCTCTAGCTAAATAACTTACAGTTTCAATTAAAACTAATAAAGGAACTAATGCTAATGGTGTACCAGATGGTACTAAGATAGAAAAGAAATGTAATTTATGTATAGATAAACCTAAAATAGTTACACCAGTAAGAATAGTAAATGATAAACCAATTGTAACAATAATAGAAGTTGTTACAGTATAAGAATAAGGTACATTACCAGTTAAATTACCTATTAAAATAAAGAAAAATAATGAGTAAATAAATGGTAAATATATTTCTTTACCTAATTGCTCTCTTACCATAGTATTTACACTTGCAAAGAGACTTTCTAATCCAATTGACCATTTAGATGGTAATAATTTTGTTTCATTATTTCCCATATAGTGTATTCCTATTATTAAAATTAATACTAATACTGAATAGAATCCTAAATTAGTCAAGGTTATATTTAAATAACCAAAGATCGGCGCATTTAATCCTAGTAAACTTGTTACTTCGAATTGTTCTAATGGAGAATTAATTATTAAATTTGTGTTAGTATTATGTAACATTATTTTTATTTTATTTCTGTTTAACACAGTTTGATTTTATAACTTTGTCTGTACATATCTCGCCCCATAATTTTAAATCATAGGAAGTGTTTAACATTTTTATATCAAACATAGGGACACGCCCTTATTTATATTAAAGTTTACTTTGAAATCTTTATTTAAGTAAAGTTATTTTTAGCATCAAAATAAGATAGTTATCAAAGTTAGCTTTGATATAGAGATAATGTATCTCTGGATTAAATAATTATAATTAAACTTCTAATCCATTACTTTTATTATAAACATATTTATATTTAAAATGTTCTTTTAAAATAAATAAATTTTACGAGTAAAGAGACTTGAACTCTTACGATAAAATCATGAATTCCTAAGATTCACCCGGCTACCATTTCGGCATACTCGTTTGTATCTAATATCATATAAAGCTGCTGGGTCTCTATACTTAGGCTAAGGAAGCTTACTACCTTAAGGTTAATTCTTATAAAAATAAGATGTCAATATATAAAAAATATTTAAATTTTAAGGAGTAGAGTAATCGAAACCCTGTCTATAAAGTGTAAATTTATTGCTAAACCACTCAGCTAACCCCTTTTTCAATTTATATTTCTATATACTTAAATAAAATAATATAATTTTATTATTATATAATAGACTTACAGTGTAATCCTTTATTTATATTTAATTTATCATAGTGCCCTGCCTACGGCAGAAGGCTAGGTAAGATGGGGGATAAAATAATTTATTTTCCAGCAGCACTTTCCAGTACGGCTACCTTGCTATGACTTTTGAGATGTTACTTAAATGAATTAACTAAAGCTAATTATCTTAATAAAGGTGTTCTATTCCTTTCCTAATTTATAAATTAGAAAAGTAAATATAAAGAACTTTAAGAGACCTTTATAAAAGTTTTAATTTTGCTCCAGTTTCCTTCAAGTTAAGCTTCTTCCCAGCGACAGACAGTTAGTTCATCACGAATGCAATCTTCACCGTTGCGCCTAGTGATCAACGATTACTCGAAATTCCTTCTTCATGTCGCCGAATTGCAGACGACAATCCGACTAAATATTAACTTTTTTTAATGATTAGCTCTTCCTTATTTCCCTATTTTATAAATAAATTAATAATATACTTATTTCAAATAGCCATATTAAATTTAAAGGAACGGTTTTGCATCACTTTGTAAAAGTTTTTGTGGCACGTTTATAGCCCAGTTCATGAGGGCCATAACGACTTGTCTTAGCCCCAAATGATACTCTATCAGTAACATTAATTGTTAAGTATAAATTAACAACAGGGATTTCGTCCGTTAGCGGAGTTAACCTCACTTCTCACAATACGGACTGACGACAGCCATGCAACACCTGTAACAGAAGCATTTTAGAAAAACACTTCATTTTTAATTAAATAAATAAAAAAAAACTTGTTATGCAAGAACTGGTAAGATTTTACGCGGATTATCGTATTAAATAACATGCTTCACTTCGTTTGCTTCGAGACCGACTAATTTTTTTGTTTTCAACTTTGCAGTCGTACTCACATGGCGGAATGGTTATCGTGTTAACATAGCCACTAATTATTTTTATAACTAGCAACCACCATTCATCGTTGACAGTGAGTGGTATCTGGGTATCTAATCCTATTTCCTATACTCACTTTCGTTTCTCAGCGTCAATCATTAGTAGATAAAAAGCTTTCACCCTTAATATTCCATTTAGTATCTAAGGATATCACCCCTCCTCTAAATATTATTTAATATATCCTCTATTTGATTCTAGCTTTTATTAGTTCATTCTTTTCTTATTTGATTTTTTATTTTTTATAACTTTTAGTAAATAAATAAATAATTAATAAAACTTTGTCTATATTTCTTCGCCTCTCCTCAACCCTGCCAAAGGCAAGGGAAGGGTTGCTTGTTAAGGCAGATAATTTATAAATTTATAAATTTACCGAGGGTATAGAAAAAAAGAATAAAGTTTAAAGCTGCCTACACACCCTTTACGCCTGATTAGGACGACTAACGTTTGCGTCTCTGGCCTTACCGAGTCTTCTGGCACCAGATTTGGACAACACTAATAGTAAGGTAATGTCATTATCTTCCCTTACATTATCACACTTGACACAAGTATGATTTCAGTTAGCTAGTTCACTCTTGCGAGCATTGACTAATATTCTCGACTGCTGGTAGTTAATACTACTTGGGAGATCTCATTCCCGATGTGGCCATTTGCTCTGTCAAGCTTGGCTATCGATCGTCGGCTTGGTAGGCCTTTATCCTACCAACTACCTAATCGAAATAAATAGAATCCTAAAGCAGAATTATTCCTTTATTAATAAATATAGCTTACTTATTTTCTTATTTTTTACAATAAAAATATCTCCTATTTACGGGGACTCTAGGGTATCTTATTTACTATCCTCACCTTTACACCTTATTAACTTTGTATTTATTAACGATCTACTATTTAGTTTAAGTTTTAAGACTTACACTAAGAAAAAGACCTTAATAAATTTTAGGTTAACAACGATTCGCATGTCTCAAAACTACTGAAAAACGTTCAATCAGAACCAAAATTAAATTCTTACTTAAAATTTAAACAATATTCATTAACGATTATTGTTGTATTATATTTACTATAAATAGTAATTGTTATTATCTCTTTTAAATTAATATTTGTAAAAACGAGGAAATTAATTGAGGTGGAAATCCGGATACATAAGAGCCGAGGAGGAGATGAGGATGACAGTAGTTCTAGGTATAATACTCCTTAACTCCTTAATAACCAATCACTAATATTGAAGAAAGTCTCTTTCAAGATAGACAAAATGATTCGAATTTAAGAAAAGTTAAGTAATTTACATAGTATATTATGGAAAGTTCTCGCGGTAATAATTATTACTAATATATAAAATAACAAAAATAAAACAATGAAATTTATCCAATCAAATTACAAATTAATTTTAGGTATAATAATAGGCTTTCTTATTCAAACTTTAAATGTAAATATTCTTTATACTTTATTTGAACTAGTACAATTAGCAGGTTATTTATTAGCTTTATTATACTTCTTTAATTTTACCTTAATAGAATTTATTATATTTAATAATAGTGAAACTGAAACATTAAAAATATTAGAAATTAAAACTAATAAAAATATGAGATGTTTAACTATAACTATGAGTAATGATAATTTATTAGCTGGTGAAGAATTATTTAAAGGAATTTACAATACTATAATAACAAATAAAGAATTTATCGCTTTTGGCTATAGTAAAATTATTATTTTAAGTTGTGTGTTAGAAGATTTTAAAGAAGTAAATTTACATTCAAATGTTTTAATAAATAATGATACCTCATTCACAGAATATTATACTGAAATATCAAATGATTTATCAGGCTATAACAATTTAGAATATGGCTATCAGAATTTAAATATTATAACATTTACTGTTAAGGTTTGGAACTGTGATAATTTACAAAATTTAAATATTAAAATGACTCATAACTCAATAACTATGGTTAGAAATGTAGATTCAAATAAAAAAATAAATACACAAAATTTAAATATAAGAAATTATTCTACTAATGTTAAACACTGGAGTAAAGGTTTAATTACCCCCATATCATTATTTAATAAAATAGGTAAACCTAAATTAGAAAATCCAGCACCAATCTTTACTATGGATATAGAAACTATTAAATATAATAATATTCAAACCCCCATAGCAATTACAAGTTGTGGAGTAAATAATGGAAAGTTAGAAAGTAAATTATTTTTAATAGATCCAGTATTAATTAAAAGTGATTATGAATTAGCTGTAAAAAGTTTATGGAGTAAATACTTTAATTATTTAGAATCAATAAAATGTGATTTAAATAAATTAACAATCTTTGCTCATAATTTAGGTAATTTTGATGGATATTTCTTATATAAAGGTTTAATGAATCATTATAATCCAGAACACGTTTCATCTATAATTGATGAAACTAATTCATTTATTTCAATAAAATTATTATCTGGTATTAATAGTGGATTAACTTTTGAATGGAAAGATTCATTAAGAATATTCCCTATGTCATTAGATAAATTATGTAATCTATTTGGTGTTGAAGGTAAAATAACTAAATATGATATCAGATTTAATAACTTAGAATTATTTAATTCGCCTAGATTATGGGGTTTATTCAAACAATATGCATTACAAGATTCTATTGCATTATATAAAGCTTTATTTACTGCACAGTTAACTTATTTTAATAAATTTGGTGTAGATATTGAATCAGTTTATTCAACGGCTACTTTATCATTAAAAATCTTTAGAACTAAATTCTTAGATAAAAATATATTTATATTACCTCAACATATAGATTTATTCATTAGACAAGGTTATTTTGGTGGTGGAACTGATGTTTATAAAGCCTATGGTAAATTAATTCATTATTACGATGTTAATAGTTTATATCCTGCAGCTATGTTAAATCCTATGCCTTATGATTTAGTTAAACCCTATTTAATTAATTTAAGTAATAGAACATTAGAATCATTCTTTGGTTTTGCTGAGGTTGAAGTTATCTGTCCTGATTCAATGAAAAGACCTGTATTACCTTTCCACTTTAATGGTAAAACAATTTATCCTATAGGAACTTGGAAAGGTGTTTACTTTAGCGAAGAATTAAAAGCAGTAGTTAAATTAGGATATCAAATAACATTAATTAGAGGTTACGAATTTACAAAAACTGATTTATTTAGTAGTTATGTTAATACTTTCTATGAAATTAAGAGAACTAGTGTTGGATCTGAAAAAGCAATTGCTAAATTGTTATTAAATAATCTTTATGGTTACTTTGGTAGAAAACAAATTAATATTATAACACAAAATGTTAAAAATGATAATTTAGAACCAATATTATTAACTAGAGTTGTTAAATCTATTATGAATGTAAATAAAGATTACTCTACTGTATTGTCTTATTCTAATATTAATTATAAATTATTAAATTTCTTAAATAATGAATTACATAATAACATTGAAAACTTTAATACTCCAATAAAATCTAATGTGGCAATCGCTGCAGCTGTAACAGCTTACGCTAGAATCATAATGATACCCTTTAAATTAGATCCTAATACCTTGTATACTGATACTGATTCATCATTTACATCTGCTCCTATTGATCCTTTATTACTTGGTGATCATTTAGGTCAAATGAAGGATGAAATGAAAGGTGTTATAATACAAGAAGCATTATTTCTAGGTCCTAAGAAATATGGATATTGGTATCTAGATAATGAAGGTAATAAAGTTGAAAAATCAGTATTTGCTGGAGTTCCTAGAGATTCATTAACCTTTGAAGAAATAAAAGCAATTAGTGAAGGTAATGTTATTACTAAAAATGTTTCTAATAGATTTTATAAATCATTTAACGATTTGAATATTGATATTAAAAACACATTTATAACAATTAAAAATAGTAATGATAAAGCTTTACTTAATAATGAATATTTACCTATAAAATTTAGAAAATTTATTATTAAAACCTTTAAGAAATACTTTAAATAAAATATTTAAAAGTTTCGTTAATCTCTTTTAAAGTAATATGGGGGATAAAATAATATTATTTATATTTATTTTTTAGAAATGAAGATAGGTGCTACCATAGCTAATAATAAAATTACACTTGTTATTATTAATAAGAAAGCACCAGTAGTATAAAGGTGTTGTCCTATAGTTTCAATTTGTAAGAAATTAGTAAAAGTTGTATCAGCAATATTAGGATTATAAGCAGTATTAACAGTATTAATAGCAGATATTTCAGAATTAAATAATAAACCATTAAAATTAGTTAAAGTTTCTAATAATACAGAAATTATAGATACATTATTAAAACTAAATGGCATTATAGTAAAGATTTCATAAATAAATAAAGATCCTATTGCTAAAGCTAAAGGTAAATTTTTTGTATATTGTGAACCAGTTTCTAATATATCAGTTAATTTTATATTAATCATCATAATTACAAAAAGGAATAATACTGTTATAGCTCCAACATATACTATAATATAAGATATTCCTATAAATCCTACACCTAATAAGATTAAATATCCTGCTGCATTAACAAATACAGAGATTAAAAAGATTACTGCTATTACAGGATTTTTAGATGTTATAACTAAAACACTAGAAAGTAAAGTACCAAAAGCTAATATATCTATTAAAATATTTTTCATTGTATTTAATTAGTTCTCATTACTTCTATTACCTTGTCAAAGGCTCCCAACCCTATTAATTTATTTTTAATAATGATATGCAGCCTAGCTATTTACCCACCCAATATTTAAAGAATGGCATACTATTGCTATAGCATGGTTGCGGTGCGAGGCCTTATATTTAATTGCTAGGTTTAGGTTTTTCTATAGAAGTGAAATATGATTCATAAATCTAATTAAAGAATAAATTATTTAATTAAAAATGAATGAATGTTTTATTAATATTTAATGACTTTCAATGAAGATTTTTAAGCTATCAAATATTTTTTATTTGTCATAAGTATAATATACCTATAAAGAGGTCAAGTGTTTGTCTTAAATTTAATTATATTGTCTATTAATAAACACTGCTATTTATATAAACTCCTATGCCTTCTCCTTATTTATATTCGGTGCCTAGACAGCCTTGCTTACCTTTAGGATAGCAGTGCTAGAGATAGATGCTATAATACAAAGTTGAATGATAAGGTAGCATAGTCATAATTATTATTAGTCTAATAGCAGATATATTTAAACATAAAGTTAAAACAATTATTTTATTATTTTATAATACACTATAACTATTTATTATTATTTATTTTAATTGTATAATATCATCATTATATTTAATTAATTTATCCTCTTTTGGACTCGAACCAAAATTAACACTTTAGAAGAATGCTGTTCTAACCATTAAACTAAGAGAAATTATTTATATTTTATATATTATGTGAATTTAGCTAAGGCAGCCTAGGCAAGCAAAGTTATATAGAAATATTTTTTATATTTATCTAAATTAAATTAATAACATTAATTATACTATTACTTTTAAATAATTAAATATAAATTAATTAGAAAATAGATTCAATCTATAAATAAAATATGGGAAAGAAATATAAAATATTAAATTAATAACCGAAAAAAGGAATCGAACCTTTGTTATACCGTCATGAATGGTATGTTTTAACCTATTAAACTATTTCAGCTCATATTTTTGTTACTTATTTCTTTTAAATTAATTATTTTACTTATTTAGAACTACCCTTTATTAATATTACTATTAATATAAATTAAATTAATTAAGATGTGATTTTATTTTTATTTTATATTCTTTTTTGTGTATTAATTCATATTCTATATCACCATTGTTCTAATAGGTAAAATTATCACTGTTTCAGCTTGCAATGGGGGGATAAAAATTAAAATATAATTTTCTATTGAATATTAGTTAGATTCAGTAGCTAAATCCATTAAAGTATTTTCTATTAAACCTACCATTGGAACGATTATAATAAACCAAGCAAAGTAGAATGCTGTAGCAATTTGTCCAATTTCAACATAAGGTGTGTTAGGGTGCTGGCTTCCAATCCACATTAGAATAAAGAAATCAACAACGAAGGCCCAGAAGAAAAATTTCATAGCAGGTCTGAAAGCCATACCTCTAATTCTAGATACATCTGTTAAAGGTAAAACTAATAAAATTAATAATGAACCAAACATAGCTAATACTCCTAATAATTTATTAGGAATAGATCTTAATATAGCATAATAAGGTAATAGATACCATTCAGGTACGATTGAAGGAGGAGTTTGCATTGGATTAGCAGGAATATAATTATCACTGTGTCCTAATAAGTTAGGATAATAGAATATTAAAATAGATAAGACTAATAAAAATAAGAAAATAGTTACTAAATCTTTAAAAATAAAGTAAGGATGGAAAGCTAATCTATCTGTATTAGATGTTATTCCATTAGGATTATTTGAACCATGAATATGTAAAGCAATTAAGTGAGCAACGGCTAAAGCTGCTAATAAGAAAGGTAATAAAAAGTGTAAAGAGAAGAATCTATTTAATGTAGCATTACTTACACTAAATCCTCCCCAAATTAATTCTACTAAATCTTGACCAAATACTGGAATGGCACTTAATAAATTAGTAATTACAGTAGCTCCCCATAAACTCATTTGTCCATAAGGTAAAACATATCCTAAAAATGCTATAGCCATCATTAAAACTAAGATTATTACTCCTATTGACCATAATAATACTCTAGGTGATCTATAAGATCCATAATATAATCCTCTTCCTATATGTAAATAAACAAAAATAAAGAAGAATGATGCTACATTAGCATGGCAATATCTAATTATATAACCTGCATTAACATCTCTCATTATGTGTTCTACTGATGAAAACGCAAAATCTACGTGAGGTTGATAATGCATTGCTAAAAAACTTCCAGTTAAAATTTGTATTATTAAACAAACTCCTAATAAAGAACCAAAGTTCCATAAATAAGAAATATTTGCTGGTTCTGGAGAATCAATTACATAAGAATTAAATAATCTAAGTAAAACATGTGATTTTAGTAATCTCATTTATTTTTTTAATTATAAATTTAACATTACTATTTTAAGAATTAAAATTAAAATAATGAATAATTTATTTATTTTAGCCCTTTATTTATAGACAGGTAAAGTAAAGAACATTTAATTTATCAATATTTTTTTTTATATATTAATTTTTAATTAATGAAAATGGAGATAAAAATTAATATATTTTATTTAAGTTAATAAAGAATTTAACTTTTATGTTAATATATTATATTATAATAATATTATTAGTTTAATTATTATTTTGTAATACACTATAACTATTTTATTTTTATTTTTATAATTAAGCCCAAGAAGATTTGAACTTCTACATATTCCTCATCAAGAAATTATTCTACCATTAAATTATAGGCTTTATTATTTTATTTATAACTTATTTGATTTTGTGTTTTTTGGATAGACTTGAACGCTAGCAAACCATTGGTTGCGGTAAAAACCTTACCATTGCTGCCTTAGCATTATAATTTGTATAAGGGTGCAGCAAGAAAAATAATACTTCTTATCTTATTTTATTTTTATAATATTATTCAGATATAAATTTATATTTAATTTATTCAATATTAAATTAAAATAATCGGGTTTAATTTTACCCTATAATAATAAAACATTATTTATTACTAATCGCTTCTTTTAAGAAATTTATTTTATAATTTTATATATTTTAATATCTGTTCCTACATCATTTAATGATTAGAGTTAAGAAGGAATTGAACCTTAATTTGATAGACTTTGCAGGTCTACTACAGAACCATCTGTAAACTTGACTCTTTTTATTTTAACCTTTAAAATCATAATAATTTTCATATTTATCAATATTGTTATTAAATTAATTACTTCTGACTTAACTTTTACAATTTAAATAGAATATATTGTAATATTAAAGCTTTATCTAGCCCTCTGCCGTATGCAGGACACTATGATATTAGAATTCAGAATTTTATAACTAATAGAAAAAGAGTTAATTACTTAATTTTACTGGTGTTAATGCAAATAGAACTGAAGGTGATAAATTAAGTGGATATATAAATCAAGAGGTTTCTATACCATGTATTTTTACTTATTAATATTATAACTTTTTAAATGTTATTGTGTTATTTAATATAGTAAAATTATAATAAATAGCTTTAAAAAAATAAGGTATTAAAGATGTAGTAGCAACAATAAAATTCTAACAGATGTAGGTAACAAATATTAAAATAAATAAGTTTTATTATCTAAATTAATCCCCTTTATTGAATGCTAGGTTACTTTACGAATCTGATCTGATTCGAACTGGTAACTACAAAGCCCAAAGGCCGGTGAGTAATCAATTGATTTACCATTAATCTAAAGATTCTTATTTCGCTCTCCAGACCTGTTTGTATTATACAACACCATTGCCATAGGCAGGCAGTGAATTAAATATTAAAATTAATATAAATAAGGTGTTTTAAAAATTGACAATTATTAACATCAAGTCTACTTGATAAATTAGTAATGCTAAACTAAATACTTTACAGTATATTCATTTGCATCCTATTTAGAAATGATCTATTTCTTATAAACAGTTTTTTCTTTAGTTACCTTACCTAGTCCAAACTATTGCAAGGCGACTAAAAAAAGTCTCCACTTTTCGAAAATGCCTAAGCAAGTCGGGAGTGAGAGAGAACCTAATCCTTTTGTCAAACAAGAGACCTAGGCAAACTATTGATAGTATCCAGAGGTTAGATTCTTGCTTTATATACATTCAGCGCTTATCTATTATGTTTGTGGCTACCCAACTATGCTTACTGATTTTATCTTATTAAATAATATTTAAAAACTTCAACAATTGGTACACTAGAGAAACACAGCCTATTGATCCTTTCGTACTAGAAGGTCTGCCTCTTTTTACTATTTGTTCCTCCAGAAGATAGGGACCATACTGACTCACGTCGTATTAAACCCAACTCGCGTACCCTTTTAATCGGCGAACAGCCGAACCCTTCCCAGCTTCTTCCCCAGGAGGATAGGATGAGTCGACATCGAG
>Ga0307516_10006450_pt1 | contig 13738 bp, 16 predicted proteins | sample 19_EM_MG_FD_203310 | JGI IMG/M metagenome (GOLD analysis project Ga0307516, IMG submission 203310) | Populus trichocarpa ectomycorrhiza microbial communities from riparian zone in the Pacific Northwest, United States - 19_EM | ecosystem: Host-associated > Plants > Roots > Unclassified | place... | reverse complement strand
AGACGAGAGAAGAAGGGGAATGACCAAGGAAGAAGAGGGCAGCTTTGGTTGGAGAAGGGGCAGTAGAACCTGGCGTGTCAGAGGGTTGGCGCCGGCCCTCCGACACGCCAGGTTCTACTGCCCTTCTCTAATTGAGGCTCCCTCTGGATTCTCCAAGGGGTCTCGATGGAGCCTGGCGTGTTGGGGGGTTGGCGCCGGCCCCACAACATGCCAGGCTCCACTGGATCTTCTCTACTCGATTCTCCAAAGGATCTCGATGAAGGGTGATGAAGCACGAAAGTAAAGAAGGGTGGACATTTGAGCTCGGAATAATATCACAATCTTCATTTGTTTCTTCATTTTATGCCTATCTCTCTACATCTTCTATCTCTGTATATATATCTCAGTTGAATCCCATTTTGTTCTATGTATAATCGCGTTAAAAGCTCAGCCTCAGGCTCCTGGCTTCCTCATGACAAATTCCTGCGTGACAGGAGCAAATTTCATTACGCGAAATAACTGTACGATACTCACAATAATATATACAGTGAGTCATCACAAGATCGTCCAGTCATTGCGAGTGATCCCCTTCTGTAGCACTGCATCAGCAGTTGCACCCCCCCTTGCTGCGCAGCTGCCTCTGCGTCAACGCCCACGACCTGCACTCCACCCGGCATCCCCCTTGACCATTCCCCGTCGAGTGCTGACCACATGCACCAGCCTTCTGCCAGAGCTCAGGAGTATCGAGGATCTTCTCGACGACCTCTTGAAATGCCTCGTTGACGTTGAACGCCATCTTGGTAGAAGCTTCAAATTTAAAAAAAAACCAAAGATGGACGACATGCGCTTGGCGAACTGTTCGCCTTCAGCCGTCGACACTTGACAAGGGGGTTCCTTGGAACGTTGAAACAAAAGATGGCAATTACCTTGTCCCTTGCCAGGAGGACGTAACATAAGCTTGCAAGTACATACAGGCAACGTCTCCCACGCTCCTCCATTGTCCATTACGTCCATCAGAACGCCACCAATCCCTGATGGCTGTCCATCAACGATGCCCAGCACCTCCAACTCACGTCCCGACGAGCTCCCACGCCTATTCCACGCATCAAATCCCGCCCACTTACTTTGAGTTCAACACCTCTCCCTTACATCCCATGGGTCTCCTATGCATCGGCCCTTGCACCCTTGACCGAAAGTATGTCTATATAGGTTGGGAAAGGTACTGGGCACATCCCATGGCCCCTCTATTCCTTTCCTCTTCTCTATATGCACATGCATGTACTTATATAATCTCCTGACCACTCCAGCTGTAGTATTATAGTCTCTTATCGAATAAAACATGTTCCCTGTTCTCTAGAAGGTAGTTTTTGTCCGAATTACCAGCATGTCAGTGGATGCTACATACCCCTCATGTTGTCAGCAATATGTCTCATCCCCTACCCTCCACACTGCCCCGATTCCTTTCGGACCTTTTGTATTTGATGCATATATTCCTACCCCTGCGTACTATTTTCAATCGATGAGATATGGTAAATTCACTGCGAAAATCTACTGGATGTGACGAGAGTGACAAGGCCCTCGGAGCCTGCCTGCGTATTCCAGCTCCGACGATCTTCCGATTTCATCAGAGTCGCCAAGGCGTACGTCTCCATCAAGACCGGGTTCCCGTTCAGGCCCTAAGTTGATTCATCATAGACAGCCCTTGAGACTTGTATGTGTGGTCTGCCACTCCTGCAATACATTCCAATTTCCTTCACGTATTAAGCATACTTACCTGTCGAAGGGCTCCCAGTCTTCCGGAACGACCCGTCGGACGAAGGTCAAATCCTAGATAGAATGGAGACAACGGTGGTATTTTTCGTTAAGCGGTGGTATTTTTCCGTTATCCGGTGGCTTTTTTGCAATCCGGTGGGACTTTCTTTCCACCGACACCGTTTTGGGAAACGCTCTTTGACAAGTTGTTGATTAGATTGACCTCCGAGTCTCACCGGTTGGCGCTTTCCCCCGGGCCCGTGACCCACACTTTTCCTTTTTCCCTTACTGCCCTCTTCGAAACCCCCAGAATGAAAGGACGAAGGACATTTCTCATTGGCGCAGGATGTACCCCGTTTATAAAGGTTATCACATGAACCTGGTCATGATGGGTAGCCTAGAGCTGAACGTCATTCTCTCCAGCCCAGGGGTAAACGCACCCCAGAGGATGTACGTGGACCTCCAATTCATGTTCATGGAGCTCAACTGGGACCGTTTAGATGGGTCTTGAGGCAGCCACCAAGGCGCTATTAGACGCAGGCACGTCCTCTAAACATCTTTGACCTCTATCTCCAGGCTAATTGTCACTTGGATTCACCAGGCATAACGTACGATGCGATAGAGAGCGCCTATGCCGGCTACTGTTACGGCGATTCCACGACCGGCCAAGTATGAGTTTGAACTCGTCCTTCCATACCGTTCCGTCCTTGACTAACACCTCCCCACACAGCGTGCTCTGTACAACCTCGGCCTGACCTACATCCCTATCATCAATGTTAACAATAACTGCTCGACAGGTTCCGCCGCCTTGTACCAAGCCAACAACTCCGTCAAATACGGGCAGACCGAGTGCTCTCTCGCGCTCGGGTTCGAGGTCATGAAACCCGGTAGTCTGGGGACAAACTTCCCTGACCGTCCATCCCCTATATCTCTCTTCAACTACAAGATGGCGGAACTCGAGCAACAGGAACTCGGTGCAAATCATGGTCCCGGTGCCCCGCGGTTGTTTGGTAACAGTGCACAAGAGTATTTCGCAAGGTATGGCGGTAGCATCGAACATTTGGCACAGATCGGTAGAGTTTTACTACCTATCTATCCTTGCTGAGTATCACTCAAAATTGATAGCTTCAAAGAATCATAAACACTCGTTGAACAATCCATACTCCCAATTCCGCGACGGATGGAGTGTCGAACAAGTTTTGAAGGCACCAAAGATCACGAATCAGTTGACCAAATTCATGTGCAGCCCAACCTCCGTATGTACTCCAGCTTACAATCTCCAATCCGCTCTTCTTTTTACGCATCCTGTTATGTAGGACGGAGCCGCATGTTGCATCGTAGCTTCGGAAGACTTCGTACACAAACACGGTCTCGAAAACCAGGCGATCGAGATCGTCGCTCAAGCGTTGACGACCGATGGCGTCGGCACCTTTGAGAGCAGCAGTGCCATGGATGTCGTCGGCTACACAATGTCCAAGACCTGTGCTGATCAGGTGTTCAAAGAGGCCGGTTTCGCAGAAGGACAGGGCAGAGATCAAGTTGGTGTCGTAGAGTTACATGATTGCTTTTCTGCCAACGAGGTAGCTGGCCACCACCCCCGACAAAGACCTCTGAAAAATTCTTCTCCTTTTTGCATAGCTCATTACCTATCCGGCTTTGGGTCTCTGTGCAGCCGACGAGGCTCACAAATTCGTGGAACGTGGAGATAATACTGTGCGTCCTCCTGATTTTGAGCCATTTGACCCTCGATTTATATATGTGTTAGTATGGTGGTAAATTCGTGGTGAACCCGAGCGGTGGCTTGGAGGCCAAGGGACATCCTCTCGGAGCCACAGGTCTCGGGATGCATTTTTACATCATGAGTGGGTGATACTCGTAAACGGCCCCCCACCTACTTCTGACGTATTGCTGGCTTCAGTGCAGTTGCGAGAATGTGAGTGGTCCACGACCTCCGGTTAAATATACAAGAGCCTTATTTTTTCTGGCTCCCTCAGGGGCAGGTCCCATGCAGGTTCCAGGGCTTTTCGATATACCGGACAAGCGAGGGAAATACGGTTTGGTTCATAACATTGGTCTCGGCGGTGCAGTTGTCGTTTCGTTGCTGCGCCGCCCCGAATTCTACAAACCCGGAGGCGTCGACGGTCGGACAAGGTCTAGTGGTCAATCTTGATGTACTATAGCTCTCTCGCCTCACCATGATTTCTACAGGTTGGGATATAATCATGCACGTGAGTGCCGACCTGTTACGATGGAAGACGTCATGAAGGTCAAGTCGAAAGAGTCATCACCTTATGTGTTGCGACATGCAAAGCTCTAATAATGCGGTCCCTCTCATGTTGTTGATCAATATCTTGACCTCATTCGAATTTGCACATTTCCATGGCCATGGAGGTCCTCAGAACTTTTTGTCTTTGGTATGTTTTCCTTACTGTAGTTACATAAAAATAAATACAGTAATCCTTCCTCGGATGATAAGCAAAAGACGTCCTTTAAGGAATAACACAAATCTAAAAATAATATAGTACAGACCAGCGATGAAGAAAGCAGTGAGTAAGAAATTCAACAAAAAGTAGATGAAATTACAGTCACGGTAACGTAGGCGTATCCCATTCACCGCAAAAAGATTACACCTCATCTCCCCTACCAAACATGTTTCCTCGATTCCTCAATCTACTGCTCTTGCCCGAGCCAGCCCTGGAATCTTCAAACTGTTTCCGTATGTTGGCGTACCCTTGCCGATCCACGCGATGGAGATAATAGTTGCCACCACTGTTACCCCACGAGACACTTCCCGAGTGGTATGGGTGTTCCGAGACTGCAAATACAGTGCTAATGTCGTCGACCTGGTGTGGGCCATTATTGTGAAACATCAGCTATGAATGTGGCGACTTACGTTCCGTTCCGTTACGCGAGCATTGAGGGACGACACGAAAGGCTTGAGGGAGATGACAATTGCTCCCTCTTTAAGGTCCAGAAATTTAGGTCGTAAGGCCTCATTTACTAGACATCCATACGAGGACGAGTGAGAAAGTCTCCCAGGAAGATTGGAAGAGCAAAAACGACGCACAACTCTGTTCAAAAACCTTGTTATCCACAAGGACGACATCGGCCTGGGACATGAGCTCATTGACCCTTGGGCTCTCCAGCATATTTCCTTCCTCCAACTCAATCTCCCCTATCCTGACACCCCACATCCTGCACCTCACCTCCAGATTCTTCTTCATCTCCCTCGCCACCTTCGCCGGGGTCGGCAGTATCTCGATCCCATAGCTCCGGCACCCCGTTTGCAAGCTCGCCTGCACCACCACATTGCCCACCCCCGAGCCTAGGTCGAGGAAAAGCGAGTTTTCGTTGAGTTGCGTGATTTGGATCATCTCATACACCAGAGACGGCATCAATTCGCCGTACACCGTGCTAGTGAACGCCTCGTACTGTTTGAGGCTGTGAACATGTGGCCCAACGCTGCGCTGATAGTTTTCTTCGATGATGCGCATCAGGACTTTCTTGGGCATGCCTTTCGCTGCCCATGATTCGATGCTCTGCCTGAGGGGGTTGATGGGCCGCGGGGAAAAAAGGTCTGGTGGTAGAGCTGGATATTTCAGCGCATGAAGTGTACGGTTGACCTGTTCTATGGCCTGGAGGAAGAGCGGTCCATCTTGCCGATGGATGGCACGCTGTATCGCACGGAGGAGAGGAGGACGGTTCTTGTTGTGTGGACCCAATAAATAGGCGCTGACATCTGATAGGCTTTCGGGAGAGCTCGGAGAAGAGTCATCGCTGGTAGCAGAACATCTTGACCGAGGCGGTGATGGCGAGGGAGATGGAGATGGAGGTGGAGAAGGAGCTTCTGTGAGGATTTCGTTAGGGATGGAGCCAAATAATGATTGTTGAAAAGGTGTTAAATAATCTGGAAAGCGTTTAGGGAGAGCGTCATAAAGTGGTAGAGAAGACGTACATTCTACAATTGTGTACAGTGACTTTTCGAGGTCTAGGATAGGGTTGTAATGATCTTTGTCCTTCGGGGCAAGAAGGATAAATCTAAAAGAGGCCTCAGGACCCAGGTTCGAACAGGAAGGCGGCGGACGCACCTTTCTACTGCACCAGAATTGGGGTATTCGAGCTCGGCTACAGGGTAGTTTTTAGGATGAGGTCTGAATCTATAATCCCTTGGATCGTCCAAGTTCTTGAAATCTAGTTGGCCCCATCAGCAAAGGAGAGGTTCAAGGATATTCTTTCTACTCACAAGCTTTATAAGATCTCATGAGACGTTTAACGACCATTTCTGAGCTTAGATGCCGTGAATCAGGTTCCCCATCCGCATCCGTCAACCACACGCGCTTGGGTATAGGGGCCTCGCTGTCCAAGGCGGGAAAGAGGGAGGACGAACGGGACCTGCTACTGCGATAGATAGGTTGGGGGGACGGTGGTAAATCACCCTCGGGGCTTGAACCGCGCGAGGTATGCTTTGAGGAAGGATTGTGGGCGCGTTTGCGAGGACGGTCTGAACCGGATGCGGTTGCACGCAATCGCTTGACTTCGCGAGGAAGCGGCGCAGCGGATAGTGGACTAGACTTTCGCTTTCGAGGACTTTGAGGGGGTGTTAAATTCGGTGACGCCGTGGATGACGGCGAAGGCTTTATGAACGTGTTATGGGCCCTGAACGATGGAGTGGGACGGTAGGCGGTGATCTTCCGCGTCTTCACGACTACGGAATTGGAGGAGGACGCGACTGCGTTGGAGACCTTCGAGGGCGAGAAAAAACTGAGGTCGGAGGACGATGGGCGGGTCGTCGTTGTCGTCGTCGACAGCATTCTGGCGGACGGAGCCCGAGCTGGACAGAAAATGGAACGGCGTGGCTGTGCCCCCCCGCCCCTTTCGCGAGTCAATTGTTCTGCTCGAAAGTCCCACGCAACGACCTCCATTCGACAGGATGTACATACATAATTTTCTACAGAGCCCGTTGTCTCATCCGGCTGCTCACAGTCCTCAGCCCAGCGTACACTTTGCCCGGTGGAGACCCTAGAATCAGAGAAACAATCGCATCCCGCGCGACCTTGATATTTTGGAATGAGCCCATGATATGGATTTTTCTGGAAGGAATCGATAAGATAGGAAGGGTAGAAGTGCTGGAATACATACGTGTCCGCAAGCACAATACGTGTTCGACTGGTATTTTCAATCGTAAACTTGGTCTTCCCATCCTGGCCTGCGATGCGCCCTGGACGTCACGATAAGCTCTCAAAATAGTTGGTATGAAGGAGGGAGAGTATACCGATGGCTCGAGACAAGTGATCACCATGGAGCGTTTTGACATCCTTGATTTCGAATGAATCGAGATATAGGTCGTCCAACCGTAGGAGAGCGATGGCGTCCTAGCTATGTGAATTAACAGAATGTCGGTAATTGTAATCTCTTGCTCTTACCTTGACATCAAAACCAAGGGCAAACGCTTTCACAAAATCCGCACCCTTCTGTAAGGCCCCAATATCTTTTGTTTCCTTTGATGTCTGCGAGAAAAGCGTCACAATGATCCAATGCCTTGTTAAGATGATGCACACCCTTATCTCAACGCATCGTCTCTGCACATTCATCCTAACTTGCAAGCCCAGGATTTCCGTTAAAGGTCCGTAAACGTTCACCCAATCCTTCTTTAGTGGCGTCATCCGGTGTGGGGGCATCGGTATCCGTCGAGTCTCCGACTTTACTCTCGTTTTCTCGGCATTGGCAGTAAGAGGAGGAAAGGCAGATGCAGAAGTCGTTTGGAGAAGCGATGTAGGATCAGTGTCAATCATGAGCTCGTCGTCGTCAAAACCCGTATTTTCTTGGGCTGGCAATCGGTCCGTTATGCTGGGATGTGATGTCTCCCCCTCGGTCATTTCATGATCTTCGTTCTGAACGGGGGCCACTACAGCAGATAGACGGGGCGTTTTTCGAGATAATCTCCTGCGATTTTTGCGTCTGACAGAAGCGGTAATGGAAACGTCCGACTGAGACGGGTTATTGGCGACGTGGGCAACGACCATGACTGCGATGTACAAAGGTTAACAATGAAAGAATTTTTGTGTCCATGAAGTCACGTGGACTCTCTAACATCGGATTCGAAATAGAAGACTTGGCGACGCGGAAGGAGTCTCAGACTCGACGCAAAATGCTGCGACATCCCACGCTTTGATTCATCCTCGAAACATTCAGCCTTCGATATGCAGACCGGATCCCCACAAGACAACTTTCCTTCGGTCTTGGTTCAAGCATCTACATGCTTGGTGGCAAACGAAGCTCAAGCGCACGTTGAAAAGATCCTACCCCGCTTCCGAGAAGAACTGGCACGTTTTCCTTACTCTGGTCGTTTCGCAATCCAGGTGGGATTTAATGAACGACGCTTCATCCATTCTGGAGAGATTCAGGAAGTGATCTTCGTCGCCTTGGAGTTTGAATTAATAGGCTTCAGCAAAACCATCGAAGCCAATTCACGCCTATTTTCTCTCCTTTTCGTGCAACAATCCAAACACCGGGAAGGAACTACCAATTGTCATCATTGGGGTCATCCTCCATCATACCAGATTTGCATGGAGAGAATACAGGACATCATAGGGTTTATAGTGCTGCAGCTAACGACTCCAAGAGCGTGCATAACAGTCACTCCAAACCACCTAATGGAGAGGCCAAGAAGGACGCCGAGGACGTGAGACAGAAGGACGCAGAGCAGGACCGTTCTGGAATAGACCATATCAAATCAACCATCCCTTTCCACTCAGTTGTTTCCGCTTCTTGGGGAAACGATGGTAACAGCGTGGAGCTATCTTTAAATGGGGTCTATTGGTATTCATGTCAGTGACCCTGGCAATCGAACGACAGTACCTATCTAACAAACCCACTTCGATAGGTTTGCCGAAGTGCTGAGTGTGGCGAGCATCCTCCATATCGCCACCGGCCTTTATATTCAGAATGGGTCAATATCACCGTGGCCGACTTGTGCCCCAGTAACAAGGCATCTCTATCGCCAAGCTTTTCCCTCGGACCCGCTAGGATCACCGTATCAACACCTGCCGAAAACATGTCTTTCTGCAACTCCACTCCCGACGATATGAATCTCCTCAACGATGAGGGTCTGAAATTCAATTCTAATACCACTTCCTTCGGAATCGTCGATGCCAAGCCCCACAAGCTAGCGCCAGTGATTGGCACCACAAAGAATTGGGAAGAGAAGTTGGACGATTCGATGGTTTGGGCGATGAGGACAATGTATCGTCTGAATCTTGGAGTGGACAATCCCAAACGTCTCGTCTGGCAGCTCATCCATAATGACGAGGGATACGAAAGATCCACCTCAGAAGACTTTGGTATCCGACACGTCTCCACCTTTGGCACATATTTTACAGCACCAGACCCACAACAGAGGTCAGGTATATTTGTGGTGAATGCTTTGATCTTTTGGTCATCTAATGGCAGTCTTCTTCAAAAACCGCGATGGCATTCTTCATCTTCCCAGCATACAAAGTCCACAGCAGAGCCGACGCCGACGCCACCGATGTTTGCCAATCTCATCCATCGCGTCACATTTGTCGTCGTGATCGGCGCCCCCACAGGAGAGCATCCTGACCTTGTGAAGATGAACCTGAGGCCAGACACTCAATTGACGATGGCTGATTTAGCTGGCAATTCATTCATGACCACTCTACCCCTCAGACTGTTCCCAGGTTCTGATCACGACAACAGCGTAGTTCCTGCCAATAAAATCCAACTTCCCAAGCAGGTCGAAGGAGCGAAAAGTAGCTGAACAGCTTGCTGGATGGTCCGGTCGTAATTCAGGAGCGGCTTCGTAACGCAAGAGAAGTCACGGCAGGATATCTTAGCTGGCCATCCAATGTTGTGACAAAACATGTATAGTAGTATACATTCGCCCCCGTGCCTCCACAACCTCATTGTCGCTTGTCGAAAAAGTGTTAGCCGCAGTGATGTGAATTAGCGCGACGGCCCGAATGAAATTTCGCGTGAACCGTAAAAGGCTTATAGATAGATGGAAGGGAGGGAGAGGAATTTTTTGTGGTTGGTAGATGGTAAGTGCATGAGTTTTGAGGGGAAATCTGGAACGATGGTTACGCGGAATTCGAGGGGTTGTTGGTATTGTAGCGTTCAATATCCAATGATGAAGTGGCCGCCTGAGGGTGCACGGAGCGTGGCATTGAAAGAAATAACTAAAACATAAGAACGGAAACAGGTGAAGAGAGGGGGTGTGATTGCTGCGTGCCGCGCGGGGACGCAGCAGGGATGTCAGGCAATAAAGCTGTTGACACTCACCCTGGTTCGTCATCCGCTGCGAATGCAGGAGTCGATAACAATTATTTTCCCTCTTCAGAAGTTCGTTCGGCTTGGCAATCAGATGCGACGTGCTGGTTACTGTGGCAATGTTCGCAAACGTGGGCGAATATGCAGGTCCCCTGTGAGCTCGTGCATCTCCAACGTGACATGGTTCCTTCGACCCTTTGTATCTGAATCGCCTAGTACTTACGGTCGCTTCCAAGACTTATGCCCGATGTCTGAAAGGCCGCGAGAGGACTGAAAAGCTAATGGATGCGGAAGTCTTCAAACGCGAGAAATCCGTGAGTAGCAAGTCGCGTCGAGATGCTACTCTGGTACGGACAGCAGCAGGGCAAGAACTTCAGGGAACACCCAATCCCGAGGTGTAGTTCCAACATGTGTTTTGTGGGCAGCCTGATTCGCTGTTCAACCTATATAGACAGCATACGTCAAGTATCCCCGCAGGTATTGTTCAAAAAGGCACCAGGCTCGGCAGGGAGATTAAGAGCTCTTTTCGGGGACACGAGGCATCACGGAATAAATACAGCGACGATCAAGCTGGGACTCGTGCATGAATCACAATCTGCTTCACTATCCCCTCCCCTAAGCGTTCCATTTCACCCAAGATGGCAGCCTCATTCAGCTGGACAAGATTCTTCTCCTTTGTCTTTTCATTTTCCTGAACAAACCCACCTGTCGATGGCCTGTTTCCTCGGAACAAGTCGCAAAAGGGACGAACCTTGTTGATCGGGACACTCGAAAACTGACCGAGAACTCTGAAAGGCCTTGGTTCCTTCAAAGACGGGTCCCAGACAACTCCAAACCGGTCGCCACCGAACGAGTCATGGAAAATCTTGAAAGTATGTGCATATATTCGCTGGGGACAAAAAGTCAGCATTGCAAAAAAAAAATTCACAACAATACTACAATCATACGAACCTGAAGGTCCTTGAACAATAATCGAGCCGGATCGAACCCAGGACGAACAATCGTGTCGTGATCTTCCCGAGTCATGTTCGCATATTTGCCACGGCGGGACAAAATGTTAGTGTCCACGGCGATGTTGTGCAAGTAGCAGGGCAACACTCTCCCATCTAAATGCATGATAAAATCGTAATCGTCTGTTGGGTGGGTAAACATAGCCTTCAGAGAAAGCAAATTATCAGCAACTCGTCGCACTTCCACGGGTATGAATTCGGTAAACGCACCCGCACATCCAGACTTCCGCTCTCCATTCCTTGTAAGAGATCCCACGTCGCTTTCGCCAGGGCGGTGATTCGATGGGCAACCACAGCATCAGGACCATGCCCTGTCCACATGTGTCCCCCGATATCGAATTCCGTCGCGACCTTCCAGACGCCTGCATTCGCGCTCGTGCCGGGAATGTTCGCCTGCTCTGTATCGCCTTTGGTCTGAGGCCCATAAAGCGGAACGAACAACCCTTCCTCCCACTTCCATTGCCTCAAAAACGCGATAACAGTCGCAAATCCCCGTTCCTTGCTCCCAGGGACACTCGCCCTCTCATCCCGCTTCCCCTCCCCGTGATCCCCGTCCAAACCAACCTCCTTCCCATCCCCAATAAAAAACTTGGCACACAGAATCTCCACAGCCTCTTCACTCACATGCCCATGCAACAACCAATGCGAAGCCAACCACCGCTTCACGAGCCTCACAGTCCCAGCAAACGCAGAATACTGGTGACACAGCGCCGCAATTGCCCGGTGGTGTCTCGGTGCATGCACAAACCTCCTTGTATACACCTCCTTCGCTTCCATCGCCTCGCGATACAGCCTCGCCTTCTTCTCGTCCTCTGCCTTCTTCTGCTGCTTCAACACAGGTGGCACGAATCGGTTCTTCTCTTCAATGACCCGGTCCAACAACACCGCCTCACGATCATTCCATATCCACACAGAAAAGGCCCATCCCTCCGCCGTCACGACCTCCAAGCTCGCCTGGTCTACCATCTCCGACGTGCTCCATCCATCACCCACAACCACACGGGCCTGGAGACCGTCCACCCTCCCCATAAGTTCCGACGCGATTCTCTCAAAAAACGCGAGCTTCGTTTTCTGGATCGCTTTGAGATCATCTGGCCACCTTGATGACTTTTCAAACTCCAAAACGATCTCTATCGGCCCCAAATATCGTGCCGTGGGAGGCATCAACGAAGCTAGAGACCAAGGGAGCGGGACAGGGCTGAACACGCTCGTATACCTCAACTGCTCCGACACCGGGCTCACATTCAGCACGGCCAGAGGCAGCACATCATTGTCCAACCCCTTAATCTGCTTCACCAGCTCGTCAAACGCCGCCAGCGCAGCCTTGAATCCCGTCGCCGTCCCCGACTCTCGATAAACCAACGAGATCGTCTCCGGAAGGCGAAGCAACGAATCAAAAGAAGTCTGCCACGTCTGCACCGGGTCCACCGCTTGCTTCTTCCCTTCCTCTACCTGAGGAGCTACAAGCCCAAAATGATGCCGCAAGAGATGGCGAACAATCATGCCTGGTATATGTGTACGTTCATCGGCAGTCTTGACATCCCAAACGACACTCTCCGTGATACGGCCATCTTTGAACCGGCGCAGCTCAGCTTTGTCCCCCCAGAATTCATGGAACCTTTGCACGACCGATTGATCCTCCTCGTCTGCTGCAGGTCCATGGTCGACGAGGCGAAAGGCAGTGGAAGGGTTGTAGATAAGACCGATGTGTATTACGTTGGGATTGGAAGGGTGAGCTTGAGAGGGGGGGCGAGGTGATGACAGCGCATGAAGGATGGTGACTGCCTTCGTGCGGTCACCGAGACCTTGGTGGAGTATAGAGGACATGGAGGCTAATAAACCATTCGCAGGAGAACCGGTATCTATGGTTGCGTGGATGCTTGGGTTGCGCTGTTTTGTTGTTGAAAGGTCGATACTGGTGACAAACCAAGGAATCGGTATAAATTCTCATGCAATAAAGAGTCTCTAATACCGGAGGATAGCATCGAATCTGGCAGGAAGGTCGCGTTGATCCGTCAGGAAGACTTCGGCAAATGGGTCACCAGATATTGAAAGCTGGTCCAAGGTTTCCAACGTCTTGAGAGCATCATGTCGTAGCTGAGTAATAATCAGAAATATGTTCCATGTCAGACGGCGTAAGCTTACAAGGTCAAAAGAACCAAGAGGAACGCCAGCCAACAAATTTACTGATGAATCCACGAAGACAGCTTCATGATATTGCCGGTATTCTTCTTGCGAGAACTAGGACATTTATCAGCATCACATACCACCCCACGATGGAAGAACGGAAAACAACCCCACCCGATGGTGGCCTTCTTTCGCCTTCAAAAACACGGAATCTTGCTCAAATTTGTGCTTTGCTGGGATTATTATAATAAGGGAGTCTGCTCCATTGCACCTGCGTTGCTTAGACTCACATAGAAAGTCCAAAGCTGCCCTAAACAGCTGATACGAACTCAGCCCTCTGCCGAGCGGCTTCCTCTTGGTCGACTTTGCTCCTTCCACCCTTTCCTCTCCGGAAACGAGAAAACGCAGTACAGCACTCCACCAGAAACCCCTGGCCTCGAAACCCTTGATGCAAAGCTTCGAACCGGAGCCATACCCACGTTGATTTGCCCACACGCGAAGTAGTGTCACGGCATCCGTGAAAGCGGGGGATTCTTCTTTGACGGCATGTGTGGAAAGAAGCTGATGCTTTGGGGTTAGTGCTA
>Ga0307516_10006449_pt1 | contig 13738 bp, 24 predicted proteins | sample 19_EM_MG_FD_203310 | JGI IMG/M metagenome (GOLD analysis project Ga0307516, IMG submission 203310) | Populus trichocarpa ectomycorrhiza microbial communities from riparian zone in the Pacific Northwest, United States - 19_EM | ecosystem: Host-associated > Plants > Roots > Unclassified | place... | reverse complement strand
AGTTGGTGGTCCACAAGAACAAGTACTGGTGGGTTCCCCGTCTATTCCCCGTCCTATTCGGAGTGCTGGTGGGCAGGGGGAACCAAGGAAGTAAAACGAGCAATCGTGGGAAAGTGGATCACCTGCATACCCACCATTCGCGACCACCAACTCAGTCGACCCCGATGAGTTCTTCGAGGAATCAGGGATCATCCGGTTGGCAAGTGAGTCTGGGCGGAGCGACTCGCTCTACTTGCCATTGACGACATTCTTTTGCGTTCTTTGACAGTCGTCAGGACGGAGAAAGGTCGCGCGGGGGCGTATGACCTTGGACTCAGATGACGACTCCGAAGCCGCTCGTACCCGTGAGGGTCCCCCCCCCCAACATTCGAGACACACAATACCACAGCGGTCAGAGGGCGAAGACGACTCCGACGTTGACATCGGGGACGAAGGTTCAAAGTTCTCAACCAGCCCTTCCGATGAAGAAATGGGCCAAGAGTCGGATTCCAGAAACCCACCCTCGCAGTCGAACAAACCCCAACCGCATCGGAAACCTTCTCCTGCCAAGACTAACAAGGGGAAGACGAGTAAGAACCCTCGGCGGGCGGTTATTTCTGACGACGACGACGAAGATGACGAGTCGATGACTTGGCGGTCGGACATGTCGACTGATGACGATCCTCCTTCTTCCCCACCGCAAACGCGGGCAACCGCTTCGTCAAGCACCCAAACACGTAAAGGGAAATTGAGGGCCGATTTTCAAGACATGGGCTCGCTTAGGGATGAAAGGCCAGTAGTGATCGGCGCGAAGCGTCCCCGCCCTTTGGATTCCGAAACTTATATCGGCCTGGGACCGCCTTCACCCTCCGCTGGCCCTGGCGTGACTGCCGCCACGGAGAACAAAGACCCTGTACTGAAGAAGAAACTGCCCCCAATCAAGAAGATCAAGCTATCCGATTCGACAGCATCCTCTCCTGGGCCTACTACTAAGGCGACCCCAACCACAGCAAAGGCGGAAAAGTCAAAGTTTACCGTCGAGGGCGCTGGGCTCCCTCCGCCTCCCTCCAGCCTGCCTCGCAAACCTGCTGCTACGGCTGGAAATGCGGACCTCGATCTGTCGAATATGGATGTATACAAACAGCTCTTCTCTGTGAGTCCATAGATTGCTGTGTCTTGTACACGGACATTGATACCCACGCCAACTCAGACGGGGGGTGCACCCCCGAAATCCGGGGTCAAGGAGAAGGAAGAGCGGATGCGAGACTTGCATAAGATGCGGGATGAGGCTCGGGCAAAACGACAACGGGGGGTCGTATGTGTCTTTTGTCATTCACCTTTTCTGTTTGTTCACAAGCATCCAGGTGGCGTCTTTCAATCTTGCAGCCCAACACGACAAGATTGAGGCTTTCACAAGACGGTTAGAAGCCCGCCGGAGTCCTGCTATATGGCCAAATACCCTGGCAGCGAAATTCAAGGCCGACATGCAGGAGAAGATACGAGTCGGACAGAAAACGAGACAACAACAGCCGCAGCCACAACAAATACCCCAAACTGACCGTAAATCGAACTGGACAACTGTATAGACCCCCCACTGTACAACCACTCGTCTCCATACGGGAGTTATCCATTGAATTCTGCAGAAAGCGATACCTGGAGTTTATCTACCTGAGCCAGACAGGCATCGAACCACTTCGCCTTCTTCTGGGCTACTTCGGACGCCTGAATCATCGCCGATTCCAAACTCTGCTCCTTTGGCTTTGGTAGGAAGTTACCTTGGTTCAGCAATCTATGTAACGTGGTCGCAACCTCTCCCAAAAATTTCAGGTGTTCTGAAATTGCTTTTGGATCCTGCGGACTGTGTAGACACGAGATGATTTCGTCGGTAACAGAAACAAATCGATTGGATTGGCGAGATATCTCGTCGAGAGTGGAGACGATGTCCTGTGACGATGAGGCAGTCTTAAGATCAGATGGCTGAAGGAGGTCGAGGTATATTCTCTCATGCAAGAGATTCGTCACACGGATGTACCTTTGGACCTGGGTATCACTGAGTTCGATGAAACAGGAACAAGGGTCAAGGTGCAGACCTTCTTCACCCTCTGTGCCTCCTCAGCGATCAGAGGCGTCGAGTCGAACATGAAACCATCTTCATCACCGGAGCCCTCGTCGAGAAAGTCATCATCGGCTCCGTCGGTGGTGAGAAGCTCGGATAGTTCGCGGTAACCATCCTCTAACACGAACCGGTCCTGCGACCACTTCTTCCGAACAGCCTGGAGGTTGTTCTCGGACAGACCGTCTGACCCACGGCTGTGGTCGATCAACTCGTGGAGGGAACCGACGAGGTAAAGGTGTGCTGCTTTGAGTTTTTGGGGAGGTGTGACACCGTCAGTGATCAGGACGCAATGGTCGATAAACCCCCTCGTCGCTTGCAATACGTCTGAGGTCAAACCCACAACCTCCGTGCTGAGTGTTGATCCGGAGGTGGTGAAGAGAGAGGTGCAGGACGTGAGAGCGTTTACATGCTTGACGAGGTCATCCAGGGGAGAGATCGCAGCGGAGAACGTGGGTTCGTTTGGGTTCAAAGCCAACGCGAGCTTTGTCGCGATGTGGTGGATCAAGGAGAGTAGGGAAAACAAATCGGCGTGGAGTTTGGCCAGGTCTGGCTTGGATGCAGGCGGAGGCGAGTTGGAGATATTCTTGAGGACATTGAGGGAGACCTGGCAGAGCTCTGAGGCTGCCTTGAGCTTGAGCTCGCACTCTACGCGTTAAATTTCAGAAAATCCGAAGAAAAAAAAGAGATGCCGGGGAGCTTACGTCGGCGGGGTGATGGCTGTTCGGACATCAATCCAGGCGCGTCGACTTCTCACATCCGGTCCACGATGTCTACCCTCTCCTCGTCCCTCGCGGTGAGCGTCGGTCCGCGTCCAGTTTGCCTCGAACTCGCTGCTGACGATGCCGACACCCTTTCCCAACAGATGCTGAGGGCAGTACAGCGCTGGCCGCCATCCGTCAGCCACCGACTCATCGTTCCGGGTTCCATGCACCATCCTCGCATTCCATTCCCCGCTCGGTCCATGGCGACTGGTCTCGGACGCGGGCCAACCACCTTCAGAATAGAGCCTTTCCAAACTCTCAATCCATCATTCCGGCGTTCCTTCACCCTCTCTTCATTATTTGGCCCCCGAACAAAGCCAACACCAACCCCCTCTCCTGCTACCGTTGCCGATATATCACTACTCGAAGCTGCCGCTAATATTAATCACAACGACGTGGACAAACAACTTGCGCTGTATGAAGCTCTGCTTGCCACCAAGGTCAAAGCCGGTTATGACACGATCATTTCAAGATGGGAACGCCTGTCTGAATTCGTATGTCGTGTTTGGCCGCATTCCACCCCAAACAAAAGAACTGAGTGCTGGGAATAGGATTCATCTTCACCGGTCCTACGGTCCGATCGAGCCTTTGAACTATACCTTTCTGCTCTGGTAAAGAATGGCTTGGAGGGATCTGTGAACGCTGTCGTTCGGAGGCGAGATACAATCCTGGTGTCTTCCGTAACACAACCTTCAGTTACCCCTTCCCCGGACACCCCCCTGCAGGCACCAGTTCTCCCAGCAACGCCTGCTCCGGACCCCAGTATGAAACCCGAAGACGCTCGGCCGCCTCCTCCATCTTCTTTCTCCCCGACACGGAGCGAGTCTGTTGCTCAGAAGGTCCTTTCAGGCGGCGGATCCTTTAGCAGTTCTTTAGGTAACGGGCACCCTAAATCAGAGCAACTCGCCGCTGCTGTCGCAGGCGGTGCGGGTGGCAGCGGGAATCCGATTTATGTTACTCTAGCAGAACGTAAGGTGCCCTGTTTGTCCCATGTCCCCGCTCTAAACCTTCACATTTTTTTCAGCCAAAGGAACATGGGCGTACCGGTCGATCAAATACGTCGCATCCCTATGTGCTGTTGTATTCAGTGAGTATCCCAACCGGCGTCTGTTGATATTGGACGCATGATCTGGGACCTTTAGTCGTGGTCACATTGTTGTCGGTTATGTTGGACAATACCGGTTTCATCAAAGCTGGGCCAAAGCAATCCGAATTTGAGCCCCAACCGGGGAAGACCGTCAAGTTCAGTGACGTCCAAGGAGTTGACGAAGCGAAAGAGGTTGGCACTTGTTGTGCGTGTGTGTGTGAGTTGACTGAATATCCTGCGTAGGAGTTGCAAGACGTCGTCGAGTTCCTTAAAGACCCCGCTGCGTTTGCTAGCCTTGGCGGGAAGCTTCCCAAGGGCGTGTTGTTGACCGGACCTCCTGGAACTGGAAAGACCATGTTAGCTCGTGCAGTCGCCGGCGAAGCTGGCGTACCGTTCTTGTTCGCTTCCGGGTGCGTGATCTTTCGCTTAGGGTCCGCCCAGCCCACGCGACAGGGTCGCTTACCATTCTTCTTCTAGCGCTGAGTTTGATGAGATGTTCGTAGGTGTAGGGGCCAAGAGGGTCCGCGACCTATTTGCTGCTGCCAGAAAGAAGCAGCCCGCCATCATCTTCATCGACGAGCTGGACGCCATTGGTGGGAAAAGGAGTCAGCGTGACCAACACTACCTGAAACAGACCCTCAATCAACTCCTGGTCGAGATGGACGGTTTCCTACAAGACGAAGGTGTCATCGTGATTGCTGCAACCAATTTCCCGGAGAGCTTAGACCAGTGAGTGAAGTGGAGGTTTTTCAATGGCATGTAAAGGAGATAAATCACACCCCTTCTCTTTTCTGTTGGTCTTAAGGGCACTTGTACGACCAGGAAGATTTGATAGGGTGATCGCCGTCCCTCTGCCGGATGTCAGGGGCAGGAACCAAATCCTTCAGACCCATATGAAAGAGGTGGTTACCGCTCCAGGTTAGAGTCATTTGGTGACTTATGTTACCAGTCGCTTCTGACATGGTCCCCCGGACGTATGGTTGTCTAGACGTTGATTCGAGTATCCTTGCACGAGGCACTCCTGGATTCTCTGGTGCGGACTTGCACAATATGGTCAAGTGCGAACGTTCGGTAATAGAAAATACGCAACCTCCCACTGAGTTGATCCTTGTCTTTTTTCCCTCTTAATTTTAGTCAGGCGGCCATCCAAGCTTCCAAGGAAGGCAGTAAGGCTGTAACCTTGAAGCATTTTGAGTGGGCCAAGGTACGTTAACTTGGTTTGGAACCCTGTTATAGCCCCCGAGGGCAGGAGGGCGTTCTTTATTCCGGTCTCAAACAAGGCAGTTGCCGGTGACTAAGAGTCGTTACTCCTAGGATCGTATCGTAATGGGGGCAGAGCGAAAGAGCTTCTACATTGACGATAAGGTTAAGCTCATGACTGCCTACCATGAGGTGAGTGGGGGCCTCCCGGCCTGTTGAGCAACCGATGACTGGATCTCTACATTGCTGCGATAGGGCGGTCACGCGCTGGTCGCTTTGTATACCGATGGGGCCATGCCCCTGCACAAGGTAACCTGCGTCCCTCGTGGACACGCGCTGGGTGTCGTGAGTGTTTTGTGCTCTCCGGCCCGGTGTCACTCGCTGACAGATTGATGGATTTGGATCTCCAGACGTCCCAGCTCCCTCAGGACGACCGCGTTTCGGTTTCATTCAAAGAATACCTCGCTGAGATTGACGTGTGCATGGGTGGCCGGGTTGCCGAGGAACTCGGTGGGTGAAAGCCATCGGAGAGGATTCCATGTTTTGACTCCTTCCGCCTTCCATGCAGTCTATGGGCCACAGAACGTGACATCGGGAGCGAGTTCGGATCTAAGGCAGGCGACAAGCACGGCCAACGCGATGGTCAAGGTGACGAGTCCATCCATCTATCATCCACTCGAGGTTGGGCTAAACGGAACGCCAAAAAGCTTTGGGGTTATTCTGAGAAAGTCGGGCCAGTGCACCACGGCGACCGGGAGGAGAGCATGAGCAGCAAGAAGCGGGAGGAGATTGAGAACGAGGTTCGATCGTAAGCAGTTCATTTCCCGCAGTGTCCCGCATTCTGCATTTCATTCGGCTATTTGCGAGTGATGCTAAGGATCAGACGGGAAGATGGATCCGGAGTCCACTGATTCCATTTTTGGCTTCTTTAGGATATTGAAAGCGGGCGAGAAACGGGCGACTGACTTGCTGAAGGAAAAGGAGGGCGAACTTCATCGGGTAAGCAATCTTTCATCTCCCCCTTCCAGTTGATTTTCTGATGTTCCATTCGCAACCGTTTGATGCTCCGTAATGACGTTGCGGCGTCCAAAGTTGGCACGTGCGCTCGTGGAATACGAGACGCTGGATTTGGAGGAGGTGAAAAGGGTGGTCAAGGGCGAGCCCATCCGAAGCATAGGGGAAGTTTTGGAGGCGGACAAGGCGGAGATGGAGAGAGCGGGTGAGGAGGCGGACGCGCTGTCGCCCTCGACGCCGTTGCCCAAGGTCGGACAGCAGCAGCGGGTGTGACGATCTTGGGCAAACACTCGCACGGTTGTCCGAACCGGAACCGTTCGTTCTCGAACCTGTCCTGGTTTAGTGAACTGTGCGATTAGACTTTGTTTGGCCTCGTTTTTGAGACTTGGTCAAATGTTCATGTGTCCGCAGGGAAAATAAAAAGTGTTCAAATACTGTCCGTCGGCATTTCCGCATGTGATCCCTCCTGCCCCCTCACCCTATACCCTCGCCGAAAGCGCCTCCTCCCGCTCTTTCCGTGTCTTCTCCGAACGGGCTGAGCGACCGATTCTACGGTGAGTGTCGGGCTCGTCGCTCGCCCCGGGGGGATTTGAAGCCGAGCCTCGTCCATTTCCCCAGCCTCCTACCTCCGCCGACCGATCGCCTGCAGATGTGTCATCGGAAGCTGTGGTTCGATAAACATATCCCCTGTGGCCATCTGACTTTCACCGGCAGTCAGGACGTGGACTGTGGCCAGACCACCTGCCACAACTCTGCTGCCCACCCGACCACTTGCGTCGCCCCCACCTGCCAATGTAGGCGGTACTTCACGTCCGTTCCATTTCATTCCTCTCCGCCGATCGTCCCTCCTCACCCTCCACCCGTTCTTTGATAGCCAGCCCCAACGATTGATCTCGCACGAAGTACGGACAATCTCCTCCAACTCCGGTGGCTTCCATTTCACGAAAAGGTTGATGTTCTCCCCCACAGCTTCCTACCAAGTGCAGTCGTTGTCCCCGTGCCTCGTAGTTTGTATTCATCAGTGTATTCGGACATCCCACCCTGTACACATATCTCTCCACCTCTCGTGTATAGGTTGAATCTGGGACGGTGGTCCGTCGTAATCGCTACAGGTCGTCTAAATCTGCCTCCGCAAACGCGGCGTCACTTATCCATCCGTCCCCATACTCATCCTCATCCTCGTCGATCTCTTCTCCATTCTCGCGCCGTCTCTGCTTCTCTGCGGCTTCCAGATTCAACTCCCGCTGTTTCTCCTGAGCTTTCTGAATGTCCTCCAGCGTCCACAGAGAAACTCCCGCCTGGCTTTCCTTCGGGTTCTGGGATATCGTCCGCATGAACAACTTGGACAGTCCAATCGCCATGTCCGTTGATAGGTTAGCCGCCGTCTCGGTAATGTATTGGTTGATCCAGCGAGGTAGTTTGGCCCTCTTATCGGCTCGCGCGAATCTCTACCCAAACTGGGGTCAGCAGGGACCGGCATACGGCTCGAGGGGATGTCTCCGCACCTTATCTGCAAACACCATCAGACCCCAGTCCGTTTTACCCCTGAGGACGCGCCCAACGCATTGAGCCGCGTTTCGCATAGCGTCGAACCCGAGGAACTCAGATTCACGGATCCGGTATGCATCCCGGAGATACTCCAACCTAGCTTTCAATATACGGCTCTCGGTGTATTGATACGGAACGCTGGGCTCATGACAAATCATTACGTCAAAACGACGGTGCCCTGGGTGTCGAATGCACGCACCCAAACATAATGACAGCTCGCCCATAGTTGTGATCGAAATCTATACCCTCTGACACTTTTCCACGTGCCACAGAAAGTAGGACGGCACCACGCCCATTGTCGCACGCCTGGAGATAAGGGCAACAGTATAAGCGAGCAGGGAGGCGGCCGTTGTTTGACAAACCTTCCGGTAATTTTCCAACGCAACGCTAGTCTCGTTTGCATCCGGCGTCTCGACGAAGATCAGTTTGTGCTTCCAAACTTCATTTAAAATGCCCTGGGGGGGGGTAAGCCACACATAAGAGAGAGCGAACGGGGTACAGGGCTTCTGCCTACCATATCATTCCAGGCAGCCACGATGGATTCCATATACAGGTAGCTTGGGAAGAACGCGACGATCCCATCTGGCACGATTTTGCTGTACTCGATCAAGATACTTCCAAAGTTTCTGACCACAGCCGGATCATTTCTCACTTCGAACCTCGAGCTGATGGCCACCTGATCGCTACCCCTTGTGATTACCTGGTGGTGTGGTTAACTCCTCGAGAGAACGCCAACGGCCACGAAAGGGAACCCCGTACAAGCGGCAGGAAGGCATTCCGCGTCAGTGTCATCGCATACGTTTCCTGAACGACGGGCGTAAATTGGAGCATCTTCGGGTACATGTCAAGTGGGGATATCGTCCCCGAAGTGATGACCACACTGCTAAATCGCTCAAAGACGGGTTTGATGGCGATCGACGGATCCAGACATCTGGGAGGGGGTGGAGGTGTCGATTGATTTGAAACGCTCTGTCTAGTCTTTGCCGTAATGTGGACTCACGTCAGATGGAATATCGGGTTAGGCACAGTTGCATTGTCAGTCTCAAACGGTTCCAAGATCAGTAGGAATCCTGGACGCCAGCATCATGTCAACCAGTACATAGGGAAAACGCGACTCGGAACTCTGATATACACACCTTTCTCGTAAGTAGCCACTAGGGTAGCGAACGAAGCGACCTTTTGAAGCGCGTTGATTTCATCTAATCGATTTAGTTCCAAGGTCCTGACCAGAGACTGCAGTCGCTCCGCACAGAACCTAAATGGTACGCCTTACGATCAGCGAGTGTTGGATGAAGCAATAAATCTAACCTCAACGGACGCCTCTCGATGTAAGTAATGTCCTTCAAATGCTGTAAGAATGACAACGGCGTCTCGGCAACGACGTGGAGGACCCGCATTCTAGTCTTGTGATGATTTCAATCCCGGTCGCACATCAGAAACACGACCAACCGACTTTCAAATACTCAACGAAACGTTTCAAAAACGCGACGAAGTGCTCTGCCTTCCGGATATTACCTGGGATTGCTTCCTTAAGCAAGTCATCGGGGAGGACTGTTAACGTAATTTGAGCGACCCGGATACTGTGCAACGTTGGAGCCCACCAACCGGGGTTGGCCATGAATCCGTCCTCGGCATCTTCAGCTTCTTGAAGACCCTCGACCAATTTGGCATACTCGTCTTGTAATTTGGATGCATCCGTCTTCTTTATCCTTCAGATTAAGGTCGTCACAGGCCGTCACAAACCACGCGCCTGGTTTCGACGGGATGGAGACTCACTCGTCGATCCTGTCTCCGAGTTTTGTCACACTTCGCGTGGCAGACTCCAGCATGGGGCGAGTCAAGTCTATGCTCAGCGACTCGATGCAGACGTTGTCTGTCAAGCGGTGAGAACATCGGTCTGAGTGGCGATGACCGAATTCACCTATGTTGTGAGCCTCATCAAAGACAACGATCGCATCCTTCGCAAGCTCCTTTGACACTTGATCCGCGACTTTCGGGTCGAGTAGATAGTGAAAGGAATAAATGACAACGTCGACGAACGGCATCTCGATGGGGTTCAGTGACCATGAGGAAACCGCACGGAGCGGAACTCACCATCCGACGAACGGTGAAGTAGGGGCACGTTCCGTGTTTGTGTCCGTACTCCATCACATCCGCCAACGTCCATATCCCAGGAGGAACAAGATTCCCTGATTCCATCTTCCCTAGGTTCTTCGAACGGTCACCCTCGAAGAAAATGCCGATTGGGGTGAACCTTCTTACCTCGTGCCAATCACACAGATCGACAGAGCCTGGATTATCTCGACCTTTTTGGACTGCCGCAGCGTTGGTCATGTCACGACACCGAGCATCCACGACGACTCCTTTCTTCTCTTTGGAAACCTGTGAAATGCTGAGCGATGGTGGGTGACAACCAAGACTTCAACCATACGTCGGGGTGTATGCACAAGTTCTTCCGGCTGGTCAACCCGAGCCCAGTAAAGTTGCGTTCTTTTTCCTTCTCTTCCTCTGTCTCAGCGGCTTCGATCCGGTATTCCATCAAGCGACGTAACTCAGACAACGCTTTCTCGATTTCGGGGACAGTCCGCGAACAGTAGACGAGCTTCCGCTTAGTGGGGAAAAACTACAGTTTTCCGTTAGGGTGGGTGATGTGCAGGAGGGCGTTCAGTCACCTGTTGGTAAGAAACGATCAAGGAGAGGAGTGAAACCGTCTTTCCTGTCCCCGAAGGCATCTCGAGCACGCAGTGTCCCTGTTAGAACCCTTTGTAGTTGAGTTTGTAACAAGTGACAGAGAATTTACTGTAGCGTCGAGGGTACGCTTGAGGTCGCACATATAAGCATATTGTTCTGCCGGGTAAGTGTGAATGGGATTCGATTGACGATGTGGCAGGGAGGCTGCAGACCAGGGTATATACGGTCATAAGGGAAGAATATCTAGGTGAGTGTCAGCTCATGAAACCATGGGATGCGAGGGGGGACACACGGGTAAGTCATCGATGTAGAACTTCATGAACGCACAAGACAAGACGCGTCTGAGTTTCCCCCATTTGCGATCGGACTGCAACCGGGTCCGCCATCTCTGATGTTCGCCCCCACTCGTTCCGCGCTCCGTCGTTCTCCGCGGTGGAATCCACGTCTGCTACACCGTCGAGATCCACAACTACGCAACTCGAGCACAGGCTCTTCGCAAGACCCCCTCAACGTCATCACCCAAAATTACTCCAACCCGGCATCATTCGCAACCGAGTACTTCGGCAGAGTTTTCAAGTACTCGCTTGTAGGCCTCATCACCCTTGGTGTCACGCTAGGCACAGCGTTCGAAGCAACTCACTTCTACGTGGAGAATGTCGCGCTTGCAGCGGAAACAGATCCTGACGTCCGAGAGTGGGAATGGGATTTGCAGGGGGACAGGTGGTCACCGCCCGGTTCGGGAGGAACGGAGCCTGCGTTGGGCTTCAGGTGCAGGCACGCGGTGCGTGGTGCTTGGATGGCCCAGAACTGGGGGACGGGCCCTGGCGAGAGCGTCATTGGAGGACCGAACAGTTCAAACGTCGTCGATTCTGCCACCCAATCCGCCCAAGATTTCCTCAAGATTGCGATTAATATGGCGATGACTGGCCGCGTGAACGGCTCAGATATATCGGAAGACACCCTACGCGTGCTTATCACCCGCCATGCGACCCTCCTGGAATCCTTGGGGCACAAGGACTCTTTACTCGAAGCGAGGTCCGAGCTGGAACGCATGTGGAAGGTTTTCCCTCCCTCAGGGGTAGAGGCCTCACAGATTGCGCAGTGGTTAGGGGATCTCAACAGGCGGTTGGGCGACTTTGACGACGCAGTCGTATGGTGGACACGGGCAATTCGGCTCGCCGAAGGAAAGGAGCCCACAACCAGGACCCCACTCGTCGTGCCCGCTTCAGCTCCGTCGTCTCCCCTTGCACAGAGGTCCCTCTTATCTACCCTCACCTCGGTTTCGGCCTTCTACGCCACGACAGGGCAATTAAAGGAAGCCCGAGAAACGGAGACTTCGTCGCTGGATCTGATACGGTCGATCAAGCAGCCGGAATCTTTTTCCTCCTCGTCACCCGGAGAGACACTTCATGCTCTCTACATCCTTCACCGCTCCGCGATCCTCTCCATACACCTTGCTGAGGTCCAGCACGGTCTCCGTTCATCACCAGAAACTTCAATCCAGTGGCTTACCAACGCAGCAGAATCTTCTGAACGAGTGGCTCTCGCCTTATCTGAGGCAACGCAGCGAGCTTCCAGACGCGATGCCCAACTCTCCACCATAGCACGTTCGCCACTAATCGCGTCATATTCTGGATCAACTTCGATGCGACGACCAGCCTCAAGTTTACTTCGGGATTCTCGCAGGTCCGCAGCGGAGGCATGGCACTTGATTGGGCTTCTGACAGAGGGATCTCAACCAGAGGGGCCATCAAAAGCAGTAGAGTACTATGGGCGGGCCCTTGGGTGGATTGGAGTTGATGCGGATAAGTTAGACGAGGGTGTCTTACCGCAAGTGGGCGAAGAGTGGATTCCGCTGCTCAAGAACTACATCCGCGCAAAATCAGCTTCTTCACAAACAACTTAGACCCTTAGTTTCTTTGCCGATGCTATTTCGTTCGACGAATAACGAACCGAACAAAAATGTACCGCCGACGAGGATCGAACTCGCAACCTTCGCCTACGAAGTTCATAGGAAAGCGACGCGCTACCATTGCGCCACGACGGCTTACCTGGCATAGTCATCGATCCAGATCAAAAGTGGGTGAACCAACGTGAACGGTGAACCGCGCCGATTTCCCCATATGTTGTAGGGATGGTGATAAGATTCGCACCTAGTCTACTTAGACGCTCTCTTTATCATCGCCATCCATCTAATCGCTCCAATCCACGCATCTCCTCCAGAACCATGACCACAGTTCCCGAACGTTTCTTGGCTGACCGCGCCGCTCCTCTGTGCAGTCTCGACATCGCAAAGCCATTCGCCCTCCTCAGGTAAACCGTCGCGTCTCTGCCGCCCGTTTCTAAGTTTACCTTGTGTCCGTCGCTTCAATAGTCCACGAGAGAAAAAGTACGCGCACTATATCTCCGAGGCTTCTTGGGCTGGTGCCAGGATCATCCAAGGACAATGGACCGAACAAGCCCAGAGTCTCTATTCCTTGATCACCCAGGTCTTCAGCGAGAATGGGAAGCTCGCCAACCTTGAGACTCTCAAGCTGGAGTCTCGTGTGAGTGATGAGGAATGGGAAGACCTTCTACAGTACTCAAGTCAGGTGCGAGCCTGGTTCCGTAGTTCACCCTTCGGATCTAACCCGGGAATCGCTGATCAGGTTCTGAGTAACCTGGTGAATTATAAATCATTCGGGTTCACAAAATTCATCCCCCGGATCCCGGAGGAAAAGTTCGAGGCGGTGGTCAAGGTATCACCGAACGCCTCCAACACGCTGGGCATCTGGGAATCGGTACGTATTCACAACCGCACGGGCGCACGTTGCTACTCTGATGGCTCTCATAAGCTTAAAGAGCACATATACTCTGTTACACCGGATGCAAGCCTTCTCGTCGGGAAACCCAACCTTGGACACATCTCCAACTACTACACTGGCGAGGTTATCACTGATGAGGAAGTCGCCGCCGTTCAGGCTGCTGCAGAGAAGTACGACGTGGATGTCATGAATACTCGGTAAGTGGTACACTTCAGGATAAACCTAACGTCTAAATTACGCAAGGGTCCACAAAAAATCCCCGGCCGAGTTCACCCTTTTGGTCGCTTCCTCCGAGGATCAGCCATCGGCTAATGTTACGCATGAAGTCGAGGTTGAGGGTAACAAGGTCAATCTGACCATCCAACACGGGGACTTCTCAGAACCCCTCCAAAAGTCTATCAATGCCTTGACAGAGGTACCGCGTTTTTCTCCCATCCTGACGCCGGCTTACCGCCGGGATTTTGAGGCCAGAAAATACACCGCCAATGATCACCAGTCAAAAATGATCGACGAGTACATCGAGTCGTGAGTGCTCAGA